>Ga0157378_10006739_pt1 | contig 10035 bp, 5 predicted proteins | sample M65metaG_FD_115309 | JGI IMG/M metagenome (GOLD analysis project Ga0157378, IMG submission 115309) | Miscanthus rhizosphere microbial communities from Kellogg Biological Station, Michigan, USA - M6-5 metaG | ecosystem: Host-associated > Plants > Roots > Rhizosphere > Soil | place: USA: Michigan... | reverse complement strand
TCCGAATCGGGATGGGAGATTTTGAAGGTTAATACGATCGAAGGGCAACCTCTGACGAAGGTAAGGGATACACTTTCCACACAGACCAAAATGCAGATTCTCGAGGAAGTGGAAAGCGCAGTTCGTTACATCAATAACAAGGGAATCTTGCACGCGGATGTTTGTTCAGAAAATATTCTTTGGACCGGAAAAGAAAGTTGTCTTATCGATTTTGAAGAGGCAGTGCTGGCAGCGCCTCTAAAGGCAACGGACTCTCCGGATTTCATCGGCGGCCCGCCATGCTGCTGGGGCGACAACGGCTACGGGTACAACACTTATTTGTGTTTTGCTTCTTTACGCGAATGGCTGTTGATGCCCGAGTTTCTAAGTCTCAAAGATGAAATCTCTGCCAAAGGTGAATGGAATCCTCATTCGCCTGGAAATACCTGTGAGCCTTGGTCAACTCCGGACAATGGCTCGGTGTACCAGACGATTGCGTTTGGCAATGCGAGCGTAAAAGGCCAGAGAGATCCGGACTTACGATTTCGCCATCTTAGTACCAGCAAACAGGTTTGCTTTGAGAACACTCACGTGCTCGATATCGGATGCAACTTTGGAAGACTAGGCGCTTTCTTAAACCAATTTGGAATTCTACAGTATGTCGGACTGGATTTGAGTGCCGGGTATATCGACGTCGCGGGCAGAATAGCTGAGCTCGAAGGAAGAAAGAATTCTCAGTTTCTCGTCGGTGACATCTGCGACGTGGAAATCAAAGATCGTTTGGCCGAGTTGGCCCCACGCGGGTACGACGTCGTTATATGTCAATCTGTGTATCACCACATCGACAATAAGAAGCGATTCTGGGAACACGTTGCCCGGCTGAACACTCGATCCGTGATTTTCGAGAATCCGATTAACGACGGTAGGTATCTTTTAACTAATTCGTGGTCCGAGGAGAAGGAATATCTACGCTCCATTGGATACGCCATGAAGTGGGAATCCTATGACAATGATTATTCATCGCGGGTTTTAGCTGTCTTCGAGAGAAGTTAGTCACGTTACGATCTTCATCCACCCCGCTTCGCACAGTCGCAAACGTCGATGCAGCTATGACCACAGGAGTTTTTAATGTACTGAGAGATCCGTCTGCGGGGCAAAAGTTCACTGCTGAATTTTCAAAGCCAGAGAACTCACAACTTGGACCGACCGGGATTCTCAGCGGTCCATCGGGAGAGTTCCCGGTTTTAAGCGGTGTCGCAATATTCCGGCAGGATCTGATTACCAACCGGGTGCTTAGGTATGCCCGGGAAGGAAAAACCAGCAAGGCTCTATTCGAGGCGCTTAAGCTCGATACCCAATCAAAACGTGATGCACTCGACCTCATTATTCGACTAAGAGTTCCGAGGCTACTGCAAAGCAATGGCTCGCCATATGCCGCTATGACGGGCCCGGCCGGAACGTATTTCCGTTACCGATATTCGATTCCTAATGTGCCGGCGATTTTCGGCGTTCTGAGTTGTTTGAGACGAACGGGATCGGAAAAAGGTTTTCTCATCGATGTCGGCGCAGGCTTCGGTCATTTTTATCGGTACTATTTGCATGCTTATTCACCGGACAAAATCATCCTGGTGGATCACTCGCTGCAGGCATTGGTCACTGCATCGCGATTCGTAGATCGGAAGACGCTGTTAGTTTGTTGTGATGCCGAGGCAAGTTTCCCATTTGAACGAGGTATAGCGTCGGACATCACAAGCTTTAACGCGTTCCAATATTTGAAGAAGAAAGAAGCTTTTATAAAAACAGCAATTGAGACCTTGGATCCATCAACCGGGACTCTATGGCTAACGAACAATTGGAATCCAACGCTAACGAAAGACTTCTTTGGGCCTGCACGATCCCCGTCCGAATGGCGGCAATTTTGTGGTTCTCCAGCCTGGCGCATCTATCCCGAAACCCATTTTGCTGAACCCATTTTGCGCGGGGGACTGGTAAATCTTGCGGTTGATTACATTCCTACCGACGACGAAGATCGATGGCGATCCGTAACTTTGGCCTATTCGAATGCTTCGTGGAATACCAATAACAAATTTGTGCCCGTGAATCGGGCACCGCGCTGGCGGTATCTTAACATAAACTCCATTTACCGCCGTTCTCTCCTGCGCGATCAACTGGTAAAGCGACAAGCTGCAATAAAATTATGGGAAGTGCATCGGGAATATTACGGGTTTCGGCTCCCCGAAAGAGTCGCCATCCCCGGCCGCATCAATCGCGACACCGGTCGAAGCCTGCAGGCACTCGCCGAATCTTTGATGATGGTTGAAACGTTGAGCCCGCGACGACGGGAGGTAGTTGCCGAACTTTTATCGCCGCATCTCTCGAGACTACGCGAAAGCCTGTCATCCTGGCTGACGAAATGTCGCTTTAAGGATGCGGCTAAACCGCTTATCCCGCGCTTCTTAAAAGCCAAAGCTAAGCAATTGCTCGATGTTCAGAAGACCTACTAAATCGCAGCGACTCGGTTTACTTCGCTGAAATCCTGTCGATGCTAACGCCTGTTGCACTGATCATCTTCAATCGGCCCGACTTAACACAGCGGGTTTTTAATGAAATCGCGAAAGCTAAACCGGCGCGACTCTTCATCATAGCAGACGGCCCTAGATCGAATCGTTCCGGAGAGGCTGAAAAGTGCCGGATGGCGCGCGCCATTGTGGATCAAGTCGATTGGCCGTGCGAGATACAAAAAAACTACTCCGAAGTCAATCTCGGATGTGGTCTACGTCCGTCAACTGGTATCACGTGGGTCTTCGAACACGTGGATAGAGCTATCATACTCGAAGATGATGTCGTTCCGGACTCGACGTTTTTTCCTTTTTGCGATGAGCTACTGGACGGCTATCGGGACGATGAGCGGATTATGCAGATTTGCGGGCATAACTACCAACTTTCTCCGCGCGTCGGTGAATACAGTTATTACTTTTCGCGGCGGAGCATTTGCGGCGGTGGTTGGGCGACATGGCGCAGAGCTTGGAAACATTTCGATTTTGAGATGAAGCTGTGGCCCACTTTGCGAGAAACAAGTTTTGTTCTCGATGTGCTTGAAGATCAAAGCCTGGCAGAAAAGTGGACGAAGACGTTCGATCGCGCGCACAGCGGAAAGCCGAGCTCGAGCTCAGCGCCGACAACGGATTATTGGGACTATCAATGGACGTTTGCCGTCTGGTGTCAAAGCGGGCTGTCGATTTGTCCGAATCGGGCGCTGGTTTCGAACGTGGGGTATCGTGAGGATGGTACCCATACAAAATCGACCGATCATTTATGGGCGAATTTGCCTGTCGCCGAAATGGAATTTCCACTGCGCCACCCGCCTTGCGTTGTTCGCAACCGGGAGGCGGATCACTTCTATATCGCGTTAAACAAAGAAATAACGTCTCCGGCCTCTGATGTCCATCGATTTACAAGGAGACTTGCCGAACTTCGTACTGCAATTGTGGGGCGGATTCTGTTTTCTAAGTCAAAATCAACGGCGATCTAAATTATCGCCCCAGGTTCCCCACAATTGAGCAAATTTTCCTGTGTCTTGGCTGCGCCTTTCCAATCTCATTAGACGCGTAATCTGGGGCCTGGGTTTGGTGAACATTCGGATCACCCCCCGCGAAGCGTCGCTAACGTGCGGCGGAGAGTTGGGTGTCACGATTACCATGGATCCTGCGCCCCCGCGAAGCGTTACTCTGCATGTAGATCTCAAAGATCCTGCGACTGTCAGCGTTTTGAACGAGATCACCACGGAACCCAATTCACAGAAAGTAACGGCTACGGTTCGCGGGCAACGCGTCGGCGCTACCGTTCTAACGTTTCGTGTGGCTCTCACTCACCACTTGGGCGAGAAACTCAACGCGTATTTTGCGAGCGTAGTTAACAGCTTTGGATTCGGCATAGCGAAAGTCAATCTCACCGTCGGGTTGGCGCCAATTCTCGTCGTCGCGCCGCATCCCGATGATGAAGCGTTAATGGCCAGCGGTCTCATCAAAAGCGCGCTGGAAAAAGGTGAACCGGTCAAGGTTGTAGTGGTAACGAACGGGGATCACTTGCGAGGTAAAAGGGCTTACGGCATCGCTCGGCAAGCAGAGTCGGTTTCCGCAATGACCATGTTGGGTCTCCAGCCAAGCGACATTATCTTTTTGGGGTACCCTGGCGATGTCCGAGGGCTTTTGTATTTGCTGAACAATTCCGACGGCGCAAATAAACCACCCTATGAGTCTCTCGCCGGATCAACCGCAACCTACGGTGCGCATGGCTTGGGAAATCAAGATTTTCATTCATGGTTGACGGGTGAGCCGGCGCGTTATCAGGGGGCTTATCTCGCTGCTGATTTAGATGCTCTGCTTAAGGCGTTTCGGCCGCAGGATGTTTACACCACATCACGCTTTGACGAGCATCCCGATCATCGCGCGGTGTATTACTTTCTAGTGCGTGCTATTCAGTTACGGCAACTTGATGACTCGACATACCGCCCAAAAATACATTTCACGGTGATTCACGATGTCGCGGAGAATCTCTACGAGGACTTCTGGGAGAGTGACAGCCAGCCGAGATCGTCTACGGTGAATTTTTCCGGCGACGACGCCTGGCCAGTTCCTTTGGACGAGCGCAACGAGGAAAGAGCGACTTCCGTCGCGAGACTTACCCCGCCGCCCAATCTGTGGCGTACCACCTTGCGCTGGTCGCAAGTCGAGCATCATTTTGTACCCATGCCGATGCAAACGAATCGCATCAGCGAGAATCTGAAATACCAGGTTCTTAGTCGATATGTCTCCCAGCCGATTCGCTATTTGGGACCATTTTGCAAGACTGAAGAGGTTTTCTGGCAAGAGGAGTTGCCGCGCACCGAGTTGCTCGCGCTCTCGCCTTTAAATCTCTTTATCAAGCGGGGCGAAGCATTGGTTCTCTCAGTTTCGTTGGTTCGTCCCGCGCTGCGCGCCATCGCAGTAGCACTAGAGAGCAGTGATGAAAACGTTGCGATCGTTCCCGCTGCCGTAGTCATACACACCGGAATGACCACGGTGAATTTCCCGGTAAAAGGCGGTATGGCGGGAAAGGCAACAGTGACGGCCAATTTCGACGCGAAGCAAACTCTCGCAAGAGTGACGGTCGAGGATCGGGATTTCCGTGGCTACAGCGCTTACCTCCAATAGCGTGCGATATGAAGATTCTTCATGTCCACGAAGTGGATTATCCGGGAACGGGAGGCGGCGCCATTGTAATGCACCGACTCCACGTGGGCTTGAGGAGAGCTGGAATCGACTCGCGAATCCTGTGCAAGAGGCCCAAATTCGCGATGCCAGAATCCATCAGGATCCCTTACGGAAAATTATCCAGCGTGGTGGAACCGCAACTCAGGCGCATTACCGGGCGCTTCGGATTGAACGATATCCATTGTCTGAACACGTTCAATATTAGGAAGTTGGATGCATATCTTGCCTCGGACTTACTGCACTTACATTGCATTCATGGAGGTTTTTTTAACTATCTTGCGCTACCTTCGTTAACGGCAGCGAAGACTGCTGTATTCACGATACACGACACGTGGCCGTATACCGGTCATTGCTCATTTGCCTACGATTGCGATCGCTGGAAGTCGGGTTGCGGTCACTGCCCATACCCTGGGAATTATCCCGCGGTGCGACGCGATGGCACTGCGCTCGAGTGGCGGTTAAAAAACTGGGCTTACAAGAACTCGCGCATCGTCGTCGTTACACTGAGCTCCGTTCAAACTGCTAACATCAGCCAGAGCATGCTGCGTCATTTTCCAGTTCATCAGATTCCCAACGGTATCGATACAGAGATTTACACGCCACTGGATCGAGAAGAATGCCGGCGAATACTTGGCATCGCAAAAAACAAAAAGGTCGCCATGTTCGCTGCCACCGCGCTGAACGCTCGCAACAAAGGCGGCGATTTATTGGCGCGCGCGCTGCAGCTTTTGCCCAAGGTTCTTCAGGAACAGATGGTGCTGTTAATGTTAGGCGAGGGTGGTGATTCGCTCGCCAAGCAAGTTGGGATTGAAGTGGTGAATTTAGGGTATGTTTATCACGACCGGTTCAAGGCGGTGGCGTATTCGGCGGCCGATGTGTTCGTGCAGCCGTCGCGCGCCGAAACTCTGCCGCTTGTGATTCAAGAGAGCATGGCTTGCGGCACGCCGACCGTGGCGTTTCCTGTCGGCGGGACAATCGATCTTGTGCGGCCGGGAGTGACCGGTTACTTGGCGGCGCTCGAGGATCCGCAGGATATGGCTCAACGGATTGAACAGATACTGCAGAATGATTCGTTACGCGATTTTATGAGCGCGCAGTGCCGAACGATCGCGGTTCGGGAATACTCGCTCGAAATGCAGGTTGAGCGTCATATCGAGTTATACCGAAAGCTTTTGCAAACTGGCGCGGAATCATGCCTGTCGAACACGGAGCAATGAAGAGCGAGAATGCGATTAGACGTTTCGTAAAAAGCCTTTTTGATCTCTTCTGCTTCAATCTGCATTGTCATTGTCAATCTGAGCCGCATAATGCGACGGCCAAACTTCTAAGGTAATTCAATCGGGAGAAAGCCGGTGCTTCGCATCATACTCAAATACCGCCGCACGCTAGTTGTTGGTATCCATATCTCGCTGGTCGTGCTGGCGAATTATCTGGCATTTTTGCTTCGGTTCGACGGCAACATTCCGGCGGATACTTGGTTACTAGTAGTTGAAACCCTACCCTGGCTGCTGATCATTCGGCTGCTGACCTTTATCCCGCTGCGTCTCTACGTAGGTCTTTGGCGCTATACTGGAATTTGGGATTTGCGCAACATTATTGCCGGCGTCGCCCTTAGCTCGGTGATGTTTTATTTTCTCGTTTTCTGGGTTTTCGGCCTGACGCATTATCCCCGATCGGTTTTTATTATTGATTCATTGATCCTGGTTTGTCTGATGGGGGGAGTTCGTTTGAGCCGAAGGCTTTATCAGAGCCTGGGAGGCTTCAAAGCAGAAAAGAAAGTGTTGATCTATGGGGCGGGAAGCGCGGGGGAGTCGACCGTGCGGTCACTCAAGAGCAACGTCGCGTATCACGAATTCGAGCCGATTGGCTTTGTGGACGATAATCCGGCGAAAACCGGTAAGCGTATCCACGATGTGCCCGTACTGGGAACACGACAGCACGTTCCCAACGTCGTCGCCGCTTACAATCCTCACGAGGTTTGGCTCGCGTTGCCCTCAGTCGAGCCGGCGATTATCCGGGAAATTATCAAGACACTGCAGCCGTTTAAGATGGCGATCAAGACGCTTCCAAGCATCAAGGAAATTCAAAACGGCCATGTCGGGATTGGTCAAATCAGAGATCTCGCTTGGGAAGACCTGTTGGATCGCGCATCCATAGGCTTGGATTTGGAGCCTGTACAAAGGCTGGTTAAAGACAAGCGTCTCCTGGTCACCGGAGCGGGCGGTTCGATCGGTTCGGAGTTGTGCCGGCAGATCGCGCTTTGCGACCCCGACTTATTGGTCCTTTTGGACAAGAGCGAAAGCGCCCTCTATGGGATCGATATGGAGCTCGGGCAGAAATTCCCAAATATTCGCCGCGCGGCAATTCTAGCGGATATCAAAAATATCGCTCCGTTACGCGATCTGTTCCTGCACCATGCGCCACAGATCGTGTTCCACGCTGCTGCGTACAAGCATGTGCCGATGATGCAGTCGCACCCTGAAGAGGCGGTGCTAAATAATATCATCGGTACCTGTCGGTTATGTGAGGTATCGCTCCGACACAAAGCCGACGCTTTCATTCTGATCTCGACTGATAAGGCAGTTAATCCCAACAACGTGATGGGTGCCACCAAACGAGTTTGCGAGCTCTATATTCAGTCTCTGGCAGAGAATCGAACTCATGGGCAGACGGCCTTCTCGGCCGTTAGATTCGGTAATGTGCTCGGCAGTAGCGGCAGTGTGATTCCCTTGTTTCAACAACAGATCGAACAGGGAGGGCCGGTTACCGTGACGCATCCGGAGATGGCCCGTTACTTTATGACGATCCCCGAAGCCGTGCAGTTGGTCATGCGGGCGGCCACCTTGTCCAGGGGCGGGGAAATATTCGTTTTGGAAATGGGCGAGCAGGTGAAGCTTGTCGAGATGGCGCGGAATTTGATTCGGATCTCCGGCTTCATTCCCGAGGAAGAGATCAAGATTACCTTCGTCGGTTTGCGGCCCGGTGAAAAACTTCGCGAAGAGTTGGTCGGAATGGACGAAACGATCGAGCCATCGGAGGCCGAAAAGATTTTGCGCGTGCAATCCGGTTGGGTGCCGACCACCGAGTTTCTTGCCGAGAGAATCGCCGAACTTCAGCGTCTCGCCATCCAGGGAAGCGCGAGTGCAGTTCTAGAAGTGCTGCACGAGCTTGTACCGACATTTCGTCCCACCACGTTCAATCCTTCCGATCGAGGCGCAGTTGAACCTTGGAGCGAAATCAATAACGAGCAAGAACCAGGCATACTCGCGCATGCGGTCGCTTCACGCCGAAAATAACTTGTCACCAACATGAAACTTTTCAGCGCTAGTAACCGTATGTCCACCGCTCGAGCAGCCATTGACAGTGAGCCACTCGCCGAAGTCGGGGGTCTGCAAAATAATTTTTTCCTGAATCTGTTTTTTTTGCTCGGAGCGGTTCTTTTGTTGGCGCCTGCGCTCGGCCCGGTGCCCAGTTCCAATGAGAACGTCTATCTCATTTACCTAGCAAAATTGTGGGATCCGACTCTCCTTGCACGAGATTGGACCTTTGCAGGACCGTTCTACGGTCATCTCGTTTTCAGCTATCTCTTTGGCGCTTTGACCCTCTTATTTTCTCTGGAAACGGTAGCCTGGATAGGTCGGCTGCTGTCATGGTCGCTCATTCTCGCGGGAATGCTGCAACTGGGTAAGCATTTTGCCATTCCGTTGTGGATGAGTTCCCTCGCGATATTTCTTTGGCTTCTCTATCAGCAATCTCCCGTCGGCGGCGAATGGGTCTTAGGAACATTTGAAGCAAAGAGTATTGCCTATATCTTTCTCTTTTTTTCGATTTCAGAGTTTATGAAAGAAAGAGACATTTTAGGTGCAGTCTTACTCGGGCTCACGTTTATTTTTCATCCGGTAGTGGGTATGTGGGCATCGTTGGGGGCGGGTTTATCTTTTCTGGTGCTGCGCTATCGATTCACTCGTTTGCTAAGGATCGGTATCTGCGCGGCTATCGCCGCGGCCCCTGGGCTCATCGTAGCTTTGCCGACGGTTTCCGGAGACTGGTCGCTCTCCCAGGAACAAGCCAAGTATGTCGCGTTGGTCGCTGCGCCTTTCCATCTCGATCCCCTCTCATTTCCCAAACGAGATGTTTTACTACTTTTGATACTCGCATCCTTTAACTGGCTCTACTTCAAATCGGCTCCCGATAAGGGGTTGAGGTTCTTCAACTATTTTATTCTGTTTCTAGGGCTGTTTTCATTGTTGGGTGTGATCGCACGATTGACCGGACAATACAGATTCCTTTTTTATTTTCCCTTTCGGCTTTTTCCCGTATTCGTCCCTTTGGCGTTTTTTTTCTGCTTGATGGCGGCATGCCGGCAACGCGCGCTCCTGCGAATCGACGCGCGCTGGCTGCTGATCTTGGGCATTGCCGGGCTATTATCTCTTCCCAGTGCTGCGGCGCAGTTGATTGATCAGGCCAAGCGTCACTATGAATTTTGGGCGACGTTCTACGACTGGGACCCGTTACAAAGGAGTTTTATCTGGGTTTCAGAGAACACCCCAAAAGATGCAATCGTAATTATGCCGCCTTGGAGGAAAGAGAGTTTTTATCTTTCCAAACGCGCTACCATCGCGCATTGGGCAACACCCCGCATGGACCGATTTCGAGAGTGGCAGGAGCGAATCGACGCTCTCGTAGGGCGCTTCACTCTGGATAACGACGGCGTCGCGGTGAACTGGCAAAAACATTACAATGAGCTTTCCGAGGGGGAGATAACTAAGATGGTCGCCAAGTACGGCGGCGAGTATCTTATCAG
>Ga0157378_10006738_pt1 | contig 10035 bp, 4 predicted proteins | sample M65metaG_FD_115309 | JGI IMG/M metagenome (GOLD analysis project Ga0157378, IMG submission 115309) | Miscanthus rhizosphere microbial communities from Kellogg Biological Station, Michigan, USA - M6-5 metaG | ecosystem: Host-associated > Plants > Roots > Rhizosphere > Soil | place: USA: Michigan... | reverse complement strand
CGAGCAACTCTGGCCCGCCGCCTATACGACCTATTGGAACACCGCCACGAAGAAGGGTTACTCCGGGACCGCCGTCTTCACCCGCGAGCGGCCGCTCAGAATCAACACCGGCATTGGGCACGCCGAATGGTCACATCATTGAAGCCGCGGATATCTATCGGCTCTATTTTCACGGGCCTGCCTACCAGGTTATTGAGCAGGCGTGGTGGGATGGAGAGCGCATCATCGGGCAGATGGCCAAGGACCTTCCCGAAAATCATCATCCCTCGGACCTGTCTACGGTCTGTGCACCTAGGCTGATCGAATTGTGCTTCCAGACCGCCGGAGTTTGGGAAATGGGCATTAAGGCACGAATGGGACTACCGCAGCACATCGCACGTCTCTCGTTATTCAATCCTGCGGAATCACGCACCACAAGCCTGTTTGCGGTGGTAACTCCCCATCCGAATGAGGAGCGTTTCGACGCTGAGATCGTTGACACAAAAGGAAATTGCTACCTGCAACTCACTGGCTACCACACCGTGGAGATTCCCAATGCTATGAATGCCGAGGGAGTGAAGGCTCTGCACGCGGCGATGTCACTTGAGCCTGTTGCGGCGTGATTGAGGTTTAGTGGTCCACTTTGGATCGAGGAGCATATGAACTACGAATTCCAACGTGTGGCAATCGTCAACCGCGGTGAGGCCGCTATGCGCTTCATTCATGCGGCGCGCGAGTTTAATCTGGAACACGGTAAGGCACTGCGGACTATCGCTATCTTCACCGAACCGGACCGGCATGCAATGTTCGTTCGAGAAGCTGATGAGGCCGTGTGTCTTGGCCCGGCGCAGGTGCTCGATGCAGATACCCTACAGCCCAAGAGCAGCTATGTGGACTATGGCCGGTTGGAACATGCGTTGGCAGAGGCTCGTGCTGAGGCGGTGTGGGTAGGATGGGGTTTTGTTGCCGAACACGCGGCCTTTGCCGACCTTTGCCGCGAAATGGGCATCGTGTTCATCGGTCCAGACGGCGACGTAATGCGGCGCATCGGTGACAAGATCGCCTCCAAGCGGTTGGCGGAAGAAGCTCAGGTGCCCGTAGCGCCCTGGAGCGGCGGCCCCGTAGAAACGCTTGAAGATGCATTTAATCATGCTGAGCGCCTCGGATATCCCTTCCTTATTAAGGCAACAGCCGGAGGTGGCGGTCATGGCATTCGCCGCGTAACTTCGGCGAGTCAACTCCCGCAGGCCTTTGAAAGCGCCCGCGCCGAAGCCTTCAAAGCCTTCGGCGACCCAACGGTTTTTATCGAACGGCTCATTGAAGATGCGCACCACGTGGAAGTGCAGATCATCGCGGATCAATTCGGCACAACTTGGGCAGTTGGAGTACGGGACTGCACCATCCAACGCCGTCATCAAAAGGTCCTGGAAGAAGCGCCGTCCCCTGCCCTGTCCTTGGAACAGGATCAAGCCTTGCGTGATGCCGCCGTGCGATTGAGTCAGGTGGCCGGCTATCAAAATGCCGGCACCGTGGAATTTCTCTACCAGCCGCAAAACGACACATTTTCATTCATGGAAATGAACACCCGGTTACAGGTTGAACATCCGGTGACGGAATGCACTACCGGGCTGGACATGGTTAAGTTGCAGATCCATGTGGCGCGGGGCGGAAAACTGGAAGGGGAACCACCCCGCACTACTGGCCACGCGATCGAGGTGCGGCTGAACGCGGAGGATCCGGAGAACGGTTTTGCACCGGCTCCAGGCCTAATTGAACGCTTTCGCATTCTAACCGGTCCGGGAGTGCGCATCGACACCGGGGTTGCGGAGGGCGATTCGGTCCCATCCGAATTTGATTCGATGATCGCGAAGATTATTGCCTATGGCCGAAACCGTAAGGAGGCGCTCTCCCGGCTGCAACGCGCCTTGCGGGAAAGCGTGGTGGTGATCAAAGACGGTGCCAGTAACAAAGCGTTTCTGCTGGAGCTCTTGGGCCGTGACGAGGTACAGAGTGGCGAGGTCAATACAGGTTGGCTGGATAGACTGGCAGCAAGCGGTGAGCACCTCTCCCGGCGCTACGCTGATGTTGCACTGGTGCAAGCTGCGATTGAGTCGTATGACGCTCAATTTGCCGTGGAGCAAACACAGTTCTATGCCTCGGCGGTGCGGGGGCGGCCGCAGCTGCGAAGCGAGGTAGGACGCACGGCAGAACTACGCTATCGCGGATATTCATATTCGCCAAGAACATTTCGTCTCGGTCCGCAGCAGTATCGCGTAAACATTAATGGATCGCGCATCGATGCACAAATTGATCGACTGGGCGAATTCGAATATTGGCTAACCGCCTTCGGGCAGCGCTTTCACGTAGTTTCTGTTGTACAGGGACTCAGTTATCGAATCGAAGTCAACGGTACCTCCCACCAGGTTGATCGCGATGACGGCGGCATCGTTCACGCACCATCCCCCTCAGTCGTGGTTTCCGTCTGCGTCAAGCCAGGGGATACGGTTGCGGTCGGAGACCGCCTGGCCGTTTTGGAAGCGATGAAGATGGAAATGCAGGTAGTGGCGCAATTCCCTGGCAAGGTCCGGCAAGTGATGACCATGGCTAACGTTCAGGTCGACACCGGAGCTCCGCTGCTACAAATCGACCCGGCTGCCACTGAGGATGGAACTGCTGTGGCGGAGAAAGTTGTTTTCGGAGCGTCCTATCCCGACGGTATTTCGAAGACTCCTGCTCCCAATTGGCGGCAGAGTCTGGATGAACTTCGCCAGCTCATGATGGGATTTGATGTGGAACTCAAGCACGGAGCGCAAATCTCAGAATGGGGCAACATTTCAGGGGTCGACAGTGCTGAGTTGCAACAGGCGGAAGATGAGATTCTCAATATCTTTGTCGACATTTGCTCTTTGTTCCAACGCGTTCCAGAGGTGAATCATCGAGCCAGCAGCGAGGAGCCCAGCGCCGAGGCTTATCTCTTCTCTTATCTGCGCATGTTGGAAACGGGTGGCGAAGAGTTGCCTCCAGCTTTTGTTGCGGCACTGCGGCGCGCGCTGGCCCATTACGGAGTGGAGACCCTGGATCGCACTCCGGCGCTGGAAGAGAGCCTGCTCTGGATTTACAAGTCGCACCAACGCGTAGAGCAACAGATCGCCTCGGTGTTGGGAGTACTGGAACAGCGTTTGCGTCACGTCGAAGAGCGTTTGCCGAGCGCCGAGGATTCATTACGCATACTGCTCGACAGAATGGTCGCCATGAGTAACGGGCAATTCCCTTCCGTCAGCGACCTCGCGCGAGAAGTACGTTATCGGTACTTCGACCAGCCGCTGTTTGAGCGAGCGAGAACGCAGGTGTACGCGCAAGTCGACGAGCACCTTCGCTATCTGGCTGCCAATCCGGCAGCTGTGGACCGCCGCGATCGGATTCGTGAGCTGGTGGAATGCCCACAACCGCTGGTGGGAGTCCTGTCTCGCCGGTTCGTGTCAGCAGATATCGCCATGCGCAAGTTGATGCTGGAAGCAATCACCTGGCGCTATTACCGGATCAGAAGCCTGGAAAATTTCCAGTCCTTCGATCAAGACGGAAATTGCTACGCATCGGCTGAATACGATCTCGATGGCAAGCGCATCCACGTGTTCACAACCCACGCAGAGTATTCCGGGCTTGCAGAGGCGGCGCGAAGGTTGTTTCCAATGATCGCCGAAGTCCCACTAGACCACGACGTAGTGATCGATATTTACGGCTGGCATTCGGGCCGGTTGCCTGGAGCTGATACTACCCAGAAGGAAGTCGCTGCCATTTTGAATCAAGCCGGCTTTCCACGCCGCGTCCGGCGGATTGTGGTGGAGGTCGCAAGTCCCGATCATCAACAGGGAGCTGGCGGCATGCACCATTTCACCTTTCGGCCCACCGCCGCAAATACCTATGAAGAGGAAAAGCTTTATCGCGGTCTGCATCCAATGATGGGCAAACGTCTGCATGTTTGGCGGCTTAGCAATTTCGATATTGACCGCCTGCCATCGGTGGAGGATATCTACCTGCTACATGCCGTTGCCCGCGGTAATCCGAAGGATGAGCGTCTCTTCGCTTGCGCGGAAGTGCGCGATGTAACCCCAGTTCGAAACCAAGCTGGGAAAATTGTCGAGCTGCCCCATCTTGAGCGCATGTTGACCGAAGCGATCGCCGGCATACGATTGTTTCAATCGCGGCGGCCCGCCAACAAACGCCTCTATTGGAACCGGATTTTCCTCTATGTGTGGCCCCCCCTCTCTCTTGGGCGGGACGAGTTGCGCGACATCGTGCGCAGACTGGAACCGCTCACCGAAGGATTGGGACTGGAACAGGTAGTTGTGCGCGCCCGCATTCCTAACCCTGCCACCGGAGAATTGCGCGATATGGTGGTGCGCATTTCAATTCCGGGGGGACGCGGGATGCTTATTACCTACCGGCCCGCAGACCAATTGCAACCCATCCGACCACTGGCCGAATACGAACAGAAGGTCGTGCGGATGCGCCAGCGTGGCATGATTTATCCGTACGAGATCATAAAGATGCTGACTCCGGAACATGATCACATACGGGCAGAATTCCCTCCAGGCGACTTCGTAGAACACGATCTCGACTCTCAAGGTCACCTCGTCCCGGTCGATCGTCCATATGGACAAAATAAAACGAACATTGTCGTGGGCGTAATTCGCAACTTTACGACCCGATATCCCGAAGGCATGACGCGGGTCATGCTGTTGGGAGATCCAAGTAAAGACTTGGGAGCGCTTGCGGAACCAGAGTGCCGGCGAATCATAGCGGCCCTGGACTTGGCTCAGCAAATGGCAGTACCTCTGGAGTGGTTCCCAATCTCAGCCGGGGCCAAGATCTCGATGGAAAGTGGCGTGGAGAACATGGACTGGATCGCCCGTGTGCTGCGCCGCCTGGTTGAGTTCACCCAGGCTGGCGGCGAGGTGAACCTTCTTATCAATGGCATTAATGTGGGCGCTCAGCCTTACTGGAACGCCGAGGCCACCATGCTGATGCACACACGCGGCATTCTGGTGATGACGCCGAAGGCCGCAATGGTGTTAACCGGCAAGCGCGCTCTCGACTACTCCGGTGGAATCTCGGCCGAGGATAACCAAGGGATCGGCGGTTACGACCGGATCATGGGCATCAATGGACAGGCGCAGTATTGGGCACGAGATATTGATGAATCCTGCCACATTCTGTTTCACCACTATGACCACACCTACGTTGCTCCGGGCGAGCGGTTTCCCCGCCGGGCGGAAACCACCGATCCCATCGATCGCGATGTGAGAACTCATCCACATGGTGACCACGGCTTCGCTCTGGTCGGAGAGATATTGTCGGATGAGAGCAATCCCGGACGAAAGAAATCCTTCGACATTCGCAAGGTAATGATGGCGACGGTCGACCAGGACCATGCACCGCTTGAGCGTTGGGCGGGAATGCGTGCTGCTGAGACTGCGGTGGTTTGGGACGCTCATCTGGGCGGATATCCCGTTTGTGTCATCGGAATCGAGTCCCATCCGCTCCCACGGCTTGGATTCGTTCCAGCCGATGGACCTGACCAGTGGACATCCGGGACTCTCTTCCCGCAGTCTTCGAAGAAGATTGCCCGCGCAATTAACGCCGCCAGCAACAATCGGCCTGTCGTGCTGTTGGCGAACTTGTCCGGCTTTGATGGCTCCCCGGAGTCCATGCGACGCCTGCAATTGGAATACGGCGCGGAGATTGGCCGGGCGGTTGTGAACTTTAAAGGCCCCATGGTCTTCTGCGTGATCTCCCGCTATCACGGCGGCGCGTATGTCGTGTTCTCGAAGGCATTGAACGAACAGCTTGAGGTTGCGGCTTTGGAAGGGACCTACGCATCTGTCATCGGCGGCGCTCCGGCGGCGGCAGTGGTTTTCGCAGGAGAAGTCGAGGCTCGGGCGCGCAAAGACCAACGGCTTCAGGCACTGAGCCAGACCTTAGCCCAAGCTGAGGGTGCGGAGAAAGGCCGCTTGCGAACGCAATGGGAGGAAATCTTCAAGGTGGTGCACTCCGAAAAGCTTGGTGAGATGGCCGCAGAATTTGATCACGTGCACAGCGTGCAACGAGCTCTCGATGTGGGCGCTTTAGACTGCATTATTCCGCCCGCGACCCTGCGGCCCTATCTCATCGATGCTCTGGAGCGCGGAGTTGCAAAAGAGGATCAGGCCGAGACCAGAGTGGTGAAGGCCGCCTAGAAACGCGGTGTTTTCATGAATGTGTACTGGCTGGAACAGACCGAAGCAGAGGTTCCCTCCGGTAACGATTGGCTAAGCGAGAACGAAATACTGTGCCGCAATGGCCTGCGCTTCCCCAAGCGTCGCGCCGACTGGCAATTGGGTAGATGGACGGCAAAATGCGCCGTGGCGGCGTGCCTGAAGATTCCCACCAACTCCGAAGTGCTGGCGAGGTTGGAGATTCGGGCCCGGCCCTCGGGTGCTCCCCAAGTTTTCGTTGCTAACAAGCCGGTTGGATTGACCATTTCTTTAAGTCATCGTGAGGGACATGCGCTATGCACGGTCGCACGCACCTCGATTGATCTGGGTTGTGACCTGGAAAACATTGAGCCGCGTAGTAATGCTTTTGTATCCGATTATTTCACTGCCGAAGAACAAGCGATGGTGGCTTCAAGAACTGAGGCTGACCGGCACAGTTTTCTGGCTCTGCTCTGGAGCGCAAAGGAGAGCGCGCTAAAGGCTCTGCAGACCGGGCTCCGACTCGATACACGTTCCGTTTGTGTGAGTTTCGATGCGAAACCGGACGTCAATGGCTGGAGTCCGTTGCAGGTTCGTTACGCTGCTGCCGGTAAGAATTTTCACGGTTGGTGGCAATCGGCACCCGGAATCATACGAACCATGGTGGCCAGTCCAGCGCCTAAGCCACCTCTCCCGTTGCGGGCTTCCGCTTACTACCCCGAGAACGCCGCCTGGTGCGCGTAGCATGGCCGGCAGAATCCATTTCGTGGGACCTGCCAAATACAGGATTCGCAGCGCCCAGGCCATGGCGCGGTCGATCTTGGAAGTGTCCGCGCGACGCATGTGCAAGGGTCCGAAGCGGCCGACTTGGACCTGGTTCGTGGAAGTGTGTACTGAGATGTTGAAGCGACAGGTGGCTGCCGCATTCGAGATGGAAGACCTAAACGAAGCTCGCCGCTATTTGGACTCAATTTCACTTGGCTCACCGGCATTGACCGAAGTAAATATCGCCCCAGTTACCGAGGAGAAGTTCCACGGAAGCTGGTTCACCGCCCGTGACGCGCCCTCGAGCATAACTCTCCTCTATCTTCATGGTGGTGGCTATTCGTTCTATCCAAGAGCCTACGCCAGTTTTATTGCCATGATTACGCGCGCCGCAAGATGCCGCACGTTTGCGCTCGACTATCGCCTTTCACCGGAACATCGATTTCCAGCTCAGCTTGATGATGCGCTCAATGCTTATCGTTGGCTGCTGAATAGTAATGTCGACCCCAGCAATCTCGTTTTTGCCGGTGACTCGGCTGGCGGGAACCTTACATTGGCGTTGCTCTTGGCGGCGCGCGACGCCAATCTTCCGCTACCTGCCCTCGCAGTTGCTCTTTCCCCGCCAATTGACTTCGATACCGAGTATCCCAGCATGTTGGCGAACCCGCACAATGATTGGATTAGTCTGCGGGCACTTCGGCAGTGGGCTGACTGGTTCTGTGAACCAGCGCAACGCCGCAACCCGCTGGTATCACCCGTGTTGGCCGACCTGCGCGGGCTGCCTCCGATCTATCTACAAGCGGGTCGCGCAGAACTCCTGTACGACAGCATTCAACTGTTCGTGGAGCACGCCCGCGCGCAGGGAGCGGACGTAGTGTTCGATACCTGGGAGGACATGAATCACGACTTCCAGATATTCGGATCGGATGCACCTCAGAGTTCCGCGGCGCTGCGGAAGATTGGGGACGTCATCAACGCGCGGTTGGCGGCATCCCCAGCAACAGAGGTTGTATCTGCGAGAGATCGGCAGCCGGCATGAGTCACGATGACAAATTCGATTTTGATTTTATCGTCATCGGATCGGGTTTTGGAGGTAGCGTTTCCGCTCATCGTCTGGCGGAAAAGGGCTACCGCGTCGCCGTCATGGAAATGGGACGGCGCTGGACTCCGGATAACCTGCCGCGAACCAGTTGGTCGATCCATCGCTGGATCTGGCGCCCGAATTTGGGCCTTCGTGGCTTCTTCAACATGCGGTTCTTCAAGCATGCAACAATTTTCCATGGCTGTGCCGTGGGCGGAGGATCGATCACCTACGCGTGCACGTTGATGCCTCCTCCGAGACACGTATGGGAGGCCGGGTCATGGGCCGGGTTAGCCGACTGGAAAAACGAAATGCCCGGTCACTATGAAACCGCGGCACAAATGCTCGGTGTAACGAGAACAAAATCCTCGGCCCTGCGGATCTCCTGCTGAAAGAGGCAGCGGAAGTGGCGGGATGCGGGCACACGTTTTATCACACCAAGGTCGGCATCTTCCAGCCGGCTGGTGCCGAACCGGGGCAGATATTCCCTGATCCATTTTTCGGAGGAGAGGGTCCATCGCGAACTGCCTGCATTGGCTGCGGCGGTTGCATGATGGGTTGTCGCCACGGCGCCAAGAACACACTGGATTTGGGCTATCTATATCTTGCGGAAAAGCACGGAGCCAAGGTCCTTCCGGAAACCAAAGTAGTCGACGTCAAGCCTCTCGACGGTGCCACCGATGGCAGCGCGGGATACGAAGTCCGCACCGTCAAATCCACTTCATGGATCCGCCGGCATCCTCAACGGTTCACCTGCCGAGGCGTCGTTTTCTCGGCGTCCTCTTTGGGCACAATGGAGCTCCTCTTCCGCCTCAAAGAAAAAGGTTCTCTGCCAGCCATTAGCCGGCGATTGGGGAAACATGTGCGGACCAATTCCGAATCGCTGATTGGCGCACGGATGCCAGGTTGGCACGACGACTTGTCACTAGGCATTGCCATAGGTTCGGGCGTTTACATCGACGAGAATACACACATCGAGGCAGTTCGCTATCCCCGCCATTCGGACACTATGGGATTTCTCACCACAATCCTCACTAATGGGCAGCCGGGGCCGCAACGCATAGCGCTATGGCTCAAAAACATCGCCGCTTCTTTTTTGAGACATCCGATCAAGACGTTTCGTGTGTTGCAACCCCTGGGTTGGGCAAGGGAATTTGTGATCCTTCTTTGCATGCAGGCGGTGGAAGGCCAGATTCAGATGCACTGGCAACGGCCATGGTTCTGGCCCTTCCGTAAATTTCTTGTCAGCCGCGGAAAGAAAGTACCGACTTACATTCCCAAAGCAAACGAGTTCGCCGAGAAGTTTGCGAAGCTTACCGGAGGCTTTGCGTTGAGCATGCTTCCGGAGATCCTGTTTGATGTTCCGGGCACAGCCCATTGCATCGGAGGATGCGTAATCGCAAATTCGCCCGAGCACGGGGTCGTGGACGCCTACCAACGTCTTTTTGGGTACAAGAATGTTTATGTTTGTGACGGGTCGGTGGTAGCTGCAAATTTGGGCGTCAATCCCAGCCTGACCATCACCGCGCTGGCGGAGCGGGCGATGAGTTTCATTCCCCCGAAGTCGAAAACGACATTAAATGATGAAGGGGGATCGTAACTTCTTCAAATAGTTAAGACAGATTTTCAAAGATTCCCGCCGCACCCATGCCTCCGCCGACGCACATAGTGACTAAACCATAGCGCCCGCTTCGACGCTTCAGTTCGCGGATTATTGTTGCCGTCAACTTTGCCCCCGTGCAACCCAAAGGATGCCCCAGGGCAATTGCTCCGCCATTTGGATTCACGCGGGCGGGATCGAGTCTCGCTTCCTTGATTACTGCAAGCGATTGGGCTGCAAAGGCCTCGTTCAATTCGATCACATCCATGTCACTCAGCTTTAGACCTGCGAGCTTCAATGCCTTCGGGATCGCGAAGACTGGGCCCAATCCCATTTCTTCCGGCTTGTAGCCTGCTGTAGCAAACGAAATGTAGCGG
>Ga0157378_10006729_pt1 | contig 10041 bp, 8 predicted proteins | sample M65metaG_FD_115309 | JGI IMG/M metagenome (GOLD analysis project Ga0157378, IMG submission 115309) | Miscanthus rhizosphere microbial communities from Kellogg Biological Station, Michigan, USA - M6-5 metaG | ecosystem: Host-associated > Plants > Roots > Rhizosphere > Soil | place: USA: Michigan... | reverse complement strand
GCGCTGTTCCTGATTCCGCTGCTGATCACGACCTTCGTCGACTACGGCATCGGTCTCGCTCTCGAGCGGAATCGCAGCCGCGCACTTGTCGCGATCAGCGTGACGGCAAATCTCACGTTGCTGGGCGTCTTCAAGTACTTCGATTTCTTCAGCGCCAATGTCGCAGCACTGCTCGGCCGCGATCCGATTCTTCTGCACATCATCCTGCCCCTCGGCATCTCGTTCTACACGTTCCACTCGATCAGCTACATCGTCGACGTGTACCGCGGCGAGCTGCCCGCCTGCCATTCGCCGCTCGACTACGCGCTCTTCATCGCGTTCTTTCCCGAGCTCGTGGCCGGGCCCATCGTCCGCGGCAAACAATTCCTTCCTCAGCTCGAGCGGCCGATCACGGTACGCATCGACGAGTTCGCCGTGCTGCGCATCACGCGCGGACTGGCGAAGAAGGTTCTGATCGCGGATAACGTGGCGGTCTTCGCAAATGCGGTGTTCGCCGATCCGGCCCGATGGCCGAGCATCGTCATCTGGGTTGCGACGATCGCATTCGCCGTGCAGATCTATTGCGACTTCTCCGGCTACACCGACATCGCCATCGGACTCGCGCATATCTTCGGCTTCGATCTGCCCGTCAATTTCGATCGCCCCTATTTCGCGCGGAGCCCCTCCGAGTTCTGGCGGCGCTGGCACATCAGCCTCTCTTCATGGCTGCGCGACTATCTCTACATCCCGCTTGGCGGCAACCGCACGCATCGCGTCCGCAACCTGCTGATCACCATGCTCCTCGGCGGCCTGTGGCACGGCGCGTCGTGGAACTTCGTGCTGTGGGGCGCGCTGCACGCTCTCGCGCTCATCTTCTGGCGCGGACGTTCACTGGTCCTCACGCAGCTCTTCATTCTCTTCACGTGGATCGCGTTTCGCGTCCGCGACCCGCACGCGATGCTCATCGCAATGCGGAAGTTCGTGCTGTTCGATTGCGATTTCCAGCTTCGCGGCTACGGCCTGCTCACGATCTTCTTCTTCAGCACGATGCTGTTCATCCTCGCGTTCTTCGTGCTGCATGCGCTGCGCATCGACCTCGCACGGCTGCCGCTGCCAGCACTCATCGCGGCCGGAATCGCGATCGGCATCGCGTTCTTCGTTCTCTGGCCGGCGGATGAAACGCCGTTCATCTACTTTCAGTTTTGATTGGACAAGCTGAGAGCTTGTCCTACACCACAGCGTAGGACAACCTCTCAGGTTGTCCCTCAGAACACCGGGCCGCAGGCGGCGCCATAGCGCTCGAACAGCGCGGTGCCGAGAGGGCCGAAGAGGCGCTCATCGATCGCGGTGAGATCGGAAGGCAGCGCGTCGTGATCCGAGAACCAGTCGGTCAGGAATGACGCGGACACGTTTCCGCTGACTCGAAACAACCGGAATCCTGAATGAATCTGATCGCAACAGCCGCTCGGATTCTCCTTGCGGACGTAGGTCGTCGCCCATGCCAGCGGATTGGCGGCAAGCACGAGGTCCGCGAACTGAGCGGTCTCCGCGGCGTCGAGAACGTGCTTGCAGGCGTTCGAATGCGAATTCGGTTGTACGGTCACATTGCCGGAGGAATCAACGGTGACGCGATGATAGCGGTAGATGAAGCCGCCTTCTTCAAAAGACTCGATTGCCCAACTCGTCGTTGCACCCGTGGTACAGACGTTGAGGTACGTGTCGCGAAGGCCTGCTGCACCGCTGTAAAGCGCCGACAGATCGGCAGGCAATGAAGATTCCGCCACCGATGTTTCGAACGTCTCCGTCTCGCGCGCGAGCTTGAGCAACGCTCCATCACGCGATGCAGGCCAGCGCGTGGGCTCGGCTGTCTTCACCATCTGCTCGAGCTCGAGTCGCTGAACCTCGGAGAGCGTCGCGGAGCAGGTGAGTCCACCACGCTTCACGACGAGTGCGCCCGTCGACGACATGGACCCGACAACGCCGTCAGCCGAGGTGAGTGTAATCGCCCAATGGAGCCGCTTTGGAAGGGGTGGTTGCGCTGCCGCGCGGCGGATCACGCCTGCTGCCGCCACAGCAAAAGACAACGTACAGATGAGCGCGACTGCCCGCTTCATGGCGCACTCACGTTAGCATGGCCGCAATGGATCTCGTACACGTGCTCACGAGAGTTTTCACACAGTTGATCAGCGAGACGAGCGGTCTCTCGCTGGACGACACGCTGCTGCTGGCCGGACAACAGCCGCTGCCTGATGAAGCCGCGAACTGTATTCATGAGTTTCATCAACTGCTCGGCCGCTTCCGCCTGAACGCCGAACCGATTGACGCGCTCTTCGCACATCCGGTGTCGAAGGCTCTCGGCGCCTTCTTCCGGGCGCTTCCGATCCCTTATCGAGACGAGCACATTCATCTCACCGGCTCGCTCGATGCAGAGTTCATCTATCCGCGTCTCGTGCCGCTGCTCGAAGGGCTCGATGGCGCGATGTACGAGAAGAAAATCCGCGAGGTCTATGGTGAGAACGCGCTGCCGATCCGCAACGCCGCAGACGTCGATCGCCTGATCCGGCTCGGTGACGACGACCGCTTCGACCGCTATCTGCGCATCCTTTATCTCGCGAAGCTGATCCTCATCTCGCGCGAGGCGCATCGCGATGCCGCGTATCACATGGCGAGCCGTCTCTATCGAACGGCAAACGTCGGCTCGGTGCGCCTCAAGTTCACGCTCTTCCGGGAAACGACAGACTCATCGGAGCAGATCCCAGGCATCGCTGGTCTCACCCCCGAAGACGTCCTCCTCGGTCTGTACGATGGGTTTCGATCGTTTCAATCCGAAGTGCCGGCGTTCAGCTTCGTGTTGTCGCCGAGCTTCCGCAAGGAGTCGACGTTCTACGACGCGACGCGCTATCCGTCGAAGCGTGCAAGCTTCGACGATCAGGTGCGGCAGATCATCGAGCTGCTCAAGCGCTATCCCGAGCTCGCCAGCGTGATGACAGAAGTCGATACGGTCGGCGACGAGCGGGGCTTCTATCGCAAGACACACTTCCAGGAGATGCGCGTCGGCATGCGCAAGCTGCAGGCGTACGGCTTTCGCACGCGCAGCCATCACGGCGAGACCTGGAACACGTTGCGACAAGGTGTGCAGGCCGTCGACAACGCGATGAACATCTGGCACGTCGATGCGGTCGAGCACGGCCTGTCGATGGGCATCAATCCGAATTTCTATTTCCACGGTTTGCTGCAACGCGTGTTCAGGGCGAATGCGCGCGGCGAGGCGATCGCATCACGCCAGCGCAACGAGATCGCCGACATGGACTGGAGCGGCCGTGAAGAGATTCGCGACAAGCTACTGAACGGCGTCCGGCTGTCGGAGTCCGAAGCGATCCGCGCGACGAAGACGAAGTTCCATCACGCGCGCGAAGTCGAGCATTACCAGCACGACGTTCTCAATCGCATGATCGACAAGCGGCTGACACTCGTTTCGCTGCCTTCGTCGAACAAGAAACTCACCGGTGAGCTCGCCGATTACAAAGACCATCCGTTCTCCTGGTGGGAAAAGAAAGGCATCCGCCTCGGTGTCGGCACGGACAACGACATCACACTCAACACGAGCTTCATCCGCGAGATGCTGATCCTGCTCTTCACCGATCCACTCGAGCTGAAGATCACGAAGCTGCTGATCGTGACCACGGGCGAGACGCGCCGCGATCACCTGAGTCATCTGCTGTGGCAGATGAGGAAAGCCGTGGGGTAGGTTTCGCGGTTACGCGGTCTCGCGGACTCGCGGTCGCCCCACCGCGCATCCGCGTATCCGCGTATCCGCGCTACCATAATTAGCATGCCCCGACTCCATCTCTCCCTCGCTCTCCTCCTCTTCCCTCTCTTCGCCTTCGCCGCCGATCCTGGCGCTGCAATTGGTCAGGCGCGGCAGGCAATCAACGACAGACGTTTCGATGACGCGATCAAAGTGCTGGAAGCGGCGATGCCGGACGCTGATCGGCTGGCGGAACCGCAGCACACGCAGGCGCTGGCCGCGCTTCACTTCTACGACGCTCTCGCGTACAGCGGCGCAAACAAGACTTCGGAAGCGAGGCGGGAGATCGCAGCCTTTCGGAAATTCAGCCCTCAGACGAAATCCGTCGACGCAGCGAAGTACGACAAGCGCTTCGTGACCCTCTTCGCAGAAGTCGTCAATGGTGGAGAGAACACGTTCGATGCGCTCTATCCCGGCTGGGCGACGTTCGGCGCGGGGAAGGACGAGAAAAAACGCCGCATCGAGTTTGCGGATGAGATGTTCACGACGGGGAAGACGCGCGGCTCGGAATCGGATCGCGGCCGCGTATTCATTCTCCTTGGCGCGCCATCGGTCGTGAGTGTGAAACCGCTGACGGCACGTGACGGAGGCTCCAACCGTTTTGGCGGCAGCGCATCGCAGGCGCCTGTCGATTCAGGAGCTCAGTCGTCCGTGAGATCCGTCGAGGCCGCTGACAAAGCGATGACGGCGCAGGGGACCGAGGGGATCACGAAGGGCGTGGTCGAGCGCTGGATGTACTCGCGCGATCAACTGCCGAAGAACCTGCCGGACGGCGACACGACATTCAAGTTCATCACGCAGGAGGGATACGGTGACCACCTGCTGCAGCGCGATTTCATGGTGAACAAGATTCTCGGGGAGGCCGCAAAGTAGTGGTGTAGGACAGGCGCCCCCGCCTGTCCCGTTTCATCGGCGCCGAGGAGGACAGGCGAGGGCGCCTGTCCTACACCTCAAAATCGTAATCCCGGCCCCAGCACCGCGACGAAGACCACCGCTGTCACAGCGGCGATGGCTAACCACGCGTTGCTTCGCTGCACCACGACCTGCGCCGGACGCTCTTTCACGAATTCGTCGAACCACATCAGTCCCGAGGTGCCGCCGAACGAAGCCGCTGCTGCGGAGATCGCGATCAACAGCGGGCCATGGGGGTTGAACAACCCCGAGATGCAATAGAGCAGCCCGCCCGTCACATACGCGATCGTCGCGAGACGCGAGGCTGGCTCGCCCAGAAGACGCGCCGAGAATCGCACCACCAGAAAATAAAGCGCAGCACCGGTGACGGCGAGCGCCGGACGCCATATGCCCTGCGGCAAATCGCGGCAGACGTTCACCCAGTCCCCGACCTTCAATACCCCCGAAAAAAGAAGATAACCGGCGGGCATCATCAGATTGATCGCGGTGAACAGCCACCACGCCCAGGTTCTCCAGCGGCGAAACGCGATCATGCCCACAAGCGCCGCGACGGCGTTCGCGATGCAACCGGCAGCAGAAACAATCTTCGACTGCGCAGCGCTCAGGCTTCCCTCGTAGAACGAGAAGTGCAGCGATGAAAGCTCTTTCGCGCGGCCTCCGAGAAGCAGGCACGCGCCACCGTGCCCGAGGCCTTCGTGAATCATGTTGGTGACGGCGTAAACCACGATCGCGATAGCGATCACGGTTGGAATGTGCGAGCGTTGTTGCATATCGACAGCATCGGGCCGTCTTGAAAAATCCGTTAGTGACGAATGTCAGTTCGCTCTACTGCGATTCTTCTTTCGAGACCGGCGGTTGCGACGCGAGCTCCCACATCGCCTGGAACATCAGCGCGCGCTGCTTCACGATCGGCAGGATGATCCGCGCGGCGTCGCCGGATCGCATCAGCTGATACATCGTTCCCGATCTGTCGTAACGCCGGTCGAGCAGCGTGCTATTCAGCTTGATCGTACTGTCGCGCAATTCGATCCACTGCCGCTGCGAATCCTTGAGCAGCTTCTTTTGTGAACCGTCGAGTGTCTTGAGCAACCGCTCGTAATAGACGTTCAGTTCGCGATCCCACAAGTCATATCCGAGCGTCTCGCAGGGAATGCCGCCCGTGCCGCCACCCGTGTTGTCGAGGCAATCCTGCTCGTACATCACGTAAGCAGCCTCGAACGCATCCACGTTCTTAACTTGATCGAGCGTTGGAAAATCCTTGACCGTCTTGTACGAATAGCCGCCAGCCATCGCCGATGGCGCGAAAAGAAGAAGGAGCAACCAATGCGAGATCTGCATGCGAACATTGTCGTATGACTGACGACGAACTCGACCTCGAGAGCCTCGGCTATCGGCAGCAGCTGCTTCGGGAAATGGCGGCTTTGCGAACTTCGCCGTCTCGTTCTCGATCATCTCGATCCTCACCGGCGCGGTGCTTCTCTTCGGCTACGGACTGAAGTTCGCCGGACCGATGGTCAACTCGATCGGCTGGCCTCTCGTCAGCGTCATGACGATGTGCGTCGCTGCGTCGATGGCGGAGATCGCGTCCGCATATCCCACGGCCGGCGGCCTCTATTTCTGGGCGCGGCGCATGGGCGGTTGGCGCTGGGGCTGGGCCACCGCGTGGCTCAATATGATCGGGCAGGTATCGATCACCGCCGGCATCAACCTCGCCGCGGCGATCTATCTCATCGGCGCGATTACGCACAAGCCCGCGTCGTGGTCGACGCAACTCCTCGTCATGGTGCTGATTCTCATTCCGCAGATCGCGGTGAATCTGTGGGGCATCAGGCTCACCGCACGTCTCAACGACATCAGCGTCTGGTGGCACATCGGCGGCGTGCTGCTGATCGTCGTCTCCCTCGCGTTCCTCGGACAGCACCACAACTCGGGAAGTTTTCTCTTCTCATTCCATCCGAGTGCGGATCTCTTCGAATCGTCGAAGGTGATGGCGATCGGCGATCGCGCGTTTCCGTCGCCACTCTTCCACCTTCTACCCTCACTCGCATCCGTCTACAAAGCCGCGCCGGTCGCATTGCTCTTCGTTCTCTCGCTGCTGCAGGCGCAGTGGACGTACACCGGCTACGACGCTTCGGCTCACATGGCCGAGGAAACGAAGCTCGCGCGGATGAACAGCGCGTGGGGCATCGTGCTCTCCGTCGGAGTCTCTGCGATCGCTGGCTACGTCATGCTGATGGTGCTGACGTGGTGCATTCCGAACGGCGACATCGCGGCCACGGCTAACGACCCGTATCCCGTTCTCTTCGTCATCTCGAACAATCTGCCGCCGCTCCTGTCGCAGATCATCGCGCCCGTGATCGGCGTCGCGATGTGGCTCTGCGGCGTCGCGTCGGTCACCTCGATGGGGCGCATGTGGTACGCATTCGCGCGCGACGACGGTATGCCTGGATCACGATGGCTGAAGCGCGTCAGCGGGAAACATCAGACGCCGCACGTCGCGATTCTCGTCACTTCGGCGCTGTCCGTTCTACTTTGCCTCTATGCCGCGGCGTGGTTCGTCGTGACGTCGATCAGCACGATCTGCCTCTACCTTGCGTACGGGATTCCGATCCTGCTGAAGCTTCTGAACGGCCTGAAGGCCGAGGCTCCGTGGAGCCTCGGCCGTTTTTCGAAAGTCGTGAATGTGGTCGCCGTCGTCTGGATCGCGATCATCACAGTGGTCTTCGTCCTGCCTCCGAATGAGCTGGTGCTCTGGACGATGCTCGCGATCGCAGTGCTGCTTGCGATCATTTCTCTGACGGATCGCCGATCAACTGCGTCTTAATGTTTCCTGTGGTGCGATTGCCGGTCGGCTTTCAGCTGCTGGTACTGCGCCTTCTGCTCGTCGTTCAGGACGGACATCAGCTTCTGTTCCTGCGCCTCGCGGAGCTGCTTCATCTGCGTCCGGTTCGCCTGCAGCGTCGGTTCGAGTGACTGCACCTTCGCCATGTCGTTCGCTTCGACCGCGGCGTGAATCTCCTGGCGCGTCTTGCGAGCCTGCTCCAGAAACGCTTTGTTGTCCTGATGGAACGAGCGCTGGATGTCGTGCCACTGCTGCTGCTGCGCATCCGAGAGGTTGAGCTTCTCTGCGAGTCTGTCACCGCGTCCGTGCCCATGCTGCCCACCGGGAACTGCGGCCGCCAGCGACGCCGTAAACATTACGACGACGAGTGCTGTAATCCATTTGCCTTTCATTGCTGCCTCCTTGATGCCGATCAGACGGTGGGATCGATGCCGATGTTTACCCCGGGGCATTTACAATCTTCCAGCTTGCCCGACTCTGAACGACTCAACGCAATTCTCCGCGACCGCAACGGTCAGCTCAACGATACTCCGTATCCGGTTCTTCTTCTCGCGCTGGCCCGGGCGGAAAAGAGCGCGGTTCTCGAGATCCGCCGCAATCAGCTCGATAAACGAATCATCTTTGACGCAGGCTCCCCTGTCGACTGCTGGTCGAACATTGCGACGGAAACGCTCCTTCGCTTTCTCGTCACGCAGAAGAAGATCACCGAGGCGGACAGCCAGATCGCGCTGAACGTCTCGGCAGCGCAGGGCATCCCACTCGGCGAAGTGCTGACCGAGAAGAAGCTCATCACGCCCACCGAGCTCTACCGCATGCTCCAGCAGAACCTCGGCCGCAAGCTGCTCGAGCCATTCAGCTGGAAAACGGGCACGTGGGAAATCTCCTACGACGTGCCGGCCATCAGCTCCGCGCTTCGCGTCAAGACGCCGCAGCTCCTGATGACCGGCATCATGAAGGTCGAGGCGCAGGAAGTCTGCGACGAGGCTCTCGCAGGCGTCGGAGCAAAGCACCTCTCGCTCCCTGTCAATCCGCTCTTCGGCCTCGGCGACATCAAGCTGACGAAGGATCAGCAGAAGGTCGTCGACGCCGCCCAGAAAGCTGAGAAGCTCGATGACATCCGCAAGTCTGCCGGAATCGACAGCGAGGATCTCAACCGGATCGTCTACGCGCTGATGCTTCTCGGCATCGTCGCTCTGACGGATCAGCCCCGCATCGAAGTCCCCTCGTTCTTTGAAGACATCGACATCCCGCCCGCTGCTCCCCAACCAGTCGTTGCACCACCCCCGCCTCCGCCTGCGCCCGTCGCACCGGTGGGCGCGAACGCGGAAGAAGTCATGGCCGCGTATCTCTCGTTCCGGCGCAAGGATCCGTTCGAGCTGCTCGGTGTCGAGGAGACGGATGGGCCGGTGACGTTCAATCGCCGCTTCATCGAGCTTTCCGATCGCTTTCATCCGTCGCGATTCGATGAGAAGGCTGCGGATGGCTTGCGCGAGAAGGTGCAGGAGGTCTTTCTTGCGTATGCGCGCGCATATGCGGAGCTCGCGCATCCCGATCGCCGCGCGGCGCTGATCAAACGCCGTGAGAAGCTGCGCGAAGAAGCGGCCGCAGCGGCGCAACGCGGAACCGCAGCGTTGATCGATCCGGAAGCGCTGTACACCAGCGGAAGGAACATGGTGGCGGCGGGCAAACTGCGCGAGGCACTCTCATCGTTCGAGATGGCGATGGAGTGCGACGCGCAGAACGGCACGTACGCGGCCGAGGTCGCATGGATCCGCTATCAGTTGCAGGTGACGCCGCCCCTCGCCGCATTGAAGCTGCTGAAGAACGCGATGCGCATCGATCCCAATGCGGCGATCGCGTACCTGTACACCGGCTGCATCCAGGCCGTGCTCGGCCAGAAGATGGAAGCGAGCGCGTATGTCGATCGCGCGGAGAAACTGCTGCGTGGGGATCCGCGGGTGGCGGAGGCAAAGAAGAAGTACCGGCTGTGAGTGCTGAGTTCTGAGTGCCGAGTGCTGAGTCCTGTTTTTACTCAGTACTCAGAACTCAGCACTCAGAACTAGAATCACGTGTGCCTTACCACTGGAATGCCTACGCGCTCCCCTGGGCAGTCGTCGGCATTGCGCTCTTCGTTCTTGCGGCGGTGATCTTCACGCGGCAGCGAGCGTCGCGAGTCGGCGTCCTCTTCTGCCTGATGATCACGCTCGTCGGGCTCTGGTTCGCGGCGTTCACGTTCATGCTCGTCGCAACCGATGGAGACGTTGCGACCATCTGGGCTCGCATCGCGCTGTTCTCCGTCTCGTTCCTTCCCGCCGCGATGTACGACTTCATGACGACAGCGCTGCGTCTGCGCGATCAACGTATCCGTGTGGTCCGAGGATTGTGGATGGCGTCGGCGACGTTCGCGCTGCTCGCCGCGTCGACGACGTGGATCATCCGAAAGAGCGAACCACATTCGTGGGGCTGGTATCCGCGTCTCGGCATCCTCGCCGCGCCGTTC
>Ga0157378_10006728_pt1 | contig 10042 bp, 7 predicted proteins | sample M65metaG_FD_115309 | JGI IMG/M metagenome (GOLD analysis project Ga0157378, IMG submission 115309) | Miscanthus rhizosphere microbial communities from Kellogg Biological Station, Michigan, USA - M6-5 metaG | ecosystem: Host-associated > Plants > Roots > Rhizosphere > Soil | place: USA: Michigan... | reverse complement strand
GGTCAGCGCCTTGCCGGCTTCCTCGCCGATGCCGTGCACGGTGTTGAGCACACCGTCGGGAACGCCGGCCAGCTTCACAAGCCGGGCGAGCAGATCGGCCGTCACCGGCGACCATTCCGCCGGCTTGTGTACGCCCGTGCAGCCGGCGGCCAGCGCCGGGGCGATCTTCCAGGTCGACAGCATGAACGGCGTGTTCCACGGCGTGATCACGCCGACCGGGCCGATCGGCACCCGGGTCGAGATGTTCCAGTGCTCGTCGCTCGGCGTGCTCAACCCGTCGCGGGCCTCGGCACACTTGTCGGCGAAGAAGCGGAAGTTCTCTGCGGCACGGATCGCGGCCTTGGCCACGAAGCGGTGGGCCTGGCCGGTGTCGATGCATTCGAGCACCGCGATGTCGTCGGCGTTGTCCTCGATCGCATCGGCGACGCGGTGCAGCAATTTCTTGCGCGCGCTCGGCGCCATGTCGCGCCAGGGCTTGAAAGCACGGCTGGCGGCCGTGGCGGCGCGGTCGATATCCTCGGCGGTGCCGCGGGCCACCGTCGCCAGCACCGTGCCATCGACCGGAGACCTGGTCTCAAAGGTCTGGCCGGAGGCCGACGGCACGCTGTTGCCGTCGATCATGTGGCTGATGCCCTCTGACTTCAGCTTGGCGAGCAGGGGGCCGACGCGATCGCTGTTGGCCTTGAAGCCGTCCTTCGGGGTCACTTTATCCATGTGCGGTCTCGACCTTCAGAGCTTCGTGGATGTTGTTGCGTTTCCAGCTTGTTCCCTTGTCGTTGATCTGCATGTCGAACGACAATGCGAACTTCATGTTCGCAAACACCGGATCAAGATAGGCCGACAAGGCCTTGAAAATATGTTCGCCGGCCTTTTGGCGGGTCGGGAGGTCCCGGCCTTCGCCGAGCCGCAGCACCATGTCGAGAAAGCCGAGTTTCTTGTCGCCGTTGGCGATCGCGTAGTGTTCGCACCTGATGGCGCGGACGCGGATGCCGCCGAGCGGGAAGATGCCGGTCGCCACCGCCTCCTTGCGCACCAGTTCCACCACCGTGCCCATGTCGATGCGGCCATCGAGATTGGCTGAATATTCAATGGTGAAGTGCGGCATGTTCGTGCTCCCGCGATTGTTAAAGCATCAGGCGAAGTAGCAGCTCACCGAGCCATAGGCGCCATAGTCTGCCTGGATCGTGTCACCCTTGCGGGTCTCGATCGGGCGGATGAACGATCCTGCCAGCACGACTTGTCCGGCTTCCAGCGCCAGCCCTTTCGGCGCGATCTTGTTGGCGAGCCAGGCGACCGCAGTGGCCGGATGATTGAGCACGCCGGCGGCCAGCCCGGTTTCTTCGAGCTGGCCGTTGCGATAGCACAGCGCGCCGATCCAGCGGAGATCAGCGTCCATCGGGCGGATCGGGCGGCCGCCGAGCACGATGCCGGCATTCGCGGCGTTGTCGGCGATGGTGTCGAAGATCTTTCGGGTCGCCTTGGTCTGCGGATCGACCCGCTCCACCCGCGTGTCGAGGATCTCCAGCGCCGGCACCACGAAATCGGTGGCGTTGAGCACGTCGAACAGCGTGCAGTCCGGCCCGGCGAGACGCGACTTCATGACGAAAGCGAGTTCCGCCTCGACGCGGGTGGCGATGAAGCGCTCGGTCGGCACCAGCCCGCCATCGGCAAAGAACATGTCGTCGAGCAGGATGCCGGAGTCAGGCTCGTCGATATTGAGCGCGCTCTGCATCGCCTTCGAGGTCAGGCCGATCTTGTGGCCCTTGACGGTTCGGCCCTGGGCCATCTTCATGTCGACCCACGCCTTTTGAATGGCGTAGGAATCGTCGATGGTTATGGCGGGGTGTTCGAGCGAAATCTGCCGGATCTGCTTGCGCGTCTTCTCGGCATGGTCGAGACGCTCGGCGGCGCTGCGGATTTCGTCTTTGGAAAGGGCCATGTCGGTCCGCCTCAGGTCCGGTAGAACTCGGGTTCGGTAAAATAAAAAGAGGGTGCTGGAATTTGATTAACATGTTAAGAGTATTTCGGCAAACTGATTTGCTGCTTGCTGCACCGCAAAAGTTTTTCGCTTGCGATCGACGGCTCCCGACGGTGGACGACCAGCGATGACGGACAGGAAATCGCGGACCGGATCGCGTTCCAATTCCACCGAAGGCGTGGATGGGCGCCGCGCACCGATGCGGGAATTCTCCCGCTCGCTGCCGATGTCGTTGCTGCGCGCCCGCGAAGCGGTGATGCGGCAGTTCCGCCCGTCGCTGCGCAACCATGGCCTTACCGAGCAACAATGGCGGATCCTCCGCGCCTTGGCCGCGGTGGAGACCATCGAGGTCACGGAACTCGCGCGCACCGCATTCCTGCTCGGGCCGAGCCTGTCGCGCATCCTGCGCGATCTCGAAGCGCGGCACCTGATCGAGCGCCGCATCGCCAAGGACGATCTGCGCCGCGGCGTGGTCTCGATCTCGCCGAAAGGACTAAAGCTGATCGAGGCCGTGGCGCCGAACTCCGAGGCGATCTATGCCGAGATCACCAGCCGCTTCGGCGCCCGCAAGCTCGCCGAACTGCAGGAGATGCTAGGCCTGCTGGAGCGCAGCCTGGCTGCGATGGAAGTCGCAGGCGAGGGCGGTGCCGAGGACGACGAGTAAGTGCAATTTTGCATAATGGTATCGACGCCATGCATAGCGACCGGGCAAATGATTGCAATCATTTGGCAAAAGCGGTTGAAGCGGTAGACACGCACGCGATTTTTCGCTCAAAGTGCCGACCAAGCTGGTCATGAAAACCGGCGCGAGAGCGCGAGGCTCACCGTCGAGAACGCAGGTTTCCCATTTTCGTTGGAAGATTGTGCGTCATTGCGAGCGCAGCGAAGCATCCACGGAGCCGGTTCGCTCCGCCGATGGACTCCTCGCAAGGACTGGGAGCAGGCATCAACAGGAGGAATGAAGAGTGACTACCAATAACGTCAAGAAAGTGTGGGCCTCGGGCAAGGCCGTGGTGAACGCCTGGCTCGCGATTCCCTCCGGCTTTTCGGCCGAAGTGATTGCGCAATGCGGCTTCGACAGCGTCACCGTCGACATGCAGCACGGCGTGCAGGACTACCTCTCGATGGTGCAGTGCTTCCAGGCCATGAACGGCCACCCGGTGACGCCGATGGTCCGCGTGCCCTGGAACGAGCCCGGCATCATCGGCAAGGTGCTCGACGGCGGCGCCTATGGCGTGATCTGCCCGATGATCAACTCGGCGAAGGAAGCCAAGGACCTGGTCCAGTTCGCCAAGTACCCGCCAAAGGGCACCCGCTCCAACGGCCCGATCCGCTCCGGCATGTATGGTTCGGCCGGCGCTTACCAGCAGACCGCGAATGACGAGATCGTGCTGCTGCCGATGATGGAAACCAAGACCGCGATCGAGAACATGGAATCGATCCTCGACGTCGAAGGCATCAACGGCGTCTACGTCGGTCCCTCCGATCTCGGCTTCTCCTATGGCCTGGTGCCGAAGCTCGATCGCGACGAGCCGGAAATCCTCAAGATCTACGAGAAGATCGTCAAGGAATGCGGCAAGCGCGGCCTGCATCCGGGCATCCACTGCTCGGGCGCCGAAGGCGCGGTGCGCGCGATCAACATGGGCTTCAAGCTCGTGACGCTGTCGAACGAGAGCGGCCTGATGATGACCTACGCCAAGATGCAGGTGAATCAGACCCGCAAGGAATCGGCCGGCAAGGCGTAAGAACTGCGAATGGCGAGTGGCGAATAGCGAGTGGTTTTTCCATTCGCCATTCGCTATTCGCTACTCGCCCACTTCAAAGGAGACTTCCATGGCCCCGGCACCCGTCATTCGCTTGCACCCCGACGACGGCGTGTTGATCGCGCGCTCGAGCCTGCCGCCGGGCATGGAAGTGACGGCCGGGGTTACGACGGTCGAGCGGATTCCCGCCGGCCACAAGGTGGCGATCAAGCCGATCGCCGTCGGCGAACCGGTCAAGCGTTACGGCCAGATCATCGGCTTTGCGACTACCCCGATCGCGCCGGGCCAGCATGTGCATACGCAGAATTGCGGCATGGGCGACTTCGCCAAGGACTACGCCTATGGCGCCGATGTCATGCCGACGCCGAACTTCGATCTGCCCGCGACGTTCGACGGTATTCTCCGTTCCGACGGCCGCGTCGCGACCCGCAACTATATCGGCATTCTCACCTCGGTGAATTGCAGCGCGCATGTCGCGGGTATCGTCGCCGACATGTTCAAGAAGAACCCGTTCACCGGCGACAATCCGCTGGCAGATTTTCCCAACGTCGACGGTGTGGTCGCGCTGACGCACAAAACCGGCTGCGGCATGACGCAGAACGAACCGCTGGCGCTGCTTCGCCGCACGCTCGGCGGCTATGCGCGGCACGCCAATTTCTCGCACGTCGTCGTGCTGGGCCTGGGCTGCGAGGTCAACCAGATCGGCGGCCTGATGCAGGAGCAGAAGCTCGCTGGACGTTTGCGCGCGATGGACATCCAGGAAGTTGGCGGCACCCGCAAGACGGTGGAAGCCGGCATTGCCTTCGTCAAGGAATCGCTGGTTGACGCGAATAAAGTGAAGCGCGAACCGGTATCGGCGAGCGAACTGACCGTGGCCCTGCAATGCGGTGGCTCCGACGGTTACTCCGGCGTATCGGCCAATCCGGCGCTCGGCGCTGCGAGCGATCTGCTGGTGCGCCACGGTGGTACGGTGATCCTCTCCGAGACTCCGGAAACCTATGGCGCCGAACATCTGCTCACGCGCCGCGCGGTCAGCCGCGAAGTCGGCGAGAAGCTCGTCGGCCTGATGCGCTGGTGGGAAGAATACACCGAGCGCGAAGGCGCCGAGATGAACGCCAATCCGAGCCCCGGCAACAAGGCCGGCGGTCTCACCACCATCCTCGAAAAGTCACTGGGCGCGATGGCCAAGGCCGGAAGCACCAATCTGGTCGACGTGCTCAACTACGCCGAAGCCGTCACCAAGAAGGGTTTTGTGTTCATGGACACGCCCGGTTACGACCCGGTCGCGGCGACCGGGCAGGTGGCTGGTGGCGCCAACCTCGTCTGCTTCACCACCGGCCGTGGCTCGGTGTTCGGCTGCAAACCCGCGCCGTCGATCAAGCTCGCGACCAACACGCCGATGTACAGGCGGATGGAAGACGACATGGACGTCAATTGCGGCACCATCCTCGACGGCGAGGAAAGCGTGCAACAATGCGGCCAGCGTATTTTCGATCTGATGCTCAAGACGGCGTCGGGCCAGCCGACCAAGAGCGAAAGCTTCGATTTCGGCGGCGCTGAGTTTGCGCCCTGGGTGCTTGGGGCTACGATGTAGGCTTGGCGCGATCTATGTCGTCCCTGCGAACGCAGGGGCCCATAGCCACCGGGCCTTGATGGGGAGGAGGGTCTCAGCCATCGCCTGGTTTGGATAGATCACGCGGTATGGGTTCCTGCGTTCGCAGGAACGACAGTGAGCCCGCACTTCCCGTAGGCAACGCCTGCCCGTTGTTAGTGCTTGATCCGTACCGGAACCAGTGTTCTGCTTAAAAAAGCTGCTGGAGTGTTCGGTCTGTGTCGATCTTTGTCGCGCTACATCACGTTACGCACTACAAGTACGACCGACCGATCGATCTCGGCCCGCAAACCATTCGCCTGCGCCCCGCGCCTCATACGCGGACGCCGATCCTGAGCTATTCGCTCAAGGTCACGCCATCAAATCATTTCGTGAACTGGCAGCAGGATCCGCAAGGCAACTGGCTGGCGCGGTTCGTGTTTCCCGAGAAGGCGACCGAACTCAAGATCGAGGTCGACTTCACGGCGCAGATGACGGTCGTCAATCCCTTCGACTTCTTCGTCGAGGGTTACGCCACCAGTTTCCCGTTCAAATATACCGACGATCTCAAGACCGAGCTCGCGCCCTATCTGGCGACGACAGAGCAAGGGCCGAAGTTTGCTGCCTATTTGAAGGACATTCCGCGCGAGGCTGACAGCACCGTCGACTTCCTGGTCGGGCTCAACGCTCAACTGCAAAAGAAGATCGGTTACGTCATCCGGATGGAGCCGGGGATCCAGACGCCGGAAGAAACACTGACGCTCGGCTCCGGTTCATGCCGCGACTCGGCGTGGCTGCTGATCCATATCTTCCGTCACCTCGGGCTCGCCGCCCGCTTCGTCTCCGGCTACCTGATACAGTTGCGGCCCGATATCGATCCGGTCGAAGGCCCGCGCGAGGTCGAAAGCGATTTCACCGACCTGCATGCGTGGGCCGAGGTCTATCTGCCGGGGGCAGGCTGGATCGGGTTCGATGTCACCTCGGGCATGCTGACCGGCGAGGGACATATTCCGGTTGCCGCCACGCCGCATTATCGCTCGGCGGCGCCGATCTCTGGCACCGCCGGTTTTGCCGAAGTCGAGTTCGCCTTCGAGATGAGCGTCAAGCGCATCCGCGAGGCGCCACGGATCACGCGGCCGTTTTCGGATGAATCCTGGGCGCGGCTAGATGCGCTTGGCGAGCAGGTCGATGCCGATCTGCAGCGCGAGGACGTGCGGCTCACCATGGGCGGCGAGCCGACCTTCGTTTCCATCGACGATATGGAATCGGCGGAATGGAATATCGCGGCCGTCGGTCCAGCCAAGCGGGGATTGGCCGACGAACTCATCCGAAAACTGCAGGCGCGCTTTGCACCGGGCGGACTGCTGCATTACGGGCAGGGCAAATGGTATCCCGGCGAAACCCTGCCGCGCTGGGCGTTCGGTCTCTATTGGCGCAAGGACGGTGTGCCGGTCTGGAAGAATGCCGACCTGATCGCCAAGGTCGATCATCCCGGGGAAGCCGATGTTGACGACGCCGAATGGCTGGCGAAAGGCATCGCCAAACGGCTCGGTCTCGGCACCGACTATGTGATGCCGGCCTATGAAGATCCGGTGCACTGGCTGCAAAAAGAGGCAGCGCTTCCGGTCAACGTCGACCCCAGCGATTCCAGGCTTGCCAATGCCGAAGAACGCGCGCGCATGGCGCGGGAGTTCGATCGCGGGCTGACCACGCCGCGCGGTTTCGTGCTGCCGATGCAGCGCGTCAACGCCGTCGATGCGGACTGGATGAGCGAGCACTGGCAGTTGCGGCGCAGCCATCTGTTCCTGGTGCCCGGCGATTCTCCGCTCGGACTGCGGCTGCCGATCGGTTCGCTGCCGCATATCCCGCCGGAAGACTATCCCTACATCGTCGAGCGCGATCCGATGGAGCCGCGGCTCGAACTTGCCGAAGAGGACAAGGACGCGGACATCGGCGGCGAAACCCCAAAGCGGTTGCAGCCGAGACGCAGGGTTACCCCGGTGCGCACCGCGTTGTCGGTCGAAATCCGCGACGGCGTATTGTGCGTGTTCATGCCGCCGGTCGAGAAGATCGAGGACTATCTGGCATTGATCGCTGCGGTCGAAGCCACCGCGGCGGACATGCAGATTCAGGTTCATATCGAGGGCTACGGGCCGCCTTACGATCCGCGCGTCGAGGTGAAAGGTGACGCCCGATCCCGGCGTGATCGAAGTCAACGTCCAGCCGGCGCAGAACTGGCGCGAGGCGGTCGATATCACCTTCGGCCTGTATGAAGACGCCGCGAAAACCCGTCTCGGCGCCAACCGTTTTCTGGTCGACGGCCGCCACACCGGCACCGGCGGCGGCAACCATGTCGTGGTCGGCGGCAGCACGCCGGAAGCCTCACCATTCCTGCGCCGCCCGGATCTGCTGAAGAGCCTGGTGCTGTACTGGCAACGTCATCCGTCGCTGTCGTACCTGTTCTCGGGCATGTTCATTGGCCCGACCAGCCAGGCGCCACGCATCGACGAGGCGCGGCATGACGGCCTCTATGAGCTCGAAGTCGCGCTGACGCATGTACCGCCGGCGGGCGTGCAGGCGCCGCTGTGGCTGGTCGACCGGCTGTTTCGCCACATCCTTGTCGATATCACCGGCAACACCCATCGCGCCGAAATCTGCATCGACAAACTCTATTCGCCGGATGGACCGACCGGCCGTCTCGGTCTCGTTGAATTCCGCGCGCTCGAAATGCCGCCCGATCCCAGGATGTCGCTGGCGCAGCAGCTTCTGATTCGCGCGCTGATCGCCAAACTCTGGCGCGAGCCACAGCAGGGCCAGTTCGTGCGTTGGGGCACCGGGCTGCACGATCGCTTCATGCTGCCGCATTTCCTCTGGGATGATTTCCTCGGCGTACTCGATGAGCTCAAGCAATCCGGCTACGATTTCTCGCCGGAATGGTATGCGGCCCAGCTCGAGTTTCGTTTTCCGGTGTTCGGCCGCGTCCATCACGGCGGCGTAGCCCTCGAACTGCGTCAGGCGCTGGAGCCGTGGCATGTGCTCGGCGAAGAGGGTTCGGCGGGCGGTACCGTGCGCTATGTCGATTCCTCGGTGGAGCGGTTGCAGATCAAGGCGGAAGGTTTCGTCGAAGGCCGCCACGTCGTGACCTGCAACGGAAGACGAATGCCGATGACCGCGACCGGGCGCTCCGGCGAAGCGGTGGCGGCCGTTCGCTTCAAGGCCTGGCAACCGGCATCGGGCCTGCATCCGACCATCCCGGTGCATGCGCCGCTGACGTTTGATCTGATCGACACCTGGAACGGCCGTTCACTCGGCGGCTGCGTCTATCACGTCGCCCATCCCGGCGGCCGCAGCTATGACACCAAGCCGGTCAATTCCTACGAGGCCGAAGCGCGGCGGCTGGCGCGCTTCCAGGATCACGGCCATACTCCTGGAAGGATCGATCCGCCGCCGGAGGAACGTACCATTGAATTCCCTTTGACCCTCGACTTGAGGACGCCGCTCCGGCATTGATTGAGAGCGTTTCCTGGCGAAGTGGATACCGGTTCGCGTGACGAAAACGCGTCAAAACAAGAATCTAGAGCCCGTTCCGATTCAATCGGAACGAAAAAGGCTCTAGGGTAACGTTTCGGGCAACGGGGCCCGTCCGGAATAAGCCGGGGACGGCCGCGAAAAAGCGCGTCAGAAACATCAAATCGGGACCTCGAATCTGATTTTTTCAGAGGCGAGGGTGGGAATTGGAATGGCGGGACCAACCGGCCAGGGGAACAGTCAGGAAAGCAAGGCACGCCCGGGCCAGCGCCGGATGGCGCAGTGGGCCCGCGACTACGCGCGACTGCCCGGCATTCCCGACGAATATATCGGCCAGGACGGCGCGCCCCGCCCGGCCTGGACCCGGTTCTTCGATGCGTTCGCGGCGATGGCGCCGGCCGACGTCGAAAAGCGGTTTGCCTCCGCCGACCGGCACCTGCGCGAGGCCGGCGTCACCTACCGCGCGCCCGGCGAGACCGCCGACCGGCTGTGGCCGCTGAGCCATCTGCCGTTGATCATCGACGAGACCGACTGGCAGCAATTGAGCGCGGGCATCGCGCAGCGTGCGCAACTGCTCGAACTGGTGTTGCGCGATCTCTATGGCGAGGGCCGTCTGGTCACGGAAGGCGCGATCCCCGCTGCTGCGATCGCGGGCAGCAACGAATATCTGCGCGCAGTCTGCGGCGTGAAGCCGCCGGGCGGACGCTATCTGCATCTCTATGCTGCGGATGTCGGCCGCGGTCCCGACGGGCGCTGGTGGGTGCTGGGCGACCGCACGCAGGCGCCGTCGGGCGCGGGCTACGCGCTGGAAAACCGCCTGGTGCTGTCGCGCGCATTTTCCAACCTCTACAAGTCGATGAATGTCGAACGCGTGGCGCCGTTCTTCGAAGCGTTTCGCGATTCGCTTCGCGCCGGCGCCGACCGCGACGAGCCGCGGATCGGTCTCTTGACGCCGGGCGCTTTCAGCGAGACCTATTTCGAGCATGCGACGCTGGCGCGCTATCTCGGCTTCCTGCTGGTCGAAGGCGACGATCTCGCCGTCAGCGGCGACCGCATCCACATCCGCACCGTCGCCGGCCTGAAGCGGCTCGACGTGCTGCTGCGCCGGGTCGATTCCAATTTTCTCGATCCGCTCGAGCTCGACGCGTCCTCGCATCTCGGCGTGCCCGGCCTGATCGACGT
>Ga0157378_10006727_pt1 | contig 10042 bp, 3 predicted proteins | sample M65metaG_FD_115309 | JGI IMG/M metagenome (GOLD analysis project Ga0157378, IMG submission 115309) | Miscanthus rhizosphere microbial communities from Kellogg Biological Station, Michigan, USA - M6-5 metaG | ecosystem: Host-associated > Plants > Roots > Rhizosphere > Soil | place: USA: Michigan... | reverse complement strand
CTCGTTCGACTTCTGCGGGCAGTTCACCTCGCGCACACCGGGGCAGGGTTCGGGCAACGCCGTGGCCGACCTGCTGCTCGGTTTGACGAGTTCGGCTTCACTTACGTCGCAGCAAGTGGGTACCTTCCTGGTCGACTACTACGGCGGCTATTTCAACGACAGTTGGAGAATTTCGCCAAAGTTAACCATTAACCTCGGCCTGCGTTACGAGCTTCAAACGCGACAGCGCGAAGAGGACAACCGGCAGTCGTTCTTTGACTTCACGCCGGGTAGCCCGACTTATGGAACGCTCGTCCCGGCGCAAGACGGTGGACATCGCGCGCAGACTTTCTCCAACCTCGACCGCAACAATTTCGCCCCGCGCATCGGCTTTGCGTGGCAGCTCGATCAAAAGACAGTTATGCGCGGGGGCTTTGGAATTTTTTACGGCGGCGTGGGTAACTATGTAATCAATTTTTCAGGCGCGGCTAATCCGCCCTATTCCGTCCGTACTTTGATCAACTCGCCTACGACTGCGGCTAATACAGGGCTCAAACTGTCCGATGGATTCCCGGCCGATGCGCTGAATCCGGCGCGCGTGGTCAATCCGGCGGCGTACGGCCAACCGCAGGATTTTCCCCAGACCGAAATCTATCAAGGGAACTTTGATGTGCAGCGCGAGCTGTCGAGCGGCGTGGTTCTGTCCCTCGCATACGTCGGATCAGGCGACGTGAATCTGCGCGGTCAGATGGACATCAACGCGCCGCGGCCAGGCGCCGGCGCAGCTCAGCCGCGTCGCCCGTTTCCTGCATTCGGCGCAATCAACACCCTTTCGGATTTCGCGCACAGCAGTTATCACTCACTGCAAACGAAACTCGAGCGACGCTTCAGCAACGGCTATTCGCTGCTCACGGCCTATACCTGGAGCCACGCGATTGACAACTCAACCGACGGTGAAGAACTCCCCAACCCATCGGTTGTTCCGCAGAATCAATTCAACACCAATGCCGAAAAAGCCTCGTCGAGTTTCGACATCAAACACCGCTTTGTGACGAGCTTTGTTTATGACCTGCCGTTAGGGCGCGCAGATGGATGGCTGGGAGGATCAAGATTCGCACAGATAGTATTCAGTGGGTTCCAGATCGGCGGCATCTTCGTCGCACAAACTGGTCAGCCCATCAATCCCGATGTCGCAGGCAATCCGGCCAACACGACCAATCCGGTACGTCCGAATCGGTTGCGCGACGGCAATCTCGCGCGCGATGAACGCAACGTGGATCGCTGGTTTGATCCCTCGGCGTTTGCAGTGCCGGCGGCATTCACTTATGGCAACTCGGGACGCAACGTGCTGCGCGCACCTGGCCTGGTAAACCTCGACTTCCTGATCGCACGCAACTTCCGACTATCAGAAACAACACGTTTGGAATTGCGCGGCGAGTTTTTCAATCTTACCAATACCGCTCACTTCGGAAGGCCGAACGCCACCATTGGATCGCCGCAGGCTGGGACCATCACCGCAACGGCTGCGCCGAATCGACAGGTCCAGATAGGCGTGCGACTAGTATTCTAATAGGTGACAGAGACACTTCGGATAACGTTGGGTTAGGAGAGCAGGTGTTGGCGTAACAGACTTAGATCGGATTAAAGATCGGCCGACAGTTGTTCGGATTCACTCGATGCAGACTTATTTCGAGTGTTGGTGCTCGCTCTCAGTTGGTAGCCCGGCATTAATCCAGTCAGACTTGCCTTCCGTATAATCCCGCACGTTTGTGTAGCCCATCGCCGCCAATGCACGGGCAGCGTTTTCGGAAGCGTGTCACGTGGGACTGGCGCAATAAACTACGATCTCGGCATTCTTGTCAGGCAAGAGTTTATCGGCAGCTGAAGTAATTTTATCGGGTGGCAAATTGAGCGCGCCCGGCAAATGCACATGGTGATAAGCCGCCTCCGGCAATGTCTCCACCAACGTGAAGAGATCGTGGCTATCAATCTTTGCCTTGAGTTCATTTCTGGAAATAGTCTTAACCATAATTATCACTTCTCGACTCTCATTGTGGGTCCGCGTTTACAATCTGCATTCGTAAAACCTACCCGCACCATGATGTCGGGTTCAAACTCCGCTCCAACTCCGTATGCTGTTCCCGAGTTTGAGCCCACAGCATAAACTCGAGTTTACATCGCGCCAAGCAAAACTGAATCGGTCTCGACAGTGGGATGTCGCAAGTTTCAGCGATCGCGATCTATCTCACTCGGAATGACTCCGAACGATAGAACCCTTTCAAATACATCGCATTCACCACAAAGGCACCAAGGCATCAAGGCACCAAGGCGCCAATAAGAAGGGTATCTACGGGCTTTTATTTTGTGTCTTTGAGTCTTGGTGCCTTTGTAGTTAACCGCACCGCGGGAATCAGCTAACGGGATTTGTGACGACACGGCTTTCTCTCATGGCCCAAAGCGTTGTCGATACTCAGTCGACTGAATAAACGCTTTCACCATTTCAGCATTCACATAGTTGCCACCAAAGGCGTTCAGCTTGTCGAGCCAGAAGCTCAAGCCGGCAAAGTCCGAGTCAGGTGCGTCGTTCGGATTGCGCCGCAGATATCCAAAGTACTGCATTAAGACGAACGCTTTGTTGAACTCTGCTGCTCTGAGGTCTGTGTCTTCGGCAACCGAACGTAGAACCGATGCTCGTTTCTGCAAGGAAGACGGTGTAGATCCCAGGAAGGTAACCAATTGAGAACTCTGTGCTGCCGATAGTACGCCGCCAGCATTAGTGTTCAGCTGATCGACAAATTGTTGTGCTGTTAGCGTGTCGGGATAAGCCGTCTGAAAGTCTGCACGTTGCACAAACGCAAATGCATAGGCCTGTTTGTTAGATTCCAGCTGTGACTGCCAGGGTCCAATTCCAACCTGCACTCCCTTTCCGATCTGCTGTGTGTCTTTTAGAAAGTCCGCGAACCCAATTGGCACAGGCGCCGTTGGCAGATTTCCAAAAGCGGTCTTGTACACGCGATAGACTAAATATCCAGTCTCCTGAAACTCAATCGATACGAAGAAAGCGGCGGATACATTGATTCGTTTCACCTCGATGCAGTTCGCATCTGAACCGCAGGAAGTGATTTCATTAGTCCAGAAACTCAACCCGCCCGGATCAGGTTCGCGGTTAAGAAAATCAATGTAGTGTTGCCTTACAAAGAACGAGGCAGCATCGGAAGGGTTGGTCCCGTTGCTGGATTCGTTATCATTGATTGTCACAGTTGCCGTGGCGTTTGCGACTGTCCCACCTACGGCATCGGTCAGACGAATCGTGAATGTCTCAGGTCCTTCAGCGTACACATCGTCGACGATAGGAATGGAAATGGTCTTTGAAGTCTCCCCCAGCGCAAAGGTAAGCGTTCCGAGGGTGGTGATGTAGTCACACCGCGATGAGGCCACACCATTAATAACGTCGCATTTGTTTGCTCCTGCAGTATCACTCGTCGAGTAGTTGACTACTGTAACTGGCACGTCGCCGGTGCGTGTTACCGTGACTATTAAACTGTTGCCGTCTTCAGCAATAGAGTAGGTGGACGAAGCGAACTGCAACGCGCTGTCATCGTTCGTGATTGTCACAGGTGTTGAACCGAACGAGGTAAACGCATTTACTGGATTGCTAAGTTTTAGCTGGAACGATTCATTAGGCTCTATCAGAGTATCCCCATTCACGGTGATATTGATTAAAGCGGACGTGGTGCCGGGCGCGAAGGATAGAACGCCAGAGTTGGCGACGTAGTCACTACCCGCTATGGCAGTGCCGTCTTCTGTCGCGTAGTTAACTGAGATTGGTTCAACTGAAGCGTTACTGAGCGTCACCGGAACTGCAAAAGTCTTGGTGCCGGAATCACCCTCTGCTGCTTGGAAACTTGAAACGAAAATTGTCGGTTTCGACTCGCTATCATTAATCGTAACGATCGCAGACTTAGGTTGTTCAAGCGTAGCCCCTCCGGTGGGATTGCTGAGGGTTACATTGAACGTTTCTGGTGGTCCCTCATAGATGTTGTCGTCAAGAATTGGGATCGGCACACTCTTGGTCAGTTGACCCGCAGCAAAGGTGAGCGTCCCACTGGAACTCGTGTAGTCCGCACCGGCAGTGGCAGATCCGTCACTGGTTGCGTAGTCGATTGAAGTGGGAGCTGAAACGTCACCGCTGCGTGTTACCGTGAACGTAAAATTAGAAGTGCTTTCGAAGGTGAAATATTTGTCGGCACTAAGTTGCACACCGGTGGGAATCGGTGTGGCACTGGAGACGAGGGCGCTCTGAACGATGTAGACCTTACTCTGGTTCGGGTCTTGCGAGCCGATATTGTTTATGGTGTTGAAGGCAAGTCCATTTGTGCCCCAACGCACCAAGCGCACAGGATTGCCGGAAATCCCCTGGAGAGTTACAGAACCTATCGGTAAGAAGGTATTGATATCAAATGCGGATAGGATCACGCTCGAGCCATTGCCACTCAACGTAAAAAACCGACCGAGTGACACATCGACAGCGAATACCCCACCGACGCCGATTCCATTTGTACTCTGAAAAGTCCCTTTGATTGTTTTCGTTTCAGGATCGACTACACGGCCGGAGGATGAATACAGCAGACCGCCGGCGAATTTCATCCCGGTCGAATAACCGGTCAGTAGGTTGCCGGCAATGGTAGTCCCGTTTAAGCCGTTTGCATCCACCGTGAACTTCACTAACTCAAAGCCACTTGAAAAACTGTCGTAGCCATATAGTGTTGAAGCTGAGGCAAACGCGAGAGGAGAAATGGCGTAAGCTCCGCCCCTGCTTGTATTAGGTCTTTGGACACCGTTGTCATAAATGGCAGCACCAAATCCAGTCCCATCTGAAATCGCCAACGCTTGCGGACTGCCTGGCACAACTGCCATGTCCTGTGGTCTTTGGTTAGCCGAGCCCCAACTGAACTGTGGTCCAGCAGTTTGTGTTGCGATGTCGTAGCGGCGAATTGCTGCAGCTCCATCCAGTGAGACGTGGAGTGTGGTGTTGTCATCGGCGAGGGCCAGTTTGTTTGGTTCACTACCGATAAAAACTGATTGGCCCACTGTTCCTGTTTGCGGATTGATCTGTGTCAGGCTATTGCCATTTGGTCCGGCGACACTCGGAACGCTCGCGTACAGTGTTTGGCTTGAGGAAACGTAAACCAGATCATTGGCAGGTAAGTTGATTTGCCTGACGAAAGTTGGAACATAGGGAGTTGGTGTTGGACTAGGCGACGGCGATGGAGTAGGTGTGGGTGAGGGAACTACCCCGCCATCCGAAACCAAAGCGCTTTGAATGAAAAGAACAGTAGATGGAGTGCGAAAAGCTAGTCCGTTTGTGCCCCATCTTACTAGCTTACCAGGCGAGTCGAAGAAGCTGCCGCCGCCAGGAAGCGTGATGGCTACCGAACCCAGCGGAGTAAAGTTATTAAGGTTGTATGCTCGTAAAAATGCTGTAGAGCCGTTTTCTATTGTGAGAAAGAATGCACGTCCGTTCGGCACGTCAGTAGTCATGATCGAGGTAACGAATCCGAATCCAGATGAGAGGCCAGTAAAACTACCCTTCATCAAACCGGTAACCGGATCGAGGACGCCGCCGTTAGAGGCGTAAAGTAAACCTCCATCAAATCGGATATCTCCGCCATTTAGCATTTGGACAGTATTCAAGTAAGTAACGCCGGAACTGTCCGCTGAAAGTCGGTCCACACCGCTGGAGGACCAACTGTAGAGTTTGTCGGGAGTATTAGAGAACTCGACCGACAAAGCTGAATTAGTAGTGGTCTTCGTACGCGGAACACCGTTGTCATAAATCGCCACACCATCCGAACTCGGAGAGGACACTCTGTTAGCGCGGGACACTGCAACAGAATTCGGATTACCGGGCGCGACCGCGATGTCATTCGCAAAAAGTGGACCTACAAAGTTGCCAAAGCCCAAAGAGAACTGGATGTCTGCTGTTTGAGATGCGACATTAAACCGTCGAACCGCGCCTGCCCCATCGAGAGCCGCGTACATCACCTGTCCATCATCTGACATAGCGAGTTTGGTCGGCTCGCTACCAATGAATACTGACGGACTCAACGCCCCGGTATCGGGGTTGATTGGTTGAATGCTATTGCCCCCGCTTCCCACAGAACTCGGCACGCTCGCGTAGAAGAGTTGGGTTGCCGGGCTGTAAGCGATGTCGTTGTTCTTTAAAGGAACTTGCCGCACGAATGTTGTGAATGGGGTCGGTGTCGGCGTGGCGGTTGGAGAAGGAGTTGGAGTTGGAGAAGGGATTGGATCTCCCGAGGGTATTAGTGTGGTCTGAATTAGGAACAGTTGACCACCGTCAGTCCGAAACGCCAGACCATTGCTACCCCAACGCACTAAACTATCTACGTTCCCGTTGATGCCTGGAATCGTCAAGCTTCCTACTTGAAGGAAGGTATTAATATCAAATGCTCGAAGAGTAACTGAGTAGTTCGAGTTCGGCTGGCCGCCAGTAAGGAAATAGGCCCGTCCTACTGAGGAATCTGTAGTGAAGGTTCCGGAACCTACACCGGAAAATGTTCCAAACAGTGTTCCGGATGCGGGATCGATAACTTGCCCGGTGGAACTGTACACGCGACCGTTATCGAATCGTATTTTATTTCCGGCAGAGAAAGTTGCCGTACTACTGATCGTCACACCTGACGCATTGATCGCCATAGTGTTAAGACCGCTATAGAATCCTCCTCCATACAACGTAGAAGCAGAAGCTGAAAACGATAGAAAGTCGCTTGCAACAATGTGTCCTGGCGTTGTTGTCGGTCGCTGAACGCCATTGTCGAACACTGCTACACCCGCTTCTGGAGGGCTTGTGCCTCGATAGCTTCGGGCCACTGCGATCAAATTAGGATTGCCGGGTGCTACAGCAAAATCAGAGACGAAATAGGTGCCAAAGAAAGAGTCTTGACCAACAGGAAATTCTAAACCTGGTGTTCGTGTTGAAACGTCGAAGCGCCTGATAGAAGCGGAGCCTTCTAACGACGCATAGAGCGATTGCCCGTCATCTGCGAGTGCGAGTTTTGTTGGTTCACTGCCAATGAAGACGGGGGCATCTATTGATCCCGTCACCGGATCCAGAGAAGTAATGCTATTTCCATTCGGGCCGGCGCTGCTTGGCAGACTTGCATAGATAAGATGTGTTGAAGGACTAAATACAAGTTGATTGGCCTTCAAAGGAATCTGTCTGATGACGCTAGTTTCTCCCTGAGGAAGCAATACTGCGGCCAAGTTTGGTCCACTGCTGAGAAGAGTTCCTGAAGCGCTTACAAACGGAGTCGCGACAAGCACTGCCGCTATCAGGACGAGGATAAGTAGACTCCACAGACTTTTAACGGAGAGGACTTTAGGCGTGAAGCAGGGCATACGATTCCTTTCAATCGCACCGCTAGCGACGGCTCAGTGAGTGCGCAGGACGGCAGAGTTTCAGACTGAGGGAGAGGGCCAGCTTGTTCTAATCTGAGCAAGCAGTGTTTATTAACTCAATGTAACGAAGGGGAAACTCTAATTTCTAAGGCGAGTTCGTGGAGAAAGATATCGTTACGTAGCCGAAGTAGTCAACTGACGAGTTAGACCACAGAGTTACCGGGGTGGAATCAGCCCGCTTGTACAGTTAGCAACGAAAAATGTCCACGATGCCATCTGACACGGTCGTGAGCATCATCTCTCGCTCAATCGCACTGTTGCTGATCGTAACTGTGCATACGTTAGCATCGACAGGGCCAGTTGAATCGGTGACGGTAACTGCGCGTTTCAGACCTGGCCGCCCGCTACATCGCTTCATTCCTTCGCACGCTCTCGGTGCTGCCATCGACGCAGACAGCGGAGGGGCTCAGAACAGAAAGCTCACACCTGCAAATATCCAGGCGATGTTGTCAGCCGGCCTCAAGTCGCTCGCTTACCGGTTACGCACCGAGTTAGCAGTCGATTCGTGGCACTGGAATCCGCAAGGCAGCTGGAGTGAGGTCACCAGAAAACAAGGATACTGGATCTCAAATCTCAATTCAGACAAGCCGATATTGCTGTCGTATGGTTACCACCTTCCACGGCGCGGCAGCACCATAGACCAGGGAGACAACGACAGTTACTCACGTCTCGACGATGGAGATCTTGACACGTTCTGGAAAAGCAATCCCTACCTTGACCGACATTTCACCGGTGATGCCAACAGTCAACACCCACAATGGATCGTCGTTGATTTGGGAAAACAGGAATATGTCAACACTGTTCGTTTGAATTGGGCAGTGCCATTCGCGACGAAATACGAAGTCCAGTTTGCCGACTTTGATGACATCAGCGACATCAGTCTTAACCCACCGGCGATGTGGCGAACTTTTCCGAAAGGAAGAGTTATCGACGGCAAAGGTGGTGACGTTCTTATGCGTGTGGCTGAGCAGCCAGTGAGGACCCGGTTCATTCGCATTGTAATGAGCGAAAGCTCTGGGACAGGTACAACGGAAACCAACGACATTCGCGATCGTCTCGGCTATGCGATGAAGGAGATCGGTGCTGGACTAACGGACGAGCAGCACCCATTTGACGACTACATTCATCACTCGCCGCATCACGAGAAGCAGACAGTGATCTACGTGTCCTCGACTGATCCGTGGCACAGCGAATCTGACCTGGACAACGGAATGGAAGAGCCAGGCTTTGATCGAGTTTTTCAGAGTGGCCTGACGAACGGTTTACCGATGCTCGTCGCAACGGGATTGCTGTATGACACGCCTGAGAATGCAGTGGCAGAAATTCAATATCTGAAATCGCGCGGTTACTTGGTCAACCAGGTGGAATTGGGAGAAGAGCCGGATGGTCAGTACGTCACTCCTGAGGACTACGGCGCGTTATATCTTGAGTTTGCCCGGGCGATTCACCGCGTCGATCCTGGGTTGCAATTGGGTGGCCCAAGCTTCCAGGAAATCTTGCCGGGCGAGGACGGGAGTTCGGTAGGCAGTGCGTGGTTTGAACGATTCCTCAAATATCTAAAACAGCACGAGAGTCTCGACGAGTACTCCTTCTTTTCATTTGAATGGTATCCCTTCGACGACGCATGCGCCGATCCTGCGACGCAGTTGGCGCAGTCGACCGGCATGATGGATTCGGCATTGGCAAACATGCGACGCGGCGGACTTTCGCCCAGGCTGCCATGGATAATCTCGGAGTATGGTTATTCTGCGTTTGCGAGTCGTGCAGCAATTGGAATCGAAGGAGCATTGTTGAATGCGGACCTAATCGGACGGTTTCTAACGCTCGGCGGTGATCAGACCTTTTTATATGGGTACACGCCGGGCCAACCTGCCGCCGAGATGGGATGTTTGATGGGTGGCAACATGCTGTTCTCGATGGACAATGACGGGAACATCACCCACCAGTTTGCCGGTTACTTTGGAGCACGCTTACTAACGCAAACCTGGTTGGGAGCGCCAGATGAGTTGCACAATCTGTTTCCAGTAACTCTTCGCCCGAAGCAGAGCCCAGGCAAGTCACTTTTGACTGCTTACGTTGTTTATCGTCCCGATGGATTATGGAGTTTCCTGATTATCAACAAGGACTCGAGACGGGCGTATCGCGTGAGAGTTGAATTGTCGAATGCGTTAACCCGAAGAACGATGCAGTTGCAAAGCGGAGTTGATCTCTACCAGTTCTCGAGAGAGAACTATCAGTTGAGTGCCGAGGGATCCAGTCCTTATCCCCTCAAGTCTCTGCCACCTACTCATCGGTTGCTCAGCGGAGACAGTCTAAAAACAATTGTATTACCCTCCTACTCACTAACTGTGATTCGCGGCCGTGGGCCAGATCCGCGGGGTCATTGACATCCCTTTTTTCTTTTGAGCAAATTAACCAAGATCGTTAACTACCTTGCCTCTTGTCCCCGGTAGGCGTGAAGAGAGTGAAAAGCGGAGCACGAAGTAACCACCACATGACCAATGCGAAGTACAAGCTTGAGGACGACGTTGATTCTTTGTTCAAGGTCCCATTGTCAGAGTTCACTGCCGCGCGTAACGAGCTT
>Ga0157378_10006726_pt1 | contig 10045 bp, 9 predicted proteins | sample M65metaG_FD_115309 | JGI IMG/M metagenome (GOLD analysis project Ga0157378, IMG submission 115309) | Miscanthus rhizosphere microbial communities from Kellogg Biological Station, Michigan, USA - M6-5 metaG | ecosystem: Host-associated > Plants > Roots > Rhizosphere > Soil | place: USA: Michigan... | reverse complement strand
GATCGGTGTCCGGATTGTTGTGGGAGCGCTGCGGTATTTCATGCTGAAGGTGGCCGAGGCAGCGGTGATTGCGTGGGACTGTAAAGAAGCGTTGGGTTACGACGGCGAGACTGGACCCTACGTTCAATATGCCGCGGTTCGCGCTGCCAACATTTTCCGCAAAGGTGGTTTCGATCCCGACGAATTTGGCAGGGGAGCGTCGGACCGTGGTTCTGCGACTGACCTTGCGAAATACCTGGCGGGCGAAACGGCCAACGAAATATGGGAACTTTGGCTGGCGGCGGCGAAGACTTCCTACATCGTTGACCAGAGTATTTCCACGACCGAGCCCGCGTACCTCGCCAAGCACGCGTTCCAGCTTGCGCAGCTTTTTAACACCTTCTATCACCGCCACCCCATCCTCAGTGAGGCGGACGAGGGACGTAAGAAATTCCTCCTCGCAACGGTGGCCGTGGTTCGTCGTGAATTGACCCGAGTGCTGGCAGTGATGGGCATCAGCGTGCCAGCCGTCATGTAGCTTCCGCCTCTTATCTGCTCATCACCATCACCACGAAAGTGTCAGGCAGAATCGAAGGCCAGGGATGCGGTTGCTGCGCAGTCGGCGCTGGAGGCGGCCCGAACTTCGCGGTCACCAGAAACACTCGGTGCTTTTCAGGATCAAGCGTCATAGTGCGCGCACCGCGTGCAGTGGGAACACTTTCGACGACGCTGAACTTGTCGGCTGAATCCTCGTGCACTACGGTCAGCACTCCTTCTCCGCAGGAAGCAAATGCGAGTCCGGTCTCCGGATCGAACGCATTCGCATCGACGCCATCGCCAATTGGAAGCGTGGTGACCAGCTTGCCGCTGTCCGCGTCCACGACAGACATCAGTTTGTTGCCGCAGCCCGAAAACAGCCGCCGATTTTTGCGATCGATGGCCAAGCCACTTGGTTCTTCACAAGGCGCCAGCGGCCAGCGTGCTTTTGCTTCCAGTTTGTTGGGATCAAGAGCCATCAACTCGCTCTTGTCTTCGATATTCACGAAGATTTCGCCCTTCTCGTCACTGACCGCAAACTCGGGCTTGCCATCGACTTTGATCGTTCCCAGTACAGCGCTCTTTGCCGCGTCGATCGCAGTCACATCATGGCTGTGCCCGTTGAAGGTGAATACGCGCTTGCTTGCGGGATCGTAAAGAATCGCATCCGGATTTTCGCCGACTTTTATCTTGCTCAGCAGCTTCAGATTGCTCAGGTCGAAAACGGTCACCGAGTTGTCGCGCCCGTTGCTGACGAAGCCCCGACCGAATTCTGGGGCCAAAGCAATGCCATGAACTCCGGGAGTGTCCGGGATATCGCCGACCACCTTGCCGGAATCCGCGTCCATGACAATGACGTGCGTTGCCCGGGAGATGAAGAGACGGTTCGACGCCTTGTCGAAGGTCAGATAGTCCCACCCCCCGTCGCCGCCGACCTTATAGGTCTTGATTACGTGGTAACCCGCAGCCCAACCGGACGTAACCATCATCAGCATGACCAGCGTCATACCGGTTCCCACCACGCACCACTGCTTCAAGGTCTTCATTTGCATCAGCCTCAATTTAAAGGTAATACCAAAGTACTCGACCGTAACTTTACGCCCTTTTTAAACATCCCTAAACTGTTTTCATGCATTCCTGGGAAGGAGATCCGCGACCTGAGCCGGTGCCTGAATACGGCACGATACGGCCCGCTACGACTTTTAAGCTGGATCAGTCCATTGATCCGCAGTCGGGAAGCTGGCGCATCCTGTTCGCAGTGGCGGCGGGAATCCTGCTGGCGGTGTTTTTCGTAACAGGCAACGCAAAAGCAGCCTTTGACGAGATCACCAAGTTGGTGACGGTGCGGGGCAAGCCTGAGCTGGCTTCTCCGGCGGTGCTTTCCGAGCATGACATTGAAAATCTGGACCATCAGAGCCCGCAGCGCCAGGCGGAAGTACTGCTGGAGCGCGCGATCAATCACTACGAAGGCGCCAACGATCAGATTGCTACTCGCGTCGCGGGGTGGTGGGGCAAGCTGAAGCTTACGCCGCAGCTCAATTCAATGATTACAACCGCTCTAAACTCCAGCGATCTGCGAGTTCGCGCCGCAGCTATCGAGTTGGATCTGTCGGCGATGGGTGCCATCAAGTCGCCGGCGACGGTCGAACATCTGGCGCAGCAGGCGCAAAGCGGACCACGGGCACAACGTGTTTGGGCGCTCTGGGAATTGGGTCTGCTGGGCAATCGCGGAGTCGAGCCCGAGCGCGTCAATCAGGTATTAGTCAGTCAACTGCAGGACTCCGATCCTGAGGTTCGTCACTGGGCTGTGGAAGGCCTGGCTTACCTGGGAACCGACGAGACCATTGCCCCACTTTTGAAAACTTTCCACGACGATGCTTCGCCGTTAGTCCGGGAGCGTGCCGCATGCAGCCTGGCGCAATCCGGGATGCTCACCCAGGCTCAACGCCGCGGCATCGTTCCGCAACTGCTGGAATACGCCGATGACTCTTCCTTGGATGCACAGACTCATGGTTGGGTCTATCAGGCTCTGCGCGACATCACCGGACAGACTCTGCCAAACGATACCGCTTCCTGGAGAAGCTGGTACGAAGCCAACCGCGGATAAGCGGTTTCCGGTTTCCAGTTTCTGGTTTCCAGTTCTGGTCTCGTCTCAGGTAAATCGCCGACAGCGAGACTAGAAACCAGAAACCAGAAACTGTTTCTCTACTCTGCCATTTTTGCTACGTGCAGATCGAATCCTGTCTTCGGCAGCAAAGAAGTCAGTTCGAACGCTCTGAAGCCGTCTCCCGCAATTTCCGTATGGCGATAAAGACCGGGCTCACTATCGACGGTCTCGTGCCGTCCATCGAGGTGATTGAGGTACTCCTGTGCCTGCTGGATGTTGGCACGATGGTCCTTGGTTCGGGTTACGACCGCTTCAGCGGCGTACGATCGCACCAGCTTGGGCCAGTATTTCTCCAGAAGATTGGTGCTGGCAAAGATGTCAGCCCATACGATCTCGCCGTTTACCGCAACCACCACGCCTACCGCATTCTGATCGCGTAGCTGGCGGATTACGCTCTGATAGTTTCGTTGAATGGGTTCGGCGACGGAGTCGACGCGTTGCTTTACCTCGCTGTTCTGCATTACTCGGGCATAGGAACTGGTGCCATTGATTTCCTGCGCGGCTCCCTCAACCATGACAGCCCCAGCCATGGCTGTCCTGGTTTTCGCTACCTCTGACCAAACCTGCTGCTGATCTTTCTCAGCCATTGCCTTGGCGCGGACGTTGGGTGCTGCCATCGGGGCAGGCATTGATGCAGCGGTTGCTCCTCCCGCTCCTACGATTCCAAATCGGTTGCTGCTTCCAGTCCAGCGCCCGGGCTCGACGCAGAACACACCGAGGTCAATAGGATCACTTTCGGAGGGGACAATGCGGTCCTTGCCGATGACGCGGTCCTGTTTTCCTCCAGTCACGATCTCGCCTGCCAGCAGGATGAGCGGTCGTTTGGAGTTGTTCACCAGCACCAACTGATTGACCTGCGCGCCAGAAGGAGCGGGAGGACGGTGCCGGCGCATGAGTGGCTGCACGCTTCCGGACTCGGTCACAACGACCTCGCCTGAGCGCAGTCCTTCATCCAGGGTAAGAAAATCCTGGGTGTCGTGGGATTGCGCCGTAACCACTGGAAATACCGTTAGGTTCCCCTGCCGGATGGGCTCGAGCACCTTGTAACCCGTTGCCGGCGTGACCCCTCCAGCAGGTGAGTTGGAGGGAAGAAATAGCGCGATTCCGGCCAGAGCGAGCGCCGGGAGTGCGAACAAAGGCTTGGAATTCATGGTGTCCTCCTGAGTAGCGCCGGCATCTCGCCGGCTGCGGTTGGCGTCTCCGCCCACCGCGCGGCAGTGCCAGCGCTTACACGAGGAACGTCAAATATTCAGCTTCTTGCATCCCAAATGTTGATAGCATCCGGATGGCTGTCCGCCATGACGATTCACGGTGTCCAACCTATAGAAGAAGCAGGCGCAGGGATGGAATCCGTGATCACCGGTCTCTACGAAAAAAGCGGAAATTCAGGACTGAGCCGCGAGCAGTTTGCTGCTGTCCTTACCGAAGTTGCCGCCAAGTATTTACCTGCTGACGCCACTCCTCGAGACGCGGCTGACCTTTTCGGCAGCTTGCGGGTGGAAGAGTTGGCACTAGCCCGGGCGTGTGCCGACGGCCAGGAACGGGCGTGGGAAATCTTCATGGCCCGCTACCGCGAGAAGTTGTACGACATCGCGGGCTACATCGCGAAGGAAAGTTCCGCCGCGCGCGAACTCGCTGATTCTCTCTACGCCGATCTCTACGGAACGACCACGCGAGACGGCAAACGCATTTCGAAACTGGCTTCGTATACCGGTCGCGGGTCGTTGGAAGGTTGGCTGCGCACCGTGATGGCGCAGGAGTTCGTCAACCGCTTTCGCCGTCAACGTCGCCTGGTCAGCCTGGACGAAGAGAGCGAGGACGGCGCGCAGTTTGCCGTGAATGATTCCGAGCCTGTGGTGGCCGTCGATCCCAGAGTTGAAGCAGCAACCGGGGAAGTTCTGTCGCGTCTTCCTGCAGAAGATCGCTTCATTCTGGCATCTTATTATCTCGATGGCCGCACTCTGGCTGAGATCGGGCGCACACTCGCGGTGCATGAATCCACCATCAGCCGCAAGCTCGATAAACTGGCCAAGTCCCTGCGCAAACAAATCGTTTCCTCGCTTGAACGTAGAGGGATGAGCCGCCGTCAGGCCGAGGAAGCACTCGAAGTCGATGTACGTGACCTTCGATTCAATATCCGCGACAAGGTGACGCAAGAAACGGCTTCGGCGGCGTTCTCTGATAAGAAGGACGAAGTACGGGCGTCGGACGCCGGACCTCAGGCTTCGGACGGTTGACGCCTGGCCCGAAAGACTGAACCGGGATGTGAAGGTTAGTCGCTGCAGGAGAAGCCGCGAAGCGGCGCAAGAATAAAGCCCACGGCGTAAGCCGTGGGAAAGCAAGCAAGAGAAAGGCCCCTTTAGGGGCGAAAGAAAATGGACCAGCTTCCAAAAATCGTGCAGCAGGGCTTGGGAAGAACCACGAAGCCCGAGGTCCATCCCGATCCCGACTTGCTGACTGCGTTCGCGGAAAAATCATTGAATGATCGCGAACGCTCGGAGGTCCTGCAACATCTGGCGGACTGCGCCGATTGTCGGGATGTGCTTGCGCTCGCGATGCCTGAGAACGAAACCGAGCCGTTGCCGGGCCTCGAAAGATCTTCATGGTTAACTTGGCCAATGCTGCGTTGGGGAGCATTGGCGGCATGTGTGGTTGTGGTTGGCGCCGCAGTCACTCTGCATTACGACGGATGGCAAGGGGAAAGGTCGGTTGCAGAGAAGTCCAATGCCGCGCCGGCAACAGCCGTGGTAGAAAGCAATTCTCCAACACAACCAGCCCCAGAATTGGCGGCGAAGATTGCATCTCCTTCGCCTGTTGTGCCACACCGTGATCTCGCTGGCGTAGCGGGTAATTTTGCAAAACAAACGGAGAAGAAGAGCCTGAACTCCGGCGTGGTTCCTGGCGGAATGACATCGTCTACGGGATCAGCGCGCGATGCTTCCGCGAATCAGCCAGCGGCTCCAGCTCCGGCTCCCGCCGCGAAACCGGCCGAGCCCGAGCAACTGGCAAAGACACGCAACGACGAGCTCGATTACGCCGCACGAGCCAGCAATCAGGCGGTAACGGTGGAAGGCGGTGCCGTATCTCCGATGGAACAGAAAGCGGCAAACTCAGAGGTCAAGGCGAAAGACGAGTCGAACAAGAACGAGTTGCACAAGGAAGCGCAGGCCGCAGGAGCGGTTGCGGGTGCGCTGCAGGATCGAAAAGCCGACTCACTGTCTGCTGTAACGCAAACGGTGGAAGTCACAGCCGGAGCCGCTGCCAAGCGGGCAAAGGTCAAAGCCAACTCTCCTCGCTGGACGATTTCGCCGGAAGGCAGCCTGCAGCGTTCCTTCGATTCCGGAAAGAACTGGCAGACGATTCCAGTAGCGAGCGGAGTCGTTTTCCGGGTTCTCTCTGCCAATGATTCCGATATCTGGGCAGGAGGAACAGCCGGCGCCTTATACCATTCTTCCGACGGCGGCGGACACTGGACGCAAGTCAAACCCACCGCGGACGGCAAGTCCTTGACGTCCGACATCGTTGCTCTTGAATTCAGTGACGCAAACCACGGCAGTCTGACCACCAGTGACCACGAAATCTGGATCACCGCCGACGCAGGCGAGACCTGGCAAAGGCATTGAATTCAATTTTCTCCTCTCTGTCTGTTGGTTACCGTAACGTCCCGTAATCATTCTTGATGTGATTCCGTCCCGATTTCTGAGTTACCAAAGTGACGTTTACAGCGAGAGAGGGTGGCCCTAGTATCCATTTCGTGGTTTGGCAGTTCTGGGGGAGGGCTGCCGGAGGCGTCCTGAACTTGAAGTTCAGGACGCTTTTTTATTGTCGATCTACTTGCAGCGACACAGGTTTCTGCGCCGCACGCAGCATCCTGGAACCTAAAACTAGAAACCGGAAACCGTACCTTTGCGACTTCTGCGCCGACTTTGCATCCAATGAGGTGTTACGATACATGCAGCCAGCGTTGGCTGATTGACCGCTTCCGACCTAGATGCGCGGCAGGCGGCACCCCGGAGGAGAAATGGCAAGCAACGGAATTTTGGAAGTGACGGACGCGAATTTTGACCAGGATGTTCTGAAGTCAGATCAGCCAGTTTTGGTGGACTTCTGGGCAGCCTGGTGCGGACCCTGCCGCGCCCTCGCTCCCATCGTCGATGAATTGGCGAAGCACTATGACGGCAAGATCAAAGTCGGCAAGATGGACGTCGACAGCAACAGCGCTACCCCGATGCGCTACGGTGTCCGCGGCATTCCCACCCTGCTCGTATTCAAAGGCGGCCAGGTAAAGGAACAGATCGTCGGATACGTCCCCAAGGAAACGATCCAGAAGGCGATCGATAAGCACGTTTAAGGCAGTCGTCAGTCTTCAGTCGTCGGTCTTCAGCCAAATGTTCAGAACGCCCGGGTTTACTTCCCGGGCGTTTTTATTTTAAGTGGACGGATTTTCTATATTAGAGGAGCGGCAAGGAGATAGAAATCGGGAGGCTTTAGCCAGAAGCTAGGAGCCAGGAGCTAGAAGCTGCTCTTAGTACTTTCGCAGCACCCCAATCACCCGGCCCTGTACTTCGACCGAAGCCGCAGGAACAATGATCGGCTTCATCGCGGCGTTCGACGGCTGCAGGCGAATGTTTTCGCCCTCGCGGTAGAAGCGTTTGAGAGTCGCATCCGTGCCATCCACAAGCGCGACGACAATGTCGCCATTGTGCGCCGTCCGGCTCTTTTCCACCATCACGTAGTCCCCATTCAGGATGGCCTCGTCCTGCATCGAGTCGCCGCGGACTTCGAGGACGAAGACTTCTTTCGAACGCACGAAGTCGGCGAGGGAAATAGTTTCGTTGCTCTGCACCGCCTCGATAGGCTGGCCGGCAGCGATGCGTCCCACCAGCGGCAGCACCATCGTTGTGTTAACCGCCATGGCCTGCTTGAGCTTGCCCTTGGGCGGCAGCAGGTCGATGGAGCGGCTGCGATTGTAGTCGCGCGTCAGCAGTCCCTTTTTCTCCAGGTTCGAAATGTGCTTGTGCACCGTGGCCAGCGAACTCAGATCCAGACCTTCGCCGATTTCCTCGAATGAGGGCGAGTAACCATTCCGCTGCACGAATTCGGAGATGAAGTCGTACACTTGTCGTTGCCGCCGGGTGATTGCCATGGCAATATTGTTGGCGAAGGGAAGGCGAATGTCAAGAGATGTGTGAAGAACTCTCCCGTCCAGTGCCTCCGGCAGCGGACTTTACGGGAGGCCGCACTTTCCGGGGAGCGTCATGGACGGACAGTGGATAGACAATCGAACTAATCAGTTCGTGGTAGGGTTCGAACACGGATACGACGCAGATGGCGGCGCACAAAGTGATATCTGCGCTCGCGCCGCAGAAGTCAGTGCTCGGCGCAATCCGTGCGGCTGGCCGCAAGAACAGAAAGAACAAGCTTTCCATGCAGGAGATCGATCGCGAAATTCGCGCCTACCGGGCTGAGCGATCACAAACAGTTTCCACATCGCGGTCCTGATCATCCCCGTCCATACATCTTCCAGAACGCACTCACCACATCGGTTGCCAGATCCCTCGGCATGGGAGTGATCGATTTCTTGCCGAAAAAAATGTGCCAGTAAAGCATTGGACCGAGCAACAACGCCAACCCGGTCTCAAGATTAATTTTTCCGATGAGTTGCCGTTCTTCGATGCCGCGCTTGATCAGATTTTTCAGGCGGGTCTGTGGCCGTCCGATGACGCGGGAGCGCCACTGGTCTCCGAACTCCTGGTTGCGGGCCGCATAAGCCATGACATGCGGCATCATGCGATTTTTCATTTCCTGGCGTTCCGGAGCCGGCTGGTAGGTCAACGCGTCCACCAGATCCTGGCGCAACTCGCCAGAGTCGAACTTCGGAGGCTCTTCATCGAGGCCGAACATTAAGGACAGGGCTTCGAGAGCAAGCGCATCCTTATCGTGCCAATGTTTGTAAATGGTGGCTTTGCTGACACCGGATTTTTGGGCGATCGCGTCCATGCTGGCGGCATCGATGCCGCGTTCGCCGAATAAGGCGAGAGCCGCCTCCAGAACTTTTTTGTGCGCTTCGCTGCTGCGAGTTCTCGCCATGTTCGCGCTACAACTGAATCTTCGAAAACAAATATCCTCCCAGTGACAGGAAAGCTACGGCAATGGTGCAGAGAACAGAAACATCGAGCGCCAGGCCAAAGTGCGATGCGTTGATGAGGACGCCACGCAGAGCGTCTACGCCATAGGTCAGCGGATCCAGTCTTGTGATGATGGCCAGTGCCTTGGGCAGATTGGTTAAAGGGAACAGAGCTCCTGACAAAAAGAAAATCGGCAGCACCATGAAGTTCATGATCAGCTGAAAGCCTTGCATGTCCTGGAGGATCGATCCGAACGCCGTGCCCAGAGCCGCAAACACGATCGCGATCAGCGCCATGAACACGAATGCCAGAGGCAGCATTGACAGGTGTAACGGCCGAAAGCCGGCGATCAGGCAGACTACGAGAATCAGCGTGCCTTGAATCACTGCGACGGTCGCGCCGCCCAGGGTCCTGCCAATCATCACTTCGATCCGCGGGACGGGCGCGACCAGAGTCTCTTTCAGAAATCCGAACTGGCGGTCCCACAACATAGCGATACCGGAAAAGATCGCGGAGAACAGAATCGTCATGCTGATCACACCCGGCGCGACAAATTGCAGATAGCTTCCGTTGCCAGCTTTTTGAAACACCGGGCCCAGGCCGAAACCGAGTACCAGCAGATAAAGCAGCGGTTGGCCGAGCGAGGCCACAATCTGCGCCTTCGAGCGCACATAACGCTTCAGTTCCCGCAACCAGAGAATATAAATGGCACTCATCGGCGCCCCCACATCTTGGCGACTTGCCGCAACTGGTCGGCAGAAGTTGCGCTCTCGTCACGAATCGACGAACCGGTCAAGGACAGAAACGCCTGCTCCAGCGATTCGCTGTTGGTCTGCTGCTTCAGTTCCTGCGGCGTGCCTTGCGCCACGATGCCGCCGTGATCGATGACCGCGATGCGATGGGCCACGCGGTCCGCTTCGTCCATGTAGTGCGTCGTGAGAAAGACCGTCGTCTTCTGGGTTTCGTTCAGGTGCTTCACATGCGTCCAAAGCTGGTTGCGGGTTTGCGGATCGAGGCCCAGCGTAGGCTCGTCGAGAAACAGGATCTTCGGCGTGTGCAAAAAACCGCGGGCGATTTCGAGGCGGCGCTTCATGCCTCCGGAGAACGTCTTGACAATGTCATCCCTGCGCTCCCAGAGCTCGAACAATTTCAGCAAGTCTTCAATGCGCTCGCCTCGGACCTTGCGCGGAACCTTGTATAGCACGGCGTGCAATTCCATGTTCTCGTAGGCGGT
>Ga0157378_10006725_pt1 | contig 10046 bp, 5 predicted proteins | sample M65metaG_FD_115309 | JGI IMG/M metagenome (GOLD analysis project Ga0157378, IMG submission 115309) | Miscanthus rhizosphere microbial communities from Kellogg Biological Station, Michigan, USA - M6-5 metaG | ecosystem: Host-associated > Plants > Roots > Rhizosphere > Soil | place: USA: Michigan... | reverse complement strand
GCACCAAGAAGCCTGTTGCCCCCGCCTTTGAGCGAGGGAGCGAGCTAGGGTGGGCAACTATGGCGGGTCCGAAACCGTTCGCGATTGGCGATAATCTGTTTAAATATGTGGTCTTTGAGGATCTCGCCTGGGATTACAAGACATTCAACTTCGACAGCGACTTGGCACGCACCGCGAAGGCCGAAAATGGGCTGCTAAATGCGATGAACCCCGATCTCAGTGGGTTCATGCATCGAGGGGGTAAGCTGATCCAGTATCACGGGTGGAGCGATCCGCAAATCGCCCCGTCGAGCAGCGTTGACTACTATACGAGAGTTCTGGAGACGGCCGAAGGAGCCGCGAAAGTGCAAAGCTCGTATCGGTTGTTCATGGTGCCCGGCATGCTGCATTGCGGGGGAGGCGATGGCACTTCCAGCTTTGACATGTTGAGCGCTCTGCAACAGTGGGTCGAGAATGGCAAGGCGCCCGACCGGATCGATGCAGCTCGCGTCCGCAACGGGATCACCGACCGCACGCGCCCACTCTGCCCATATCCGCAGGTGGCAGTGTACACAGGCAGCGGTAGCACCGACGAGGCCGCGAACTTCTCCTGCAGAGTGCCGTAACCCGATTCGCTTCACGCTCTGATAACTATAGGCTCCTATCACATGCGCCCTTTCGGCGGCGGCTTCCGTGCGATCCGTGACAAAATCGCCGATTCGATCTGCTGTAAATATCTGCGCTTAAAAGTCAAAACCTAAAGTTGAACATGAAGATCGCGCATTGCAATCTCCGCTGCTTGAGCGAAACACCTAGAGGATGGCGCCGTCTCCTAAAAGAGCAGCTTGCGTATCCATGGATCGATCTTCGCAAATTCTTGCGAATCCTCTGCGGACGAGCGGCATCCAACGACGTAAGGCGGGATTCCGAAAAATGCTGACTTCGCCGGTCTTGGAAATGGAATCACATCAGTCTACGGCAGCAAGATATGAGTCTCTGATCCGAATTGCAGCCTCGGTTCGCGCGCAGAAAGAACCACAGGACCTGTTCCGGCTACTAATCGAAGAGCTCGGTCAAGTCGTTCAGTTTGATGCGATTGCACAGTTCGATGAGAGCTCTAACAAGGTTCATTGGCATATGTGCTCGGGCTGCCGCAAGCCGGATTCTGTGCCCGCCGAGATCGACAGAGAAGGGACATTGGCTGCGTGGGTATATGGGCATCAAGAGGCGGTGGTTGTGCCCAACCTCGACGGTGAGACACGTTTTCCCGCTTCGACTGACCTCATGCGCCGGGCAGGATTGCAATCAATCTGTGCTTTCCCCTTAAGCACCGCCCACCGGCGCCTCGGCAGCCTGGTGATTGCGAGCGTCCATCGCGACGCCTATTCCAAGGAAGAGGTTCGATTCTGCTCGCTGGTCGCCGACCAGATCGCATTGGCGATGGATGACGCCTTTAATTTTCAGGCTTCGCAGCGCGCGCAGGAACGCTTGGAACTGCTCCTGGATTTGACGAATCGAGTGGTGTCGAATCTCAATCTGCGCGATGTGCTGCGCGAAGTTTCGGCGAACATTCGCCGTGTCATGCAATGCGATGGCGTGGGAATCGACCTGCCAAGCCCGGAAGATAAGAAACTCCGGCTCTACGCTCTCGATTTTCCGGACAATCCGGGAATCATCGAGGAAGGCTTCGAGCCTCCTGCCGATGAAAAAGCTAGCGCGCTTCGGGTATTTATTTCGGGTGAGCCCGTCATTCTTTCGAAGGAAGAGATCGAGGAAGAATCCTCCTTGCCCAAGGTGGGAATCCAATCCCTAGCGCACGTGCCGTTAAATGGGCGCGGGGGCATCGTTGGTGTCCTCAGTCTGGGCAGCTGGCGGGAGCACGCTTTTTCTCAGGAGGATCTTGCGTTTCTAGGCCAGATCGGGCGTCAAGTCGCGATCGCTATTGAGAACGCATGGGCGTTTGGCGAAGTATCGGAGATCAGGAACAAGCTCACACAAGAGAAACTCTACCTCGAAGGCGAGATCAGAACTGAGTTGAAGTTCGAGGAGATCGTCGGCAAGAGCGAGGCTTTGCGCCGCGTGCTGCAGGAAGTAGAGACGGTGGCGCCCACCGATTCGACGGTGCTGATATATGGTGAAACCGGAACCGGCAAAGAGCTCATTGCGCGCGCCGTGCATAACTTAAGCTCGCGCCAGTCGAGCGGATTCGTAAAACTCAACTGTGCCGCAATTCCGACGGGATTGCTGGAAAGCGAAATGTTCGGCCATGAGCGGGGAGCCTTTACGGGCGCGATTTCGCAGCGTATAGGCCGCTTTGAGCTGGCCAATCACGGCACCATGTTCCTGGATGAAATCGGAGAAGTGCCGCTTGAGCTCCAACCGAAGCTATTGCGCGTCCTGCAGGAGCGGGAATTCGAACGTCTGGGCTCGACCCGGACTCTGCGCACCGACGCACGGTTGATTGCCGCCACCAATCGCGATCTTGAAGCTCTGGTGGGCGAACAGAAATTCCGGTCTGATCTGTATTACCGGCTCAACGTTTTCCCTGTGCGGGTTCCGGCGTTGCGCGAGCGGCCCGAAGACATTCCTCTCCTGGTACGGCATTTCGTGCAGCAATTCAGCCGGCGTATTAGTAAGGTGATTGACACCATTCCGTCAGACACTATGACGACGCTGATCAAGTACCCATGGCCGGGCAACATTCGCGAGCTGCAGAATGTAATCGAACGGGCCGTGATTCTCACCAAGGGCCCAATCCTAAACATTCCAGGCGACGATTTGCGAGTCTCCAACGCGAATTCGATGGCTATGGCAGCTACAGCCAGTGCCCAGCCGGTGAGTCCCAGCGGAAGCTCCCACAATATGCGAGCAGTCCTCGACGACACAGAGCGCCAGCAAATTATCGCGGCACTGGAACAAACCAATTGGATCGTAGCGGGACCGAACGGAGCTGCAACCCGCCTAGGGATCAAGCGATCTACGTTGCAATCGCGAATGCAAAAGCTTGGCATTCGAATCTCCCGCACTGGCGTGTAAGTCAAGTGCCGAAAATCCGGCAGAAAACCGGGCTCTCGTCATCAGCTACAACAGCCCGCAAGCCATAGCGTCCTCCAACAATCCTGGGATGTCTTGACGGATCACCCAATTGCGCGGAATCTCGACGCACGGTAATGACTGGCACACCGCATGCATTCTCACTAGCGGAGATTGAATAACCGGTATGCTGCGGATCACACACGCGCGCACAGAAACCGAACAGCGGTGGACCCTATGCGGCCGGTTGACGCGTCCGTGGGTTGCCGAGTTGCGTGCCAGTTGGGAGCACGACCGCCAGGATAGAGCCAGCGCGCGCACGGTCGTGGACCTGAGCGACGTCACCTTTATCGACGAGAGCGGAGAGAAGCTGTTGTCGGAGATGGGAAGCGATGGAGCGGAGTTCATCGCCGCTGGAGTAGAGACGAAACATTTGTTGAAAAACCTAAAAGGCAAGGGGGAGCGTTCCCTGCGCCGGTTCATCGGGCCTCCCGCCAATCATTGTGAGAAATCCGGAATTACTAAAGACGAGGGGAGCAAATGACACATCAGTTTAAGAAATGGACAACAGTATTCGCGGCGGCAGTGCTAGTGGGCGCGTCCCTTGTAGGCATCGCAGGCTGCACGTCAAAAACGAGCGCGGAAAACACTCCGGCCCCGGCGGATGTGGAAGTCGCGGTGGTGCAGCAGAAAGACATCCCTATTGAGCGCGAATGGATCGGCACTCTGGACGGAATGGTCAACGCCGCCGTCAAAGCCCAGGTGGTCGGTAATCTTCTTACGCAGGACTACCCCGAAGGGTCCTTTGTGCGTAAAGGGCAGTTGCTGTTCGAGATCGATCCAAGGCCGTTCCAAGCTGCCGTAGATCAAGCCGAGGGTCAGTTGGCGCAAGCCAAGGCGCAGCTCCTGCAGGCGCAATCGGGATTGATTCAGGCACGCGCGCAACTGACCAGCGCAGAGGCCAATCAGCAGAAAGCGCAGCTCGATGAGGATCGATACATTCCTCTGGCGCAGCAGCAGGCGATCACGAAGCAGGATCTGGACAATGCCGTGCAGACCAATCAGTCGCAGAAAGCGCAGGTAGCCGCCGCGAAAGCTCAAGTGGAGACCGCGCAGTCGCAGATAGAAGCTTCTAAAGCGGCTGTGACGGCCGCCGCGGCCGCGGTCGAAACGGCCAAAGTGAATTTGGGTTTCACCAAACTTGTCGCTCCAATCGATGGCATCGCAGGCGTCGCGACCACTCAGGTCGGCAATTTGGTGGGGCCCTCGACCAACGCGGTTACTACGGTTTCTACGCTTGATCCCATCAAGGCGAATTTCACAGTAAACGAGCAGGAATATCTAAGCCTGACACGACACGACTCCACGATGAGCCATCTGGAACTCGAATTAATTTTGTCGGATGGAACCGTGCATCCCTATAAAGGGAAATTCTCCTTCGCCGACCGCCAGGTGGACTCGTCCACCGGGGCGATTCAATTAACCGGAGTTTTCCCGAATCCAGGCAATAGGCTGCGTCCCGGGCTGTACGGAAAAGTCCACGCTTCGATTGGGACGCGGGCCGGTGCACTGCTGGTACCGCAGCGGGCTGTCAACGAAATGCAGGGCAACTATTCCGTAGCCGTGGTAGATCCGAACAATACGATTCGCTTCTCGGTCGTAAAAGTCGGGGATCGGATTGGCTCGGACTGGATTGTGGAAGAGGGTGTGAAGCCCGGTGAACGCGTAGTTACCGATGGACTGTTCAAGATCCGTCCCGGCGCGCCGGTGAATCCGAAGGGAGGGAAATAATGTCAAAGTTCTTCATTAACCGTCCCATCGTAGCGATGGTGATCTCGCTCCTTCTGGTGATCATCGGCATTGTGACCATCGTACAGCTCCCCGTTTCGCAATTTCCGGCCATTGCGCCGCCGGAGGTGCAGATTCGCGCTACCTATGTGGGCGCCGACGCGCAGACCATCGAACAAGCCGTAGCCACGCCGATCGAGCAGCAAATGAGCGGCGTCGACAACCTGAACTATATGTACTCGTTGAATGCGGCGGGCAACGGGCAGATGACGATGATCGTGGACTTCGACGTGAAGAGTGATCCGAATACCGACCTCATGCTCACGCAATTGCGCGAGACGCAGGCCGCCTCGCAACTGCCGCAAGACGTGACCAATTTCGGTGTGACGGTGCAAAAATCCGTGACGGCGCCCCTCATGGTGATGGGGCTTTACTCGCCGAAGGGCACCTACGACAGCAAATTTCTGGCGAACTACTCGTACATCAACTTGAACGATCAATTGACACGCGTCCCCGGCATCGGCAACGTGCAGGTATTCGGAGCCGGCCAATATGCGATGCGTTTATGGATCAAGCCCGATCAACTGGCCAAGCTGGGTATCACTGTGACGGAAATTGTTTCCGCGATTCAAGCACAGAACACTGTGAATCCGGCGGGCCAGGTTGGAGGTTCGCCGTCTCCGAAAGGCCAGGAGTATACGTACTCGGTGCGGGCTCAGGGACGGCTCACGTCACCCGAAGAGTTCGGTGATATTGTCGTCCGGGAACTTCCGAGTGGAGGAATCGTTCGAGTACGCGATGTCGCGCGCATTGAGCTGGGCGCGCAAGATTACACATTGTCCGGACGAATCAATGGCAAGCCTGGTGCGATTATTGCCGTATATCAATTGCCCGGCACCAACGCCGTCGACGCGGCCAAAGGCGTCCGCAAGCTGATGGAGGAAGCCAAGAAACGTTTCCCACAAGACGTTGAATATGTGGTTTCCCTCGACACAACGGAGTCCGTGACAGAAGGCATTCGCGATATTGTGATCACCATTGGGATCGCAATTTTGCTGGTCACCATCGTCGTTTATCTGTTCTTGCAAGGGTGGCGGGCGACCTTGATTCCATTGCTCGCGGTGCCGGTTTCGTTGATCGGAACCTTTATCATGTTCCCGGTTTTCGGTTTTTCAATCAACACGCTCTCTCTATTCGGGCTGGTGCTGGCCATCGGATTGGTGGTTGACGACGCGATCGTCGTGGTGGAGGCAGTGGAGAGGCACATGGAAGAAGGCATGACGCCGAAGCAGGCAGCCTTGACGGCCATGGAAGAAATCTCCGGACCGGTCATCGGAATCGCGCTCGTGCTTTCAGCGGTGTTCGTGCCGACCGTGTTTATACCGGGCATTACAGGCCGCTTGTATCAGCAGTTCGCAGTCACCATCGCGATCTCCGTTATCCTGTCGGCATTCAACGCGCTGACTTTAAGTCCGGCGCTGTCGGCCTTGCTGCTCAAGCCGAAGCAGGAGAGTCACGGGTTACTGGGCCGTTTCTTCAACTGGTTCAATCGGATGTTCGAGCGCACCACGCACGGTTATATCCGCTGGTCCGGCGCGCTGATCCGTAAGAGCGCGATCGCGTTCCTTATTCTGCTAGCCGCCGGGCTGTGTGGTTTGTTTTTCAACATCAGAGTTCCGCTGAGCTTCCTGCCGGGCGAGGATCAGGGCTATATGTTCATGCACCTTCAGCTTCCCAACGCGTCGTCGCTTGAACGCACCGAAGCCGCAGCCGCGAAGGTCGAGGAGATTCTGATGCATACGCCCGGCGTGAAATACACCACGACCGTGGCGGGCTTTAGTCTCTTGAGTTTCGTCAGCATCCCTTACACCGGCTTGTTCTTCGTCACGTTGGATGACTGGAAGGACCGTACTAGCCGTCAAACGCAGTATCAGGAGATTGTGCATCACGTAAACGAGGAACTCGCGAAGCTCCCCGACGGCATCGCCGTAAGCTTTCCGCCTCCTGCGATTCCGGGAGTCGGAACCTCGGGCGGATTTACCTTTGTTCTAGAAGACCGCGCCGGCAGAGACGTGCCATTCCTCGCCGAGAATCTACAAAAATTCATAGCGGCGGCGTCGAAACGTAAGGAAATCGCGCCGGGCCTGCTCAGTACCTTTTTGCCGAGCGTCCCGCAGCAGTTTCTGGTGGTGGATCGCGAAAAAGCACTGAAACAAGGCGTGCCATTGAACGATGTGTATCGAACCGTTCAAACCTATATGGGCGGGCTCTTTGTGAACTACTTTAGCCGCTTCGGACGCCAATGGCAGGTGTACGTGGAGGCCGAAAGCGAGTATCGCAAGAACCTGGATAGCGTAGGTCAGTTTTATGTGCGTAATGCGCAGGGCCAGATGGTCCCGCTCTCCGCGCTCACGAAATTCGAATCGCGCCCGGGACCCGAGTTCACCATGCGCTATAACCTTTACCGGTCGGCGCAAATTATCGGCGGAGCAGCACCAGGATATAGCTCGGCGCAGGCGATGAAGGCGCTCGAAGAGACCTTCGATCAGACCATGCCCAGGGAAATGGGCTACGACTACTCGGGCATGTCGTTTCAGGAAAAGAAAGCACAGGAAGGCGTGCCCACATGGGCGATCTTCTCGTTCTCACTTCTGTTCGTGTTCCTGATTCTGGCCGCTCTATATGAGAGTTGGACTCTGCCGTTCAGTGTGCTATTGAGCACTCCGGTTGCTCTGTTCGGCGCGTTCGCGGTGCTGTGGCTGCGGCGCTGGATCATGGGCTTGTACCTGCCGGCATACATGGTTCAGATTGAAAACGACGTGTATTCGCAGATCGGCTTGGTCATGCTGATTGGTCTCGCAGCAAAGAACGCGATTCTGATCGTTGAGTTCGCGAAAGATAAATACGAACAGGGAATGGGCCTTACGGAGGCGGCGCTGGAAGGGGCCCGTCTGCGCCTGCGGCCGATTTTGATGACCTCTTTCGCATTCATTCTCGGCTGCGTGCCACTCTGGACGGCGTCAGGAGCGGGATCGGTAGGCCGCCAGATCATGGGTACGACGGTGATTGGCGGAATGTTCGCGGTCAGCGCAATCGGCATTTTTCTGATCCCCGCAATCTTCTACGTGGTGGAGAAATTGTCCGGCGCAAGAGAAGCCGGCTCAAATATGGCTCCGGAAGGGGCGCTGGGAGACTAAGCATGAAATACTCTCCGATTGCAGTAACCATTGCCGCCGTGCTCTTGAGTAGTTGCACTGTGGGGCCGAACTACGTGCGCCCCACGGTCCCCGTGCCCCAAAATTTTCGGGCTCCCGAGCCTGTGCCTGCACCGCAGGCCGCGTCGCTCGCGGATCTGAAGTGGTTCGAGATTTTCAAAGACGAACAGCTTCAGGAGCTGACCCGCACGGCGCTAGTACAAAACTACGATCTACGCGATGCCGTGACGCGAGTTGAGCAGGCCCGCGCGAATCTAGGCATCACACGTTCCAACCAATTTCCGCAGGCGGGCGCCGGCGGCGATATTCAGTTCACGCGCCTTTCGCGCGATGGAGCTACGCCGTTGCCCGCGTCGTTCTTGCCGAGCCAAAATCGCAACTGGGGAGAGGCGTCGCTCAACCTGCTGTCCTTTGAAGTCGATCTTTGGGGGCGCCTGCGCCGTTCCACCGAATCCGCGCGGGCCAGTCTTCTGAATGCCGAAGAGAATCGGAAAGCGGTCATTACCACGCTGGTCAGTGACGTAGCTACAAACTATTTCAGCCTTCTGCAGCTTGACTATGAACTGGAAATTTCACAGCGTACTCTCGACACGCGGCGCGACTCGCTGCGCCTGGTTCAGGAGCGCACGGGAGGCGGCGTCGCCACTTTGTTGGATCTTCGTCAGGCGGAGCAGCTAGTTAGTACCGCTGCAGAGACGATCCCAACGCTCCAGCAACAGATTGAACAAACCGAGAACCAGATCAGCCTGTTAGTCGGAAAGAATCCCGGCGCGGTGATCCGCGGCCGCAAGTTCATCGAGCAGGAGATGCCCCCAGAGGTGCCCTCGGGAATGCCTTCGTCTCTGCTCGAACGCCGGCCCGATATTCGCGCTGCAGAACAGGCGTTGATCGCGGCGAACGCAAATATCGGCGTGGCCAAAGCTGCCTATTTTCCGCAACTGAGTTTAAGCGGCCTGCTGGGCGGCCAGAGCACGCAACTGACGAGCCTGTTCAGCGGCCCGCATAGCACCTGGAGCTTCGTTCCTCAGGTCACCCAACCGATTTTCACAGCCGGGCGCCTCAAATCGAATGTGAAACTCGCGCAGGCGGAACGCGATAGTGCGCTGGTCCAGTATGAGAGAACCATTCAGACCGCGTTTAGCGAAGTCTCCAACGCGTTGATCGCGCATCAGAGAACTCGCGAGAGCCGCCTTGAGCAGGAACGTTTGGTCACGGCGCTCCAGGATCGCACTCGCCTCGCCTACGTGCGGTATCGGGGAGGAGTGGATACGCAGTTGAACGCACTCGACGCCGACCGCGATCTCTTCCAGGCGGAGTTGTCGCTGGCGCAGATCCGTTTGAGCGAGCTTCTGAGCGTGGTGCAACTCTATAAGGCCCTCGGAGGCGGCTGGCAATAGCCCGAGTCAGGTGAAAATGCCGAGGCCTCGGCAGGTGCCCGGCAGAACCGTGCCGACACATCGACACCTGCGACTCAAAACGCCGGATTTCATGGAGTTTTCGCGCAATTGAAGCGGCACTTCACGTGCGTTGTAACTCTCGGAGATCCAGAGAATGAAGAGTCAGACGTTGCAATATTACATGCATGATGGACCATCGGCTTTCCGGTTCGAATTGGCGGGGAATCTCAACAACGAAGCAGCACGCGATCTTGACCAGGCTTGGCGTACCGCTTCCTCCATGATCGGCGACCGTGCCTTGGTCGTCGATATGACTTTTGTCACCGGCGCTGAAGGGGACGGGCGCTCGCTGCTCTCCCGCTGGTACGCCGGAGGCGCGCAGCTCATCGCCAGATCGAAAGCCTCGCGCGCCTTGGCCGAGGCAATCGTAGGCGGGCCCCTACCCGAGTTCGCATCCGCCGGTAATCCCGGCGCGGTACGGACATGGCGGCCGTTTCACACATCGTTTGGGGCGCTGACGCTCCTTATTGCTTCGATGCTGCTGCCGGTGCGGGCGCACGCCGCCAATCTGAAAGCCGAAACTGTCGCCGCTGGGGATGAGTACGTGCAGTCGGTCAGCGTCACCTTGCAGGAT
>Ga0157378_10006724_pt1 | contig 10047 bp, 8 predicted proteins | sample M65metaG_FD_115309 | JGI IMG/M metagenome (GOLD analysis project Ga0157378, IMG submission 115309) | Miscanthus rhizosphere microbial communities from Kellogg Biological Station, Michigan, USA - M6-5 metaG | ecosystem: Host-associated > Plants > Roots > Rhizosphere > Soil | place: USA: Michigan... | reverse complement strand
GTCCGGCGCGGCAAAATTAAATGCGCTAGTCAGATCGCCAACCGCTGCGCGCCGCCACGCACTCAGGTTCGGTACCTCCGCGCCGAATCGCGTTTCCAAAAATCGCAGGATGGAAGTGTGATCGAATACGCCGGACGAGACGAAGCCTCCGCGGCTGAACGGAGAAATGATGAGCATTGGCACGCGAAAACCCAGCCCGATCGGGCCCGTGAACACGCCGGCCGCGGCCGGGTCGGGCACTGCCGGTACCGTAAGGTATTCGCCCGGCGTTCCGGGCGGCGCCGTAGGGGGCGGGACATGATCGAAAAAACCGCCATTTTCATCATAAGTCAGAAAAACCGCGGTCTTTGCCCACTGCGCCGGATTCACCGTCATTGCTGCCAGCATCCCCGCCAGAGTGGTTTCACCAAAAATAGCCGGTGCCGGGGGATGGTCGGAGTCCAGCAGGGACGCGATCACCCAGGAAACTTGCGGTAAATTTCCGGATGCCGCATCCGCCAGAAAGTCCGTGGGAAACTGTGGCCCAAAAGCGTTTTTATAAAGCTGCGACGATGGATCCTGGAAATTTTTGAAGTAGGAGAGGACGTTGTCCGACAAAATGCTGTTCAATATGTTCGCATCAGGCGGCGAATAAACTTTCCAGGAAATGCCGCGGGCCTGCAATTGTTCCGGCATCGTGGTGTAGGTGAATCGCCCAGAAAAAGTCGGGCGATTTGTCCCCAGCGTCACGAGCAACGGCCCTCCGTTTTTTCCATCGGGGTCAATCGAAGCCGCCATCGAATAGAGGCGATTCGGATCAGTGGGGCCCATCACGGAACAAAAATAGTTATCGCAAATCGTAAATGCATCCGCGATGGCGTAGTAGTAAGGAATGTCCGCCCGCGTGTAGTAACCCATAGTTCCGCTCGCGAAATTGCCGTCGAGAGGGAGATGTGAGGTCACGAATCGGTCCATGGCACCGTTGTTCCAGCTGTCATGCTGCGGGATCCAATCATGCGAAATATCGTGCGTGCAGGCCGCTGCGGCCATGGAAGTGTCCAGGTGAAATGGCAGCAACTTCCCGATCGGAGGATCCGTGGTGTTCGACGGATCAGCCTGCTGGAACGCCAGACTCTGGTCGCCGAAGCCGCGCACTCCCCGGTAGCTTCCAAAATAATGGTCGAAGGATCGATTTTCCTGGATGAAGATGACCACATGATCGATATCGGTCAGTTTGCCGCCGCAGCCGGAGGTTCCTGGAGGGGTGGAAGGGCCGGAACTTCCGCCGATTGAGCCGCAACCCTGCAAGAACTCGGAGCCCAGCCCCGCGGCGGTAGCCGTCCCGGCCAGTTTTATGAGTTCCCGACGCGTAAGATTTCGAAGTGGCATGTGAGCCTTTCTGGGTTCACCGGCAGGGAACAACATTATAGCGTGTAATGCGGGCGAAGGTCTGATTCCCGGTCGGGGAGATTCTCAGATAAATTCTGGTAGGGAGAAGTGCGTATTGACGAAATGATTGCCGGCCATGTGCCAGAAGACGTTCGGATTACCGTACTAACGGAAACCGTTCAAGGCCGGGGATAATAGGGAGAAGAGCTGCAATACACACTCCAGCCCCAAGCAGGTCCCTGGAAACCCGCCATTCGATTACATCTGGGCCAAGCCGTGGTCGATGCGAATCCGGAATTTACGTCCAATCCCCCTGATTCGAACCCAGAGTCAATACCCGCCGGCTCCGCCTGGGCGTAGCCGGTTGAATCGTCTCCGGAGCCCAGCCAGTGAGCAGCCAAGGAAATTGCGTTCCCCGCAAGGAGGCCGCCTTCAAAAAGCCCTCCGCCACCGAGAAACGATGTGCCCAAATGCAGCAGTCCGCCAAATAATAAATTTGGAATGATCGAGATACCAGACCCGATCAGCGAGTCGGAGAAGTCCGTACCGCCAAAGCCGGCACTAGCAAAACCGGCGCTGGCGAAATCCCCGGTTCCGAAGCCTCGGTAGCCCCCTAAACTCAAATTCGAGCGGCCACCGGAAAAAGACGAGAGCGCCGAAAATCGCGACATCCCCGTCCTACTTGATAACCGAATTGATCTGAATCCCGGGCGAGACTCACGAACGTCCGACACATCCGCGCGATTGGAAGCGGAAAAGGAGTAGCTCGCAACATTTCTTGCCAAAGATCCATTTCTCGAACTGCCAAACGAATTCCACTGACCTGAATATCGCATATCACTTTCAGACTTGCGAGACATCCCTTCCCTTGCACCGCCGTTCGGGTGGCCGAACGAATTCCACCCTGCGCCCACAGAGTTCATTGAACCGCGCCCCACTCCAGTCGATCCAATGCGCAGGTTTCCAAATCGTTCGCCTTGTCCGTAAGCTTGAACATTGCTCCCGGAACTGCGAGACATTTCCGTCCCGTGACGCACTCTCGAATTGTTGAACGAATTCCACCCGCCGACCATTGAGTTCGTCGAACCACGTCCTACGCCAGGGGTCGACCCAAAACGCGAGTTTCCGAATCGCTGTCCCGGATCGTACGCTTGTACCATGCTCCCTGAGTCGCGAGACATTTCCACCCCTCGACCCACCCTCGAATTGCGGAACGAATTCCACCCGCCGCCCGTTGAGCTCGCCGAAGTTCGTCCCATTTCAGGTCCCGATCCAAAGCGCGAGTTTCCGAACGGCCGCTGCCTGTCCAGCGCGCCAATCGAATCGCGCGCCGCACGCTGCGAACCTCCGGGATGCCCGAAATCGCGCGAATTTGCAGCCGAGCCGTAATTTCCAAACGTTGAACGGCGCGCGGAATTGCCGGTCATGGCAGAAGAAAAGCCTTCGGACCCTGAATTCGAGCCGCGATTAATTCCTCTTCTGTTCTTGTGCCCACCGCCAAGCCAGGCAGAGGATAACGCCGACCCGTCGTGAGAATCACGCGACGGTCGCCCGCCCCCGTGGGCGCTGGAATGACCCGCGCCACGGAAAGTGCCGCCCCCGTGAGATTTCTCTCCATGGAAACCGCCGCTTCCGTGGGAGCCTCGGCCTCCGTGAGAGCCTGACTCGTGCCGTGCCGACGCGGGCTCCGGCACAAAAGCAAGCACGAGGGCCACGACAACGGCCAGCAAGATTTTCGAAAAAGTTGTCTTTGTCATTTTAGATCCCCCACTCACCCTTAGTGTGAAGGTTCCGCGCGGTAAAGCTTCAGCGTGTTAAGAATCGTGGAAACAACCAGCATGAGGGACATCCCCGCAATCGCGATGAATCCCGCCACGTCAAAGAGTCGGTACGAAGAACCCAGGATTCGGGCACCCGGATGAAGCCAGAGCTCCACATTCCCGAGCGCCAGCAAAATCCGGATTTCCGTGGGGCCGAATTTCGCGAAGGACAGGCGGAACGTTCCCACCGTGTAAGTAGCGAGATAAACTTCGATCGAAAGCATCAGGAAGGCCACGAACATTCCGGCGGCAATTCGCCAGTCGATAAAGCCCGACATTGCCAGGCCACCCATTAAAAAAAATCCACCGAAGGTATCGACCATATGATCGACGTAGAAACCGTAGCGGGGTCGCTGGCGGTTGCGAAGACGGGCGAGCGTCCCGTCCAGGCTGTCGCCAAACCAGTTCAGCGCCAGAAAGAATGTCGCGAGCAGTAGACCGGAGCGGTGATTTCGCGCGAAGGCATAACTTGCGCCTGCCAGCAACATGGCCACGAAACCCAGGAGCGTCAGGTGATCTGAATTCACCCAAGCGGGCAGCCGCGCGGCGAGCCAGGCAAGCGCCTTGCGCTCGGCCGCCGCCGTAAAACTTTCCTGAAGTCTCACAGCATTCCTGAACGGAATCGTTGGCTCTCTGCGCTTAATCGGAATTTCTGCGGCGCTTGGTTCAGGACTGAGCGTCGACGAAGCAGTTTGTGCTGGATTGGCTCTCATCTTCCCTCTCTTGGCGCTACGACCCTCGAGTTCGATTGCGATGTGTGCAGTCCGCCGCGCAAAACCGCCGCGCGCGTGGATTGTAAAGTAAATTCAAGCGACTCCTGCGGAATGCTCTCGACCAAAGATCCCACCAGCCAATTCAGGCCCGGCGGAATATCCCGCGTCAGAGAAATGGCTTCACACTGCACGTACACGCCATGGCCATTATCGAAATAACGCCAGTAGGAATTAAGACGCCACATGTATCCGCCGTCATTCCCAGGAGGCAATTCCTGCTCGTCCCGCTCGCCAGCGTGTTCGACCTGTGCAATTCGAGTGCTGTAGGAATTGCTGTACACGTGGGACGAATCAATCCAACGGCGGCGAACTTGATAATCGGTATCCAGAATGATGGTAATGATTTTCTTTTTCCGCAAACGGTAGTGAACTTTGAAATCGTCGCCGGTTTGCTCCACCTTCTTCGATTGCACGATATCCGGCTTGTAGTACTCAAAATGATGGTCGTAATCTTCCACCACGGCGAGAACCTGGGATAGGGAGACACCCGGAATGAAGACCGTACCGACCCAATGATGAATCAAAGCGCCAGGGGCGGAGACCCTGTCTGAAAGAGCACCGGCCTGCAGGCGCGATGAAACCACCTCGCCCCCCTGCAAGCGGGAATAAGTTTCGCCGTGTCGCGGTTCGGGCAGCGTATTGACCCACAGGAACGCGCCGCCGGGCGCGAGCTCACCTTGCATCCGGCGTTCGGCAAGGCGGACGTATTGGTCAAACCCTTGAGCGGCCTCTGGCCGCAGTTCGACAGCTGCCGCCGCGGATGCTGCGACAACCATCAGAGCAAGCGCCAGACCGGGTCGCCGGTAGGCTGAGTCTCGATTTGGAATGGCCCGCCTCCGTTTCGGAGCGAGATTGCCTGAATACGTGCGCAACCCGCAATGCAGGGCGGATCAATTCCACGGGGATTTAGATCATTCCGTAAGTGCAATAAAACTTTCGCCTTATGCCCATACATCATCTACTATGAAGCACGAATCTGCGAGTGAGCTATGGCCGTGCCCGAACCTATCCAAAAAACTTCAATATTCCGCTTCGGCTTGTACGAGCTGGACGGCCGCACGGGTGAATTGCGCAAAGACGGCAAGCAGCGGCCGGCCATACAGGGACAGCCGCTGGAAATTCTGCTGCAACTGCTGGGGCGTCCCGGCGATGTGGTGACGCGTGACGAATTGCGGTTGTTGCTATGGCCAGTGGACACGTTTGTTGATTACGACCACAGCCTTAACGCCGCGGTGAACAAATTGCGCGATGCCCTGAACGATTCGGCCGACAATCCACGATTTATTCAGACGATTCCGCGCCGAGGCTATCGCTTTATCGCTTCGGTTCAAATCTTGCCGGACGGCGCGTCGCCGCCTGCGGAAATAAAACCAGATGCCAGCCTGGAAGCGGAAATTCCCACACCAGCCGGGGCCGGCGAAAAGCGCAATTTTGTGCTCAGCGATCAACACGATCTCCCGGATGCTCCGCGCGGCGTCGTGCAAATCCTTTTTTCCGCCATACAGCTGATGTATCTGTCCTTTTACGTCATCTCCCTCGCAAGAATTGAGCGACTGCAGCCATTGTTGGCCCAGGCGGTAGAGAATCCAAAGTGGCTCTTCGCGCTTTTGCTGGGGACAGCACTCGTGGGAATTCCAATCCGGCTGTATCTTCTTTCCGCTTCGATTTTTGGATATCGAGGCCTGCCTGTAAAATTCCTGCGTTTGTTTCCCGTGGTGCTTCCTCTGGATGAGCTTTGGGCTCTCGCCCCGTTTCTGCTAGTGGATGAAATCGGAGTTGGGCTGGCGCTTGCTGCAACTGCGGCATTGCTGTACCTGCCGTTTTCGCAGCGCAGCTTGATGTTGATGGGCGAAACAAGCCCCAAACGGGCTTAAATTTCCGGATGTACGGTTCGCCTTCAGGCCAGCGTAATCGAGGAGTGCAACGTTGTAGCGTAGCGCCTTGAAAATTACTTGGATAACCGGCTCATGTAGGTCGTGGATAAAATAAGCGGTGCCGCCACCATTGCGAATATCAGGGCCAGCACAACCCACGACCACGGATTGCTGAAATTCAATGTGTAGCCAATTCCAAATCGTTTTGGGACAAATAGCGCCGGGTCGTCCGGATTGGAATAAAAGATTCCCCTCCAACCGTGATCCGGCGGCTTTAGTTTTTCCTTGACCAAGAGCGGCATCAGGAGTGACAAACCCGCAAGTAAAAGAATCGGGCAAAAAATGATCCAGATCGGCGGCGGGAATGGCGGCTTGAGCATCTAGTTGGCTCCAACCGGAAGCATTGTAGCGCGAAGGGGCATCAAGTAGCACAGGCTTCAGCCTGTGGCTTTTGGTCTACGCCAGGACAAAAATCCACAGGCTGACGCCTGTGCTACAAAAAGCCTCGTCGCGCATTTTGGATGGAGGAGAGGGTTTATATGCAATCCAAGTTAACCATCGCTGCGGTTTGCGCGTTCGTGGCTGTTCTCATCCCATCCACTTTCGCGCAGACCGGCGCCGCGATCAATTCGCAAGTCCAGTCGGATACGATCGCCGATCCAGCGAAAATTCTCATCGAACGACTGGATCTGGAACGCTACAAGGCCACCATCAAGAGTCTGACCAAGTTCGGCGACCGCAGACAGGGAACAGATCGCAATCGCGCCGCGATCAACTGGATCGAAACGCAACTCAAGACCTATGGCTGCGCCAACATTGCGCGGCTGCAGTACAACTACCAACCGCCTTCTCCGGACCTGCGCACCACCGGACCGAATAACGCCGGAGGTCCGGGAGCGCCGACTCCTCCCGACGCTACGGCCGTGGGCGGCGGACGGCCGCGAGGCTTGCGCGTGCGCACGGGAATCAACAACGATCCGAGCGCGCAGCCGGATGCCGCTCTGCGCAAACTCAATGAGCAGCCCTCGTCGCCCGGGCAGCGCGAAGAAATCTACTGCACGAAAGTCGGCGTGACGCACCCCGAGGAAATGTACATCGTCAGTGCGCACATGGACGGCATCGGATGGGGCGAGGCCGCCAACGATGACGGGTCAGGTACCGCACTGGTTATGGAACTCGCGCGGGTTCTGAACAGTCTCGACGTCGTGACCGAGCGTTCCCTTCGATTTATTTTCTGGAACAATGAAGAAACGGGATTGAACGGCAGCTCCGCATACGTCGAACAGCGCAAGAATCTTCAGGGCCAGGAAACACCTCCGGGATCAGGCCGCTATCCCGAACCGAAATGGCTGGGAATGATTCAGCACGATATGATGATGTTCGATCACGGCATGCCGCGCGCGGATGGAACAGTGAGCAAGGACCAGCGCCCCGAAGCTGACATCAACATCGAATTCCAGATCAACTCGAAATTCGCGGTGCAGTCACAGGCTCTCGCCTGGTCGCTCGAGCAATCGAACGAAAAATACGCGACGGATTATCCCGCCAGAGTCAGCAGCCACATGACCAATACCGATTCGAATCCCTTCATGAACGAAGTCGCGTCGATCAGCGTGCGCGAAAATGAGCGCGGCACGGAAATCGGCAATGGCTGGGATCCGCAGTGGCATCAACCAACGGACGTCTTTGCCACATACAACGACAAGGATTTTCGTCTGGGTTTGAACGCAGCGGAAACGACGCTCGCAGCAACGGTGCAACTGGCCGGCGCATCGGTAAAGAAAAGCGACAAGTCGTCGCATTAAAATTGTCCCCGCGAGCGCGCCATGCGTCTCCGCTCTTCAGATCTCGCGCATCGGATAAGTTTTGCCGGCGCAGCAGAAAATCCCCGCCTCTAAAGAGTCGGGCTACAGCAATCGGCGTGGAACGGACATTTCTTCAGTAACAAAGAGCTTCTCGATTCGTATCCCTTGCGCCGGGGCACGCGCATGTAGGGATTGTCAACGGCCGCACCCGGCGTGATAATTCTATTCATGGACTCCACCACGACGTTTTCAAAAGCACCACTGGCTTCACCCCCAGAATTTGAAAAAAATCTCGAACGCCTGGCCGAAGTCGCCGTGCATGCTGGGCTGGGCCTCGCGCCCGGGCAAGAACTGGTAATGACGGCCACGCTGGACGCGCTGCCGCTGGCGCGCCTCATCACCAAGCACGCCTATAAAGCGGGCGCAGCGCTCGTGACCACGCTCTATACGGACGAAGAATCGACTTTGCTTCGCTATCGCCACGGCTCGGGCGCGAGTTTCGATTCGGCCGCTTCGTGGCTCTATGAAGGCATGGCGCAGGCATTCCGCAGCGGGGCAGCGCGCTTGGCCATCACCGGCAACGATCCTTCCCTGCTGTCGAAAGAAGATCCGGAAAAAGTAAGTCGCGCGAATCGCGCCATGTCCAAAGCCTACCGCCCGGCGCTGGAGCTGATCACGCGCCACGAAATCAACTGGACGATCGTTGCGTGCGCTACGCCTGCGTGGGCCAAAGCGATCTTCCCCGATCTTCCGGCGGACGAGGCTCTGGCGCGACTGTGGAACGCCATCTTTGCCGCATCGCGCGCCGACCAGGCAGATCCGGTGAAAGCGTGGAAAGAGCACGACGCGAATTTGCATGCGCGCTCAAAATGGCTGAACGAAAAGCGTTATTCTGCGTTGCACTTTCGCGGGCCGGGCACGGACCTGCGAGTGGGTCTCGCCGACGATCATCTATGGCTTGGCGGCGGCACGATGGCCGGCAATGGCCGCTACTGCATCGCGAATATGCCCACCGAGGAAGTTTTCACCACGCCGCACAAGGATCGCGTCGAAGGTAAAGTGACCAGCACAAAGCCCCTTTCGCATCAGGGCACCATGATTGAAGGGATTTCCGTGCGGTTCGAGGGCGGGAAAATTGTGGAGGCTCATGCTTCGCGCGGCGAGCAGGTTTTGCAGCGCATGATCGAAACGGATGAAGGGGCGCGCCGTCTGGGCGAAGTTTCGCTCGTGCCGCATTCGTCGCCGATTGCGGCCAGCGGGCTGTTGTTCCTCAATACGCTCTTTGACGAAAATGCCGCGTGCCACATCGCCCTTGGTCAAGCCTACAGCACGTGTTTGAAAAGTGGTGAGAACCTCACGCCGGAACAACTCGCGGCGCGTGGAGCAAACGACAGCCTGATCCACGTCGATTGGATGATCGGGTCAGGCCGCATCGACGTCGACGGCGTCAGTGCAGCCGGAAATTCCGAGCCCGTAATGCGCGCCGGCGAGTGGGTGTAGACCGGCAAAAGATCTCGCCAATTACCGGCGTTCATAGTTGGGCTTCTCCTCGCTCGCTTTTCCTGTGATAAACTTTCGCGCATGCGGCGTCGACAATTTCTGGTTCTCTCGGCGGCAAGCGTGGGTGGCGTGCTGGTGTATTCGCTCGACCGCCGGGTCTCTCGCGTTTTTGCGCAGGAAAAAACGACCCAAACCCTGAAAATTCCACTGCGCTTTTTCACCGAAGAAGAAGCGTTGATCGTCGCGGCCGCGGCCGCGCGAATTTTCCCCACCGATGATGCCGGCCCTGGAGCGAAAGAAGCCGGCGTGGTGATTTACATCGACCGCCAGCTCGCCGGCCCCTATGGCCACGACCGCTACCGCTACACGCAGGCACCATTCGACGAAAAAGCCCCGCGCGAATTTGGCTACCAGGGCAAGGCCACTCCGGCAGAGGCGTATCGCGAAGGCCTGAAGGGTCTCAAGGGCTTCGACAAACTTTCCCCTGAAGAGCAGGACAAAAAACTGGAGCAGATCGAGTCCACGCATCTGTTCGCTCTGCTGCGGCAGAACACACTCGAAGGAATGTTCTGCGATCCCGTGCACGGCGGCAACGTGGACATGGTCGGCTGGCAACTCGTCGGATTCCCCGGCCCGCGCATGAGCAACTACACTGACATCGACAAACACTATGGCGAAGCCTTCCGCCCCAAGCTCATCAGCCTCGAGCAATCCATTGGAAGAAAAGTCCGGCCCAGTGAAGACGAGGACCTGAAATCATGAAGACGCTGCCCTCAACGGACGTCCTGATCATCGGCGGCGGCTGGACCGGCTTGCTCATGGCCAAGGAACTGAGCGCGCGGACGCCGGCCTCGATCGTGGTGCTCGAACGCGGGCATGATCGCCGTCCCGATTACATCAAAGGCAT
>Ga0157378_10006723_pt1 | contig 10047 bp, 9 predicted proteins | sample M65metaG_FD_115309 | JGI IMG/M metagenome (GOLD analysis project Ga0157378, IMG submission 115309) | Miscanthus rhizosphere microbial communities from Kellogg Biological Station, Michigan, USA - M6-5 metaG | ecosystem: Host-associated > Plants > Roots > Rhizosphere > Soil | place: USA: Michigan... | reverse complement strand
AGACCGGGGTCAGCCGGTCGGACTGAGAGTCCGACCTACGTTTTGACGAAGTGCTGGCGTCCGGCCGCCTTCCGCCAAGACACCACGATTCAGCCAAGCACCGCGGCGGCGAGGACGCACGCCGCCAGCCGGCGCGACGCCAGCGCTCCGTTCGGTGTGAAAACGTAGGTCGGACTCTCCGGTCCGACCTCTTGTGACTACTCCTCGTCGCTGAAGTGTCAGACCCGGGTCAGCCGGTCGGACTGAGAGTCCGATCTACGTTTTGACGAAGTGCTGGCGTCCGGCCGCCTTCTGCCAAGACACCACGATTCAGCCAAGCACCGCGGCGGCGAGGACGCACACCAAGCCAGCCGGCGCGACGCCAGCGCTCCGTTCGCTGTTCTCAGCCATCGAGCGCGCGAAGGCGCGCTCCGCAATCGTAGCCCCGGGCTGCGCCCGAAGGGCGCCCCTGGGGAACAGGTGGTTGTCAGCACGTTCGCGGCCGCGAAGGCGGCCGCTATAAAGAATCCGCACCGAGGCAGCGGTCTTGCACGGCGTTGCGGCGGCCGCCTTCGCGGTCGCAAAAATCGGTGTGCATTTCGTTCCCCGGACACAGCCCGGGGCTAGGATTGGGCAGCGCGCCTTCGCGCGCAATCCAGGACCGACGGCCTCACGCCACCCGCGGCTGGTACGAGCACATCGGATCCGACTCGAACACATCGCCCGTCATCGACCACGCTCTCGCTCTTGATCCGCCGCAGAGCTCGCGGAACTCGCAGCGGCCGCATTTGCCCTTGAGGCGGGAGCTGTCGCGGAGGGAGACGAAGAGATCGCTGGAGCGGTAGATGTCGCCGAGGACCTGGTTCTTCACGTTTCCGGCTTTCAGTGGCAGGAAACCGCTGGGGTAGACGTCGCCGATGTGGGAGATGAAGACGAAGCCCTTCCCCTCGTTCACGCCGCGCGGGGCGCGGGAGACGGCGCCGCGCTGCGCCTGAACGCCGAGCGGCATCGAGCGGGAACCGTGCTGGAGGAAGAGTGTCGACGCATCGATCAGGCCCGTCGTGGCATCGCGGAGATCGTTGAGATTCCGGCCACTCTCGAGGGCCATCCTCTGCAGGGTGTAACGGCGGTAGTGCATCGCCTCGGTGGTGCGGATGGCGAACGGAACGCGCTTCGTGGTGTCGTAGAGGAAACCGAAGAGATGCTCGATCGTCTCCGGCGTCACCAGATCGCCGCGTTTGCCGCGGCCGGTCGGCACCAGGAAGAAGACGCTCCACATGGCGATCTCGAGATCCGTGAGCAACTCCACCATGCGCGGCAGATCGTCGATCGTACGCCGGGTGACGGTGGTGTTGATCTGCACCGGGATGTTTTCCCGCTTCGCGGCGCGGACAGCCTGCAGCGTGATGTCGAAGGAACCGGGAACGCGCCGAAACGCATCGTGCAGCTCCGCGCTGGAGGCGTCGAGGCTGACCGCCAGGCGCGCCAGACCGTGTTGCTTCATCCGCGACACCGCGCCTTCGGTGAGCAGCGGCGTCGCGCTCGGCGTCAGCGCCGGCTCCAGGCCGCGATCTTTCGCGTAGCGGATCATGTCGTACGTGTCTTCGCGCTTGAGCGGATCGCCGCCGGTGATCACGAAAATGCGCGGCCCGAGGTCGGCGATCTGATCGATGAGGGTGAAGCCTTCCTTCGTCGTCAGCTCGAACTGGCTGCGCTTTGGTTGCGCCGCGGCGCGGCAATGCACGCAGGCCAGATCGCAGGCGCGGGTGTTTTCCCAGATCACCACAAACGGCCGTTCGTTGAAATCGATCGCTTGGTTCATAGCAGACCTCTCTTCCGCGCCCACTCGCCATAGGCCATCGGCGAAATCTCGGATGGCTTGATCTCCGCGCGGCCGCCCCAGTAGACGTTGGTGTAGGTGAAGCCGATGCCGGTGTCGTTCAGATGCGCGTCGATGGCGCGCTTGTGCGCCATCACGTCGTCTTTCGTTTCGCCGTGCGCCACGGCCATGATGTTGACGCCGTTCAGCTCCGGGCCGCCGTCGCGCCAGTAGCAGTGCGTGAGGATGGCGAAGCGGCCGATCTCGCAGCCGGCCTCGATCTCGCGTCCCGGCGGCACGGCCCAGTGAAAGAGCCCGTTGAAACTGGAGACACGCTCGTTGCCCGCCACCGGTTTCGTGTGCTCGAGAAACGTGGAGAAGCGCCCGATGACGCCGCGCCGGTCGAGATCCTCGCCGATCTCAAAGAAAACGCTGGGATGGATGCCGGCGAGTAGCGCGCGGTTTTCCCACATTGCGCCGCCGATCTCGTTCGGCCCGAAGTCCGCCTTGAGGACGGACAGCACGTTCCACTCTCGCTCGGAGAGATCGACGACCGCCGGCTGCGTCGCGCTCGCCGGCTGCGGCGACATCTCGCCGGCGCGCATCCCTTTGCGGCGCATGTGGCCGACGCCGAGGACGAAGGCGCGCAGGACCGGCATCACGCGATACTTTTCGGCGCCGATCTGCTGACGGAGAAACTCGCAGTGCCTATCGACGGAGAAGCCGGCCGGAACTTTCAGCGTGGTCCAGAGTCGCCATTCGCTGCGGCCGTTCTCTCCATTGCGGATCACCACGTGACCGGAGAAAGGATCGTGATTGGCGATGAAATCAAATGCCGCGTCGGTGCGCGATTCGTCGATCTTCCAGGCGATCAGCGCGCCTTGCGCCAGGTTTGTGGCCAGAAGTGTCTGCCGCACGCGCCGGATCGTCCCGGCTTCGAGCATGGCCTTGATCCGTTCGATGACCACCGGCATCGGCAGCCCGGAGAGCTCGGCGATCGTGCGCATCGGATCGCGAACGAATCCGCGCACGCGGTCTTCGGAGACCTCGAGAATCTGCCGATTAATCGGATCACTCGGAGATGTGCTCGTGGCGAAAATGGTGGCGGAGGCTTGGCCAACCAAGGCTGCCGGCCCTGCCGGCCTCATTCGGGTGCTCCCGAGATCACTTCGGAGTCGAGCAGGTAGCAGCCCGGATCCGATTGCCAGTAGTCGCCCGTGGCCGCCTCGGCGCGTGCGCGAAAGTTTCCGTTGCACACCGGCAGCCACTGGCAGGTCGCGCAGCGGCCCTTCAGCAGCGGTTTGCGGTCGCGCAGGCCGTTGAGCAGCTGGATGCGCGTGTCGCTCCAGATCGACGAGAACGGCCGCTCGCGCACCGAGCCGATCGCATGGGTCGAGGTGAACTGATCGGGATGGACGATCCCGAAGCTGTCGACGCAGGCGATGGCGATGCCGGAGCGATTGCCGCCGTTGTTGCGCATCAGCGACAACGCTTCTTCGGCCCGCTTCGGATCGCGGTCGAGCAGCCAGTAGTAGATGAAAGGGGCGTCGGCGTGATTGTCGACCGTCATCACTTCGATCTCGCGGCCGGCGGCGTTCCAACTCTCCACCTGATCGAGCAGCTTGTTCATCAGCGCCCGTTTCTGCGGCCGCTCCAGATCGATGCCAGAGAGATACGAGCCGCGGCCGGAGTAGACCAGGTGATAGAGGCAGAGCCTGCCTATGCCCTCGTCTTCGACGACGCGGAAGACGCTGTCGATCTCGTCGAGGTTATCCTGCGTCACGGTGAAGCGGACGCCGACGCGGATGCCGGCATCGCGGCAGTTGCGAATGCCGCGGATGGCATCGCGGAACGCGCCGGCGCGACCGCGCATACGGTCGTGCCGCTGCTCGTCGCCGTCGACGCTGATGCCGACATAGGTGACGCCGATGTCGGCGATGCGGCGCGCTTTCTCCGGTGTGATCAGCGTTCCGTTCGTCGAGAACGTGACGCGCACGCCGAGGGAAGTGGCGTAGGCGGCCAGGTCGGAGATGTCGGGGCGGACGAGCGGTTCGCCGCCCGAGATCAGCAGCGCCGGCACGTTGATCAGCGCCAGATCCTCAATCATTGCTCTGGCCTCGGCGGTAGTCAGCTCGTTGGGAAAGCGCGCCGTTTCCGCGTCGGCATAGCAGTGAACGCACTCGAGGTTGCAGGTCTTGGTGGCGTTCCAGACCACTACCGGTCCATTGCCGGGCCGCGCCCCCGAGGTCTGGTGCGCCGACTGATCGTGATAGCGCAGCCGGTCGCCGAAATAGGATGAACCGCCGAGAAGCTTCGTCACGCTGATCATAGAAATCTCCGTTCGTGAGAAGCATCATCGGACCGCATCGAACAACGCGAAGTGATGATGTCTACGGGTCCCTGTGATGTGTGACACACGGTGGTCGACCCGCCAAATCGCATGGAAACGAACGCGTGATGTTCGTCACCGCCAGGAGTGATTTTCAACGCCGCTCGTCGCGACAAACGTCCCTATATTCCGTGACGAGGAGTCTCTATGCCGACGCCCTATAACCTCGACGTTCACAACGACTGCGCGGACTGCGACGTTCATATGGATCGGACGTTCTGCAACATGGGTCCGGAGACGATGAAGGAGCTGGACGCGATCAAGTTCACCGGCATCTATCCGAAAGGCTCGCTGCTTTTCGTGGAAGGCGAGCAGCCGCGCGGTGTCTTCATCCTTTGCAGCGGCCGCGCGAAACTGACCACGTCGTCGTCGGAAGGCAAGACGCTGATCGTGAAGATCGCCGAGGTGGGCGAAGTCCTCGGTGCCAGCGCGACGATCCTCGGCAAGCCGTACGAAGTGTCAGCCGAGACGATCGAGCCCTCGCAGTTGAACTTCATCAAGCGCGACGATTTCGTGCGCTTCCTGCAATCGCACGTGGAAGTGTGCATGCACACCGCGCAGCAATTGAGCGAAAAGTATCAATCCGCCCAGCGCGAGATCCGCTCGCTCGGCCTGTCGCAGACGACGTCGGAGAAGCTCGCACGACTGCTGCTCGACTGGTGCACGAAAGGCGGCGAGCAGACCCCGAAAGGAACGCGCCTGACCATCCTCCTCACCCACGAGGAAGTAGCCCAGATGATCGGCACGACCCGCGAAACCGTCACCCGCATCTTCAGCGATTTCAAGAAACGCCAGATCATCGAGGTAAAGGGATCGAGCGTCTTCATCCTGGCCAAAGCCAAGCTCGAAGCGATGATCGGCGGGGCGTAGGGCTTTTATAGCGGCCGCCTTCGCGGCCGCAAAATTGGGGTTGCATCCCGTTCCCCGGGCCCAGCCCGAGGCTAAGATTGTGGAGCGCGCCTTCGCGCGCTCATCGGGTGGTGGTATCGCGTTGAAGATCGGATGTATGCCGCGCGAGTGCCACGAATGCGTCACGCCAACGGGTTTTTTGCGCGCGAAGGTGCGTTCCCAATCCTAGCCTCGGGCTGGGGCCGGGGAACGGAATGCCCACGATTTTTGCGGCCTTGAAGGCATGCTGCGCTGGTACCACCAATGCTTCATGCCAGTGGGAACCTTTTTGCGCGCGAAGGCGCGCTGCCCAATCCTAGCCCCGGGCTTGGCCCGGGGAACGGAATGCACCACCGATGTTGCGGCCGCGAAGGCGGCCGCTACAACGCATCAAACAGAGCGATAACCGATATCCAACCGCTACAGGAGTCCGATGTCTGCGACCGAGGCACCGGTCTCGCGCAGCAGGGTCTCCAACTCCTCCGCGAAGGTCTTCTTGTGGTGATGTTCCTCCTGCCGGGCGATATATCGAACGACGGCCGGAACGCGAGACAGGCTGACGGAAAACGCTCCAAAGCCGCGCTGCCATCGAAAACTCCGATCGTGTGATTCGCAGATCCATGATGACGACGATTGCTTCAGCCGCCCGACGATCGACGACACCGACTGTGCCGGATCGAACCGGGCGATGAAATGCAGGTGATCTTCGACTCCACCGACGTGAACGTAATTCAGTCCAAGATTGCGCGCGGTACCTGCGAAATATGCATGGAGTGAGGACCGGAACGCGTCCTTCAGGAAAGGACGTCGATTCCAGGTCGCAAAGACGACGTGAATGTAGATCGAGGTGTATGTGTGCATGGCGTTGCGCCATGCGGAAGTCCCGATTCAGATGATACCTCGGCCCGGCGCGTTGTAGCGGCCGCCTTCGCGGCCGCGAAAATCGGCGATGGGTCCACCGGGCCGAGCCCGGAGCTAGGATTGGGCAGCGCGCCTTCGCGCGCGACCGACGCGGATCATCCATGCGATGGACGTTCTTTCCCGTTTATGCGAAGCGCTTTATGCGGATTCATGCGAAGCCGTTCTCTCGCACGGGATCCAGATGTTTCGACCGATCCATTCACATCGCGAACCGCGAAGATGTGCGCGCGAAGGCGCGCTGCCCAATCCTGGCCCCGGGCTTGGCCCGGGGAAACGATGCACACCGATATCGCGGCCGCGAAGGCGGCCGCTATAACGCGCGTCGGAATGTGACCTCACCTCGCCGGCGCGAACACCCGCAAGATCTCTTCCCGTCCCGGCGGGGGAGCCTGACCGAGCGCTTTTTCGCGAATCTCCATCATCTCGTCGATCAGCGTCGGGCGGTGCGACTCGTACAGCACGCCGGTCGTCAGGTGTTCGGGCTCGCTTGTGAAACGCATCGCCGCGTTGCGGTCGGTGACGTCGTGATCCGCGGGGATCGTGGCCAGCTTCGCGCGCAGCTCCTTCGTCTGATGATCACCGCGCCACGTCACGCAGGGGGAGATGATATTCAGGAAGGCGAAGCCGTGATGGGCGATGGCCAGTTTCATCAGCTCCGTCGTCCCCTTCACGTCACCGGAGAAACCGCGGCCCACCCAGCTCGCGCCGAGGGAGATGGCGAGCGCGCAGGGATCGACCGAGACTTCGGGATTGCCGTAGATCGTCGACTTCGTCTTATCGCCGGACGGCGTGGTCGGCGCGGCCTGGCCCTTCGTCAGACCATAGATCTCGTTGTCCATCATGAAATAGGCGATGTCGACGTTACGCCGCGCCGCGTGCATGAAGTGATTGCCGCCGATGGCCAGGCCGTCGCCGTCGCCGCCGACGGCGAGCACGGTCAGGTTTGGCGCGGCCAGCTTCATCCCGGTGGCCAGCGGCAGCGCGCGGCCGTGCAGCGAGTTGAATCCATATGTCTCCACGTATCCCGGCAGACGCGAGGAACAGCCGATGCCGGAGACGATGGCCGTCTCGTGCGGCTCGATGTGCAGATCGGACAGCGCGCGGTAGACCGAATTGAGCACGGCGAAGTCGCCGCAGCCGGGACACCACACCGGCTTCAGATCGGTCTTGTAGTCGTTCGGCGAATACGGCGAGCAGCTCATGCCAGCACCTCCTCGGGTACGTTCGTCAGCAGTCTTCGAAGCTCGACCTCCACCTCGGACGCGGTGAGCGCCTTGCCGCCGGAGCGGGAGTGGACGGTGGTCTTTGCGCGCGGCAGATCGACCTGTGTGCGCAGGTGTTGCGTGAACTGCGCGGCATAGCTGACTTCGACCACGAGCAACGAGTGGCAGGAGTCGATGAACGACTGGATCTCGCTCGCCGGCAGCGGTGCGATCAAGATCGGAGCGAAGATGCCGACGCGATCCTCGACGCCCATGTGCGCGATGGCCTCGCGCACGACTCCGGCCGACGAGCCCCAGCAGAGCACTCCCACTTTGGGTTTTTTGGCGCCGAAGCGATCGAACAACGGGTACCGATCGGCGATCGCTGCGAGCTTGCGATAGCGCTTTGCGTTCATCGCTTCGTGCACGACGAACGATGAATTCGGACGTCCCTGTTCGTCGTGCTCAAGACCATTCGTCTGATACACGCCGCCGCACATGCCCGGCACGCTCATCGGCGAAACACCGTCCGCGGTGTCGCGGTAGCGCCGGTATTCGTGCAGATCCTCGGGCGTTGCCGTGCGCCGCTCGCGCACTTCGTGCTCCAGCACGGCGGCGGTGATGGTCTCGCGCCGCTGCGCGATCGATTGCTCCGTCAGGACGATCACCGGTACCTGATACTCCTCGGCGATGTTGAAGGCGTCGACCGTGGCGTGGAACGAGCTTTCGACGTCGGAGCAGGCGATCACGACCCGGGGCGTATCGCCGTGGCCGGCGTAGACGGCGTGGAAGAGATCGGACTGCTCGCTCTTGGTCGGGATGCCGGTCGAAGGTCCGCCGCGCTGTACGTTGACGATGACCACCGGCACCTCGGCGATCGAGGAGAGGCCGAGGAGCTCGGCCATGAGGGAGAGGCCAGGGCCGGAGGTGGCTGTCATCGCTTTCACGCCGGCGAACGAGGCGCCGATGATCGCGCCGATCGCCGCGAGCTCATCTTCCGTCTGCAGTGACGAGCCGCCGATCTTCGGCAGCCATTCGCTCAGGAAGTGCAGGATCTCGGACGATGGAGTGATCGGATAGCCGGCGAAGAAACGGCAGCCGGCGTGGATCGCCGCGAATGCTGAGGCCTCGTTGCCGGACATCAAAAGTTTGGGTGAGGAAGAGTCGTACTCGAGGCGCTCACTTGCGGGCGGCAGCGTTGCTTCTTCGCTCACGCCGCAGTCGAACGCCAGCAGGTTGGCCTCGATCACCGCCTCCGCCTTCTTTTTGAATCGCCGCGCGATGGCGTGGCGCGTGACTTCGAGCGGCAGACCGTAGCGCGCGGCCAGCATACCGACGGCGATGATGTTCTTCGACCCGGGCGCGCCGGCTTTGCGGGCCAGATTGGCGAACGGAATGGCGTGACAGGTACGCCTGCCCATCTCATCCGGAGGCGCATCGGCGGCTTCGTGAAAGATGACCGCATCCGGCGCCAGCACCACTTCGTTCTTGAAGCGCGCGAAGTCTGCCCAGCTGAAGACCACCAGGGCATCGACGGCGTCGGCCTGCGCGTGAATGCGCTCGCTGCTGACGCGCACCGTGGCCGACGATTCGCCGCCACGGATCTGCGGCCCATAGGCCTCGGTTTTGATGACGTGCAATCCCTCGCTGGCGCAGACGCCGGCGATGATGTCGCCCGCGGTCACGGCCCCGTCGCCGCCGGCACCGACAAAGGCGAAGGTCAGATCGTGCATGTTTCTCCTCCTCGCATGACGATTCGAAGGATCGCCGGAGCGCTGCACGCGCGCCGATGCCGATGGTCACGAAGCCGCGTGATTCCCATCACACGGCGGCTTGATGCGGCGCATAGCGCTCGTCGACGGATGGATCGACGATGCCTGCGTGCGATGTCTTGTCCTGCTGCTCGCGATTGCCGTGATCGTGGTGACGATGCCGGCCGGTGGATGCTGTCTGATTCCAGCGGCATCGCACGGCTGTTGCCGCACGCAATGCATCACCGCGGCTCCGGCGGCCATGGTCAAGGCACCGACGGTGCTGGCGTTTTCGATCGCGCCGGTGATGATGCGCGTCGTTGCCGTCGTCGCCCATCCGCGTTTCTGCGCGGCGGTTTCGATGCCGTCCGTCGAACCGGCCGCTCCGCTCACGCTTCGTATTTGATACCGCGTTCTCCCCGGCCACTCTCCATCCACATTCAACGGGAGAACATCATGCGAAACACACTGCGTATTGCCCTCATCACCCTGCTGCTCGCCGCTCCGATGGCGATTGCAGGGGAGAACCATCACTGCACCGCGGCGAAGGATGCCACCTGCTGCACGAAGTCAGCTGCTTGTTGCACGAACCACGAAGCCTGCTGCAAAGACGGCGCGGCCTGCTGCGCCAAAGAATGCAAGTCCGCCGACGGCAAGGCCTGCGCGATGAACAAAGACGGCAAGGCGTGCAACCACGAAACGGGTTGCACGAAGAGCTGCTGCACCACGAAGACGGCGAAGTCGTAGATCCTGCCTTGATCGTGCCGGCGGTCGCTCAGCCGGCACGATCTCAGCGCGCGAAGGCGCGCTCCACAAACATAGCCCCGGGCTCGGCCTGGGGAACGAAGCGCGCGATTTATCGCGGCCGCGAAGGCGGCCGCTAGAAAACGAACCAAGGCCTAACCGACGTGATGCGTTATAGCGACCGCCTTCGCGGTCGCAAATCCGTGTGTCATTCGTTCCCCGGGCCGAGCCCCATACGCACTAACTTAAGGGCCACAAAGAAAGCGTGCTCGGACGCGTTGGCTTGATCGGCGGCGAGGGGACTGGGTTAGGTGTCTTGATCGTCGAGGACGGAGGTGTCGGGCCGTGCGGAGT
>Ga0157378_10006721_pt1 | contig 10048 bp, 11 predicted proteins | sample M65metaG_FD_115309 | JGI IMG/M metagenome (GOLD analysis project Ga0157378, IMG submission 115309) | Miscanthus rhizosphere microbial communities from Kellogg Biological Station, Michigan, USA - M6-5 metaG | ecosystem: Host-associated > Plants > Roots > Rhizosphere > Soil | place: USA: Michigan... | reverse complement strand
CGTGATGCTCAAGGCCCGTTGGAACGCCCGCGAGAACGCTCCCAACACCGAAGTTTCGGCGTCGACACGGATCCTCGCCGTGGCCAGCGGCCAGGGCGGGGTCGGCAAGTCGTCGGTCACGGTCAATCTCGCCGCGGCGATCGCCGCCGAAGGTTTCACCGTTGGCGTGCTCGACGCCGACATCTGGGGCTTCTCCGTGCCCCGTCTGCTCGGGATCGATGACCGGCTCGAGGCAGAAGCCGTCGACGGTCGCGACAAGCCGATGATCATCCCACGCACGCTGCCCATGGGCCGCGGGATGCTGAAGGTGGTCAGCACGGGCTTCCTGGTCGAGGAAGACACGGCGCTGATGTGGCGAGGTCTGATGCTCAACAAGGCCGTCGAGCAGTTCTTGCGCGACGTGCACTGGGGCGAGCTCGACTACCTGTTCATCGACATGCCACCCGGCACCGGCGACGTGCAGATGGGGTTGGCTCGCATGCTGCCGCGCACCGATCTGCTGATCGTCACGACGCCGGCCATCGCCGCCCAGAAGGTCGCGGCGCGCGCCGCCGACATGGCCAGGCGCAGCTTCTTGCGCGTCTGCGGAGTGATCGAGAACATGTCGTCGTTCACGTGCGAGCACGGGGTCGAGTATCCGCTGTTCGGGTCCGGCGGCGGGCAGGTCCTGGCCGACGAGATCGGTGTCGAACTGCTCGGCCGGGTGCCGCTCGAGTCCTCGGTTGCCGCGGGCGGCGATTCCGGACGGCCGGTGGCGATCGACGGGTCCGGCTCGGCCGCCGTCGAGTTCCGGGCGATCGCCCAGAAGATCATCGCCGAGGTCGCCCCGCCGGTGAACATGGCCGGGTGTTCGGCGCGGATGCTGTCGCTCGTGGCAGCGGCGCTCGACGCCGCGGATCAGACCAAGTCGGCGTAGTCGTCGTCGCCCGGGAAGGCGATGCCGCGGATCCGGCCGGTCTCGTCTCTGCGCAGTCTCGGCTGAATGGGTTCGGGGCGGCCGACCTGGCGGGCCTCGTCGAGTGCGGAGGCCGCTGTCTTGTGGCGGGCGAGGAATTCCAGGCTCTTCATCGTCGGCGGCATCAACGCCAGTTCGCCGGCCGCGTGTCGTCTCAGTCCGTCGGCCGGGCGAACCCATTCACTGGCGATCGTCTCGTTGTCGTCGTGGGCCCACAACTGCGAGGTGGGCGCGGTGGCGACGAAGAAGCGGGTGTCGAACCGTCGTGATGATTCACCGACCGGTGTGATCCAGTGGCTGAACCACACGAGCGCGTCGACGGCGGGAGTGAGGTTGTGTTCCTCGCACAGCGCGCGCAGGTCGACGTCGCCGTCGTAGATGGCCTGTCGCTTCGTGAGTGCGGGATGGCCCTCGGCGATCATTTGTCCCGATTGGTCAGTTGCCAGCAGCACGCCGGCCTCCTCGAAGCACTCCCGGATCGCGGCGATCACGTACGCCTCGTCACTGCCTTCGTCGCCGTCGACTGCGTCCACCTTGCCGCCGGGGAACACGTACATGCCACCGGCGAAGGCGGCCGCGGTCGTGCGACGCAGCATGAAAACCTCGACGCCGTCGTCGACGTCGCGCAGCAGCATCACGGTCGACGCAGGCTTGGCGGGTACGTCGTTGGCGGCTGGATCGGCGACGGTCATCCTGAGCGACGGTAACGCGTTCGCCTAGCCTTCATCCGGTGTTGGTGTGGATGGATCTCGAGATGACCGGGCTGGAGCCGGCGCGGCACGTGATCGTGGAGATCGCCACGCTGGTGACCGACGACGATCTCAACATCATCGCCGAAGGTCCGGATCTCGTGGTGCACCAGGACGACGCAGCGCTCGCCGAGATGGACCCTGTGGTCGTCGAGATGCACACGCGCAGCGGATTGCTGGACGCGATCCGTTCCTCCACTCTCACTCTGGCCGACGCCGGTGCGCAGACCTTGGAGTTCATCAAGACTCACGTGGCCGAGCCGCGACGGGTACCGCTCTGCGGCAACTCGATCGGGATGGATCGACGGTTCCTCGCCGCGTACCTGCCGGAGATCGAGGAGTACCTGCACTATCGAAGCGTCGATGTCAGCACCGTCAAGGAGCTGGTGAAGCGGTGGTATCCGGCGCTCAACAGCGGTCGGCCCCGCAAGGTCGGGGCGCATCGGGCACTCGACGACGTGATGGAGAGTGTGGCGGAGATGAAGTACTACCGCGAGCACGTGTTCGTGCCCCCGGCCGACGCGCCTTCGCCTACGGAGAGTTCGCCCGAATCCAGTTGATCGCGTCCGCAGGCGGCACTCGGGCTTCGGCCATGTCGTCGAACAGTGATCGAAGTCGCGAGAGCTCGTTCGACGGGCTGATGCCGTAGCGCAGCGGCGTCTTCTCGGCGATGCTCGTGCAGGATCCGCAGGCGCGAGGGTGCAAGGCGCTGAAGTACTGACCCGTCACGGGACGGACCAGCAGGCCGCACAAGGTCTCCCGCTTACGACCTTCCGGCCGCACGCTGGTCCGCATGGCGTGTGCCCGGCCGAACGGTGCGATCGATCCGCCCTGCTCATACCCGGTTCCCGACCAGACGTCGCCTTTGACCTGGCCCGGTAGTGGTCGAACAGTGCGCTCGTGGACGAAGCCATGGCGGTGCTCGTAAGCGCGTTGGCGACAAGCGTGATTGCAGTAGAGCCGAGGCCGTCCGGGGCGGCGAACGACGGCGAACTCGGTGGCACACCAGGAACATGCGCGATGCGTTGTGTCGGTACGGCAGTAGGACATGGAGTCGTTGTACAGCTGGGGTGTGACGCGGGTTCTTTGGGGGCATCCGGGTGGGCGACAGCGGCCGAGTCCCCGGTGCGACGCCACCGCCGCCCCCAACCCGCCGTCCGTGCCTACCGCAGGGCCGCTATCCCACGCGTCCTCACCCCTCGTGAATCGTCAGTGACGAAACCCACCGGATGCCGGCGCCCCAGCCGCCCTCCCGAATCGTCCGTGACGAAATGAGCTCGGGCGACACCTCGTCGCCCCCTCTCGAATCGTACGTGACGAAAATGAGTGGGCCGGCAGGGGGAGTTTCGTCACGGACGATTCGTGACGCACCCGGACCGCGGCACACACCCGAGTTTCGTCACGGACGATTCACGACGAAGGCGGCGCGGCGAGGAACCTCCGGGACGGGCGGGGGCGGCTCGGGATCAGGGGGCGATGAGCTTTTCGATGCGGAAGGCGATGCACGCCGCTCCCTCATCATCGATGACCCAACCTTCGTAGCGATCCTGCGACGCGGCACCGCCGACGCGCAGCGCCGTTCCCCGGTCGATGGGCGATCGATACTCGACATCGACCCGCATCGGCGCACGCAGGTCGCGATGGTTGGCGAGGACCTCTTCGACGATGACGAGGGCGACGGCATTGTTGACGTGGTTCATCACGTCGAAGTCGGAGAACCGCGACGTCCATGGCACGAGGTCGAGGCCGGAGTCAACGGGCGGAGCGCCGAGAGTCAACCGCGACGACACGGTCCTCGCGAGCGTGCTCGGCGCGAAGATCGAGTCGAACTCGGCACTCATCGGAACAGGTCGCAACGTCCCGGCGTCGAGATGCACCCACAGTGTCGCCGAGCGAATCGATCCGCCGGAGGCGCCGACGATGTCGACCCTGCGCTCGGCCCACCGCGACCCGAGGCCCGAGCACCACGTGACCATCTCGACAGGGTCGAGGTACACGGGGAACTGAGAGATGTCCATCACTGTGCGACGAACCACCCAGGTCATCTGCGCCAATCCCGCGTCGCGGGTGTCGTCGTCGGAAAGGTCCTGCACATAGCGGGCAGCGGCGTCGAGCCGCAGCCGGCCACCGGGCGAGCAATCCCCGAGTCGGACTCGCCGCCGCCCGGTGAACGTCCGCCCCGCCGAGGGCGCTCCCACCATCTCGAACACGGTGTGACATTAAATGAGTTGACGCCGCCCCGGTGATCTGGTTGCCTATCACTTGACCTGGCACCTCTGTGTCCGGTCGACGAACTACGGAAGGTATGGAAGAGATGAGCACGACGTTCGCACCGCAAGCAGCCTTGGTGGCTGTAAAGGCGCGCCCGTGCACCGGACTCGCCCATGGCTACCAGTGGCGTGCAGCAGTGTCCGACATGACCCTCAATTTCATGAACGAGACGACTATCAAGCGCCCCGCCCGACACCTCGGAACGCAACCGACGTAACCAAAAAACGTCGAGAGCACACCGCTCCGAGGCCGTCGGGATCCGATCCCGGCGGCCTTTCTGGTTTTTCCGCCGCCTTCCCACTCGTCCGAGAGGAACCCACCGAAATGTACGCAATCGACTTCAACCGAGACATCGACATCGAGTTCGCCGAACTGGTCGAACCGGTCGCCGTGCGCGCCCCCAAGCCGCGTTGCGCCGACGGCCACGGCACCCTGACCCACCTGTTCTTCTCGGACATCCCGCTCGACATCGCTCGCGCCAAGGCAATCTGCGGCAAGTGCTCGCTTGCCGCCGACTGCGTGAGCGGCGCGATCGAGCGCGCCGAGCCTTGGGGAGTCTGGGGTGGCGAGCTGATCGAGAACGGACGGATCGTGGTCAACAAGCGACCACGCGGCCGTCCGCCCAAGAACCCCCGCCCGGCCGTCGTGATCGACGAGGTGCCCATCCCCCCACACCTCGTCGCCTGACGCCGGGCGGGTTGATCGCCGGCCTGGGGCGACGTGTACTGCGACCCCCAGACCTGGCCGGTCGCCCCCTGCCATCGGATTCCCCCCGACGATGGCAGGGGGCGGCGCGTCGATAGCCTGTCGCCCGTGACGGTCAACAAGCGGCTGCTCTTCGGCTCGTTGGCCGTAGCAGCGGTCATTGTCGTGGGGGTCGGCGTCGTGGTCGCCAACCGCGGCAACGACGCGGCAACGGACGACGTCACCTTGTCGTCGAGCGACGACCTGTCCCCGACGATCGGCACCAACGCCAAGGTCACCGGCAAGCAGCTGCCGCGCGTCGACGTACAGACCCGCGACGGCGACACCTTCCACACTGCCGACCTGATCGGCCGACCGCTGGTCATCAACTTCTGGTACTCGACCTGCGCGCCGTGCAAGCGCGAGCTCCCGGCGTTCGCAGCGGTTCACGCGAAGTACGGTGACCAGGTGCGTTTCGTGGGAGTCGACTCGCTGCCGCCGTCGGACAGGGAGGAATCGTTCGCACGCGACAAGGGCGTCCAGTACGAACTGCTCTACGACACGAACGGTGAACTGATCTCATCCGTCGGTGTCGCCGCGTTCCCACAGACGTTGATCATCGACGCCCAAGGCACGATCCTCCAGCAAACGGGTGAGCTCACCGCGGACAAGCTCGAAGAACTGATCCGGGCCGACCTGCTGTGACGGGCGAGCGATGATCGCCCTCGACGCCCGGCTGGCGACAGCGTTCACCGCCGGTCTCCTCGCGGCGATCAACCCGTGCGGGTTCGTGCTGCTCCCGACCTATCTCGTGTACTTCCTGGGGATGGAGAACCTGCGCCCGGGCGTGGAGCGGGCATCGCTGCTCAGGGCGATCAAGGTCAGCCTCGCCGTCTCCGGCGGTTTCATGAGCGTGTTCCTCGTCATCGGAGGAATCACCAAGGTCACGACGAACTGGTTCGTCGAAAAGGCCGAATGGGTGTCGCTCGCCATCGGGCTCGGACTCCTCGTGCTCGGAGTCGCCACCCTGTTCGGCTACCGGCTGCCCTTCACGACGCCCAAGCTCGACATCGGTCATCGCGACAGAAACGTCAGCTCGATGTACGTATTCGGCCTGGCCTACGCCGTGGCGTCGATCGGTTGCACGATCGGGCCGTTCACGGCCGGGGTGCTCGGCAGCTTCAGCACGAAGGGCATCGGCACCGGAATCGGCGCAATCGGTCTTTACGGCCTCGGCATGGCGCTACTAGTTACCGGCCTCACCGTGACACTCGCGTTCGCCAACACGGCCCTGCTCCACACGTTGCGTCGCGGCATGGCTTGGTTCGAGCAGCTGGCCGGCGTCTTGCTGATCCTCACCGGGATGTACCTGTGCTGGTACTGGTACAGCAGCATCGTCGACAGCACGGGCGGCGCCGTCGTCGACAAGGCCACGTCGTGGAACAGCAGATTGGAAACGTTCGTCATCGACCATCAGGCCACCATCGTGTGGATCGGGGGCATCGTGATCCTGGCGGCGGTGATCACCGCGTTCACGCTGCAGCGCCGGCAGGTGCGAACGAGCGAGCAGGCCTCGTGACGACCGACTCGTTCTCCGAACTGCTCGCCATGCCGGGGGTGACCGAGGTCTGCGAGCTGCGCGGGCCGATCGGCTTCATGGCCTACCACGGCGGGTCGCTCGAAGCGCAGACCGACGTGATCGCCGCCCTCGCCGCCGAACGCAGTGGAGCGAGCTACTACGCGGTGCTCCAACCCGACGATGTGCAGTGGCACATCCCCTCCCACAAGGTCAGCCCGACCTCGTCCCGGCTACTGCAGACGTTCGTCGACCACGTGCAGATCGTGATCACGATCCACGGATTCGGCCATCGAGACCACTTCACCTCGTTGCTGCTCGGCGGCCAGAATCGCGATCTGGCCCACCACGTGGCCGGCCACCTGCGCCCGCTGCTGCCCGACTACGACGTGATCACCGAACTGGAACGGATCCCCAAGGACCTCCGCGGCCTGCATCCCGACAACCCGGTCAACCTCCCGGCTCGACAGGGTGTGCAGATCGAGCTGCCACCGCGGATCCGTGGCTCCAGCCCGATCTGGGCCGACTGGGATCACAGCGAGATGGTGCCGCCGATGGCGGCGCTCATCGACGGCCTGGTCGACGCCGCGCAGACCTGGGCTACGGAGCCAACCGCTCGATGACCCAGCCCTCGCCGGCCTGTCGGTAGCGCACCCGGTCGTGCAGCCGGCTGGGCCTGCCCTGCCAGAACTCGAACGACACGGGCGACATCAGCCAGCCACCCCAGAAGACCGGTCGAGGAACATCCTCGACGTTGGCGAACGTTTCCTCGAATCTGGCGACACGATCTTCCAGGCTCGCCCGGTCCGGCAAAACCTGCGACTGTGGCGATGACCATGCGCCGATCTGCGATCCGCGAGGGCGTGATGCGAAGTACTCGTCGCTCTCGGCATCGGGCAACCGTGAGACGACGCCGACGACACGAACCTGGCGGTGCAACTGCAGCCACGTGAACAACATCGCGGCTCGAGGTTCGGCCACCAACTGCGCGCTCTTCGCCGACTCGTAGTTGGTGAAGAACGAGAACCCGCGGCTGTCGGCACCACGGGCCAACAGGTACCGCGACTGCGGCCAGCCCTCACCGTCGACGGTCGACAGCACGAACGCGTTCGGCTCGACGCAACCCGCCTGCGACGCCTGGTCGTACCACTGCTGCCACTGCGTCATCGGGTCGGCGTCGACATCGGCAACGTCGAGCCCGGCGGACTCGTAGTCCTTGCGACGCGACGCGATGTCGGTCATCGAGGGTCGATTCGCTCGACACCGCGCATGTACGGGCGCAACACCTCGGGCACCACGACACCACCGTCGGGCTCGCGATAGTTCTCGACGATCGCCGCCCACACCCGGGGCACGGCGAGCGCCGAACCGTTGAGCGTGTGGGCGATCTGCGTGCCCTTCTGGCCGGCGACGCGGTAGCGGACGTCGGCCCGACGGGACTGGTAATCGCTGAACCAGGAGATCGACGACACCTCCAGCCACGCGTCGGCACCGGGTGCGTACACCTCGATGTCGAAGCTGCGGTGGTGGCTCTGGCCCATGTCGCCGGTGCAGATCTCGATGATCCGGTACGGCAATCCGAGACCGTTGATCAACGCCTCGGCCCGACCGGTCATCTCGATCAACTGATCCGGGGCCTGCTCGGCGGTCGTGACCGCGAGGATCTCGACCTTGTCGAACTCGTGGGATCGCAACATCCCGCGGGTGTCGCGGCCGGCAGAACCGGCTTCGCGGCGATAGCAGGGCGTGTACGCCATCATGCGCTTCGGCAACTGATCTGCGTCGAGGATCTCGCCGGCGTACAGCGACGTCAACGGGACCTCGGCCGTGGGGATGCACCACAGGTCGTCGCGTTCGATGTTGTATGCGTCGTCGGCGAACTTCGGCAGCTGTCCTGTCGACGTCAACGTGGCGGTCGTGACCAGTGTCGGTGGTCGGATCTCCTCGTACGCATCGACGTTGCGGTCGAGCGCGTACTGACACAACGCCCGCCCGAGGGCGGCACCGTTGCCGCGCAGCATCGTGAACATCGCGCCACTGATCTTCGTGGCCCGCTCGTTGTCGAGGATGCCGAGGGCGACGCCGGTCTCCCAGTGCGGAACGCGCCGGTGCTGCGGATACTCGTCGGCCAAGTTGACCGGGCCTTTGACGAGCGGATTGTCGGCTTCACCTTCGCCGTCGGGTGCGTCGGGATGCGGCAGGTTGGGGATCCGCAGCAACAGGTCGCGAAGATCGCTCTGGACGATCTCGAACTCGTTGGCGAGGACCCGTTCGTGATCGCCGAGCGCTCGACTGCGCACCTGCAACTCCTCGGCCTGATGCGTGTCGCCACTTCGACGCAACTGCCCGACCGTCTTCGAGAGCTCATTGACCTCGGACCGGATGGCATCGCGCTTGGCGACGATGTCGCGCGACAACGAGTCGAACGCGATCGCCCGATCGAGCTGTTCGAGTATCTCGGGTTGACCCCGGCGAGCCAGAGCGCGACGCGTCTCATCGGGCTCGTTGCGCAACAGGCGTACATCGATCACAGATCGGAGAGGTTACCGACCTCACGCACTCAGTCGAACGGTCACCGGCGCCTGACGCAGGTTCACGAAGCGTCGACCGGTGCGTCCGCCGTGGGCTCGTAGCCGCCGGGCGAAGTCGAAATCGTCGACGGTCGAAACCCTCTCGTCGAACCCGCCGATCGCCTCGAAGTCCTCGCGACGACACCAGTACATCCCGCCGCCGAGGCCATTCAGGTAGGTCGTCAACCGTGCCAACGCCATGACCGCGTCGATCGCCAGCGAGTGCCGGTCGGGATGCTGGACTGCGCCACCCCCGACATAGCAGCCGGTGGCAAGGAGCCGCTCGATCTCGGCGAAGGCCAACGGCGACATCACTCGTCCGGCGTCGATCGTGACGAGGATCTGCCCGGTCGTCAGTGCCGCGCCGGCATTCCGCGCGACCGCAACGTTGGCGCGCAGGACGGGCACCACGATGGCACCGCTCGACACGGCGAGATGTGCGTGCGACGAGCCGGCATCGCGAACCACCACGACGATCTCGGCGTCGGTGCGGATCGCCTGCGCGGCGCGATTGATGGCGCGCAGACTGCGGTTGAGATCCGCCCGCTCGTCGAGAGCGGAGACCACCACGGAGAACCGCGCCATGCCCCATGATCGGTCCGATTCGGCCAGGACTTGACCGCGAATTCTCGACGACCGTGACGTAGGGTCGCACGCTGTGGCTGCGGTGGATGTCGAACACCTGACGGTTCGCTACGGCGATCTCGTTGCAGTCGACGACATCTCCTTCACCGCCGAAGCCGGCAACGTCACCATCGTCCTCGGGCCGAACGGAGCCGGCAAGACATCGACGATCGAGGTCTGCGAGGGCTATCGCCGTCCGAACAGTGGGACGGTACGTGTGCTCGGCTTCGATCCCGGCACTCAACAACGTCAGCTGAGCAAGCGGATGGGAGTGATGCTGCAGGAGAGCGGCATCTACCCGAGCTCCCGGGTGAACGAGACCGTTCGTCATTACGCCGCGCTGTACGACAACGGTGTCGACGCCGCCGCTCTCGTGGACGCGGTCGGCCTCGGCGAGCGCAGCACGTCGACGTGGAGACAGCTGTCCGGCGGCGAGCGGCAGCGGCTGTCGCTGGCCTTGGCCTTGGCGTGCAAACCCGAAGTCGTCTTCCTCGACGAGCCCACCGCCGGTATCGACATCAACGGCCGCGACGCGGTGCGAGCCATCGTCCGCGGCCTCGCCGATGACGGGTGCGCGGTCTTGATAGCAACCCACGAGCTCGACGAAGCGGAACGACTT
>Ga0157378_10006720_pt1 | contig 10048 bp, 6 predicted proteins | sample M65metaG_FD_115309 | JGI IMG/M metagenome (GOLD analysis project Ga0157378, IMG submission 115309) | Miscanthus rhizosphere microbial communities from Kellogg Biological Station, Michigan, USA - M6-5 metaG | ecosystem: Host-associated > Plants > Roots > Rhizosphere > Soil | place: USA: Michigan... | reverse complement strand
CCCGGCTGGTTTGGCGACGTGCCTGGCGTGCAGGCGTGCGAATTCCCGCTGCTAGAGGATGTCCAGCTTCCGCCACCGCCGCCACCGCTGGAAGCGTTTCTGCGGCAAGGCCCGCCGCCGGTCATCTTCACCCCGGGAAGCTTCATGCGCGGCGCCGACCATTTCTTCCGGAAATCGCTTGCAGCTTGCGAGAGACTGGGTCTGCGCGCCGTCTTTCTCACACCTTACCAGGAGCAGCTTCCCCCGCATCTGCCCGCCACGGTGGCGCATTTCAACTATGTCGCCTTGCAACGGCTGGCGCCTCGCAGCATTGCCATGGTGCATCATGGCGGCATCGGCACGTGCGCCCAAGGCTTGCGGGCGGGCATTCCGCAATTGATCACACCGCTGTTCTTCGACCAGCCCGACAATGCCGCGCGGCTGAAAAAATTGGGCGTGGCCAGCGTTCTTCCGCCTGGTGATTTTGGCGCCGATGCTGCGGCCCAAGAACTGAACGGCCTGCTCTCTTCATCCTCGGTGCGGGACAATTGCCGGCAGGTCGCGGCCCGTTTCGCAGGCCCTAGTCCCTTGGGACAAATCTGCGACATCGCCGAGCGGATCGCCCGGTAATTCACATAAAAAAAGCGGCCGGCGCCCCTCTTATGGCGAGCGCCGGCCAGTCTTAGGGGAATGACTGTAGGAGATTGTTTAGGACGTCGACGCGATCGAGGTCGTGGTCGGTGCCGACACTGCTGGACCACTATTGCTGCCGCTGGTCAGGGCGACAAGAAAGCCCGCAACCGCGCCCACGCCGAGCAGCGCATAAAAAACGGTGCTCTCGCTCGCCTGGGCGTGTTTGACGCCGGCAGGGGCGCCCGGTGAAAGCGGACCCACATCACTTGCGAGTGCAGCAGAGGTGGATAAAGCCAAAGCGAGAAAGCAAGAAAACAGCCGCATGCGTCGCACTCCTTAAAAGTTCCAACCGCCATCGCATGATGGCGGTTGGGTAGTTGGGGGAACTTACAGCTTGAAGCGGACACCCAATGTGAAATAGCGCCCGATGATGTCGGCATAGGTCGGGGTCGGGTAGAGGAAGCCGGGACTGCCTTGGAATCCGCCGGTGATAGGACCATGGTTGTCGAACAGATTGTTGATGTTGAGGAAGGCGGTGACCGGCTGCTCCTCGACCTTCAGATCATAGGTCATGGCCAGGCCGGTAAGGTAATAGGCCGGAATCGGACCATCTTTGACAAATCTGGTGGTCCACGGAAGCGTGGTGCCGAACCAGTTCTGCTGCGCGATATATTGCTCGGTGACAGTCGCGCTGAATCCCTCGTAACTGTATCCGAGGCTGATATTGGCCCTGTCCCTGGGCGTACCGGCGGTATTGACGGCGTTTGCATACTGCGCGCCGGGCAGACTTGCGACACTGACGGTCCCCGCGACTTCCTGATGATTCCAGAACAGGCGGAAATTCATATAGCCGTTCATGCCGGTCCATGTGCTCAGATCGGACACATAATCGATTTCCGTGTCGAAGCCACCGCGCGAGTTCATCGCGACGTTCTGATTCAGACTGATGATCTGCGTCGGAAAGTTGGCGGCGGTTTGATTGGTATAGCCCAGTGGCCGCGTGATGAGATTGCAATAGGGCGAGGTTAGGTTCGATTCCAGGCAGAGCTGATAAGCAGCCTGGCTGTTGCCGCCGATCGAGCTGATCGCGTTGCCGATCTTCACATGATAATAGTCAACCGACGCCGTCAAGCCCGGAATAAAGCTCGGTGTGAAAACCACGCCCAGCGTATTGTTGATCGAGGTTTCAGGCTTGAGGTTGGGGTTGCCGCCACCGACGGTGTTGACGGGGCCGTTCAGGTTGGTGCCCACGCAATTGGCCCCTGCGGGCGCGGCGGGATCGCAGAAAGAGGCATCGGTGATGCCCGAACTGGTGATCACCCGCTGCTGATAGAGGTCCCACAGGGTCGGGGCGCGCATGTCGCGCGACGTCGAGGCGCGAAAGCGTAGATCGTCATTCACCGACCATTCCAGGCCGATCTTGTAAGTGTTGGCCGAGAAGGTGGAAGACACCGACCCCTGACCGACGAGACCGTTGGTCGAATAGGCCGTGTAACGATAGGCGCCGTTCAATGAAACTGATTCGGCGAACGGCAAGCCCTTCAACAAAGGCACATCCAATTCGATATCGCCCTCGGTGATGTCTTCCGCGCCCACCGCGCCCGATTGCACTTCCTTGAACCATGCGAGATTGGCGGAGGGGAAAGAGGCGGGCAGTGAATTGCCGGCCGCGCCAAGCCGCAGATTCTGCGGATTGAAGGTGACGCCATTGGGCTCGGAGGTGACCACCTTGAGGGCCTGATGACGATATTCCATGCCGACCGCGGTCTTGATCGGACCCGCCCAGCCTTCGAACAAGGTTCCGGTCAGGTTGGCGGCAAAATCATCCATTTTGTTCTTGGCCTGCCACCAAGTGTTGCCGAAGACATATTGTTGGGCGGACGTTGTTGAATTGTTCTGGCCCAGAATATTGAGCGGCACGCAACCCGGAAAGGCGCCCGGCGCGGTGATGCTGGCACGGCAGACGGTGTTGCCCGTCGCGGGATCCACCACCGCGTCGATGGCGGCAAAGAACCGGCTGGTGTTCATGTTGTTGATCGTGGTCAGGGTGACGGCGTTCTGACCATGGGTGTAATGAAGGTCCCATGCGAAATCGCCGAAGGTCTTGCCCTGAAGCCCGGCCGACACCGCTTCGGTATTGGTCGCCTGCTTGACATTGAGCTGACGCCCGAGATCGTTGTTGAAGCGCGCGATATCGACGGAGGTCGTGCCCGTCGGGAACAGCGCCGCCTGCTGGGCCGTGGTGAAGAACGGATTGCCGCTATAGAGCCAGATCGGATAGGCCGCGTCGGTATTGGTGTAGCCCTGGCTTGCACCGGAGGTAAAAGACGCCCCATAACGCGCATCGGCATAGAAACTCAGTCTGTCGTTGAAGTCATAATCGAAGCGCCCATAAACCTGGCCATTATGGTCCGCCGAAATCAGCGTTTGGTTATGCAGCACACCGCCATCGCCGCCGATATTGGCGTTGCCGGTTCCCGTTATGGTGCCGGGATTGAACGCGATTATGGCTTTGCCGTCCGCCGAAAACTGCAGCCCCTTTAACGGTCCACTCGCGATCAGGCCGAAGGGGGAAACATTGGCCTGACGGATGTTGCAGGACAGAACCTGAGGATTTGTCGACGAGGTGGAGGAACCGGTTGTCTGGCAGCTGTGCGCCGGATCGCCATAGGGGCGCGCTGTCGCATCATTGACGGAGTCGCGGTTGAAATATTCCGCGCTGACCTCGAAATGGCCCTTATCGAGCACATTGAAGCCCGCCGCGAAGCCGATGCGGGCGGTATCGGCATCGCCATAAGTCGACGTGCCGACCTGCACCTGGCCCTTGAAGCCCTGAAAATTGTGGTCGAGGACATAGTTCACCACGCCGGCGACGGCGTCGGAGCCGTAAACCGCGCTGGCGCCGCCGGTCACCACGTCGACGCGCTGAACCAGCATCTGCGGCAGCATGTCAACGTTAACAGTGGTGTCGTAGAACGTTCCCGGCACGCGCTTGCCGTCCATCAGGACCAAGGTGCGGATTGTACCGAGGCCATGCAGGTTCAAATTGTTTGTCGGGGTGCCGAAACCGCGTCCGTTGGGCTCGGTATGCGAGGTGGTGCCCAAAGTGGGGGCAAACATCGGCAAGGTGGCGAGCGCTTCCGGGATGCTGGTGGGCGTCAAAGTCGTCAATTGGTCGGCGGAAACCACCGTCACGGGCGTCGGCATCCCTGAGCCGTTGGCGATGCGCGAACCGGTGACGGTGACCGCTTCGGTATTCTCCGCCGGCTGGGCGAAGGCGGTATTCGCAAGCGTAAAAACGCTCACCGTGCCGGCCAGAATCGTCCGGAGATAATGTTTGCCGTTCATGGGGTTCCCTCAGATTTTTGTTATCTGAAGGGCTAGGACGGCTGAGGCGGCGAAAACCCCTATGAGTTTTTAAGCCCTGGGTTTTTGATGGTTCTTCAGCCGGGATTGAGGCGCACCCCAATAGTGAAATAGCGACCGATCAGGTCAGCGCCGGGTCCAATGGGGTAGTTCAAACCCGGACTGCCGGTATAGCCGGGGGTCTGGAAGATGCCACCTTGGACATTGAACAGATTGCTGATGTTGAGGAAGCCGGTCAGGTTCTGCCCGCCCGCCTGAAAATCGTAAGACAGGTCCACATCGGTCTGGAAATAAGCCCGCACCGCGGGGATATCGAAAACCAGCGTGGGGTTGGGGTTTTGGTGAAAGCTGGACTGATAGCGCTCGAGCAGCGCCACGGTGAAATCCTCATGGCTATAGCTCGCCATCAGGGCCAAGCGGTCCACCGGCGTCTGAGCCGTGCCCGCGGCATTGGTCACCAGAGTGCCGGGCAAGGTTTGGGTTTTGAGCGTGGGTTGATGGGTCCATAACAGATGCAGATGCAGCGCGCCTTCAAGCGCGGAGTCCGAAAGATCCGCCTCGTAATTGGCCTCCAGATCAATGCCCTCGGAATAGGTGCGGGTGATATTTTCGTTCAGCCGCAAGAACAATAGCGGGAAGTTGGCGGGCGAGGTGTCGTTGTAGGAAATCGGCCGCACAATCAAGCCGCACAAGGGCGATGTGCCGCCCGACGCCAGACATACACTCTGCGTTATGGGATTGCCGCCATTCACCGACCCGATGGCGTTGTCGATATTGATATGGAAATAGTCCAGCGAGACCGAAAAGTCCGGCAGCCAGGCCGGACTATAGGCAAATCCCGCCGTCGTATTGTGGGCAATTTCGGGCTTCAAGTCCGGATTACCGGACTGGGCGGTGTTCACTGACCCCGATGTGTTGGTGAGCGAATCCAGGATGCCCGAACTGGAAATCAGCGGCGCCTGGAAGAGGTCGAACAAGGTCGGCGCGCGAATCTCTTGGGATCGCGCGGCCCGAAAGTGCAGGTCGCTGCGCACCTGCCATTCCAAGCCAAGTTTCCAGCTGTTGGTCCGGCCCGAGGTTGAATAGTTGGTGAAGCGGTAGGCGCCGGTCAAAGCGACATAGTCCATCAAGGGCTGATCCCGCAGCAGTGGAAGATGGACCTCGACATCACCCTCCTCGACGCTGTTCGCGCCCTTGGCCGCCGACACCGTTTCCTTGAACCATTTCAAATTTCCCGGCGGCACCTGTGCGCCTGTGGGACCGCCCACCCGCAGGTTCTGTGCATTGAATGTCAGGTCCGGCACGGAAGTCATAAGATCCAGGCTTTGCAGGCGGTATTCGGCGCCGACGGCGATCTTCACCGGCCCGGCCCAATTGTCGAACAAAGTGCCTGCGATGTTTGCGCCGAAATCGTCCAGGCTGTTGCGCGCCGTCCAGCTGGTGGTGCCTTCGACATAATCGATCGCGGCGGTGGAAGGCGCGTCGGGACCGAACAGATTGAGCGGCACGCACCCGGGAAAGGCGCCGGGCGCCGTCAAGCTGGCGCGGCAGACAATCACGCCGCCGGGATCGCGTACCGCGTCTATCGCCGCATAAAAACGCTCGGCATTGACATTGCCGGGCGTCGCGAGCCGGGTGCGTGTATCGCCATGGGTGTAATAGATATCCCAGGCAAAGCTCCCGAAAGCGACACCGTCAAATCCCATGCTGACCGCCAGCGCGCTGGTGTGATACTTCACCGCCAGACGCCGCGACAGTTCGTCGTCGAAACGGTTCAAGGTGAAAGAGCCGGTCCCGGTTGTGGTCAACGCCGCCTGTTGCGAAGACGATAAATAGGCATTGCCACTGTAGATCGTGACGGGATAGGCCGAAGGCGTGTTGAATATGATCTGGTTGGCTTCATAGGTGCGTGTCAGCGCGTAGCTGGCCTGGATATGGGCGTTCAACCCGGACACGAAGCTGTAGTCGAAGCGCCCAAATCCCTGAACCGTGTTGATGACCGGCAGAAGATATTCATTGTGCACGATGCCGCCGTCGCCGCCGATGGCGGCGGCGCCCGTCGCTGTCGGCGTACCGGGATTGAAGGGCGCAAGCACGCCGCCCGCCGCAAACTGCTGGCCGGCGAAGGGACCGGAAGTAGCCAAGCCGCCGAAACTCGCATCGCTTTTGCGGATATTGGTCACAAGCTGGAATGGCATTGCGGCGGTGCCGCTTCCCACAATGGCGGCGCCGAGATTGCCGTAAGGCCGCGCCGCCTGATCGGTAATGGCGTCCCGGTCGTAATATTCCACACTCCAGATCACATGGCCGCGGTCCAGCACATCCTGGCCGCCCGCCAAACCGGCGCGAACGGACTTGGCATCGCCATCTTGCGACACCCCACCCTGAATGATCCCTTTGAATCCGTCATAGCGCCGGTCGATGATGAAGTTCACCACCCCCGTCACCGCATCGGAGCCATAGACCGCCGAGGCACCGCCGGTAACAATCTCAACCCGTTGCACCAGCATCTGAGGCAGCGTGTTCACATCGACGGTGCCGTCGTAAAAGGTGGCCGGCACCCGCCTGCCATCCTCCAGAATCAAGGTGCGGTTGGGACCAAGCCCGCGCAGGTCGAGAAAATTTCCGTTCGGCCTGAAGCCGCGGCCATTGGCGCCACTGGTGGTGCTGTTGCTGGTCTGGGCCGGGGCAAAGATGGGAAGCTTGTTGAGTCCGTCGGGCAAGTTTGATGGGGTGAGGCGCGTAAGCTGGGAGGTAACGACCGTGGTGACCGGCGGGGCAAACTGGTCGTCATCGCGGATGCGGGTGCCCGTCACGATGATCGATTCGGACTGTAGCGGCTCGGCCTCACGTTCCACCCGCCGCGCCGCAAGCCGGGAAATGATGACGGCGCCCGACTTGTCGCGATTGGCGGAAATTCCGGTTCCAGCCAGCATGCGCGTCAGGGCTATATCGGGCGCGAGGCCGCGCACGTCCCGGCTCGTCACCCCGGCAATATGGCCGACATGATAGATAAGCTGGACGCCGGACTGCTTGATATATTCGTCCAACGCCGCTCTCAGGTCTTCCGCCGGGATGGTGATGACTTGCGCGACTGCCGGGCCGGCGAGAACAAACAACCAGGCCGCACCCACCGCCATCTGGGTTCGCAGTCGTTTCAAAAATGCCCCCCGGTTTCCGGTATTGTTATTCTTGGGCAAACAGTTTCGAAAAGGCTCCCCGCCCTTATCGAGACACAACGATCGTGCCACCTTGTTCGTTCACAGAAAGGCCGAAACCGCGGTGCAACAGCAGCACAAAGACATCCACATTGTCGGCCTTGAAGCTGCCGACGATACGAATCTTGCGGGCCGGGCCTTCCACCAAAATCTGGCGTTCATTGTAGCGGTTGAACTGGTCGGCGGCTTCGGCCAAGGTCTGTTGATGGAAAACCAGCACGCCGGTGCGCCAGCTTAAATCATCGGCAATGTCGGAACCGGATTTCTCGACAATCAGCGTTTCACCACCCTTGGTCACCACGACATGGCCCGCATCGGCCACCACCGGCTTGCCCAGCTGGTCCAGAACCTCCACCCGCACCCTGCCCTCGCGGACCGTGACGCGAACATCGTCACCATTGCGAAAGACGGAAAATTTCGTGCCGATATCGGTGATGCGGCGATTACCGGCATAGACCGTGAAGGGACGCTTATCGTCATGCACGACATCGAAATAGGCCTCGCCGGAATCCAGCATCACGGTGCGGCGGGCATCGGTGACATCGGCATGAAGCCTGGTGTTGGTATTGAGCTCCACCTGTGTGCCGTCCGCCAGGCGCACCGCCTGCAGCCGTCCGACAGACGTCGCATAATTTTGGCCGGGCGGTGCTGACGGGTGCCACACCAGCCATGCACCACCGCCGGCAAGAAGGGTCAAGGCGGCCGCGACGGCGAGCGAAACACGCCAACGCGACGGGCTGGCTTGGCGTTTCGTCATCAACGGGCTTTTCAATGCCGCCAGGCGATCCGCCCGCTGCCAGGCGGACTTGAGCCGCAAATAGGCGACCCTGTTCAAGCTGGACTGTTCAAGCCACAGCTCCATCCTGTCGCTTTCGTCGGCGGTCAAGCCGCGGTCCTCGCGCGCCAGCCAGTCGGCTGCGATCTTTTCGGCTTCGTCAGCGGACATTGCGCGGCTTCCTGAAAAAATTGTAGCGGCGGGCTTCCGTGGTTACCGCGCTGCGGCGGCTTCCCATGGCCTGCGCCAGCAGCCGCATACCCTTGGCCACTTGGTTTTCGACAGTCTCGATGGTAATGCCCATATGTTTCGCAACCTCTTTCTGCGAAAGACCTTCCACCTTTCGCATCAGCACGACCTGCCGGCAACGCGGCGGTAACTTGTCCAGCGCGGCCTGCAGCAGACGCAATTCCTGGCGCGCGGCGACATAGGCTTCTGACGACGGCTTATCGTCTGAGACGTTCAGCCAATCGAAATCCGCCACGCTTTCCAGATTAACCACGCTTTGCCGGCGCAGGCGGTCAATCATCAGATTGCGGGTGATCTGAAACAGGAAGGGTTTGACCAATTGCGGCCGTTCGCACTGCGCGGCTTCATAGACGCGCGCATAGGCTTCCTGACGCAAATCACTGATCTCCGCCTCGTTGCGCCAATTTCTTTGCAAAAAGCGGGTCAGCATGGGCTCAAGCGGCAGGACTTCCCGCATGAACCATTCATCAATTGGTCGGTCCGCCATTCCCGCTGCCCCAGTCGGGGTCTGTTGCCCCTTATTTTTAGACCAATACGGCCGTCCGCAAGATAAGACGGCATTAGAGAGCCCACCCCCTACAGTTTTTTGAGGGCGCGGCTGCGACGATCTGGTGTTGGTGGGCCCGCCAGGACTCGAACCTGGGACCTAACCGTTATGAGCGGTCAGCTCTAACCAACTGAGCTACAGGCCCTTTCCGAAAGGGGGTATAACAGGATTTTCCAGCGCGACCATTAAAATGACGCGCCCTGATTTCGCCCCGGTTTCCCGCCAAAATCGCCATCGGACGGGTGACCCATTCGGAAAGCAAAAAACCATGAAAAATGCTGTTTTTCTCGGCCTGGCCCTGACCGGGTTTTTGGCTGCGGCCCCGGCCTTGGCCGAGACGGCGCGCACCATTGCCATGACCGGCCATGGCGAGATGAAGGCCGCGCCCGACCAGGTTCAGGTCAATGCCGGCGTCACCAGCAGTGCCGCCACTGCCGCCGCCGCGCTAAGCGCCAACACCGCCCACATGAAGGGTGTTTTCGATACAATCCGCAAGTTGGGCGTGCCGGAGCGCGCCATCCAGACCACCAATTTCTCGGTGTCGCCGCAATATACCGGCGGCGCCAACAATGAGCGCCCGCGGCTGACGGGCTATCAGGTCAACAATGAAGTCTCGGTGCGACTGGACGATGTTTCCAAATTGGGCGCGGCGCTGGATGCGTTGGTCACCGCCGGCGCCAACCAGATGAACGGCATCAATTTCTCCATCCGTGAACCGGCTCCGCTGCTGGAAAAGGCGCGGGCCGCGGCCGTGGCCGACGCGCGCACCCGCGCGGAGACCTACGCCAAGGCGGCCGGCGTCAGCCTCGGCCCCGTGCAGAGCATCAGCGAAGGCGGCGGCAGCGAACCGCCCCGGCCCATGTACCGGGTCATGGCCATGGCCGCCGATCGCAGCGTGCCGGTTGCGGCGGGCGAACAAAGTGTTACCGCCGACGTTTCGGTGGTATGGGAAATCCACTAAGCCGCCTTATATTGCCGTTATGAACAATCCCTTCTTCGAAGACTGGACCGCGCCCTTTGGCGCGCCGCCGCTGGACCGGATCCGGCCCGAGCATTTTGCGCCCGCCTATGACCGGGCCCTGGCCGAACATAGCGCCGAGATCGCCTCTATTGCGGAAAATCGCGAGGCCCCCGACTTCGAAAATGTTGTTCTGGCGCTGGAAAAAAGCGGCAAGCTGCTCACCCGCATCGATGGGGTATTCGGCAACCTGACTTCGGCGGCGACCAGCGAGGCCTTACAGGCCATCGAGCTGGAAATGGCGCCGCGCTTGTCGGCGCATT
>Ga0157378_10006718_pt1 | contig 10049 bp, 6 predicted proteins | sample M65metaG_FD_115309 | JGI IMG/M metagenome (GOLD analysis project Ga0157378, IMG submission 115309) | Miscanthus rhizosphere microbial communities from Kellogg Biological Station, Michigan, USA - M6-5 metaG | ecosystem: Host-associated > Plants > Roots > Rhizosphere > Soil | place: USA: Michigan... | reverse complement strand
TTCCCTTTTCCGACTGTAGCGGCGAGCGAATCGCCCATCTCGTTCGACGTCACCAGCATATTCGTATCGCCAAAGTGGTCGCGAATGTCCCACACGGGCACTTCATGGCCAATCACGGCAGCCGAATGAAGAGCCGGACGCATCACCGTCTTGGTCACCGCCATCGGGAGCAGTTCGTGCGCGTGATTGTGGCAAACCGCCATCACGTCGGGCCGCGATTTATAAAGACATCCGTGAATGAACCGTTCCGCATAAGGCCGCATACCGCGCAAATCCACCGGCGTGCTGTTCAGATCAAATTCCAGGATGTCGTCCTTCGTGACGAGTCCGGGCGCGCGCGCCCGCGACATAAAAAACCGCTGCGGATTTTCCGGATTGCGTACGGTGACGTGTCCAAAGGAGTCGACCAGCTTCAACTGCGCAACTACGCGATTGGCAACCACCAATTCCGAAATCGCCGCACGAGCATCCACCGAGGATTTCCTCCGGACGTAAAGTAGCACAGACTTTAGTCTGTGGGTTTCCGCAACTTATCGTGAATTTGCAACGACCAGCAAGAACAGATTTCTGAAAACTGCGACCGATCGGCTCGGCATCGCAAGGACTATTGGAAATCCACACACTGAAGTCTGTGCTACCTAAGCCCTAGCGGCAGCCGCAGGAATGGGGGGTGCAGCCGCAGCCGCCGGAAGCGGATGTCGCGCCGGAGGAGGCGGTGCCGTTGGAGTGCTTTCCTGCGCTGAATACGGAGAGTTGCAACGTGTGTCGTTCGCTCGCACACTTTGGACATTCAATTTTTTGTTTCGCGGACATCACGATCTGCTCATAGTGTGCCTGGCAATCATTGCAAACATATTCGTAAATTGGCATCGTCAGCTCCGCTCCAAATCTTAGTCCGGCCTCACAAAAAAGCAACTGCCCTCGGCGAACCGAGGGCAGTTGGAGATGTTCAGGACCGCACCGAACTAGTCGCCGGCGACTTGTTCGGCCACCTGCGGTTTCCCCGCGCCATTGCCGTTGGGCTTGGCGTTGCTGATGGTCACGGGAGCCACCGACGGAGTCGCCTTCTTGATGTCGGTGAGGGAGCCGATCTGTACGACTTCCTCGGGAGACTTCTTGAGAACGAGTTCCTCGTACATTTTGCGGACGCGGGCTTCTTCCTTCAGGAATTCCGCCCGGCGGCGTGCACGATTTTCCTCGGCGGCGGTGTTGGGCACTTCGTGGTCGACGGCGCGGACGCGCGCGGCGTCCTCGGCATCGATCACCAGCGAATGTTCGTACGCATCCAGGGCCACAGCCTTGCCCTTGGCGTAGATATCGTGTTTGCCGTGTTCCTTGTACCACTGCGCGACGGTCGCGTTTTTGTACATGTTCTCGATGATCTTGCGCCAGCCGATACCCGTGTTGTACGCGCAGAAGGAAATTTCGCCCTGCTGCGTGGCGTACGGGATGATGCACATTTCGGTGCGGCGGAAATCGTAGTTGAACAGGTCCTGGAACCACATGCCGGCGATCATCAGGAAGTTCCAGGGATCAGTCTTGCGGCGCTTCATGGCGTCTTCGTACGTGCGTTCCGGTCCAGCCGTGCCGTATTTCTGGCGCTGGTTGGGAGTCAAACCCCACGACTTGTCCATTTTGCGGAGCAAATCGATCAGGCGGAAGGTTGAAGGCGCGCCGTACGGGTTGTAATTCTTGAGCATCGCCAGCGCGAACGTGAAGTTGGAAAAGTTCTTGCTGCGAGCGGCGTCCGTGACCTTCTTGATGTCCTCGACGAGTTGCGGCACGTTGAGGAACTTCGGCACGGGCGCCCATTCCTTGGTGTCCTTGTTGATCAGTACGCCGGTGCCCACACCGCAGTTCGGGTGGCAGCCGCAGCTTACCGAGCCCCATGCTGCATCGGGTCCATGGGACAAGTCGGCGAACGCCGAGAACGTGCTGATCAGCGAAATCGGGAACCAGTCGCGCGTGGGTTCAATTTTGCCCACCTGCGCACTGACGTCCTGGGCAAGGTGCGAGAGCGTGTAGCGCTGTTTCATGCGGCGCTCGGGAGTAATTTCCTCGTCACGGCCGGTGAACGAAACGGGCTGAAACGCCACAAAGGAAATCTTGTTCGGGTTCTGCATCGCGAATTTCACGATGGCGCCGACCTGATCGTTGTTCAGGTTGTTGACGATCGTCGTCACCAGAATGATTTCGATGCCCGCCGCGTGCATATTGTCAATGGCGCGGAGCTTCACATCGAACAGGTTGCCCACCTGGCGGTGGCTGTTCGCATCGTTTCCGATGCCGTCGAATTGCAGGTACGCGTAGCGCAAGCCGGCTTCAAAGGCCTGCTTGCAATATTCCTTGCTCTTGGCGAACTCGATGCCGTTGGTCGCAGCCTGCACGCTGTTGTAGCCGATCTTGCGCGCATGCCGAATGGCGTCAAAGAATCGCGGGTGCATCGTGGGCTCGCCGCCGGAGAACTGCACAGACATTTGGCGGCGCGGCTTGATCTTCAGCGCGTTGTCCAGGATCTCCTGAATCTCATCCCAGGAGAGTTCGTGGACGTATCCAACCTGGTTTGCGTCCATGAAGCACGGATCGCACATCATGTTGCAGCGGTTGGTGAGGTCAACCGTAAGTACGGAACCACGCCCGTAACGAACCGTGCTGGAGCCGTGCTTGTGCATGTCCTCATCGTTGTGCGCCGGAATGTCGCGGCCAGGGAAATTTTGCTCGATCCAGTTCAGGAACTTCGCATCAATGGCCATCATGTCTTCGTAACGGCCATGGATCGGGCATTCCTTCACCATCCAGACTTGACCGTCTCGCTCGATGATCTGGGCCTTGATTTCGCCGACCTTCTCGTGCATCAGGTCGCGCCAATCATTCTTGCCCTCAAAGATCGCATCGCGGGCTTCCTTCACGCAGCCCGGGCAGAGCGAATCGGTCTGCCGCGGCCAGCCGAGTGTGGGCTTGGACTTCTCCCACGACTTCAGCAGCGGCTTGTCCGACCACTTGGGGGTGAAATTCGGATTGGGGTTGTACTTGTTAAAAAAATGGATTGTGTCGAAGGTAACGGCCGCGGTCTTGCAAAGGACATAGTCCATCGCTTTCCATGCGCGTGTACCTAAAGTCTGAGCCATTGTTACAGTCCTCCACGGAGTGCGATTCTAAACCACACCCATTAAACAGCGTTGGAGCCCTCAGTTGACGGAAACGCCCCCTGAATTCAGATCAGCCTACCAGAAACGCTTGAGTAGCGTCCAGGTAAACCTTTCCCACTGTGTACTTTGCACGTCAACACCAAAAAGGTCCACCGGGTTGTGCCAAAAGGGACAAAATACGGGGTGAATGGCGCCTGGGTGCAGCCAACGGGAATGCCGAAAATGCGCCTTTTCTCTTTGTTTTTGCGGGCCGTGAGTCCCCCTAACCGTCGTCATGAGTTTAGTTCCATCAGGTGGAAGATTTTCCCGGTTGACACGAATCGTGTCGTGCCGGTTTTGATCGTGAGGATCTCGGAGCTTTCCGCGATACAGATGGGCGCACCCCAGACAGGTATGTCTTGCCCAAGGCCGCCGGGCGGTAAGGGACTTGATTCCCGACTGCTTAAATCGATGAAAACAGGTTTGATAGGTGCCCGCTCACAAATCTATCCGGGTCGTTAATCCTCACTATGTGGGTAGAAATTTCCCCAGTACTCACGTACCCCGTAAATTGGCCCCATCCTCCTATCGCCAGGAACCCGGCTGGAGTTCAGACTGTTCTCATACACCAAGTTGAATATGTTTTAGGAGGCTCGACATTATGAAGCGTTGGTTTTGCATGGGATGTCAGAAGGTAGTGAAGCTGGATAAACACGGTCGGTGTGAGACATGCGAATCGGAAGCCGTGGACCTGCTCTTTACAGAGGAACAGGTAAATAGCCCAGTTTCAGTAGTTAACAACGATTCAGAGTCGAGTTCAGTAGTTTCCTAAGTCCTAAGGAAGATGAAAGCTAGGTCACAACGCAGGATGGATTCTAAGCAGAGAAAGGAGGCTAAGACCGCGGCACAGCCCGGGGGGGACACTTAAGAACTGACGAAAAGGAGACACACTCATGCAGACAAAGCTACGCGGTATCGGATTCATCATCGTAGCGAGCCTGCTCTGGATATCCCCAACGTCTGCGGTATCCCAAAGGGCGAAGGTGCAAGGCAAGGCTAAGAAGCTAAAGGCACGTTATATCGGAGTGGCATCATGGTACGGAGAACAGCGACAAGGGCATAAGATGGCGAACGGCCAGCCATTTGACCGCCATAAACTCACGGCCGCAAGTTGGTATTTCCCACTCGGAACGACGGTCCGGGTGGTGAACGTGAAGAACGGCGAATCGGTGGTCGTGACGATTACAGACCGAGGTCCGAATCTTCGGCTCAACCGCATCCTTGACCTTTCGGAGGCGGCAGCCGAGAAACTGGGATACGTGGGAGACGGCTTGACGTCTGTGTTCCTGTATCCGGTGGAACGGTTCGATACCACAGCTGCGAGCTTTGGTGCGGATCTAGTCGAACCGCCTGCGCGGCGGCAACCGGCGGGAGAGTTCGAGGCCAAAGCCCTCAACTTGCCGCCAATGTGATGCGGCGCGTTCGCCTAAGAGCGCCAGGCACTTCCACGGCGTAGGTGGCTTGATCCCCAGAATTCCCCTGGCATCGCGCCAGGGCTTACGGACAACGTAGTGGCTGGAGTATGGAAAAACTCCAGCCACGAGATGGGAGAGGTACGTGAGATCGCTCCGTCGTAAGGCGCGCCTTCAGCCGTGAGGTGCTGGCGGCCGAATGGGCATTGCAACCAAGCGTGCATCCTGCGAGGTTCGTCGTATACTGAACGGACCAAATTTTGGGGAGTACGCCATGATCCGTCACATCAAGACCGGCCAATCGGCCGAAGCGAAGGCTGAAAACAGTGCGCAGGTTCGCAAGACCGTAGAGGCGATTCTCGCGGATATTGCGTCGCGCGGAGAAACCGCCGTGCGCGAGTACTCCGAGAAGTTTGACAAGTGGTCGCCCGCATCTTTCCGCCTGTCCGACAGTGATATTTCCGAATGCCTGCGCAGCTTGCCACAACAGGTAATCGACGATATCCAGTTCGCGCAGCAACAGATCCGCAATTTTGCCCTGAAGCAACGCGCCGCCCTGCAGGACATTGAAGTCGAGACCATTCCCGGCGTTGTGCTGGGCCACAAAAATATTCCGGTGAACAGCGTGGGCTGCTACGTTCCTGGCGGGCGCTATCCGATGGTCGCGTCCGCGCACATGAGCGTGGTGACGGCCAAGGCCGCGGGCGTGAAGCGCATCATCGCCAGCGCGCCTCCCTTCGGCGGCAAGCCGCATCCCGCGATTGTCGCGGCCATGCACCTCGGTGGCGCGGATGAAATTTACGCGTTCGGCGGCGTGCAAGCGATTGCCGCCATGGCCCTCGGCACGGAATCGATCAAGCCCGTGGATATGCTCGTCGGACCGGGCAACGCATTTGTAGCGGAGGCGAAGAGGCAGCTGTTCGGCCGCGTCGGGATCGATTTGCTGGCGGGCCCAACGGAAACCCTGATCATCGCGGACGATTCGTGCGACGCTGAAATGGCCGCTGTCGACTTGATCGGACAGGCGGAGCATGGACCGGGGAGCCCCGCTGTGCTGATCACCAATTCCGCAAAGCTCGCCGCGGAAGTTCCGGCCGCGATTGAAAACCTATTTTCGTGGCTGCCGACAGCCGAAATTGCGCGGCAGGCCTGGCAGAATTGCGGCGAAATTATCGTGTGCGACACGCTGGAGGAAATGGTGCAGGAGGCTGACCGCGTCGCATCCGAGCACGTGCAGGTGCTGACGCGCGATCCGGATTATTTCCTCGCGCACATGACCAATTTCGGCGCGCTGTTCCTGGGCCATCGCACCAACGTCGCTTACGGAGACAAAGTGATAGGCACGAATCACACGTTGCCGACGATGAAGGCGGCGCGGTACACGGGCGGCCTGTGGGTGGGCAAATTCATCAAGACGTGCACGTACCAGCGCGTGCTGACCGATGAAGCCTCGGCTCTAGTGGGGGAATATTGCTCGCGTCTCTGCGCGCTTGAAGGTTTCGCCGCGCACAAAGAACAAGCGGACCTGCGCGTGCGCCGCTACGGTAAGAAAGCTGTGATGGCCTAGAATTCCCTACCAGCGAGTGGCGCAGGCTTCAGCCTGTGGGGTTTGGTACTTGCCAGCGCTAAATTCCACAGGCTGAAGCCTGCGCCACCAAAACCGAATGACCGATCGAGCATTCGCTGATGGCTTGATTTGTTTTTGGTAAATCTCGTAAAAAAGGCCGGACTAGGCAATGAAGTCTTCTCGCAAGAAAGTTTCGCACAAGAATGTCCAGCCGGAACGCGGAGTCGCCCTCGTCACGGGCGGCGCCGGAAGCATGGGCACTACCATTTGCGGCGCGCTCGCCAAAGAAGGCATGCGCGTAGTGGTCGGCTACAACCGCTCCGCCGACAAAGCGAAAGCCCTCGTCAAGAGTTTGCCCGGAGAGGGACACCTGGCGCTGGCTGCTCCGGTCACGGACTCCGCCGGGCTTACCGCAATGGCAGCCGAGATCGCTGCCCGCTACGGCGTTTGCGACGTGCTCGTGAACTGCGCCGGAGTGACGCGCTTTGTGCCGCACAACGATCTGGTCGCGCTCGATGACGCGCTGATCGACAATATTCTTTCCACCAACGTGCGCGGCCCGTTCGCCACGATTCGCGCGATGCGTTCGCTGATGGAAAAAAGCAAGAAGACGGGGGGAGCGGTGGTGATCAACATTTCCTCGATTGCCGGCGTGACCGCCATGGGAAGCAACGTGATCTATTGCGCGTCCAAGGCGGCGGTGGACAACATGACCAAGTCGCTGGCGCGGGCGCTCGCTCCCAAGATTCGCGTCGTGTCGGTGTCGCCCGGTCTGGTGGCCAATGATTTTGTGCGCTCGATGGACAAAGCTTGGCTGGACGAGCAGGTAAACCGCACTCCGCTGAAGCGCCTGGCGGCGCCCGAAGAAGCGGCTTCCGCCGTGGTCGCCGCAATCAAGTACCTCACATTCACAACCGGCTCAATCATTCCCGTCGACGGCGGGCGGCCGCTCAGTTAAGTGGAACAGGCTTCAACCTGTTTTGTTTTGATCTTTTTGGCGCGGGGGAAAGTTTCGATACGAGGAGAAATTCAAAGGAAAACAGGCTGAAGCCTGTTCTACTCAATCCCAGGGCAACCCTACGTAATTCTCTGCGAGGGTGGTCATGGCGGCGCGCGAACTGGTTACATAATCCAGCTCCGCGAGCTGGCGGCGCTGGTCAAAGGCGTTGTCCGTGTCGAAACGGTGCAGCATGGACGTCATCCACCAGGAGAAGCGTTGCGCTTTCCAGACGCGGCGCAGGCATTTCTGGGAATAGTTCTCCAGCAAATGCGTTTTCCCGGTTGCATAAAACTCCGCGAAGGCCTGCGCCATGATGCGCACATCCGCCACGGCCAGGTTAAGGCCTTTGGCGCCCGTGGGCGGGACGATGTGCGCGGCGTCGCCGGCCAGAAACATTTTGCCGTACTGCATGGGCTCCACCACGTAACTTCTCATCGGCGCGATATTCTTTTGAAAAATCGGACCTTCGTTCAGTTTCCAGTCTCCGTCCACGGCCGTTCGTAAGCGCAGTTCGCTCCAGATGCGATCGTCCGGCCAGGAGTTGATGTCCTCATCATGCGGCACTTGGAGGTATAGCCTGCTGATTTCGCGCGTGCGCATGGTCAGCAGCGCGAAGCCGCGCTCATGGTAGTTGTAAACGAGTTCTTCCGAGGACGGCGGCGCCTTGGCCAGGATGCCCAGCCATCCGAATGGATAGACGCGCTCAAATTCAGTAAGCACGCCGTCCGGAATGCTGGGCCGGCAGATGCCATGAAAACCGTCGCAACCCGCGATGTAATCGCAATGCACTTCCTGCTCCTCGCCCGCCATACGGAACCGAATCGAGGGACTAGCGGAGTTAAGGCCGTGCACGCTGACGTTTTCTGCCTCGAGAATAAGGGGAAGGCCCGCAGCCAGGCGCGCTGCGACGAGGTCCTTGATCACTTCATGCTGCGCGTAAATTGTGACAGTTTTACCGCCGGTCAGAGCGTCAAAATCGATGCGATGGCCGCGCCGGTTAAAGCGCAACTCGATGCCGTGATGCGTGAGACATTCGCGCTGAAGACGTTCGCCGACGCCCGTTTCGATGAGCAGATTGACCGTGCCCTGTTCGAGAAGGCCGGCGCGCACACGCTCTTCAATATATTTCCTGCTGCGCGTCTCGACTACGACGGATTCGATCCCATGCAGGTGCAGCAGATGGGCGAGGACGAGTCCCGCCGGTCCCGCGCCGACAATGCCGATTTGCGTGCGCACGTTTCTCGCTTCTGGGGTGTGTTTCAGAACCACGAGCAGTTTAGACACGCGCGCGCGCCTTGTCCACGGCGCGCATGTGGAACGCCACAAAAATGTTGCGGATTTTGGGGTAGAGGAGGTCCAACCTTCAGGTCGGACAATCGACGCCCGCCTGAAGGAGGCCTTTAGGCCCTGAAGGTTCAGGGGCTGAAGCCCCCGAAAAATCGGATTCGGAGCTCGGGGCTAAAGCCCCGACCTCCGAAAGACAAGAATCTTGTATGCATTCGGAGCTGTAACTCTGGAATGGAGAACAGCGAAGGAATCGAGAAATAGCGAAACTTTCCGAAGTGCTCTGACAGATTCCGGAATTATTCGTTCGAGATGGGCCGCAGGACAGCGACGGCAAAGTGCGCAAGAAGAGGCGCGCCTTCGTCGAGCTGCAACCAGCGCACGGCGCAATGGTCTTTCAGGTATTTGCCGACGCGCGCTTCGTTGATACCCAGGTGTTCGGCCAGTTTTTCTTTGAGGTTCGACCCTTCGCGGCTGCCGCGGCCACTGCGCAGCATGTTCCCGATGCCCACGCGCAGAGTCTGGCAGGCTTCCGCGTAGTAGTAGCTGGTCTGGTCCGTGTCTGTCACCAGAAAGACGCCAGGACCGGCCGGCGCTTCGTCCGCCTGTTCCAGCGAATGAGGCGAGCAAGCGAGAAGACGCCGGAGCTGAGATTCAAGCTGCGCCATGCGCGAAGAAAGAGCCGGGTCACCTGAGCGAACTCGCGCCGACGGCGACGAAACCGCGCGCGAAGGCTCGTGGGTGCGCACAGGTTCCGGCTCGCGCACTCGCGTCTCCGCAATCTCGGCAGAGGCCGCAGGACGAGCGACTGAAAAAGTTCGCGGCTCCACAACTCTGTCAAACATGGATGGCGGCGCCGGAGGCACAGCTGGCGCGGCAACTGCGGGAGTCGCGGTGCGCACTCCCTTATGGCGTCCTCGGCCACCGCGACGACCCCGGCGCCTGCGGCGTCGATCCGGGCCGGCTTCGCCGGCCTGAGCCGGAACGGCTGCGGATCCTGGCACCGCTGCAATTGCCGGCGCCTGTTCGAAAACGGATTCCTGTTCGCCCTCACTCCTCTCTTCCTCATTTTCACTGGGCTGCTCTTCAGAAAATTCTGCAATGATCGGCTCGAGTCGCGCCACTGGCTCCGCAGTGGATTCGCTGACGGTTATGCCGGGTGTTACGGCAGGCGTGATGGGAATCGGCGCGCCCAGGCGCACGAGACCTTCTTCCGCTTTTTGTTTCCATTGCGGCCGGCGAAAACGTTCAAAAGCCGTGGTGAACCAGTGAACCGCTTCCGGAGTTGCGCCCGCCTTCTCATACAACTGTCCAAGCTCAAACGCCACCATGGCGTCGCGGGTGCGTTCGTACAATGCGGATAGCTGGCCGGGAGGATCCGCGCTGGTTCGCGCTTTACGGATGCGGGCCTGAATTTGTCGCCAATCGCTCACTGAGCGGTATTGTAGCAGCCGCACGCACAGGGAGCCATAGCCAGCGGCAGAAAAGGAGCGAAAGCGTTCCCTGCTGGTTGCCGGTCACCGGGCCGCGCGCTATCATCGGCGCTTGCCGCTTTCGCCCGCAACGTTGAGCGAAGTCACGCGCCTCGCCGCATACGC
>Ga0157378_10006717_pt1 | contig 10049 bp, 10 predicted proteins | sample M65metaG_FD_115309 | JGI IMG/M metagenome (GOLD analysis project Ga0157378, IMG submission 115309) | Miscanthus rhizosphere microbial communities from Kellogg Biological Station, Michigan, USA - M6-5 metaG | ecosystem: Host-associated > Plants > Roots > Rhizosphere > Soil | place: USA: Michigan... | reverse complement strand
GAAGAGGGCTTTTTCGACCTGGCTTTCATCCTGGGCGAGGTCCAGGGCATGACCGCGGCGGAGATGACGTCCTATGTCCGCTATATCGCCGACCGGCGGCTGACCTAGCCCAAGCTGGAGCCGGTGTTCGGCAATTTTGAGGTCACCGATACGGGTTACAAGCAGCTTAAGGCGCATCCGCTGCCTTGGCTGGTGGAAATCCTCAACGGGGTTGAGCACGCCAACTTCTTCGAGCAACGAGCCACCGAATATTCCAAGGGCGCCTCGCGCGGCTCCTGGGATGGCGGCGAGGGCGTGTGGGCTAATTTCGATAAGCGCAACCAGATCGCAGCTGAGTGAGGAGCGGCGCGCCGTAGGCGCGTGAGCAGGTCCGGTGGACCTGCGAGAGCGACGAACGCCGCGAGCTTGGGCGAGCGGCCGGGCGCGGGTCTTTTGCGTCGTGAGTTCGTCGCGCGTGCTCACATACTATCGTGCGCTCCGCGCGACGCTCCTGCTCACGCCGCAAAATCCCCTGCGACTGCTGGACGATCGCAATTGGCGCAGAAAGCGGCCTGGACTTAGGCCCAATCGAAAGGATTGACGTCGCGCTCTAGTTTAGGCGGCAATCTTATCGGCATAGATCAAGTGACCAGGGCCAAGCCGCGCGAGAACCTCCGCCAGACTTCCGGCTGCGAGCGCGAAGCAGCCTTCGCTGCGGCCCAGAACACCGCGGGAAGCCGCCATCTCCTGGCTGACATACCAGGCGCCGTGCACCACGATGCCGCGCTCCCGCGCGTTGCTGTTGCTGGACTCCAGCCCGCTGAGCCGCAGGGAGCGGCCATGCGCGCCCACATAGAAATCGTCGGTTCGAAAAGCGCCCGAGGAGGTCGCGTTCGACCCGAAGTCGTTGGAAAAATGTTCCAGCCAGCCGCTGTGTTTGGGATCGGACCCGCGGCCATGCGCCACCAGATGCGAGGCGATGCGTCCGGACCCGATCTCCACCAGGTGTAAACGCGGCAAACGGGACGGCTGCGAGAAATCGGCCACCGCGATCAAATCACGATTGAGGGTTTTGTCGTGATGGCGGTCCAGCGCGGCCTTGGCGTGAGCCAGCAAGCTGGCGGAAACAACCGGCGCCGCTGCAAAGGCAGGGCGCATGATGAGGCTTGCTCCGGCCGCGGTCCCAGCGGCCAGCATCCTGCGGCGCGTCAACAACACGTTGATGTCCTCCTGAAGAAGCGAGCGGGAAAAAATCCGCCGATCGCACCCCGCGCACATACGGCGCTTTTGCTCCGGCTGACCATGTCCGTTGGTGCCAATTATCCGGCAGTTCCGCCCCTGGTGCGGGAACCCGGTGGATTCCGTGCCGAAAAGCAGCGGAAGGCAGGTCCATGCGCAATTTGATTGCCGGACTTCTGCTTGTCTGCGCGGCGCCTGCGGCCCAGGGCCGCGTTGAAGACGTAAAAACATCCTCCGTTTCGGAGCCTGGCGCGAAGACGTTAAATCCCGGCGAATTCGTCTGGTTACCCGATCTCGCGCCGTCAGGCCTGATGACCATTGTGGTGGATCTCGCGGCACAGCGCGCCCATGTCTATCGCAACGGGACTGAGATCGGCTTTACCACCATCTCATCAGGACGGCGGGGCTATGAAACACCCACCGGGATCTTCACCATCCTGCAAAAGGCCAAGGACCATCGCTCGCGGAAATACAACAATGCACCGATGCCTTACATGCAGCGGCTGACATGGGGCGGTATTGCGCTTCATGGCGGCCGGGTGCCGGGTCATCGAGCGTCCCATGGCTGCGTACGCCTGCCGATGCCTTTCTCAAAAATCCTGTTTGGGGAAACCAGCCTGGGCATGACGGTTGTCATCACCGATGGCGACCCATCGATGGAAGCCATTGCCGAACAAGGCGCCCGGTGATTTCCGCCGGCAACCAGAATTGTCCCGCCGGTGGGGATTATTCGACCACAGCGCAATGTCCGCTTTTGGCGCGAAGCGGACATTGGCAGAATGACCGCTTGAGGTGCGCCAAACGGAGAAGAACATGGCCGATGCAACTGATACCCGTGGAGGACCCGAGGAAGTCGCTTTCAAGTTGCTTTACGCCGTCGCTTGGGCTGAAAACATTGATCTGGAAGGGTGGGCCAAAACGGACCGCAAATGGATACTCGATACCTATGCCGAGTGCTTGCTGACCGTGCAGAATCCGGCGCAGCGAGTGACGTCACCACCTGCAGAAGCCTGACCCGGGCACCCGCTTATATTGAGAATTGCCAATAAAACAGCCTTGTCCAACAAGACATTACATAAAATTTAACATGCGATCCGCGAAACCGGCAGGCCATTGGTCATGAACGCCGCTACAGTCCATCGAGGCGGCTTATTGATCGGCCAATATATGTTGTCCGCTCGGGCGCGTCTTACAACACCTTGGGAGACCCTTGATGGCGAAGAATGATCTGGAAAAAGCATTGGCACATGTCAGTCACGATCGTCGCGGATTCTTCAGGACAATGTTGATCGGAACGGGCGCCGCCGTGGCGCTCCCTATGATGACGACTCAATTGCTGGCGCAAAAAGAAGGTGAAGATCCTGGCCCCGGCGGTAAGTGCGACGAAGGCTTGGTCGTGAGCAAGAAGACCGGAAAATGCAAGATGCCAAAGAAGGCGCCGCCTTCTCCGTAATCGGCCCGTGTCACATCTTCCATAATTAAATACATTCTTGTGAAAACAGCCATGTGCCCTATCCAGGGGCATATGGTTGTTTTCCTGTTCAAGGGCTTTCCTCGATGGCCAATCCGAGAATCAGCCCGGTCATTTTGCTGTCGCCGGTCGAGGAAGGCTATGTCGCTTATGATACGGCCCTGGATCGCTTGCATCACCTCAATCCAACTGCCGCACTGCTTGCGGAATTGTGCGACGGCAGCCGCAGCATTGAAGAAATTCGCCATCTAGCCGGCCCGCTTTTGCCGGAAGGAAAAACCGGTGAGATAGACCGCTGGATCGAGGAGGGAATCGGCGCCGGCCTGCTCCTCCAAGAGGGACCTGAATCCGCCGGGGTGCGGGAGCCCTCCGCGGCAGAGCTCTCGGCGCGCATCAGGCGCCTTAAGGAAAACGGAGAAGTCCAAGCCGCCTATCTGTGCGCCAAAAGAACCATCGAGCTGAAGCCGGACGATTGGCTTGCCTGGTACGATCTGGGCGAGATTGCCCAATGTCTCGGACGCCGTGATGAGGCTCGGGCTGCTTATCAAATATATTTTGACGCCAACCCGGACGACGGAGAAATCGAGCACCTGCTGATCGCACTGCGTGACGACACGCCACCGCCGCGCGCGTCCGATCGCGCCATACGGAAAATATACAAGAATTTTGCCGCCAGCTACGAATCCCGGATGCTTGAGGATCTCAAATATGCCGGGCCGGAATGGATGCTGGCCGCCCTCCGGAGAGCCATCGGAGATCGCGATGGCCTTTCCATCCTCGACCTCGGTTGCGGCTCCGGGTTGGTAGGCGCGAGCGTGACGAAATGCGCAGCGGAACTGGTCGGTGTCGACATGTCACCGGAGATGATCGAACTCGCCCGCGCGCGCAATATCTATGACAGGCTGGAGGTTGCCGAGATCACGGAATGGCTTGATCGAGGTCAGACGCTGTTCGATCTCATCATCAGCTGCGACTGCCTGATTTATTTCGGCGATCTTGGTCCGATCACGCGCGCCGCCGCTATGCGTCTCAAGCCCGGCGGTTTCTTCGCGATGTCGATGGAGCGTGGCAACCGCTATCCTTACCATCTGACAGATACAGGTCGCTACACGCATCATCCCGATCATGTTCGAGATGTGGCGGCGAATGCCGGGCTTACTGTCGCGCAACTCGACGAAAATTTCCTGCGAATGGAATACGATGAGAAGGTTATGGGCCTGTATGCGGTGCTGGGAAAATGACCCAGAGCGGACATCGGCATTTTCGAACCATTCGGGTTTATGGGATATTGATCCCAATCTGAGGTCAGCCCGATGGCTCGTATAGGTCTAGCCGCGTTGGGAATATTTGGCGCGCAACTGCTCGCCGTGCCTCAAGGCTTCGCGGCGGAATTGCCAGCAGCATGTTCATATCTTTCTGGCTATGCGGAAACCCAGGCACCGGGACCTAAGTTCCTCGCAAGTTTTCCCACCGTAAAATCTGGCCCCCTGCAAGGAGCAGCATTTCTTTACGACAATGCCGTCGCTGCGATCGCTCTGGTTGCGTGCGACAAGCCCGGGGAAGCTGCGCAAATCGGTAACGCAATCCTCGCGGCCCTTGACCGCGACAGGTATTGGCATGACGGGCGCTTGCGCAACGGATACCTCGCAGGACCTGTCGGCTCCGGCCCCGTGAAACTGGCGGGGTGGTGGGACGCCAAGCAGAATATGTGGGTGGAGGATCGCTACCAGGTCGGCAGCGACAACGGCAACATGGCTTGGGCCATTTTGTCATTGTTGGCACTGGACCGCGCGACCGGAGATCACAAATACCGCGATGGCGCAATCCGTATCGGAAGATGGGTTAAGCGGTGGAGAAGCGAGCCTGCGCCCGGCGGATTTGCGGGTGGCACGTTTGCGCATGAGCCTGTCCCCGCGATCGAAAAGTGGAAATCAACCGAGCATAATACCGACTTGACCGCAGCGTTCACGGGTTTGGCACTTTTGACTGGCGACAAAAGTTGGACGGTTGAAGCCCAGGCGGCCCGGAAATTCGTGAACGCCATGTGGCGGTCAGAATGCGGCTGTTTTGCCGTGGGAACCACGGAGGATGGGAAAACGCGCAACCTCTTTCTTGCGCTAGACGCCCAGACGTGGCCGCTGCTCGCGATCCCCGGCGCAGCCACGCGCTATAAAGCGGCAATGGCGCAAACCAAGTTGCGAGATGGGGATGGTTTTGCCTACAGCGAGGCAAAAGAAGGAATGTGGACGGAGGGTACGGCACAGATGGCGCTGTTGCTGGGCCTGTCAGGTCGCGATCACGAGGCAGACAATTTTATGAAGGCGGTCAATGCCATGCGGGCGCCGGACGGTTCATATTATGCCGCCAATAGCCGAGAGCTTCCCACGGGCTTCATGCTGGAGACTGACCCCACGCAGCCCCGCCAGTATTTTCATATTGCACATTTGGCGGCAGCTTCATGGGCTGCAATAGCCCAGCAGCGCTACAATCCGTTTACCGGTTCGAAGTCTCTACCCTAAGATGCTGTATCGGCCCAAGGTCCGCTATTGGCGCAAAGCGGACATTGGCGCGCTCTTGCGTCATAAGGGTTTATACCTAGGGAATAAATCGCGAGTTCCGCAAGTTCCAGATTGAGCGGGGCGGCGGGCTTATTTATCGTCTCCCTTGTCGAAGAAGGCTGGGCGAGGCGAAATTGGTGGTTATCCGCGCGGTGCTGGCGTTTGCGCTGGCGGCTGGCTTGAGCACAGCTGTATTGGCCGAGGATAAGCCGGAGCAAATCGTTGCGGTAGAGCCGCACGCTGGCGCGTTCGTGGTTCCCGTCGTGTTGAACGGCGTCATCACGGCAAAATTCATTGTCGATAGCGGCGCAGCGGACGTCAGCATCACCGAAGATATGGTCTCGGCCTTGATGAAATCGGGAACCATGACGGGCGCCGATCTGCTTGGCAGCAAGGCTTATATGCTGGCCGATGGCACCATGCTGCAGGGGAAAACCTATCGCATGGCTTCGATCCGGATCGGCGGAATGGTGATGGAGAATGTCACCGTACGGATCGCTGCGGCGAATAGCAGCCTTCTGTTGGGACAAAGCTTCCTGCGCCGGCTGAAATCCTGGTCGATGGACAATGCCCGCCAGGTGATGATCATCAACTGAGTGGGCGGATTTTTGGCCTAGCTTGTCTTAGCGGCGAGCTTAGAAAAGCCGCTTCGAACCCGCATGGCGGGCGGTGCCCTGCGTGCGCCGCGCCTTCGCAGACAAGCAAAGGCTGCCACCCGTAATCGCGGTGGAGCCTTTGCCGTCCTTGTCGAAGCGTCTTAGTTTGGACGCGGTGGCGGAGGCGGCGCCGTCGGATCGACCGAACCCATGCCCACAACCTCTCCCGACGCCAGGATATGGTCCTTCATGGCGACGGTCAGCTCGTCATAGGTAATGGCCGGATTGGCCGCGATCGTGGTGTCCAAGGCAAAAACCTGGAGATGATAGGGGTGCTTGGGGCCCGGCGGGGTGCGCGGTCCCATATAGGGCTGCGCGCTGGCCCGGATATTCGGTCCATAACTGGAACCGGGTGGATTGCCTGTCGCGGGCATCGCGGCGTCCAATTTTGTGACATTCGCAGGGATGTTATACAGCGTCCAATGCAGGATCGGCGCGCCACGCACAATTGCGCCCGTATCTTGCATGATCACGGCATAGGATTTGGTGCCGCCGGGACCGGATGACCAGGCAAGCCCCGGAAAGACGTTGCCCCTATACTGCGTGTTTTCATAGGGGATGTCGCCGCCATCCTGCCAGGCGGGTGTGGTAACCGTCAGTTTCGCATTGCCTTTGGCGGGGAATTCCACCAGGGCGTTGGGGCGGGCTGGCGCCGCTGCAGGCTGCGCGATGGCAGGCAGCACCGCCATCGCGATCAATGCCGGCACAGCAAGTATGATGGGCTTCATGGGCTTCCTCATGTTTCTTATCCGTGTCCGATCATCGCCCGGTTTAGGGGCGCTGGAAAGGGGCGGGCTCGCGGGAAAAGAAATGTTCCGTCAGAGCACCGTCATCGGCAGACCGCTCTAGCGCCAGGGCGAGCGATCATGCGGGAACGCGCACGGCCATCGACCCTACGGAATCCGACAACTTAGCTTTCTTGGTTTGCGATTATACCACCACCGCCTCGGCCTGGGCCGATGCGAGTCGAGTTTTGGGGCGCAGAAGGGCTGCAGCCGGTATGAGAGCTGCGTAGAACGCAGCCCCAAGATACAGCGTCCAGTTAATGCCGTAGGTGATGCTGATCGCAACGGCTAGAATAGAACCAAGAACGCTCGCCGCGCCGTTAATTCCCCAGAACCATGGCGCGGGTTTGGGACTATGTTCCAGAATCATTCTCATGCCGGTTGGAAACCCGTACCCCATGAAAAGTCCGGCGGGCGCAATGACTGCCACAGCAGTTACAATGCGTGCCAGAATGCCATGGCTTTCCAGATTTCCAAGCAAAGCGGGTAGCCAGCCCGGAAGCGCCGCGATGTAGGCAGCTAGCGCCAGCGCCCAAATCGCGAACATAGCATTGGATCGCAGCCTGAGACGGTTTGATGCGAAGCTCCCAAGTCCCGTAAATAGGACAATGCTGAACAGTACGATGCTGAGGGAATAAGTTGGGTGGCCGAGAAATACCGACAGGCGTTGCAACAAGCCAATCTCGACAAACATGAAGCCGATGCCAATGAGCAGGAAATATGCCGTTCCGGCAATGGCCAGTCGCTGGTTGGTATCGCGAACCGCCGGCCGCAGCGGCACCAAAACGGTTGCAACGACAAGGATCGAGGCAATGAGAAGTATAAGAAGAAGTGTAAATGACGCCAGAATATTGCCGCTCTGAACGCCGGGTGTGATGTAAAGCTTGAGGTTGAATGCCTGCCAGATGCGTGTCAACGGCAGTTGGTTGAAGAAGAATGGACGATCGTCCGTCGGCGGCGTCAAATCAAGCAAGTTCCCCGCGGTCGCGGCTGCGAGTTCAACCGGCGTGCGGGCGGCGGCGATTTTTCCCAAGGTTGGCGAAGCTGGATCGCTGCCTGGCATTAAGAGCAGCTTGAACTTCATGGCATCGGCCTGTTGACGCAGCAGGTCAATCTCATGGGCCGTAAACGGGCTCCGCGCGACGATCAAGGTTGCAAGGCGATTGTTCGAGATGAGCGCAATATGATGCGCGGGATCGGTGACGCCGAAATCCATGAGCGAGCGGACGGCCAGGCTCAGCAAGCGGCTGGTTTCGTCAACATTGCTTGATGCGTACCAGCGGCTGACCGTGAATACGCCTGTAGGGGTCAGGGCGCCGACAAAGTGGTGCCAGCCTGTAAGTGTGTATAACCCGTTTTCAGAAAGCGAATATGCCCCGGCGCCGGTCGCCGCGAAAGTGTCTATGAGGCTCATCTGAATCAGGTCAAAGCGCTCAGTGGTGCGGGCAAACCAGCTGCGTGCCTCATCGACGAAGAAGCGAACCCCGGGCAGCTTTCCGAGGCCGGCGAAGCTTGCAAAGGGCTCGCGCCGGGTCAGTAAATCGACGAACACTGGATTGAGTTCGACGGCGGTGATATCGCGAAACCCAAACACCCATGCCGACAGCACATCGCGGCCTCCTCCGACGCCGATGACCGCCGCCCGGCCGCTGTTGCGAATGGTATATGCCACGTTTGTCACGTCGAATTTCACGAATGAGACATCGCTGGGACGTCCTGAGAAACCAAACATGCTGGTTGCGGCGTCGCCGTCTATGTTGAGGCGGCGTTCGGGGACTCTAAGGGTTTGCGGCATTGTCGAAGACGGCGCCCAAAGAAATGGAGCGTCGATCACCGGCGTATGCACGAAGATGCGGGAAAAAGAGTTCCACTTCTCGTAATCAATTGTCGCGCGCACGTCGACGTTGTTTTTAACCACGACCGGCTGTATGCCGTGATAGGTGCTGGCATTGAGTGCGGCAACGACGATGAAAACGCCCGCAATGCACAAGGGCCATCGAGTCACGCGATCAAGGAATCCCGTAGCTGCCGGACGCGCTGGCGACTCTGACCGGGCGAACAACGCCGAAGCGAGCAACGCGATCGCAGCAACAAGAAAAATTGCAGATGGCGCGTCAAAAAATTCGAGCACGCCGAGCACGCCGAGGCAACCAAGCGCGGAGCCGACAAGGTCGACCCCATAGACTTCACCTACCGGAAATGGGCTGCGCGTCAGCGCCAGGCTGACGACGGCGCCGGCAAAAAAGAAAGGCGTCGCCATGACAAGCGCCAATTCGGCCCATACGACAAGCATCGTTGCTGATGCAATCTGAACAGGGGCGTGCGTTATCTGTAACAGCAATGATGCTACGATGCTAAATGCGAAACCGGATGAAAGCAGGGTCGTATCGCGCGCAAGGGTTGTGCCGTTGAAGCGTTCCCCCTGGTAATAAACCCAAACCGCGCCGACCGTCATGCCAAACATGGCCATGCTGATCGAAAGGAATGCGAGATAATAGTGTGACGTTACGGAGAGAAGGCGAGTTTCAATCGTCTGTAACATCATTACGGAGAGGCAGACGAAAAATAAGCCGCTGTAAAAATACTTGCGCTTCATTGCTTGCCTCCGCGCTCAGTTCCGACCACGATGCAATTCCGGCTTAAGGCAAAAGACGTAGCCATCCGCCGGCGCCGGCCAACAGGTGGCCGGAAATTGATATTTCCGATTTCACGCACGGCTTCCCAGGCCACTATTGCCGAATGCTATTTGGGAGCCTTCCAGACTATGTGGCCGGACCAGCTCTCCGGCAAGTGCCATTCGGGGCAGATCGTTAAAACTGGAGCGCGGGGGCCGCAAAGTGCTCGCTTAAGTCATGACAAGTTGTCAAAATTAATCACAGTACCGTCATCGGCAGGCCGCTTTCGCGCCAAGCCTTGATGCCGCCGTCCAGCGCCGCCGCCTTGGTGTAACCCAGCTCGCGCAAGGTCGCCGCCGCCAGGGTCGAGATGCGGCCAAACTCGCAGGCCACAAGAATACGCTGGGTGGGATCGGGCAGTTCGATATTGACCCGCAACTCCAATTGCCCGCGCGGCAAATGCCGTGCGCCGGGAATATGGCCTTCCGCGAACGCGTCTTTTTCCCGTACATCCAGCAAGATCAGGCCCAGATCATTGCGGTTCACCCGCTCCGCCAATTCGGCCATGGCGACAAAAGGTACTTGGGCGGACGCTTCCGACAAAAGCTGTTCCACCGTCTTGCCGCCGCTCATATTGGTGCGCAGCGCCTCTGTCAGGTGGGTGGGCGCATCCAGGTTGAGCTGCTTCATCATGGCGATGAAGTCGGCACGCTCGCGCTTCTGAAGCCGCGGATTGCCGGCAATCT
>Ga0157378_10006714_pt1 | contig 10055 bp, 5 predicted proteins | sample M65metaG_FD_115309 | JGI IMG/M metagenome (GOLD analysis project Ga0157378, IMG submission 115309) | Miscanthus rhizosphere microbial communities from Kellogg Biological Station, Michigan, USA - M6-5 metaG | ecosystem: Host-associated > Plants > Roots > Rhizosphere > Soil | place: USA: Michigan... | reverse complement strand
GAACGCGAGAGATCCACGAGGGCGGTGATTGTATTGCTGCGATCAAATCCGACGGGGCGATTGAAGATATTGAGTGCCGTACGTGTCAGCAGTCCGCAGCATGCCAGGACGATAAAACAAATGCCGAGCTGGAAACCCAGCAGTATCCGCTGACCATAGCGCTTCCGGCTTGCACCGGCGACCGATAGAGCGCCTTCGTGCAGTGCCTCGCGCTGGGAGACGCGCAGCGACTGTCGAATGGGATACATCCCGCACACCAGCGTAACGGCGATCGCGAGCGCCGCAACGAACAGCGTGATGCGGTAGTCGCTATGCAGATTAAAGGCCAGTGAGAAGCCGAGGTTCGGCAATAGGGCATAGACAGACCGCGAAATGCCGATGCTGGCAACCCATCCCGCCAGGGCTCCGCCAATTGCGAGCAAACCAGTTTCAACCAGAACTTGTCGTGCGATGCGTCCAGGCCTTGCGCCGAGAGCGGTGCGGATGGCAACTTCACGACGGCGACGGGCCGCATGTTGTCCAAGCAGTGATGCGATGTTGATACAAACCAGCAGCATCAAGAGGCAGGAGGCGCCAAGCAGAACCGGCACCTGCTCGCCGATAACGCCAAAGAAACCACGCTGGAAGTGAGATGAGTCGTCCAGGTTCAAGTCCCAGCTTTTGTACTGATCGTTATGCTGGGCAAGTGCAAAGGAGCGGGCAAGGGTGTGCAGTTCCGCTTCCGCGTTCTTGTCGCTCACACCAGGCCGCATGCGTACGACAACTTGCAGTCCCTCATTCACCAGAGGATCTGGTAGCGCAACGGTCGAGAGATCACGACCAGCGGACAGCGGCACCCATGCCTCTTCGCCAAGGCCGCCGTAGATCCCGGCGAACTCGTGCGGCGCTACGCCGATCACGGTAAAGGCATGCTTGTTGATGGAAACGACGCGACCGGCAACCGAGGGGTCTGCGTTGAACCGGTCGCGCCACAAACCGTCAGAGAGGACAATCGCGTCCATCGAGCCATACGCCCGATCGTTCGCGTTCGGCGGGAAGAACGTTCCAATCTCAGGCTTGACCCCGAGAAGCTGGAAGTAGTTGGCCGAGACGATGCCAGCTGGAATCGCCTGCGGCTGTGTGTTGGGGAGGGCCAGGTTGAGCGTTGTGAATTCGAATGCAGCCGCTTCACTGAACGAGCGGGACTGCTGCCGGACGAACTGAAGCTGGTCGTAATGGACGGAATATCCATGACTGCCAAGAACCGTTGCGGAGATGAAGCGCAATGATCGCGCATCCCTGACCTGTGGCCAGGGATTGAACAGGACTGCATTGGTCCACGTGGCAACCGTAGTGAGGCCGCCGATGCCCAGCGCAAGCGTGAGCACCGCCGTAAGCGTAAAGCCAGGCGACATGCGCAGCTGGCGCACCGCATAACGCAAGTCCTGGCCGAACACTTATGCCTCCACTTCTGCGGTGAGCTTCTTCAGCTCATCTTCAGAGACCACTTTGCCGTCGAACAGGTGCACCTCGCGCTCGGCGTGCTTGGCAAAACGCGGGTCGTGCGTCACCATGCAGATGGTCGAGCCCTCTCGGTGAAGATCGGCAAGCAGATGCATCACGGCTTCGCCGTTCTTCGAGTCGAGGTTTCCGGTAGGCTCATCGGCCAGCAGGATCGAGGGCGATCCAGCCAATGCGCGGGCCACGGCGACACGCTGCTGCTGACCGCCGGAGAGCTGTGCGGGATAGTGCCGCATGCGGTGCGCCATGTTCACCCGCTCCAGAGCTTCCTTTACGCGCTTCTTGCGCTCGGCTGATGGCATGCCGGCGCGATAGGTCAGGGGTAGTTCGACGTTCTCTTCGACCGTGAGGTCGCCAATCAGGTTAAAGCTCTGGAAGATGAACCCGATTTCCTGGTTGCGAATGCGCGAGCGCTCGCCGAAGCTAAGGTTCTCCACCGGCTTGTTGTTGAGGAGATACTTCCCGCCCGTCGGCGTATCGAGCAGGCCGAGGATGGACAGCAGAGTTGACTTGCCGCAGCCCGACGGGCCCGACATGGCCACGTACTCTCCACGCGAGATGGTGAGGTGAATACCGGAGAGCGCGTGGGTCTCCACTTCATCGGTGTAGAAGACCTTGGTAAGATCTTCAATGTCAATCAGCTTGTCGTTTGCCATTCAATCCCCCTCGTGATTGAAGTGATCAGTGAACAGTGAACAGTGGTCAGAAAGGACCTTACATCTGATCGCCGCACTTCGTTCCCTTAGATCTTTTTGTGCGCCGCAGTGCCCTGCTATTCAAGGCGAATGCGATCGACGTTGTCGTAGCGCGACATGTCAGACAGAATGACCGTGTCGCCTTCATTCAAACCTTCGATTACCTGGATCTCGTTCACCGAAGCTCGTCCTACCTTCACCTGGGCCCGGACTGCACCCTTGTGATCCGGCGTTTGCTTGAACAGGCTCAGTGTTGAGTTCTCATTACCCAGCGCCGGACGACCCACCTTGAGAACGTCATGCAGCTTTTCCAAGTCGATCGTGCCGTCCACACTCAGATTCGGAACCGCTCCCGGTGGAAGCGCTCCATCCAGTTGTACGTCAACCGTACGCGTTCCGTTCACAACTGACGGATCAATTCGAGTTACGTGGCCCGGAATAACGCCGTTATGAGTATCCACCGATGCCGGCAGGCCCACAGAGATATCGCGCGCCTGGGTTTCAGCGATCTGAAGGGCGGCTTTGAGTTTGTCCAGCTGGATGACTTCTGCGACTGAGGTACCAGCAAGCACATGCTGCCCGACCTGCACCGGCGTGGTCAAGGGAGCTACAACCCCGGAGATTCCAGCTTTAACCTGCAGAGCGCCGGACTGTTTTTGATAGAGAGCAAGCAGCGCCTTCGCCTGCTCGATCTTAGTTTGCGCGGATGAGAGCTGGACTTCGATATTTCTTTCATTGAGATCGATATTCTGGAGGCTCAGTTTGTGCTGTGCAGCAAGTTGATCCGCCGTGCTCCTCGACTTCTCATAGGCGACGCCTGCAATCACACCAAGCTTGGTCAACTGCTCGTCAATCTTGGCCTGGCGCTCATCAGTACTGGCGTCTGTGGCGACTTGAGCGGCCGCGATCTTTTTCTCCATCAGGGCGCCGTTCAGCGTCGCCTGCTTGTCCTTGTAGTCGGCCTCGGCGGCCTTTACCTGCAATTGGGCATCGAGCAATTTTTGCTCGACCTCAGGGGCGGTCAAGTCCATCAGGATTGTGTCCGGTTTGACAATGGTGCCGGGCAATACACGAATCCGGACCACGGTTGCATCGGTCAGGGCCGGGATCAATTCGATAGAGTCCTCGCGCGGAACCAGAAGGCCTGTAGAGCCGCGGACCTGCCGGATCATGTCTCCGCGTTTCACGGTGTCCGGCCAAACGGTTGACGCATCGACAACAGGAGCTGCCGGCTTGAGCCGGGAAACCAGAACCACTGCGACCGTAAGAACTACAACCCCAATGCCGGCCCAAATGATGAGGCGGCGACGTTTCAGCTTTTTCAAATCTGGGCGTGCGATATCCATCACTCCCGGGTAGGAGCACTTGCCATGCCAAAGGCAAAGCTTGACCCAGCAGTTAGAAATAAAAGGCTTATGAGTGGTAAGACTTTGAAGAAGATGGGGTTGAAGTGACCGGAGAGAGACCGCACTGTCCGGAATCGGACAGTGCGGTGGTGATTGACAAGACTGGCTGCTCCAGTCGGGCTGGCACAGCTGCTGCGCACTACTTGACGTTAATGTCCCGGGTAGCCGTCACCTTGGTTCCCGCCGTATTGCGAGCGACGAAAGTCAGGTGGTATGTACCCGCCGCAAGTGAGACGGACTGGTTCATCGTTCCGCTGTTGTCGACGCTCACCAGTTTGGTGCTTCCCGACCACAGTTCGAACCGGTAGACTCCGCCGCTGACCGTCGCAGCGGCGTTCACCTGCACGGGAGAAGAGACGCTGGCGTTTTCGGTTGGCGAGCAGACGTTGATGCCGTTGGAGGACGGCGCCGTGCAGGAACCTGCTGTCCGGCTCACGACGATCATGTGAAGAGGATTGGTAATCGAGTAGGAGGCATTCTGGGTGGCCGAAGTCGCCGTCACCGTGAAGACATACAGCTTGTTCAACGAGCGTGAGATTGCATACAGGTGATTGCTGGAGTCCCAGGCGACCTGATCAATCGGCGTACCGGCCAGCAACTTCCTGTTCAGCGTCAGCGGCGAGGCGCCGTTGAAGCTGTAGATCTCAATCCCGTTTCCAGGTCCGCCCACACCATCCATTGCGTTTGCGTAGAGCGCAAACAACTTGCCGTCTGGAGAGAAGGTTGAGTATGGTCCGAAAAGAGCTGAGGTCGGCATGTTGCTGGAAGTATTCGTTGTAGAGAGGTTGCCGTTCGAATCTACTGTGTAGCTACCCAGTTGGGGAGGATTCGAGTTGTTCGGGTAGAGCTGAAGAACAACGTAGTTGCCGGTAGGAGAAGCGTCAGGATACGCAACGTTATATGTGCCGTTAGCAAGGGTGGGGTCAGTCTCTCCAAACTGCATGAATTGCAGTGTTCCGGAACTTTCCCGCCTGAAACCGATTGGGCTGGAGTTGTGCCCCGAACTCTCATCTGCGTATGCGAATGTCTCATTGCCAAGAATTGATGGCATGTCAACTGAGAGGAAATTGGGACCGCTCTGAGTCCCGAAGTTCACCTCAGAGTCACCATCGAACGTGAACGAGCCGCCGCTGTTGACCTTGTAGGTCTGATATGCGGCGCAGGACCCGTCTCCACCGTTTTCGAGAAGTACGTAGAGATACTGTCCGGAATGATCCAGTTCCGCACTGGCTAATCCGCTGGTTCCACCTCCGCAGGTGCTGCCCGAGTAGTTGAGGAACGGAATCTGCGATAACTGCGCTCCGATCGCACCGTTCGATCCCACCGAATATGAATGAAGCAAAGTCTTGCCGATGGTGAAGAACTCTGTCTTCGTTCCGCCGACGATTGCCGTGCCAGGCTTGAAGGGTGACCCAGAAATGGCCGTCAGCTGGCCGCTGGATGAAGCGCTGTAGCCGTAGACGGGGCCGTTCGATGCCGTCGACTGCACATAAACGTAGGCTGACTGCGCCTGGGCTTGGGGAACGGTGCACAACGTAGAAACGAGCAAAAAGGATCCGGCAACGCCGAGATTCCTGACCAATGGCATCATGAAGATTCTCCTGTATGTATTGGCCGCTTTTCAGGTCTTCTGGGGAAGGAGGTGCACGAAAAGGGAGCCAACCCTTGCTTGCCGGCTAGCGGACGTGCACCCGGAGAAGCACGATCTTCTTAGAGTCGCGCTTGATCACCAACTGTTGCCCACATTGGAATGACGTTTCCGACATCTACGATCAGCTGGCAATTTGTTGCCAGAACTGATGCTCCCGGCGCCTCCGGATAGCCTCACGGCAATTCGACAGCAAGCGCTACAGCACTTCCGCCCCCAAGGCACAATGCGGCGACTCCACGCCTTGCACCCCGATCAGACATGGCGTAGATGAGCTTCACCAGCACCGCCGCCCCGCTTGCGCCAATTGGATGACCCATCGCAACAGCGCCACCATGGACGTTGACCTTCGCCTGATCAAGGCCAAGGTCGCGGATGACGGCAAGCGCCTGCACGCTGAACGCTTCGTTCAACTCGAACAGGTCCACCGAATCAAGAGTCCATCCAGCCTTTTCCACGACTTTGCGAACGGCATCGATGGGCGCCAGCGAAAACCACTCGGGCGCACGGCTTGCACCGGCCTGTGCACGCACGACAACCAGGGGCTGTTTGCCTAGTTCCCGCGCCTTTTCGGCACTCGTCACGACCAGCGCAGCGGCGCCGTCGCTTACTCCCGGAGCATTGCCGGCCGTAACGGTTCCACCCTCTTTGAATGCCGGTTTGAGCTTCGCAAGAACCTGCACTGTGGTCTCCGGACGAATGGCCTCATCCATATCGAACGCTCGCGGCGCTTCGCCCTTCTTCGCGGGCGGGACCTCAACGGGGAGAATCTGGGCGCGAAACCGCCCTTCTGCTGTAGCGGCGGCGGCACGGCGATGCGATTCAGCGGCGAAGGCGTCTTGTTCCTCACGACTGATCTTGTACTTGTCCGCCACCATCTCAGCCGCTGCACCCATATGGAATTGGTTGTAAACGTCCCAGAGCCCGTCATGGATCATCACGTCAATCAGATTGCCGTTTCCCATGCGGTAGCCAGAGCGGGCCTGCTGCAGGAGGTATGGTGCGTTGGACATTGACTCCATACCACCTGCGACGACGATTTCCGAGTCGCCGGTCTGGATTGCCTGCGCCGCAAGGGAAACAGCACGAAGACCTGAACCGCAAACCTGGTTTACCGTAAGTGCGCCCACTTCAGGCGGAAGCCCCCCACGAATGACGGCCTGACGCGCGGGACTCTGACCCAGGCCTGCCTGGAGGACGCAGCCCATGATGCATTCGTCCACCTTACCGGGTTCTACTCCGGCGCGCTTCACCGCCTCGCGCACGACAAAAGCACCAAGCTGCGGAGAGGTATATGACTGGAGTGAACCCTGGAATTTGCCGATGGGCGTGCGAACCGCCGAAATGATAACTGCCTCTTGCATTTTGAACTCCCTCGATCAGAAGTGCAGCGCTCCAATCATACGTCTTGAGGCTGCGCAGGATAAGATGCGCAACGCAAGGTAAGCCCGGCTGCAATGGTTTAGGAAAAGTTCTGATGATCGGACCTAAGAGCTAGTCCGCCGCGCCCATGGAGAGAATTTCAAAGAGCGCCGACGACCTTCGATTCGAGAAGTCCATCTGGTCAGGACGAAGAGGTTTGCTGAAGAGGAATCCCTGCACGTCGTCACACCCATGGGCCCGAAGCATCCGCAGTTGGCTTTCGTTCTCCACTCCCTCTGCCGTAACTTTGAGGTGAAGGCACTTCGCCATTTGAATGATGGCGGCTGTGATGGCCTCATCATTAGGATTGTGCTGCAGATCGCTGATGAAGCTGCGATCGATCTTGAGCTTGCTGACGGGTAGCTGCTTGAGGTAGCTCAGGCTCGAGAACCCGGTGCCGAAATCATCGATGGCTAACCTCACGCCAAGGGTCTTAAGCCTTCCGAGCACCTCGTATCGCATATCTTCAGTGGCGAGCAACAAGCTCTCTGTAATTTCGAGTTCGAGGAACTCCGGATCCAGCCCTGACTGATCCAGGACGTCCTTGACCAGGTCGCAGAAGCCAGCCTGGCGGAATTGGACGGCAGATACGTTCACCGCGACAGGAATATGGTTTCCCCGATCATGCCAGGAGCGAGCGTGCAAACACGCGGTTCTCAACACCCACTCCCCGATCTGTACGATCATGCCGTTCGTCTCGGCAACATGAATGAATTTCTCGGGGGAGATGAGACCGAGATCCGGATGTTTCCACCGAATGAGAGCTTCCCAGCAGGAAACCTTTCCCGTACGAAGATCAAACTCGGGCTGGAACACGAGGAAGAATTCATTACGCTCGAGCGCCGGTCGCATGCTGTTGCCGAGTTGCAGGCGCTCAATCGCCTGTGTCGTCATCTCTTCCGAGAAGAAGCTGAAGGTGTTCCTTCCTCGGCCCTTGGAGGCGTACATCGCCGCATCGGCATTCTTGATCAGTGTCTCGGCATTTTCACCATGATCGGGAAAGATGCTGATTCCAATGCTGGAAGTGACGGTGAGTGAATGACCGTGAAGCTCAAAGGCAGGAGTCAACTCCCTAGCTACGCGTTCAGCCACAATCGCTACGTCGGAGTACGTGGCAATTGGCCCTAATGCAATCAGGAATTCGTCTCCGCCGAGCCGCGCGATGGTGTCCTCCTCACGCGCACAAGACCGCAAGCGCTTGGCGATCTGCTCCAGAAGTTCGTCGCCAACGGAGTGCCCAAGACAGTCATTTACGATCTTGAAGCTGTCAATGTCCATGTAAAGAAGGCCCATCCGTTCGCGGTGACGTTTAGCGGCTGCCAGCGACTGAGTCAGCCGATCTTTAGCGAGCATGCGGTTGGGCAAGCCAGTCAAAGGATCAAAGTACGCCAGGGTCTGGATCTGCTCCTCGGCGCGTTTGCGTTCAGTGATGTCGACAAGCGACCCCTCGAATACCTGCTCTCCTTCACCCTGTTCCGTGAGCCTCACGCTCCATAGAGCCCAGCCCTCGGTACCATCCGGTTTTTCGAACTTCTCCGCTGTAGCAATCGTGGAGGAGGATTCAGAGTTGGAGTGAATCCTGCGGACAATCGCCTCGGCATGCTCACGATTATCGAGAAGCTGCTGCCTGCTCTGGAACCCTAGGATGTGCGAACATGCGTCATTGCAATCGAGAATCTCGCCACTTCTCGATGCGACATAGAGACCTGTGAGATTGCGCTCGAAGATGTTCCGGTACCTTTCTTCGAGTGCCATCTCGTTCTTCAGCTTCTTGGTAATCAGTTCTGTCTGCTGACGGATGCGCCGGCGAAGGCTGAAAGCCCATGCCATGCCGGATATGGTGGCGAAGATCAGCGTGGAAACAAGATAGGCTGCGCGCTGCGTGTTGAACCACGGAGGTGCCTGGAGGACCTGAATGCCAGCCAGCCGGATGTGCATTGAGATTGCCGATGAAATTGGCTGCCTGAGATGGCTGATGGCACTCAGGTTGGGTAGCGCAGTTGAATGGGCGGATTGGCAGAAGGAGCCCCGGATGCTACCGAGCAGCAACACTAGGCCGATTCCGAATTGGATCGGGCTCTGACGACCCAACGCAAAGGGGCAATGACGCCGCAAATGGTTCGGATGTACTGACCGACTCCGCATCTGCACCCCTCCGGAAAGCTATCGCCCCTTTGGACTTATCATCTGGATCGGGGCGGCGAAACAGGTCAAGATGAACTTTGAAGTGAAGCTAGGCTAGCACAGGCATGCACGGGGGTAACCCCCACTTCTGGGGCGGGTTAGTTACGTTCGGGTTACCCCGGAGACCGGTCTTTCTATTGCCTTTGCAGGGTCCCGGCTGGCGTTCAACTATGACTCCATGGGCCTGGGTGATGGTTACACCACCCGTCCAGATGGAAAGAGGAATTGCTACTTCAGGAAGTCGACGCAGGGATTCGACAATTCAATCTCCTTTGCTCCCGAGTGATCGGTGATTTACATAACATCTCGGCAATGCCGGAACGAAATCGCCTCGAACCGTGCGCTTCAATTTCGACGCTTCGCTTACAACCTCAAGCGCGGCAGGGTCTCTTTGGTCGCGCCCTTGTCTTTTCTGCTTCCGGCCTTTCTGATGGTGTAGGAGGGGGCATGCCATCGCGATGAGATCGAAAGAAGGGCGCCGGATCGGAATTCGCTCGTTTTTGACCGCAATCGCACTGCTGTGTTTTGTTTTGTTACTCAGCGCATGCGGTTCCGCACATCGCATCACGCTCACGCTTTCCGTAGCGGCCAGTCTCCAGGGCTCAATTACGGAGATTGAGGCAGCCTACCAGCGGGACCATCCGGTAGAATTTCGCAATAACTTCGGAGCCTCCGGAACTCTTGCCCGCGAAATCGAGCAGGGCGCGCCCGTCGATGCATTTGTTTCAGCAGGCTCCAACCCAATGAACCAGCTCCAGTCGGAACAACTGCTGTTAGAGGGTTCACGTGCGGATCTGCTGCGCAATTCGCTCGTGCTGATCGCACCGAACGGATCCAGCTTGAAAGGATTCGAGGGTCTCACCGACAAGCAGGTTCGCACCGTTGCTCTCGGTGATCCGGCGAGCGTGCCTGCGGGACAATACGGCCGACAGGCGCTCGCTGCACTTCATCTGTTCGAAAAGTTGCAGTCCAAGATCGTGCTCGGCAAGGATGTCCGCCAGGTTCTCACCTACGTCGAGACCGGCGACGCCGATGCAGGCCTGGTCTACGCAACGGATGCGCTGATTACGCAACGGGTGCGGATCGTTGCGATTGCGCCAGAAAACTCGCATGATCCCGTTGTTTATCCGGTGGCCCAAATCAAAAACGCGCACAACGAATCGACGGCTCGCGACTTCATTGCCTTTCTGCGATCGCCAG
>Ga0157378_10006713_pt1 | contig 10056 bp, 9 predicted proteins | sample M65metaG_FD_115309 | JGI IMG/M metagenome (GOLD analysis project Ga0157378, IMG submission 115309) | Miscanthus rhizosphere microbial communities from Kellogg Biological Station, Michigan, USA - M6-5 metaG | ecosystem: Host-associated > Plants > Roots > Rhizosphere > Soil | place: USA: Michigan... | reverse complement strand
TCACATTCCCTAGGTATTAATTCACGAGAGAACTACAAAAGCATGCGAAATCACTCTCGTCATGCATCTCGAAGATGCGTTAGGGTACGTTTGCGCACGAAGCGCCGACGAACAGCAGCTAATCGCGGCTATGGCGTGACACAGGTGGGAATTTGGGCGAATTTGGCCCTGAGGCACTTTCCCGGTTACGACAATCGGGCACTATCCACCGAAGACGCGAGGCGATGGTTCTTAGGGCTATAATCACGTCACTTATGCCCCTTGCTCCAGGCACACAGCTTGGGCCCTATGAAATTCTTGCACCACTCGGCGCAGGCGGAATGGGCGAAGTCTACCGCGCTCGAGACAAACGCCTCGAACGCACTGTCGCGAAGAGGGCTGGATCACCGCCGAGTGGAAAACTTCCGAGTATGGTCGACGGGCGAAATATTATTCGCTACGCGGCTGGGACGGAGGCAGCTCGAAAAAGAAGCAGATAACTGGGGCAGGCTTTCGAGCGCGATTTCACGAGTAATTTAGCTCAAAGAGGCGTGAGCGTCGCGCGGCGCGAAATGGAGGTTTGAGATGCGACCGGAGCATTAGCGGTACACGATTCCACTGCGGCTGCGGTCGTTGTTTCGCGGGACACAGGCGGACCAGGAATTGGACGACGAGCTACGCGATCACCTCGAGAGAAAACCGAGGAATACGTCGCGCAAGGGATGACGCAAGACTTCGCTTCCGCATACTGAATGCGATGCAAGAGATCGGACCCGCTCGAGCTGGCAGATTCCTTTTCGCGTTGCGCGATTCATACCCGCAGCAATGTTCTCCTCCATTAGCTGATCCAGATGAAATCGCACTTCATCATCCAATCGACGGTAGGCTCGGTCGAATTGGAATAGTGTTTGAAGCCGTCGGGGACGTTAAGACGCCACTGTATGCTCTTCTCAGCACCACAGGGTGCCTCCTTTTGATGGGATGCCTAAACGTTGCCAGTCTATTGGTCGCGCGTGGAACGGCACGGCGAAAGGTGTTTGCGATTCGCACGGCCTTAGGAGCGGGTCGCTGGCGATGTGGAGGCACCGGGTCTCCGTGAGGAGCAGAGCGTGGCTCTCATCTAGTTAGACATCGAACTAGAACGAAAAGTGGCGGTGATGGCGTGGCCGGTTCGTAAAGAGCAAACTGGCCCGCAACGGCCCAATTGTCGGCCACCCGCGAGTAACCGCCGCAAAAACGCAGGAGCCACTCTAATCGAGTACCATTTTCGAACCTATGGTGATCGTGGCGCAGATGACTTTCTCCGTTCCGCTTTACTTGCCCACATGTCTCGACCCACGCCGCGCCGGTCTTCCCAGTTCAGTAGGCCAGCCTTTTTCTGCCGCTCATTTTTCTGGGCACTGCTTCAGGCTAATTCCTGCGTCCGGCAGCTTTGCGCTTCTGCTTTCCCGATTCCGCCCTGACTCCATTGGGTTCCCTCGCATAAAGCAGCCGCTCGCTTTGGAAGCAGAAGCCCTCGCTCTTGGGTGCCACAGAAAATGGGGCAGAAAAAGGAGACATTTCTATGTCCTACTTATATGTTAAGTGGAATAGCTTTGGGTGTGGTTCGCCCGCCAACGGTTTAGCCATTAAAGCACGCGTGCTTCTCCATGGCCACTCCCGGAACGGAGGCCTGCGACGCCGTAGGCGGCGCGTTTGTGCCGCAGTGGAGGGGGTGGCCTGCGGACTGCTCGGAAACTTTGAGACTATCGTCTCGCCCCTCTTGACAGCCAGTAGGAGAAGCGTATGCTCCACTTGGATGCCAGTAGGAAGAGAGAACTCTTATGCGGGATAAGTCAAGCGATGTCGTTCAGGGGACTTTGGACATGCTTGTTCTGAAGACGCTCGCGCTGGAACCGATGCATGGATACGGGATATCTGTCCGCATCGAGCAGATGAGCAAGGGCGTTTTTCGTCCCAATGCAGGGTCGTTATTTCTCGCAATTCAGCGGCTACAGCGCGACGGACTGATCGATGGCGAATGGAAGGCAACCGAGAACAACCGCCGCGCGAAGTATTACGTTCTGACTAAGAAGGGACGACAGAGACTCAGTAGCGAAACGCGAGAATGGGGCCGGCAGGCGGCAGCCATCGCCAGGATTCTCGAGGCATCGTAGGGGTGAGCTTATGTCCTTGTTGCGAAATCTTGGAAGCGGGCTGCGGTCCCTTTTCCGAAAGGAACAGGCGAACCGGGAGTTAGATGAAGAGCTGGGCGAATACCTCGAAATGGCCGCCGACGAAAAGATGAAGCAGGGCATGAGCCGCCAGGATGCGCTTCGGGCAGTGCGGTTGGAGGGTGGGAGTCTCGATGGCGCGAAAGAAATCGTCCGCTCTGGTGGCTGGGAGTCCGTAGTGGACGCGTTGTGGCGGGATCTGCTCTTCGCCGCCCGCATGCTGCGCAAAAGCCCCGGCTTCACGCTCGTCGCGGTGCTCACCCTAGCTCTTGGCATAGGTGGAAACACCGCGGTCTTCAGCGTCATGAACACGGTTCTGCTTCGCTACCTTCCTCTGCCCAACCCTCAGCAACTCGTATTCTTGCGCCTTCCCAATGCGACGCCCGACGGCGTGAGCAGCACCGGTGACGGCGACAGGTCCTTCTCCTACGCGGTGTTTGAAGCGCTTCGCAAAGAGCATGCCGTTTTTTCTGACTTGATGGCCTATGTGCCTTTAGCCGTCGGCAAAGTTACCGTGCGCATCGGCGAGGACCCGGAAGAAGCGGAAGGCGACATGGTAAGCGGCAACTTCTTTTCTGGACTTGGCGTTTCCTTCACGCGTGGGCGCGGGTTCACGCTCAAAGATGAGACCGCACACACCAGCGTGGCCGTTCTTAGCTATTCCTACTGGACCACGCGCTTCGGCCGCAGTCCCTCAGCCATCGGCCAAACCATTTACGTCAAAGGCGTTCCATTCACAGTGATCGGAGTGACCGCGCAAGGCTTCTACGGCCTCGAGCCGGCTTCGTCAACCGACTTCTGGATTCCGCTGCAGAATCGCCCCGAGCTCAACGCGTGGGACGAGCCGCCCTCGCTAGACACTCTCTACGGCACTCCGAAATGGTGGTGCATTCAGCTGATCGGCCGTCTGGTTCCCGGTGTCACTGAATCTCGGGCGTTGGCGAAGTTGGATCCCATCTTCCAAAGTGCCGCCCTTATCGGCCTGGGCACTCCCGATCCTAAGGCAAAGAAAAACATTCTTGCCTTCAGTCCGACTCAGGGGATTCAAGGTCTCCGCGAAGGCTATGAAAAGCCCATCCAGATTCTCTTGGCCATGGTCGGACTCGTGCTGGCGATCGCTTGTGCCAACGTGTCCTTGCTCCTCGTCGCGCGCAACTCCACTCGCGCCCGCGAATTTTCTCTGCGCATGGCTCTCGGCGCTGGCCGCGGCCGCCTTTTGCGGCAGATGTTGACGGAAAGCTTCCTCCTGGTTGGCGGTGGTGCAGCGTTGGGTTGGATGTTTGCGATTTCCGGAAGTCAGGCGCTCGCTGCCTGGTCCGGCATGGAAGTTCCCTTTGTGCTCGATTCGCGCGTTTTGCTCTTCACCTTGGCAATCTCGGTCGCGTGTGCCATTGTCTTCGGGCTGGCCCCGCTTCGTAGCGCTGTCAGCGTCCCGGTCGGGGTCACACTCAAGACCTCGGAGGCGACCGCCTATCGCGACCGGAGGAGCTCCTGGTCAGGAAAAGTTGTCGTTGCCTCGCAGATGGCTTTATGCCTGATGTTGCTAGTTGGCTCGGGCCTGCTCGTGCACTCTCTACGCAACTATCAGACTTTGCCTCTGGGCCTTCGCGTGGACGGGCTCCTCGTGTTCGGCACGAGTCCCTTCTCAGTGCACACCGACGAGGAAAAGGAGCACTTTTACCAAAGTCTGCTCGCCCGCTTGCGTGGGGTGCCAGGTGTTGAGTCCGCTACGCTAATCTCCCACCGCCTAGGCTCCGGCTGGGGCTGGAATAGTGTTTGGGCCATCGACGGCGTGGAGCCCCAAGGGCCTTTTTCTGAAATCGGCATGAGCGCGAACGGCGTCGGCCCCGACTTCTGCCACACGCTCGGCATCCCCATTCTCCGCGGCCGCGACATCACGGACGCCGACAGCCGCACCGCACCCAAGGTGGTTCTCGTCAACGAAACCTTCTCAAAACGCTTTTTCGCCACTGGAGATGCTGTAGGCCATTCGGTGGGAGAACGAGAAAACAGGTTCACCATCGTCGGCGTCATTGGCGACAGCAAGTACAAGAGGGTCAACGAAAAACCGAAGCCCACTCTTTACTTCCCCTACGCGCAACACGCCTCGATCCCCAACATGCAAGTCGAGTTGCGGACGCACGACAATCCCGAAGCTCTCATTCCAAGCGCTCATGCCGTACTCCGCGATCTCGATCCCAATCTTCCCATGCAGAGGCCCATGACCCAGCGGGCCCAATTCGACGAGTCCTATTCGCAGGCCCGCCTCTTTGCCCGTCTCTCGGCATTTTTTGCCGTCATCGCGGTGTTGCTTGTCGCCACCGGCCTCTACGGCACGCTCGCCTATCGCGTCGGCCGCCGCACTTCGGAAATCGGAGTGCGCGTGGCCCTCGGCGCGCAACGCCAGCAAGTGCTGTGGATGATTCTGCGCGAAAGCTTCTTCGTCACCGGAGTGGCCATTCTCGCTGGCGTACCCTTGGCCATCGGTGGTAGTCGACTGATGCGCTCCATGCTCTTTGGCGTCCAGCCCGGCGACATGATCTCGTTTCTGCTCGCTTTGTTCGGCGTAATTCTTGTTGCGCTCGCGGCTTCAATCATCCCCGCGCGCCGCGCTGCCGCCCTCGATCCCATCGTGGCCCTCCGCTACGAATAAGAAGCAACTCATGCCCTTGCTGCGAAATATAACGACTGGGCTACGATCACTGTTCCGAAAGGAACAGCTCGACCGGGAGTTGGATGAAGAGCTTCGGGCCTATAAGGAGATGGCTGCTGAAGAAAACATGAGGGACGGCTTGAGCCGCAAAGAAGCCCTTTGCGCAGTCCGCTTGGAGCGTGGAAGCCTCGAAGTCAGCAAGGAAATCGTTCGTTCTGGCGCCTGGGAATTCTTTTTGGAAACCTGTTGGCAAGATTTGCGCTTCAGCCTGCGCATGCTGCGGAAGGCGCCCTTGTTCGCCGCACTCGCGACTCTCACCCTAGCGGTTGGAATCGTAGCGACCACCGTCATGTTCAGCGTCATTAATGCCGTGCTACTCCGCGCAGCACCTTACCTGCATCCGGCCCAACTCGTAAAAATCAGCGCCTTGAACGCTCGAGGAGAAGAGGAATTGGTGACTGCGGGGGACTTCGGCGACTGGAAAGCTGAGACCAAAGCCTTCGAGGAGCTGGCGGCCTATAAGAGACTGCAATTTCACGCCCTGACCGGCGCAGGTGAGCCTGACGAGGTGTGGGCGCCAGAAGTCTCGACCAATATCTTCCACGTGCTCGGGGTCAATCCGGCTTTCGGACGCACGTTTGCGCCGAATGAGACCCAGGCCATGCTTATTCAAAGCTCCGCGAGGCTTGAAACCGCCCCGACTGGCTTTAAACCGGATCACCTCTTAACCGTCCGAGTGCCGCTCGCCAATTACAAGTACGCTCAAGGCGAGCGATCGGCAGATTTCTATCGTACGGTCCTGGAACGTATTGAAGCCATCCCCGGAGTCACGTCTGCGGCGATGGCCAATAATTTGCCTTTCACGGGATTTCATACTTCGGTCAATCTTCCCGGCCCCCCGAACTCACCGGGCGCTTCCGCCAGTAGCGTATACGTCGCGGAGCGAAGTGTATCCCCAGGACATTTCCGCGCGATGGGAATTCCCCTGAAATCAGGCCGCGAGTTCACAGAATCCGACAATCAGAAAGACGCGCGCTGCGTTCTCATCGTCAACGAGACCATGGCGCGCCGCTACTGGCCAGGAGAAAACCCTGTGGACAAGCTGCTCCCCAACGCCTGCCCGAAGCATGCTTCCGCGCTGGTTGTAGGCATGGTGGCTGACTCAAAGCAGGTTTCGGTGGACGCGCCGGCGAATCCGGAGGTGTACTCACCCTACGCACAATTCCCGTTTGCCTCATTCCTCGTGACCTTCGTGGTCCGCACGAGTTCGAATCCGAACGATCTTGCCGCTGCCGTGCGCAGCGCGGTCTGGGAGGTTGACCACGATCAGCCGGTCATCCAGGTGCGCACCATGGGAAACGTGATTGGGGAATCCATTTGGCCGTATCACGTCTCGGCATCCATGCTGGCGATATTCGCGGTCATGGCACTCGTCCTCGCATCCGTGGGCATCTACGGCTTGCTTGCGTACTCGGTCAGCCAGCGTACCCACGAAATCGGAATTCGTCTCGCTCTCGGTGCAAGGAGAGGAGACGTCATGAGGCTGGTCATCGGTGAGGGATTCGTCCTCGCGTCGGTTGGCTTAGTTGCTGGAACGGTGGGGGCTATCGGACTCACCAGATTCTTGAAGACTCTGCTTTACGGTGTCGGCCCTTCCGACCCGCGGACATATGTCGCCGTCACACTCATCCTTATCGGGGTGGCCTTGCTCGCCTGCTACATTCCCGCTCGGCGAGCCATGCGCGTCGATCCCATTGCGGCTTTACGTTATGAGTAGTCCGCGCTAATTCCTGCTCGATTCCGCTCCTCATCCTGACTCTCATTGATTTCGGCAGACGCCCTTTTTCTGCCGCGCATTCCTAGGCACTGCTTCGGGCCAATTCCTGCGCCCGCGGTCCCGCATACGGGATGCACACAACGCACTTCGCGGTTCTGCTTTCCCGGTTCCTCCCGAACGGCACAGGTCCCTCCCATAAAGCACCCGCTCGCCTTGGGAGCAGCGGCCTCTCGCTTTTGGGTGCCCCAAGAAAATGGGGCAAGAAAAAGGAGAAAATTCAATTATGTCTTACCTATATGTTAAGTGGAATAGCTTGGGGCGGGGTTCGCTCGCCGACGGTTCCGTCATTAAAGCATGATTTGTCTTCGCTGGCCACTCCCGGAACGGAGACCTGTGACGCCGCAGGCGGCGCGCTTAGGCCGGAGTGGAGGGGGTGGCCAGCGCCGGGGTCTTAGGCGAGTCTTGTCCAGACGGCATTCTGGCAAACACCGCCGCCTCCGCCGTTTGCATTACTTCCGACTCGCGTGATTGGGAAACTATCCAAGCCATATTGGTCGCCCCATGAGAGCTGCTGAAGGCGACGCGTGGCGCCGACGTGCCTGCGCCGCGCTTACGGTAGGATGGCGACGGCAATCGCCTTTTCGTGACCGATTCGTTCAAGACAGCCGTGGCTGGACACGTGTAGCGTCGCAAGCATGAAGAGACTGCGGAGAATCGTCCATCGCGCCGTCGTGGTAGGTTATCTCAGCTGCGCCTGCGGCAGCCGGCCTCCCGTCGCCGCCGGCACCCAAACCGTCACCGTAGAGTCGCGCACCCTCACCGTGCGCATCGATCGGCCGTTCGACAAGGTCTATGAGTTTCTCGTCGATCCCGCCAACTGGAACCAGTGGGCCTTCGGCCTGGGCAGAAACATCCGGCGCTCAAAGGACGGCTGGATGGCCGACTCGGACGGCGGAGTCGCCATGGTGCAATTCACGCCGCGGAACAGCTTCGGTGTTGTCGACCATACCGTCATCCGCCCGTCCGGCCAACGCGTTTACGTCCCCATGCGATTGATCGCCAACGGCAGCGGCTGCGAGCTGCTGTTTATTCTCTTTCGCGAGCCCAACATGTCTGATGCGCAGTTCGCCTCCGACGCCGGATTTGTGCAGCGCGACCTTAACGGGTTGAAGAGGCTGCTCGAAAAGTGACGCCGCATCCGGCACACGCGGCCATCGCAGGGGCCATGCTTCTGGTCCTGGCGGTGCCGTGCTTGATTCATCCGCAAAGCACGAATGAAGCCTCCCGGCGTGGGATCCCGGTTCTGCAAAGTACATGTCTCATAAGCGAGGACGTGAGGCGCCTCGGGAGTTCTACGAGCCGCTACTGAATCGAAAGGCGAAGTGGTCCGGCCAGGATTACGCCGAATTCCCTACGCCCGCGGGCGTGCTGGCAATTTTCTCCGCCGCTGCCCAGGAAAGGTACATTCCCGGCTCGGCCAAACCGGCAACGAATCGCAGCGTCATTTTGGAGTTCAAAGTCACAGATGTCGACGCCGAATACCGGCGTCTTCAGCCAGTGGTGAAGACTTGGGTCAAGCCCCCAACCACACAGCCATGGGGCACACGGTCCATTTACTTTCGCGACCCGGACGAAAACCTCGTGGACTTTTACTCACCGGTTCCGGTCCGGAAGTAGAGGGCCTCACGGAGTCGAGAGCTGAGAAGATGGTCACGCGGAGAGAGCTGTTGAAGAGCGCGATCGTGACGCAATGACTCGCATCGCCAAAGGGAAGGCGAAGCCGTGGACCCTCACTCTTTGGGAGTCAAGGGCCTCGCCGCTTCGCGGTGCTTTTACGCCGATGGCCTGGGCTGGAAGCCGGTTTTCGAAAACAAGGAGATCGTCTTCTTCCAAGCCGGCGGGATGATCTTCGCGCTGTTTCTGCGGGCCAAGGACGAAAACGGGACTTGCGCCAGCGTTTACCATGACGAAGGAAGATTTGAATGTCGGACGAAGTGGACCTCCTTAAGCTTGTTTACGACCGCTTCAACGCTCGTGACATGGAGACGGTGCTCGCAGCCATGCACGAGGATGTCATTTGGGCAAATGGCATGGAAGGCGGTCATGTCCATGGACGCGACGAAGTGCGCAGCTACTGGACACGTCAGTGGACGATGGTCGATCCGCACGTTGAGCCAGTCGCGTTCGCCCGCGACCCTCAAGGGGAAATGGTTGTGGAAGTCCATCAGGTCGTGAGCGACCTCAACGGGAACCTTCTAGCGGATAAGATGGTCGGTCACGTGTTTCGAATCGAAAACGGCTTGATCAAGCGCTTTGATATTCGCGGCGCATAGAGCGGCTCACCTAAGAAGGGTCGTTCTGCAAGCCCCTGTGAATGCAAGCGTGCGTCGTCGGGCGAGCCCGAACGTCCTAGAAAGCCCTGACCCTCAGCGCGCTGGCTGAAACAGCTCTACAGGGTTTCCCGATGGGTCGTCCAATAAGATTTCTGAACCTCCCGGCCCACTGACAATGTCATTGCGGAAGTGCAATTGGGCCTTCTTCAGGCGAGCGACTTCTGCCTGCAGATCGTCCACGTTAATGATGATGCGGTTCCAGCCGCCCGGCTCAGGTTTCCGTCCGTCCAGCATCGGCTTCGCCGCTCCTCCTGGCCCGAAGGGCGTGCTCAGCACGAACTCCAAATTGCCTTTGGAAAGCATCGCAAAATAAGGTTTGTTCTGCTGCTTAACCTGAAAACCGAGATATTTTGTGTAGAACTCAACCGTACGATCCAGTTCCTTGACCATATAGCGCACTCTCACGGTGGTCATAGCGGTTTGCTCCTTTGATTGTGGGGTTGCTGCAAAGAGTAGGGTGCTGGCAGAAAGTAGCAGTGGTATGAGCATTCTCGTGCCTATGTTCATTTGGCTCTCCTCAACTTGCAGAATACGAATCCGTGGCAGGTTCGTATTGGAAAAGATTGAAGTCATTCGGTGAGTGGCAGGTGGTTGAATTTAGCCTGGAGGCCACGGTGTCGAAGATCGTCGAGACGCTGCACATAGTCGGTAGGACTGAGTCCCGAAAACGCGACGAAGTCGCGAATCAGGTGTGATTGGTCGAAATACCCCTGATTCAGCGCAAGCTGTGCCCAATCAGGCGCGCCAGACCGCTGCACTCGGCCGAGGACACGTTGAAATCTGCGGATGCGACTGAAGAGCCTCGGGTTCAGGCCAACTTCAAACTTGAATACGTCAATGAATCTCTTTTCACTCAAGCCGGCTTCGCGAGCCAGTTCGCGCGTCATCTGGCACCCGGCACCCTCGAGAGTGACAAGGAACGGCGACATTCATGGGACTGCGTGTCCTTATAGATTCGTATCTCGTCGTCGCGGAGATTGAATACCAGCTCGAATGTCCCACTTGGGAAAATCCGCTCCCTCAGGACTGGGGACTCGAAGC
>Ga0157378_10006712_pt1 | contig 10058 bp, 12 predicted proteins | sample M65metaG_FD_115309 | JGI IMG/M metagenome (GOLD analysis project Ga0157378, IMG submission 115309) | Miscanthus rhizosphere microbial communities from Kellogg Biological Station, Michigan, USA - M6-5 metaG | ecosystem: Host-associated > Plants > Roots > Rhizosphere > Soil | place: USA: Michigan... | reverse complement strand
CGCGACCGCCGCCATCTTCTCGCCGACCGCCCCCGCCCAGGCCGATTGGATCGCCGCCAGCGGCGTTTTCGGCGCCACCCGCTGCAGCGCCTCCTTGAAGGCGCCGGCGGCGGGGCGGGGAGCTCGGCGGCGGCTCATACGCCGGCACTTTCTGTCTGCGGCGGCATTCGCACCACCGAAGCCAGGGCCGGCGCGGGGACCGACTCCTCGTCGGCGGCGGTGATCAGCACCTGCCCGCCGTCGCTCAGCCGGTTGACCAGCAGCTCGCGCCGTCCCGGGTCGAGCTCGCTCATCACGTCGTCGAGCAGCAGCAACGGCGTCACCCGGCGCGCCGCCAACAGCGCATCGCGCTCGGCGAAGAGGAGGGCGTGGAGGGCGGCGCGCTGCTGACCCTGGGAGCCGTACCGCCGCAGCGAACGCTCGCCGCTGGTCAGCTTCAACTCGTCGAGGTGGGGGCCCCAGGAGCTGCGGCCGAGGCGGACGTCCTGCTCGCGATGCTCCTCCAGACCCGCCTGGATCTCCTCGACCGTGCCGGCGGCACGTGGGGCGTACTCCAGCTTGCCGGCCTCCAGGCCGAGCTCGGTGGAGGCCGCGGCAAAAGGCTCGGCGAGCTCGGCAACCGCCTCCGAGCGCGCCTCGATCAGCGGGGCGGCCGCCTGTGCCAACCCGGCATCCCAGATCCGCAGGTCCTCGGGCGAGCCGTAGCCGCCGGCCAACCGCGCCAGCAGCGCGTTGCGTTGCGCCACCGCCTGCCCGTAGCGCTTGCGCAGCTCACCCCGCGCCGGCCAGCGGGCGGCGAGGAAGCCGTCGAGGTGCGCTCGGCGCTCGGCCGGCGGTCCCTTGACCAGCGTCAGCCGGTCCGGCGCGAAGACCGCGACGGGCGGGCGGTTGCGGGCGATCGTCGCCGGGTCGGCCGGGTGGCCGTCGAGCAGGTGGCGGCGGCCTTCGGTGCGGGTGACCGAGGCGAGGAGCCGGCGCTCGAGGCCGTCCTCGTCGCGGATCGTCGCCTCGGCCCGCGCCAGCGAGCCGCCGAACGGGATCAGGTCGCGGCGGTCGGAGGTGCGGAACGAGCGGCCGGTGAGAGCGAAGTAGAGGGCCTCGACCAGGTTCGTCTTGCCGGTCCCGTTGGGGCCGATGACGCTGACGATGCCGGGGCTGAGATCGACCCTGACCCGGTCGAGGCTGCGCAGCGGCTTCGCCTCGATCGCGGTGACGAGCACGGCGCGCTCACCCGGGCGGCGCCACGATCAGACGTTGAGCCTGATCGGCATCACCAGGTAGCGGAACTCTTCGCCCTCCACCGGTTCCAGCAGCCCCGGCCGCAGCGGCGAGATCAGCCGCAGCAGGATCTCGTCGCCGGAGACGCTTTCGATCCCCTCCTTGAGGAACTCCGGGTTGAACCCGATCTCCAGGGTCTCTCCCTCGAACGCCGCCGGCATCGTCTCCTGCGCGTCGCCGACGTCGGGCGTCTCCGCCGCCACGGTCAGCTCCCCGGAGTTGAACGAGAGCCGCAGCGGCGCGTTGCGCTGCGCCAGCTGGCTGACCCGGCGGGTGACGTCGAGCAGTTCCGAGCGCGGCAGCCGCACGTCGTGCTCGTAGGACTCCGGCAGGAGCTGTCGAAAGTTGGGGAACTGGCCGTCGATCAGCCTCGTCGAGAGGAGGATCGCCCCTGCCTGAAACACAGCCTGGTTGGCGAGCAGCGAGATCGACGCCTCGCCGGCGCCCTCGGAGGAGAGGATCCGGCCCAGCTCGCGCAGCGCCCGCGCCGGGATGTTGGCCTCCAGCTCGCCGCCGAGCTCGGCCTCCAGCTCGGTCCGCTTCACCGCCAGCCGGTAGGAGTCGGTGGCGACCATCGTCATCTCCTTGCCGCTGGCCGAGACGAAGACGCCGGTGAGGACCGGTCGCATGTCGTCTCGCGAAGCGGCGCGGGCGACCAGGTCGATGCTCTCTTCCAGCGCCGCCGCGGGGATCTTCAGGCCCGGGTCCTCCTGCGGCTGGGGCAGATTCGGGAAGTCCTCGGCCGGTAGCACCCGCAGGTGGAAGCTGGAGCCGCCGCTGCGGATCTCGACGTCGCGCTCGGCCTCCCGCGACTCGATCTCGACGGTCGGATCCGCCAGCGAGCGGGCGATCTCGGCGAAGAGGCGGCCAGGGAGGAGGACCGAGCCCTCGCTCTCCACGTCGGCCTCGAGCGTCGTCTCCAGCCCGAGGTCGAGGTCGGTGGCGGCAAGGGTCACGCGGCCGCCCTGGGCGCTGAGCAGAACGCCGGAGAGCGCCTGGGTGGCGGCGCGGGTCGACACAGCCCTGGAGACGATCGAGAGCTTTGAGACGAGGTCTTCTCGTTTGGTCGTGAGCTTCAAGTCGATGTTTGCCTTCTTGAGTTGAGTTAGGTCCTGTGGAAAGAAGTCTGGTTGCGACGCATTTGGCGTTGCCTTGCGGTTTGCCGGGTGTGGAAGGCCCTGTGGGGGGCTGGGGATTCTTACAGTGCCGGCGGCTGTCAGCGCTCCTCGCCAACAGGGTTGTGGATAGCTCCGCGCAACTCCCGCACCTTCTCGGCCAGCTCGGTGTCCTCGTCGAGGCTGGCTTCGACCCGGCGCAGCGAGTTGAGGACGGTGCTGTGGTCGCGGCCGCCGTAGAGACGGCCGATCTGGGGGAGCGAGAGGTCGGTGAGATCGCGGGTGAGGAAGATCGCCACCTGCCGGGCGCGGAGCGGGGTGGCGGCGCGGCTGGAGCCGATGAGCTCCGCCCGTGAGATGCCGTAGCGCTCGGCGACCCGCTGCTGGATCTCCTCGACGGAGGTCGGCTGCGAGGCGCGGTACAGGGGAATGACTTCGGCGATCAGCTCCGAGCTCAGCGGCCGGGCCATCAGCGAGGCGTGGGCGAGGACGCGGGTCAGGGCGCCGTGCAGCTGGCGGACGTTGGCGTCGATCCGCTTCGCCAGCTCGCCCAGGGCCTCGGAGTCGGCGATCTCGACCCCGGCCTCCTCGACCAGGCGCCGCAGGACGGTCAGCCGCGTCGCCAGGTTGGGGGGCTCGACGGCGACGGTCAGGCCCCACTCGAAGCGGTCGCGCAGGCGTGAGGCAAGGGTCGAGAGCTCGCTGGGGATCCGGTCGGCCGAGAGCACCAGCTGGCTGCCGGACTCGTACAGCGCGTTGAAGGTGTGGAAGAACTCCTCCTCGGTGGCGGGCTTGCCCTGGAGGAACTGGACGTCGTCGATGAGGAGGACGTCGATGTCGCGGTAGCGGGCCTTGAAGCCCTCGCTGCCCTTGGACTTCAGTGCCGTGACGAACTCGTTGGTGAAGGACTCGGCGGTCGTGTAGCGGACGCTGAGGCCGGGGGCGTTGTCGCGCAGGTAGTTGGCGATCGCCGCCAGCAGGTGGGTCTTGCCGAGCCCCGGCGGTCCGTGCAGGAAGAGCGGGTTGTAGGCCTCCGACGGCGCCTCGGCCACCGCCAGGGCGGCGCCGTGCGCGAGGCGGTTGCCGGGGCCGATGACGAACCGCTCGAAGGTGTAGTTGGGATTCAGCTCGGGGTCGCTCTCAGCTCCGCCCCCGAGCGGCCCTGGCTCGGCGAAGCTCACCTGCTCGAAAGGCGCGCCCGAATCCCGCAGCGCTTCGGCGATCAGCGCCGAATAGCGCCGTTCGCTCCAGGCGCGAATACCGTCGGGCCCGGTGAGGAAGAGCACGTCTCCTTCGGCCCCCGCCGCTTCGAGGGGCTCGAGCCAGAGGCGGTAGGTGGACTCCGGGACCGAGGCCCTCAGCCGCTCCTGGGTTTGTCGCCAGAGGGCGTCGAGCTCGTGTCTGGAAGAGTCTTCGGGCACCGGTCGGCGACCATAGCGGCGTGCCTGAGGAGCCAACCCGGGCGCCTCGCAAATCCCGGGGAAAAGATTTTCGGGCCCGTCCGTATACTTCCGCCGGCAATGAAGCGCACCTATCAGCCAAAGAAGCGTAAGCGGGCCAAGACCCACGGTTTCCGCGCCCGGATGAGTACCCGCGGCGGCCGCGCCGTCCTCAAGCGGCGCCGGCGCAAAGGTCGCAAGCGCCTCACTCCTTAGATGCGCGGCTGCGAGGCCCCGCCGGTCTGATGGCGCCGAAGCGACGGCGCCTTTCGCGCAGCGGCGAGTTCGACCGCGTGTATCGCGACGGCTCCTCGACCGCGACCCGGTACCTCGTGCTCTACACCTTCCCCCGCAAGGACGAAGACCGCGAGGAGGTCAGGCTCGGGGTCTCGGTCAACCGCAAGGTCGGCGGTGCCGTCGAGCGCAACAAGGTGAAGCGGACGCTGCGCGAGGCCTTCTGGGGCCTGGCCGACCGGCTTCCTCCGCGCCACGACTTCGTCATCGTCGCCCGCGCCGAGATCAAGGACCTGATCAAGCGGGAGGGGATGGCAGGCGTCTCCGCCAACCTCGAAGAGGCCCTCGCCGGGGACCGTTCCACGTGAAACGCATCTTCCTCGCCCCGATCCGGGGCTACCAGCGCTGGATCTCCCCCGCCTTTCCCCGCCGCTGCCGCTACGAGCCGACCTGCTCCGCCTACGCGGTCGAGTCGGTCGAACGCTTCGGCGTGATGCGCGGTTTTCTCCTCGCTGGATGGCGGATTCTGCGCTGCAATCCCTTCAGTCACGGCGGCTTCGACCCCGTCCCCGATAGATTCACGCTCCGCACCGGCCCGGTCCACCCGGCCGACTGGCACAAAGCCCACCGATGACGCCCCTCACCGCCAACATCCTCCAGCCGCTGATCGACGTCGCCAACGGCGTCCTGCAGTTCTTCCACGACAGCGCCGGCCTCAGCTGGGGAATGTCGATCATCGCCCTCACCGTCGTCACCCGCGCCCTCCTGATCCCCCTCACCTACAAACAGCTGAAAGGGATGCGGGCGATGCAGGCGCTGCAGCCGCAGATCAAGGAGCTGCAGGAGAAATACAAAAACGACAAACAGCGCATGCAGCAGGAAATGATGCGCTTCTACAAAGAGAACAAAGTCAACCCGCTGGCCTCCTGTCTGCCGCTCCTGGCCCAGCTGCCGGTCTTCATCACCCTCTTCTACGTCCTCCGCCACGAGCTGCCGCCGGACATGGGCTGCCCGGAAGCGGGGCACTGCGCCGCCTATGGAGCCGAATTCCTCTTCATTCACGTCCTCACGGGGAAGGCGACCGGCGCCGAACTGATCACCCTGCTGGTCCTCTACGTCGGCACCCAGCTCGCCTCCGGCGCGGTGATGGCGGTCACCGCGGACAAAAGCCAACGGATGATGATGTTCGCGCTGCCGCTGATCTTCGTCCCCTTCATCCTCAGCTTCCCGGCCGGGCTGATCCTCTACTGGATCACGACCAACTTCTGGACGATCGGGCAGCAGCTGGTGATCAAACGGATCATCCCGCCGCCGGTCGTGGCCACGCCCGAGGGGGCGGCCGCGATCCAGGCGGCGAAGCCGCCGCCACCGCCGCCACGGAAGAAAAAGAAGCGCCGCTAGGCGGGTGTGAAGGGGGTATGGGCACCCCCTTCACTCAACTTGCTCGGGTGGGTCGGGGCTTGCCTTCCGAGATCCGCACGACCGAGAAGTACAAGCCGTTCAGGGGGTGCCCATACCCCCTTCCAACGAGCGCTTGCTGGTGAGCTGGAGGTCAGCCCTTGGGGCGCTTCTTGGCGATTCCGGGGTTTCGTGGCAGGTTGGGAGGGGTTGAGCCCGTCTTGCGGATTACGTGTAGGTGGCGATGCTCGCTGCCGGCGCGGTCGCCGACGTCGATGATCTGCTCGGGGCTCATCGCCAAGGCCTCGGCGGCGCTCAGCAGCTGCTCCTCTTCCTCCTCGTCGCGCTTGCCCTTCCAGGCCACCAGGACCCCATTTGGCTTCAGGAGCGGGGATGCCAGCTCGGCCAGCGTCGATAGGCGCCCGACGGCGCGGGCGGTGACGGCGTCGTAGGCCTCACGTCCGCCCGCGGCCGCCAAGTCCTCGGAGCGGGTGTTGAGAACGTTGGCGTCGGCGATTCCCGCTGCTGAGATCGCCCGACGCATGAACTCGCACTTGCGGCCCACCGACTCGACCAGGTCGATCTGCGCCTCCGGCAGGGCTACCGCCAGGACCAGGCCCGGAAAGCCCGCCCCGGCGCCGACGTCGGCGATTCGCAGGGCGCCTCGCAGTTCGGGGACCTCGAGGCCGGTGAGGCTGTCGACGACGTGCACCTGCCAGGCGCGCCGGTCGACCACCGAGCTGACCGAGGCCCGCTCCTCGGCGAGCAGGGTGAGAACGGTCTCCAGCTTCGCCCGCGCCGCGGCATCGAGCGCCGCGGCTGGATCCCCGCTCACTCGGGGAGGAGCGGGGCGACGATCACGCAGCGATTTGGCTCGTCGCCCTCGCTGTAGGTCTCGATCCCCGCCCGCTCTTTCAGCCGTTCGTGGACCACGCGCCTTTCCTGGGCGCTCATCGGGTCCATCTCGACCACGCGTTTGTTGGCCTGCGCCTGCTCGGCGGCGCGGTCGGCGCGGCTCTCGAGCGTCTCCCGACGGCGGGCGCGGTAGCCGGCGGCGTCGACGATCACCCGTTTGCGCTCGCGCAGGCCGCGGAAGGCCGCCTGGTAGCAGAGCAGCTGCAAGGCATCGATCGTCTGCCCGCGTTTGCCGATCAGCAGGCCGTAGTCCTCCTCGCCCTCGACCGTGAGCAGGATCCGCTCGTCATCCTCCTCGACGACGACGTCGCCGTCGAGGTCGAGCTCGTCCAGCACTCCCTCGACCAGCTCCTGGGCGCGCTCGGCGGGATTATCGGGCCACTCGTAGCTCTCGGACACGGGCAGCAGGCTATCCGACCGCCGGAGGAATGTGCAGGCGGCGCGTTGACTAGGCTGGCCTGCGATGGGCAAGGTCTACGCCGTGGCGAACCAGAAGGGCGGAGTCGGGAAGACGACGACCGCTGTCAACCTGGCCTCCTGCGCCGCCGCCGAGGGGCGCCAGACCCTTCTCGTCGACCTCGACCCGCAGTGCAACGCGACCGTCGCCCTCGGCGGCGATCGCGATCTCCACCCCTCTTCCTACGACTGCCTGACCGGCGAGACCTCGGTTGCCGAGGCCGCCCGCCCGGCGGGGCCGGACAACCTCTGGCTCGTCCCCGCCAACAAGGACCTCGCCGGCGCCGCGGTCGAGCTGCCGCGGATCGAGGGCTCGGAGACGCGCCTCCGGGAGCGCCTCGGGCCGCTGCGCGAGCGTTTTGCCGTCACCCTCCTCGACTGCCCGCCCGCCCTCGGCCCGGTCAGCGTCAACGCGCTGGTCGCGGCCGACCGCGTGATCGTCCCCGTCCAGGCCGAGTACCTGGCGCTGGAGGGTTTGGTCCAGTTCCTGGAAACGCTGAGCCTGATCAGGCGTGAGCTGAACCCTCAACTTGAGGTTTCGGGTTTGCTGATCACCATGTACGACGAGCGGACCCGGCTCGCCCGCGACGTGGAGACGGAGCTGCGCGACCATTTCGACGGGATGGTCTTCGAGACCGTGATTCCCCGCAGCGTTCGTGTCGCCGAGTCGCCGAGTTATGGTCTGCCCGTGACCGAGCACGCCCCGGCCTCCCAAGGTGCAGTCGCCTACCGCGCCCTGGCGAAGGAGCTGAGCAGCCGTGGCTAGCGCCCAGAAACGAGGGATCGGCCGCGGTCTCTCCTCGATCATTCCCGAGTCGGAGATTCCGGCGGCGGGCGAGCTGCGCGAGCTGCCGGTCTCACTGATCAAGCCAAATCCCACCCAGCCGCGGACCAAGTTCGACGAGGAGGCCCTCGCCGCCCTCGCCGCCTCGATCGAGGCCACCGGCGTCGTCCAGCCGCTGCTGGTCCGCCCCCTTCCCGACGGCAGCTACGAGCTGGTCGCCGGCGAGCGCCGCTGGCGCGCCGCGCAGCAGGCCGGGATCGAGAAGGTGCCGGCGGACGGCCGCGACCAAGAGGAGGCCGAGCGGCTGCAGGCGGCGCTGATCGAGAACATGGTCCGCGAGGACCTCAACCCGGTCGAGGAGGCCCGCGCCTGCGACGCGCTGGTTCGCGATCTCGGCCTGACCAAAGAGGAGCTCGCCCGCCGCGTCGGGCGCAGCCGCCCCGCGGTCTCCAACCTGATCCGCCTGCTTGAGCTCCCCGACGAGGCCCTCACGATGCTCGAGGCCGGCGAGCTCAGCGAGGGCCACGGCAAGGCCCTCCTCGCCGCCCCCGGCAACGACGTCCGCCGCCGCCTCGCCCGCGACGCTGCACGAGGCGGCTGGTCGGTCCGCGAAACCGAGGAGAGGGTTCGGCTGGCTGGCCAGCCAAAGACCAAACCGAGGCGGGCCCCCGGCGATCCCGACGCCCAGGCCGCCCTCCGCGACGTCGCCGACGCCCTCGAGGAGGCCCTCGGCCACGAGGTCACCGCCCGCGCCAAGGGAGACCGAATCATCGCCGAGCTCGGCTTCGGCGACGTCAGCGAGGCCCACGCCCTGGCCCGCCGCCTCCGCAAGCGCAGTGGCGCCTGAGCGCGGCTAAGCGGGCGCGCGCCGGACCGCAGCAGCAGCGAAGTCCACAAGAGTCTCCGCTTGGCGAAGGGCCGCTTTGAGGTCCTTGCCCGCCACGTCGAAGAACCCGTAGTGCGCTTCGTCCTTCAGGCTCAACAGCCGGCGAAGGGCTTTCGCCCCCTTGGGACCGTCAGGCTCGATCTGCTCGACCAGCCTCGTCGCCTGCTGATGATCCTGTCCGCGGGCCCGTCGACCGAGTGCCGCACAGCAGGCAGCGTCGGCGGCCGCGATCCCGGCCAAGACCGCCAGGGCGGCAGCGGCGCTGGAGTACTCCACGTCTCCGGCTTCCCCGGCCGTCATCTCGGCGACTTCGAGGAACTTGCGCGCGTGATCGAGGCGGGCGCGGCCCTGCTCCTTCGAGCAGGCCTGGGTCCGTGCGCCGCTGCGTCTGGGGGTCATGCCCTTCCCAGCAGATCCGACGCTTCGGGGCCGACGAGGCTGACCGCGTCGGCCAGCAGCTCGTCCACCACCGGGGGACGCTCTTTGCGCAGACGCGCGAGATCGCCCTCCTCCACCTCCACGACCCTGGCTGGATTGCCGGTCCACCGCTCGACCTGCCAGCTGAGCAAGTCGAGCTGTTCTCGCCAGACCGGTTCCTGGGAGTCGAAGGCGGCGAACCTGACCACGAACAGGTCGATGTCGCTGTCGACGCCACCGTCGCCCCGAGCCGCCGAGCCGAAGAGCGAGAGGTGGTGCGCTTTGACGTTCCATCCGTCCACCGCGCTGCGGATGCGGTGGAGGAGCTCCTCGCGCAGGTTCGCCAACAGCTCCACCGCCGGAGCGGCCAGGTGTTCCCGGTTGAGGGTGAACAGGAAGGCCCGGCCTGCTTCCTCGCGATCGACGATGCCTTGGTCGCCGAGCCGATCAAGCGCCGCGATCACCCCGCTGTGAGAGGCGCGACCCACGAGGCGGGCGATTTCGCGACCGGTCAGCGGACGGGTCGTCCCGGCGAGGACAGTCAGCACGCCAGGGTCGAGGGAAGAGCTGATGGCAGCGTAGGGACGGGTCAAATCCATGTGGCCAGTTTATCAGCCATATGGATGATATTTCGTCCATATGGATGGTTTCTCGGGCCTCGCTTCACCTGAGATCTGTCCGCGCAACAGGGCGGAAGCGGCCGCACCCAGCTACGATGTGGCGCGGTTTCCGGTTGTCACTACGGGCGATTAGCTCAGTTGGTTAGAGCGCGTCTCTGATAAGGACGAGGTCCCTGGTTCGAATCCAGGATCGCCCATCTAGGCCCGACCTATACTTCGGCGTCAACCACGGTCGGGAGCCCCTTTTGCAGCAGATGCAGATCTATGGCGTCAGTTTCGACATGGTCGGCAAGCAGCCGATCGTGTTGCTCAAGACCGTGGACGGAAACCGCTTCCTGCCGATCTGGATCGGCCACCCCGAGGCGGCCGCGATCCTGATGAAGCTGCAGGGTGCCTCGACCCCGCGGCCGATGACCCACGACCTCCTCTCCGACATGCTGGAGAATCTCGATGCCAAGTGCGAGCGGGTCGCCGTCACCGAGCTGCGCGACAACACGTTCTACGCCTCGATCACGG
>Ga0157378_10006711_pt1 | contig 10058 bp, 11 predicted proteins | sample M65metaG_FD_115309 | JGI IMG/M metagenome (GOLD analysis project Ga0157378, IMG submission 115309) | Miscanthus rhizosphere microbial communities from Kellogg Biological Station, Michigan, USA - M6-5 metaG | ecosystem: Host-associated > Plants > Roots > Rhizosphere > Soil | place: USA: Michigan... | reverse complement strand
CAGACAACCAGCTGCCCTCCGTAGGGGGCGCGCGGGTGGATGGGGATTTTGTTGCACGTCTCGACCATGTCGATGACGGATTTGAGGTCGGAAAAGTCGATCTTGGGGTGGATGCCCTGCGTGTACAGGTTCAAGGCCAGCGTCACCAGATCCACGTTGCCGGTCCGCTCCCCGTTGCCGAACAGGCAGCCCTCCACGCGATCGGCCCCCGCCATCAGCGCCAGCTCGGCCGCCGCCACGCCCGTGCCGCGGTCGTTGTGGGGGTGCAGGCTGAGGACGATCGATTCGCGCCGCGCCAGGTGGCGGTGCATCCATTCGATCTGGTCGGCGTAGACGTTGGGCGTGGCGACCTCGACGGTCGCGGGCAGGTTCAGTATGACGGGCCTGGCCGGCGTGGGCTGCCACACGTCCATCACGGCCTCGCAGATCTCCTTCGCGAAGTCGAGCTCGGTCATCGTGAAGACTTCCGGCGAGTACTCGAAGCGCCAGTCCGTGTCCGGCTGCTCGGCCGCGCACTGCGCGAACCACCGCGCGCCCTGCACGGCGATGTCGACGATGCCGACCTTGTCCTTGCCGTACACGACGCGACGGAACAGCGGCGCCGTCGGGTTGTAGAGATGCACGATCGCACGCTTCGCGCCGCGCACCGATTCGAACGTGCGGCGGATCAGCTCCTCGCGCGCCTGCGTCAGCACCTGGATCGTCACGTCGTCGGGAATCAGCGCCTCCTCGATCAGCTTGCGGACGAAGTCGAAGTCGGTCTGCGAGGCCGAGGGAAACGCCACCTCGATCTCCTTGACGCCGATCTTCACGAGCTGCAGGAACATCCGCAACTTGCGCTCGCCGTCCATCGGCTCGATCAGCGCCTGGTTGCCGTCGCGCAGGTCCGTCGACAGCCAGATGGGCGGCTTCGTGATGGTCTTCGACGGCCAGGTACGGCCGGGGAGATCGATCGGCGGGAACGGGCGGTACTTCTGCGACGGGTCGGCTTTCATGGCTGAACCTCGATCCGGTGGCGGCAAGGATGCGGGACCGCCGCCCGGCTTTCGGACGGCGCGTTCAGTGCTCTGCGGGAGGGGTGTGGGTTATCTGCGCGCGGGGCGCAGCAGCAGCAGGCCGCCCAGGATGAGCGCGCGCGCGGACGGGAGGGTCCGGGGGCTCTTGGCGGCGGTGAGGAAGCTGCTCATAGCCGCCGACGGTATCTCAAAACGCCGCGGATGGCAACCCGCCTACTTCGCGATCGGCGGCACCGGGATCACGCCGGGAAATACATACGCCTGCAGCATCGCGATCACGCCGATCACCGCGGCGCCCGCGATGGAATGCCAGACGACCGTGCGGAAGATCGGCCCGAGCGCGTGCGCGCGCTCCTTCGGATCGTCGTAGCACGCGGCGCACGCCACCATGATCGACTGCGCATCGATCATCTTGCCCATCACGCCGCCGGTCGAGTTCGTGGCCACGATCAGGATCGGATTCAGGTTGAGTTGCTGCGCGGTGATCCGTTGCAGGCTGCCGAACAGCGCGTTCGACGCCGTGTCGGATCCGGTCAGGAACACGCCGAGCCATCCCAAGTACGCCGCGAAGAACGGATACATGAAGCCCGCGCCGGTGAAAGCGAGGCCCAGCACGGCGTCGGTGCCGGAGTAGCGCGTGAGGAATCCGAGGCCCAGCACCTGCGCGATCACCAGCACCGGAATCTTCATCCGCTGCAGCGTCCGCGTGAACGCCTGCCGCCACTGCGCGCCGCTCATGCCCAGCGTGAGCCCGGCCAGCACGGCCGCGACGAAGACGCCGGTGCCCGCGGCAGACAGCCAGTTGATCGTGAAGCGCGCCGCCTCCGGCTTGGCGTTGACCGGCGCGACCGGCGGCATACGCTGCACCAGATTGTGGAGCGCGGGCATGTCCCAGTACGGCAGCGACAGCGTGCCGGCGAACGGCGAGCCCAGCAGCGTCGTGCTGAACTTCGCGCCCGAGAAGAGCTCGTTCAGAAACTTCTTGAAGTCGGGCGTCCCCCAGAGCGCGCAGCACGCGATCAGGATCACCCACGGCATCCACGCCGCCACCGTTTCCTTCGTCGAGTACCGGTACTTCCAGTCGGCGTCGCCGGTCGCCTTGCCCGTCCTCGCCGCGGTTTCACGCTCCTCGCGCAGCAGGAACCGCGTCTTCGGGTGCCACACGAAGCGCAGGAACAGCGCGGTGCAGATGACGGAGAAAACGCCGGAGACGACGTCCGTCATCAAGTGAAACTCGTTCGTCCCCGACGCGAAGAACTGCATCAACGCGAAGGACGCGCCGGCGCAAAGCGCCGCCGGCTCCACCTCGAACACTTCCTTCCACGTCCCGCCTTCCATCTTCCCGAACGTCGCGACGAGCCAGAACGGCACCAGGATCGACACGAACGGAAGCTGGCGCCCGGCCATCGCCGACAGCGTGACCTGGTCGAGGCCGCTCACCGCCGCGAGCGTCACGATCGGCGTGCCGATCGCGCCCCACGCGACGGGCGCGGTGTTCGCGAGCAGGTTCAGCACCGCGGACTGGAACGGCTTGAAGCCGAGGCCCACCATCACCGCCCCGGCGATCGCCACCGGCGTGCCGAAGCCCGACGTGCCCTCGATGATCGCGCCGAACGAGAAGGCGATCAGCACGCACTGCAGGCGCCGGTCGAACGAGATGTGGACGATCGATTCCTTGACCACCTCGAACTTGCCGGTGATGACGGTCATCGTGTACAGGAACATCGCCGCCAGCACGATCCAGATGATCCCGAGGAAGCCGGACAGCGTGCCGAGCGCGAAGGCCGAGACCGCGGAGACGATCGGCATGCGAAACACGAGGCACGATACGAGGAACGCGGCGATCACGCCGAAGAACGCCGCGTAGGGCGCGGAAATGCCCAGGTGGCGCCCGCCCTCCGGGTCGCGGTGGGGATGCAGCGCGATGAAGTAGAGGAGCGTGAGGATCGGAACGGCGGCGATCAGCGTGGAGAGCACCACGCTGCCGGTCGGATCGTAGTTCTGCTGGTACATGCGCGTCCTCCCCGAAGAGTCGCGCGGGCAGCGTACCCGATTCCCGTACGGACTTCCAACTGTCAGGCACGGCCGGCACCGATGGGATAATCGGCGATGCCTTCCGCGCGTTCGTCCTGCCCGCCGTGACGCGCCGCAGCATTGCGACCCGCGACCTCGGGCTCCTGCTCGCCGCGGTGGTCGCTGCCGGCGTCGTCGCCGCGCTGTCGCGACAGGACGCCAACTGGGACCTCAAGAACTACCACTTCTACAACGCCTGGGCGTTCGTGCACGGCCGGCTCGACGTCGATCTCGCGCCGGCGCAGCTGCAGACGTACCTGAGTCCGCTCCTCGACCTGCCGTTCTACGGGATGGTCGCGGCGAACTGGCCGCCGCGGCTGATCGCCTTCGTCCTCGCCGTGCCGGCCGGCATCGGCGCGTTCTTCCTCGTCAAGGTGCTGGGCATCCTGTTCGGCGCGCTGCCGCCCGCCGAGCGGCGCAACCACGTCGCGTTCGCCGCGCTGATCGGGCTCACCGCCGCCGACCCGGCGGCGCTGCTCGCGTCGACGATGAACGAATGGCCCGGGGCCGCGTTGACGATGGCGGCGCTCTGGCTGCTCGTGCGCCGGCAGGTCGACGACGGCCCGCCCGCGAGGACGCTCGTCGCCGCCGGATTCCTCTCCGGCGTCGCCGCGGGCCTCAAGCTCACCGCGGCGACGTTCAGCGTCGGCCTCTGCGCCGCGCTTCTTCTGCGACGGCCGTTCGTACGCCGCGCGCTGCCCGACGCCGCGCTGTTCGGCGTCGCCGTGCTCTGCGGGCTCGCACTCACCGCGGGCTCCTGGTTCCACGCGATGTACGCGCGGTTCGGCAATCCGTTGTTCCCTTTCTACAACGAGATCTTCCGCTCGCCGTGGTGGGAAGCGCAGCCGGTGCTGCTGCAGCAGTTCGGTCCGCGCTCGCCGCTCGAGTGGCTCTACTTCCCGCTGCTCCTGTTCCGCGACACGGCGCGGCTCGTGGCGACGAGCGCGTTCCGGGACTGGCGCCTGCCGGTGCTCTACGTCGCCGCGCTGGCCGCCGCGATCGCGTTCGTCGTGCGCCGGCGCGACGGCACGGCGCCGGCGCCCGTCGGGCCGGTACGCGCGTGGCGCTTCGTGATCGTCTTCTGGCTCGTCTCGTACATGGTGTGGCTCAAGGTGCACGGCATCTACCGCTACATCATTCCGCTCGAGCTCCTGGCGGGCGCGCTGCTGCTGCCCTGCCTGCGCTGGATCTTCGCCCCGCGCGCCGCGAACATCGCGACCGTCTGGGTCACGGTGATCGTGCTGGCGCTGACGCGCTATCCGCAATGGGAGCGCGTGCCGTTCGGCGAGCGCTACGTCGACGTGCACGTGCCGCCCGTCGAGCCGCACGCGCTCGTGATGCTGCTGAGCGACGAGCCGATGTCGTACGTGCTGCCGTTCTTTCCCGCGGATGCGCGCTTCGTCGGCGCCCGGAGCAACTTCATCGCGCCGGGGATGACGAATCGCCTGGCAACCGAAATCGCGCGCGCGATCCGCGAGCACGACGGCCCGCTCTACTCGCTGTCGATTCCCGCCGCCGGCGACGACGTGCTGGCCGCGCACCACCTGCGGCGCGACCGGCAGCGCTGCGGCGCGATCGTCTCGAACCTGACGTCGCGCCCGCTCGAGATGTGCCGGCTGCGGCGCGTCGACGCCGCCGCTGCGCCCGCGGACCCCGCGCGCTAGGGCGAGGCCGGCGGCCGCGTCCGCGTCGCGACGAGGAAGTTGTTCATGCCGAGCTGGAAGTAGCGATGCCGCTCGATGGCGAGTCCCGAGTCCCGCAGCAGCGCGATCAGCGACCGGCGGTCGTAGTACTGCTTGTGGTCGCGGATCTCCGCTTCGCTGACCACCCCCAGCCGATACGCGAGGAACTCGAGCACCGGGCGCGCCGCCTTCGAGGGCACGGTGAGCACCACCTCGCCGCCGGGCTTCAGCACGCGGGCGACCTCCTCGACCATCGCGCGCGGCTGCGCCAGGTGCTCGAGCACGGCCAGCATCGTGACGACGTCGAACGCGGCGTCGGGGAACGGCAGCGTATCGGCGAGCGTCATCGCGACGGTCTCGAGCTTCGCCGTGCGAAGGCGCGGCGCCTTGAAGTCGACGCCGACCGCACGCGCGACGTGCGGCTCGACGGCGCGCAGGAGCCGCGCTTCCCAGCCGCAGCCGACGTCCAGCAGGCGGCAGTCGCGATGCCGGCGCACGACGGGCAGCACCTGGCGGATGCGCAGGCGTCGCAGCAGCGGCTCGAGCGCCGCCTCCTTCACGCCGGCCGCCTGAACACGACGCGCGCCCGCATCAGGTAGTTCCACGCGAACACCAGCGCGGTGGCGAGCAGCTTGCCGGGCACGAGCGGCGCGCCGAGGCGTTCCACGGCGAGGTACAGCGCCAGCTGATTGAGGCCGAGGCCGACGGCGCTGACGGCGAACACCAGCAGGATCTCGTGCCCGCGGGCGAAGCGCACGCCGCTTTCGAACACGAAGCGCACGCCGAGCACGTAGTTCGCCGCCGTCGCGATGACGAACGTCACGCAGGCGACGATCAGGTAGGGGTAGCCGAAGTAGCCTGCGAACAGCGCGAAGAGCGCGATGTCGACGGTCGCCGCCGCGGCGCCGACGCCGAAGTACTGCGCGACGCGCCTCATCGAAAGACGTTGTACTTGACGATGCAGTACAGCGCGCGGACGCCGTCCTTCCAACCGATCTTCTTGCCTTCCTCGTACGTGCGGCCGGAATAGGAGATCCCGACCTCGAAGATGCGGCATCGCATCCGCGCGACCTTCGCGGTGATCTCGGGCTCGAAGCCGAAGCGATCCTCCTCGATGCGGATCGCCTTGATCACGTCGCTGCGGAAGACCTTGTAGCAGGTCTCCATGTCGGTGAGGTTCAGGTTCGTGAACATGTTCGACGTCAGCGTGAGGAACCCGTTGCCGACGCGATGCCAGAAGTACAGCACGCGCCGCGCGTCGCCGCCGGCGAAGCGCGATCCGAACACGACGTCGGCCTTGTCCGACAGGATGGGCTCGACGAGTCGCGGATATTCCATCGGGTCGTACTCGAGATCGGCGTCCTGGATCAGCACGATGTCGCCGGTGGCGGCGGCGATGCCGGTGCGCAGCGCCGCGCCCTTGCCGCGGTTGACGTCGTGATAGAAGGCCTTGTGCACGCGGCCCGCCGGCACGATCCGCGTCTCGAGCCGCTCGCGGGTGCCGTCGCGCGAGCAGTCGTCGACGACGATCACCTCCTTGTCGGGATACGGCGCCGCGTTCACCGCGTCGACGATCGCGTCGATCGAGCCGACTTCGTTATAGCAGGGGATGATGATCGAGAGCTTCACGTTCGAGACGCGGCGCGGCCGGTCCGTGCGTTCGCGCGCGACGCGGCGCGGGCGCGGCTAGGCGGCGGAGGGACGGCGCCGCCGCAGCGCGAGCCACGACGACACGGCGTACCCCGAGAGCGCGTAGATGACGAACCCCGCGAAGAGCACGAGCGGAGGCTGCCACGAGACGAGCGCCACGATCAGGACGATCAGGAAGATCATGACGAACGGAACGCTCTTCTTCAGGTTGAACGTCTTGAAGCTCCAGTACTTGAGGTTGCTCACCATCGTGAGCCCGGCGAAGATCGTCACCGCCCACGCGACCCAGCGCAGCGGCTCGGGGTCGTAGCCCAGGTCGTCGACGACCCAGACGAGGCCCGTGACGACCGCCGCGGCCGACGGGCTCGGCAGCCCCATGAACCACCGCTTGTCGGCGACCTCGAGCAGCGTGTTGAAGCGCGCGAGCCGCAGCGCCGCGCCGGCGACGTACACGAACGCGGCGATCCAGCCGAGCTTGCCCAGGTCGCGCAGCACCCACTCGTACATGATCAGCGCGGGCGCGGCGCCGAAGCACACCATGTCCGAGAGGCTGTCGTACTCGGCGCCGAACGCGCTCTGCGTGTGCGTCATCCGCGCGACGCGGCCGTCGAGGCCGTCCAGCACCATCGCGACGAAGATGGCGATCGACGCATAGTCGAAGTTGACGTTCATCGCCTGCACGATCGCGTAGAAGCCCGCGAACAGCGCGGCGGTGGTGAACAGGTTCGGCAGCAGGAAGATGCCGCGGCGGCGGACGCGGATCTTCAGCGCCACGCGCCGGGTCTGGTAGTCGTCGTCCATGAGCGGGCAAGCCTAGCAGCAACCCGGCGCCCGGACAACGACGGGCGCCGGTCCGGCGAACGACGGGTCAGCGCGCGATCTCCGCGAGGATCGTCGTCGTCGCGAAGACCGTGTCGCCGACGGCGACGCGCGGCTTCGACGACGGCGGCAGGTAGACGTCGACGCGCGAGCCGAAGCGGATGAACCCGTAGCGCTGGCCGCGGCCGAGGCGATCGCCCGGCTTCACGTAGCAGAGGATCCGGCGCGCGACCAGGCCCGCGATCTGCACGCACGTCACCTCGACGCCTTCGCTCGTGCGCAGGAGCAGCGCGTTGCGCTCGTTCTCGAGCGACGCCTTGTCGAGCGCCGCGTTGAGGAAGCTTCCCGCGTGGTACCACGCGTTCGCCACTTCGCCGTCGACGGGACTGCGGTTCGAGTGAACGTTGAACACGTTCATGAACACGCTGATCTTGAGCGCGTCGCGGTCGGCGTAGGGGTCGCGCGTCTGCGCGACCAGCACGACCTTGCCGTCGGCCGGCGACAGCACCGCGTTCAGGTCCATCGGCGCCTCGCGCGGCGGATCGCGGAAGAACTGCACGACGAACGCGACGGCGAGCCACGCGAGGACGATGAGGGGCCACCAGCCGGTGAGCGACAGCGCGACCGCCGCCACGACGGCGATCGCGATATGAAGCCATCCCTCGCGGGCGATGATCGGATGCGGATAGCTGGACATGGAGCGAATTCGCGCGGAGTTGTGTGCCGCTACTTGACCTGGCTCGCGTCGTCGATGCGCTTGTTGAGCTCCTGCGCCTGCTGCTGCACGTTCTGCTCGACACCGCGCGCGCGCTGCATCGCGTCGCCCGGTGTGGGCGCGGTCGACAGATCCTGCGATGCCTGACCCACGGGCGTGGCCTGCGATGCAGAGGTCGCCTTGCCCGTGAGCCCGTACTGCTGCACCGCGGTCTTCGCCAGCATGCCGACGATCACCAGGGCAATCAGGAGGACCACGAGGCCCACCCACCCGCGCTGTCGCGCCGGCGCGGCGCGCTCGAACGATCGCTTCATCGCAGCCTCCTGTTCGCGCTTCCCGGTCAGTTGCGCGTCTGGTCGACCAGCTTGTTCTTCCTGATCCAGGGCATCATCGAGCGCAGCTTCTCACCCACCTGCTCGATCGAATGCTCGGACGTGAGGCGACGGCGCGACTTGAGCGTCGGCGCGCCGGCGCGATTCTCCAGGATGAAGTCCTTGGCGTACTCGCCGGTCTGGATGCGCTTCAGCGCCTCGCGCATCGCCTGCTTCGTCTCGGCGGTGACGATCTTCGGCCCGGTCACGTACTCGCCATACTCGGCGTTGTTCGAGATCGAGTAATTCATGTTGGCGATGCCGCCCTCGTAGATCAGGTCGACGATCAGCTTGACCTCGTGCAGGCACTCGAAGTACGCCATCTCCGGCGCGTAGCCCGCCTCGGTCAGCGTCTCGTATCCGGCCTTGATCAGCTCGACCAGGCCGCCGCACAGGACGGTCTGCTCGCCGAAGAGATCGGTCTCGGTCTCCTCGCGGAAGTTGGTCTCGATCACGCCGGCGCGCGCGCCGCCGATGGCCGCGGCGTACGACAGCGCGACGTCGCGCGCCTTCTTCGAGGCATCCTGGTGGACGGCGATCAGCATCGGGACGCCGCCGCCGGCGGCGTACGTCGAGCGCACCGTGTGGCCCGGCGCCTTCGGCGCGATCATCACGACGTCGAGGTCGGCGCGCGGCACGACCTGCGCGTAGTGGATGTTGAAGCCGTGCGCGAACGCGAGCACCGCACCCTTCTTGATGTTCGGCTCGACGTCGGCCTGGTACACGGCGGCGATGTTCTCGTCGGGCATCAGCATCATCACGACATCGGCGCCCTTCACCGCGTCGCCGACCTCGGCGACCTTGAGCCCGGCCTTCTTCGCCTTGTCCCACGATGCGCCGCCCTTGCGCAGGCCCACGGTCACCTTGACGCCGGAATCGTTGAGGTTCTGCGCGTGGGCATGGCCTTGCGAGCCGTAGCCGACGATCGTCACCTTCTTGCCCTTGATCAGCGACAGGTCCGCGTCCTTCTCGTAGTACACCTTCATGTCAGTGCTCTCCCCGATGCTTCGATGGTCGGATGGTCAAACGCGCAGGATGCGCTCGCCGCGCCCGATGCCCGAGGCGCCGGTGCGGACGGTCTCCAGGATGACGCCCGGCTCGATCGCCGTCAGGAAGGCGTCGAGCTTCGAGCCCGTTCCCGTCAGCTCGATCGTGTAGCTCTTGTCGGTGACGTCGAGGATGCGGCCGCGGAAGATGTCGGCGAGCCGCTTCATCTCGTCCCGGTCCTTCCCGGCCGCGCGCACCTTGACGAGCATCAGCTCCCGCTCGATGTGGTTGCCCTCGGTGAGGTCGACGACCTTCACGACCTCGACCAGCTTGTTGAGCTGCTTGGTGATCTGCTCGATGACGTCGTCCGAGCCGACGGTGACGATCGTCATCCTCGACATCGTCGCGTCCTCGGTCGGCGCCACGGTCAGCGACTCGATGTTGTAGCCACGTGCGGAGAACAGCCCCGAGATGCGCGACAGCGCGCCCGCCTCGTCCTCGACGAGGATGGAGAGGATATGCCTCACAGCTCCTCCGCGAGGATCATCTCGGTCAACCCCTTACCCGCGGCGATCATGGGAAACACGTTTTCCGCCTGGTCGGTGATGAAGTCCATGAACACCAGCCGGTCCGTGAGCTTCAGCGCTTCGCGGAGCGCACCTTCGACGTCGCCGGGCTTCTCGATCTTCATCCCGACGTGACCATAGGCCTCCGCGAGCTTGACGAAATCCGGCAGCGCATCCAT
>Ga0157378_10006710_pt1 | contig 10061 bp, 9 predicted proteins | sample M65metaG_FD_115309 | JGI IMG/M metagenome (GOLD analysis project Ga0157378, IMG submission 115309) | Miscanthus rhizosphere microbial communities from Kellogg Biological Station, Michigan, USA - M6-5 metaG | ecosystem: Host-associated > Plants > Roots > Rhizosphere > Soil | place: USA: Michigan... | reverse complement strand
GAAGCGATGACGAAAGTCCGCCAATCCCCAGCGGATTTGCGTACGCAAGTCCCGCTCGTTGCACAAAGGCAAAATCGCATGGCCATAAGCCTGCGCGATCGCATTCCCGTGACCGAAACGCCGGCCGCTTTCGTGATCGGCTTCGAGAATTTGTTGGTATGTTTGCGGATGATTCTGTTCCAACCAGGAAAGCAGCGTTGGCCCAAAATTAAAGCTGATGTTTGCGTAGTTATTAATGGTCAACGCATTGGCTGTCTGAGGATCGGTGAGCAGGACCGAGCCATTCGGTCCATAACACTCGGAGTGAACACGCTCGTTCCAGTCATGAAAGGGCGCGGCACTGGGCTGTGCTTCTACGACGCCGGTCCAGGGATTCTCACGCGGAGGCTGGTAAAAATGACCGTGGATAATCAGTGCAGGCATTTTGGAGTCGGTGACTGGTCGCCGCTTTCTTAATATGCGATGGCTTAGAGTAAAAACAAAGCGGTGAGGAGTCACCGCACTCCAAATGCCAGCCACGCCGCGCCCAGCAGACCGGCATCGTCACCACATTCAGCTTTGACGATTTGACAGCGCTGCGCCGACACAGGAAACGCGCGCGCGATCATCTCGTCGCGCGCCTGTGCGGCGAACAAATCGAACGCGGCAGATACTCCTCCGCCGATCACGATCTTCTCAGGATTGAGGGTGTTGGCGACGTTCGCGAACGCGATGCCGAGATAAGTTGCCATCTGTCGAAAAACTCCGAGCGCCAATTTGTCGCCCTTCAACGCCGCTTCGTACACGTGTTTAGAGTCTAAATCCGACGGAGCAATCGCGGCCAAAGTTGAGTCCGTACTTTCCTGCAGGCCTTCGCGAGCCATTCGCGCAATTGCGGTGGCCGACGCGCAGACTTCCAGGCAGCCAACGTTGCCGCATTTGCACTTCACTCCGCCGAATGGATCGACACTGGTGTGACCAATTTCGCCGGCGGTGCCATCAATTCCGCGCCAGAGTTTTCTATCGAGAATGATTCCGCTTCCCACCCCTGTGCCCAGAGTCAAACAAACACTTGTTTGACAGTCACGCGAGGCGCCCTTCCACATCTCGCCGAGCGCCGCCGCGTTCGCGTCGTTCTCAAGCAGGATCGGCCAATTCAGTTTCTCTTTCAGCGCGTTGCCAAGTTTGAATCCCGCAAGAGAAGGTATGTTTGGGGCGTTCACCACGATGCCGGTGCCGTGCTGAACTGATCCGGGCACCACCACGGAAACGGCCTCAGTAAGGCCAGACGCTGAGTTTTCACATTCGCCGACGGCCTCGGCGATTGCTGAAACGACGTCGGCTGCACTGCTTGTGTTAGGGGTCCTGGACTTGAAGCGTTCGTGAATGTGACCGCCGTTATCAATAATCGCCGCGCGTAGATTCGTCCCGCCCAGATCGACAGCACAGATCAATTGTTTTGCGTCTGCTTCCATCTGTCAGGAGTGACACGATCAGGCCAAGCCTCGCGATCCGATCCGGGTAGGAGACATCTATCCTTTTCGCCTTCCAAACATATCAAACCCAACCGCAGCGACCAGCACTCCGCCTTTCACTACATACTGGGCCCAGTTTTCAACGTTAAGAAGAGACATGCCGTTATCAAGGCTAGCCAGGATGAGCGCACCCAGCACCGTACCGAAGACGGTGCCGCGCCCACCCATCAGGCTGGTGCCGCCAATCACGCACGATGCGATTGCGTCGAGTTCCATCAAAGTGCCGGCGTCCGGCGACGCGCTGCCGACGCGCGCGGTGTGTAAAAGCGAAGCCAATCCGGCGAGCGCACCCATCAGGCAAAACGCCGCCAGCACGTAGCGCTTCAGGTTGATGCCTGAGAGGCGTGCGGCGTCTGGATTTCCACCGATCGCGTACAGGTACCTGCCGAATGTCGTATTGGACGTCAGAAACGCTCCGGCTAAAGCCACCGCCAGCAAAAAAATGACGGGTATAGGTACGCCGCCCGCTTGATTCATCAGAAAGATGAATGCCACGACTACGATCGACGGAACTACAATGCGCGCGATCATGGCTCCGCCGCTCAGCGCCTGCAGGCCATGACGCCGCCGTGCGCGACTGCGGCGAAGGTTGGACCAGATGACCGCGGCGATGACGGCAGCCGCCAGACCATAGCCAATTCTGGGATCGATGAAATCGCGACCGAGCGATCTGAAAACAGGGAGTTCCACCGGGATAGTTGCGCCTTTGGTCAGCTTGAGAATTATGCCGCGCCAGGCTTGCAGCCCACCCAGGGTAACGATGAACGAAGGAATGTTGAGGTAAGCCACCAACGATCCCTGGATCGCGCCGATCACCAGTCCAACCAGAATCGCCGCGCCCAGGGTAGCGACGATGCCGCGTCCCTGGGTCATCGCGGCGATACCACCAGCCAGTCCAACTACCGCGCCTACCGACAGGTCAATGTTGCCGCACACGATGACCATCAACATGCCGACGGCGAGCACGCCGGTTACCGCAGTTTGCTGCAGCAGCTTTGAGAAATTGATCGCTCCCAGAAAGAGGCCGTACGGATGATTCGGATCGATGGTGGCCCATTGGAAAAAAAGCCAGATCACGATCAGCGCCAGCAACATCGTATAAGCGCGCAGCGCTGATGTGCGCAGTTTGAGCCTGCCGGTAGTTTTCGGGGTCATGGTTCTTTGTCGGTTGCTTAGAGGCGGACCACGCCCGCCAAACATTTATGCAGCTTGCCGGACGTGGCCAGTCGCGCAGGACATCACCGCTTCCGGCGTGGCCTCGCTTCGGGTGAATTCGCCGGTCACGCGGCCTTCGTGCAAAACCATCACGCGATCCGAAAGTCCGAGCACCTCCGGCAGTTCTGACGAGACCAGAATAATGGCCAGGCCACGGGCCGCGAGCCGATTTATCTGCGCATAGATCTCCTGCTTGGCGCCTACGTCAATGCCGCGAGTGGGCTCGTCTAAAAACAGTACGCGCGGGTTTGTCAGCAGCCACTTCGCCAGCACAACTTTCTGCTGGTTGCCACCTGAAAGTGTGCCGGCAATCGTAAATACAGAGGGCGCTTTGATCCTCAGATCGTTTACCGAGTCCTGTGCGGCTGCGTTCTCAGCGTCTTCATCTGTCACGAATTTTCCGGACAGACGACGCAGGCATGCGAGCGTCATATTCTTCAAAATAGTCTGATCCAGAATCAGTCCGTATCGCTTGCGATCCTCAGTTACGAACCCGATGCCGTGCTGAATTGCGTCTGCTGGGCTACTTATCTGGACCAGGCGTCCATCAATCAAAACCTGTGCGGATTTACGTCCCGGGTGGGCGCCAAAGATTGCCATGAGAAGTTCGCTGCGCCCGGAGCCCATCAAGCCGGCAACGCCAAGCACTTCGCCTTTCCGCGCGCGGCAGTTCACTCGATCGACCAGCAGCTTTCCGGGCACCGACGGATCTTCGACGGTCACGTCCCGTGCTTCAAAGACGATGTCGCCGCATTCATGTGTCGCTTCGGGGAAGATCTGGCTCACTTCACGGCCCACCATCCGCGCGATTACGCCCGGCTCGTCCAGCTCAGCGGTGGCGTTGGTATCAACCGCGCGCCCATCTCGCAGCACGGTCAGGCGGTGACTGAGGCGAAACACCTCGTCCAGTTTGTGAGAGATGTAAATCATCGCGACGCCGCGCGCGCGCAGGCCCTCCAGAATGGTGAACAGCGTTTCAACTTCCGACTCGGTCAGGGCTGCTGTCGGTTCATCGAGCACGAGAATGCGCGCATTTTGCGAGAGCGCCTTGGCAATTTCGACCAGTTGTTGCTGGCCGATTCCCAGATTGCGCACCGGCGTGCGTGGATCGATTGAAAGATGAAGCTCATCGAGAGTTTTCTGGGCCCGGCTGTAAAGTTCTTCCCAGTTAATTACGCCGAATCGTCGCGGTTCCCGGCCCAACCAGATGTTTTCGGCAACGCTGAGATCCTTTACCAGAGACAGTTCCTGATAAATCACCGCAATGCCTGCCTGTTCCGAATCGCGGACACTGGCAAAGCGGCGGACCGTGCCTTCCAGCAATATCTCTCCGTCGTATTCGGGATAAGGATAAACGCCGGCGAGAATCTTGATCAGGGTGGATTTGCCAGCACCGTTTTCCCCGACCAGCGCATGGATTTCACCGGGATGTAGATCAAATGTCACACCGTCCAGCGCCCTTACGCCAGGAAAGGACTTCGTGATGTGCTTCATCTCGAGAAGGTGGGTGTTCATGGCCACACGAAAACTGCCGTCTGCTTACTGATTCTTCGGCCATTGATCCCGCGGGACGTTCTTATACACATCCTCCAGTTTGTGATAGCCGTCCTTGATCGTAGTCTGCATCACGTTGTTCTTGTCCAGCACCATCGGTTCGAAGAGAAGCGCGGGCACGTCAATCTTGCCGTTGTTGATTTTGTCCTTCGCTTCGACTGATTCACCGCGCGCCAGTTTCATCGCCGAATCGACAGCCGCGAAGGCCAGCGGCTGGATCGGCTTGTAAATGGTCATCGTCTGTTTGCCTTCGACTACGCGCTGCACCGCGTCGAGAGAGGCGTCCTGGCCGGTAACGAGAATTTTGCCGACGAGATCCGGCGGCAAAGCCGAGATGGCGCCGCCCGCGGTTCCATCGTTGGAAGCGACCACAGCCTGGATGTTGTTATTATTTTTGGTGAGCGCGTCTTCCATGATTCTGAGTGCTTCACTGGCGAGCCACTCGCGCGCAAACTGCTTGGCCACGATTTTTATGTCGCCGCGATCGATTGCCGGCTGTAGCACCTGCATCTGACCTTCCATCAGCAAGAGCGCGTTGTTGTCGGTTTGTGAGCCGCCGATCAAAACATAGTTTCCTTTCGGCGCGTGATCGAGCGCGTACTGCGCCTGCATCTGACCGATCTTCACCACCTGGTGCGAGACGTAAAGATCGACGTCCGAATTGCGGATCAGGCGGTCATAGCTGATGACCTTCACGCCCTGTTTGTGCGCGGCTTCTACAATCGACGCGGCAATCTGGCCATTGTGAGGCGCTACAATCAGGACATCGACGCCCTTGGTGAGAAGATTTTCACATTGCTTGATCTGGTCCGCGTCGATGCCGTTGGCCACTTGCACTTCGCACTGGGCCCCGACTTCCTTACAACGTTGTTCGACCAGCGCCTTGTCTCGCTGCCAGCGCTCTTCTTTCAAAGTGTCCATCGAAAATCCGATGCGCACCTGACCGCCTTGTTTGGCAGCACCGTTGGTATTGCCGGATTCAGGGCCTTTCACACACGCCGCTGTTAAGAACGCCACTGCTGCGCAAAAGATGAAAGCTTTCATAGCAGGTCTCATGTTCTTTTCCTCGTTTAGTTTCGTTGATAAAGCTCGGTCAGATTTCTTAGACGGATGACTATTTCTTCCGTAATCGAATCCGGTCTCATACGCCATTTCCAGTTTCCCGTTTCGCTCGCCGGCAGGTTCATGCGTGCCTCGTTCCCGAGGCCCAGCACATCCTGCATGGGAATGATTGCGGTATCAGCCACCGAAGCCGACGCGGTACGAATCATGTCCCAGTGGATCTCGCGGCCATCGCTTGCCAATTCACGCAGACAGAAAGCACGCTCTGTTTCGTCCAGGCCGTCGAACCAGCCTGCGCTGGTATTGTTGTCGTGCGTGCCGGTATAGACAACCGTGTCGCGTGTGTAGTTGCGCGGCAAATGTTCGTTTGTTTCGTCGCCGCCAAAAGCGAATTGCAGTACACGCATTCCCGGAAAACCAAATTGTTCCCTCAAGCGCTCGACGTCTTTAGTAATGATGCCGAGATTTTCCGCTATGATCGGCAATTCACCAAGCTTTTTCTGCAGCGCCTGGAACAATTCTGCTCCGGGCGTGGGAGCCCACTCGCCCTCAACTGCAGTGCTCGCGCCGGCGGGGACCTCCCAACAGGAAGAAAAACCGCGAAAGTGATCGATTCGCACTATATCGAACAATTCCAGCGACCACCTCAGCCGATCGATCCACCATTGAAAGCCGTCAGCCAGATGACGGTCCCAGTCGTAAAGCGGATTGCCCCAGAGCTGTCCGGTCTCGCTGAAATAGTCGGGCGGCACACCGGCCACAACGGCCGGTCGTCCTTTCTGATCGAGCTTGAAAAGTTCGCGATGCGCCCAGACGTCGACCGAATCATAAGCAACGAAAATCGGCATGTCGCCAATAATCCTGACGTTCTTCTTCCGGGCGTAGTCTCGCAAATTATTCCATTGCCGAAAGAACAGGAACTGAAAGAACTTTTCCGCGGCGATCTTTGATCCAAGTTCACCTTGTACCCGGACCAGCGCTTCAGGCTTTCGCAAAGCGAGTTCCGTCTCCCACTCACACCAGCCACGATTAGCGTGCACACGTTTCAGCGCGCGATACACGGCAAAGTCTTCCAGCCACCACGACGCCCGGTCACAAAAACTTTCGTAGCCCGCGCGAAGATCTGCGGGAGCCCGAGCGAAAGCATGGAAGGCTTTCTGCAGCACGGCTTCTTTGAAAGTGCGCGCTACATCAAAATCGTCTGAGTCTTTAACCAATGACGAAACTTCGGCTTCGTCCAGCAGGCCCTCACCGATCAATTGCCGCGGATCGATTAAGAGCGTGTTGCCGGCAAACGCCGAACTTGATTGATAAGGCGAGTTGCCCTCGCCGATCGGCACCAGCGGCAGAACCTGCCACAAGTGTTGGCCGGCCGCAGCCAGAAAATCAACGAACGCAAATGCCTCAACACCAAAGTCGCCAACACTGAATGGCCCGGAAAGTGATGTCGGATGCAGGAGAATGCCGCTGGATCGAGATTGAAGTCGCGTCACGCCTGGCAGCATAATACACGACCCATGAACGCCGGCAGAGCCAACGCGCGATTCGCCATTCACGGTTACCTCGGAATCGTGATCATTCTGGCGGCTGAAGCATTGCTCTTCAGCGGCAACCGCCTTGTCGGTGGTTGGTTCACGCCGATAGTCTGGACCGGATACATACTTTTCATTGATGCCCTCGTTTTCAGGTTTCGCGGCCGCTCACTGCTGATGACGGACCGGCTCGAGTTTTTGATCGTCGCTATTTTCTCGATCGCGGTCTGGTGGCTTTGCGAGTTTTACAATGCCCCGCGCTTCTGGAAATCAGAGCTCGAGTTGTGGTGGCATTACCACAATCTCACTCCTAATCCGTACGTGCGTCGCCTCGGCTATGACTGGGCATTTGCGACAATTTTTCCGGCCATGTTCGAGACCGCTGAAGTATTCTCAGTCACGATTTTCAAGCGACAGTCCAGGTATCGTCCAATTAAGTTTTCAAAAGGACTGCTGCGTGTATCCGCGGTTTTGGGTCTGGCCGGTTGCGTTGTGCCGTTGATTTACCCGTCAGAATGGTTTGCTCCGCTCATCTGGCTCGCGTTCATTTTTCTGGTCGATCCGTTGAATGCGCTGCGCGGCTACCCGTCGATCTCAAATGATCTCAAACGCGGCGACTGGCGCCGTCTTTTGTCTCTGCTCGCGGCGGGATTAGTGTGCGGATTCCTTTGGGAGTTCTGGAACTACTGGGCCCTGGCGAAATGGACTTACACGGTCCCGTATTTTGGCAATATCAAGCTGTTCGAAATGCCGGTGCTCGGCTTTCTCGGCTTCCCGCCATTTGCAGTTGAGTGCTGGGTGATCTATATCTTGCTGCGCTCATTTCTACAGCCGGAGAAGCGTGAAACTGACAACGCCGAAATTTTTGTCAGTGCAGCTTAGGAGAGCCTCGTGAAGATTAGGACCTGGATCAAACGTCTCGGTTTTTGGGGGCTGATGTTCTTTCTTGTGAAAGGGCTCCTGTGGTTGACGATTCCCGCGCTCATCTCGGTTCTGGCGACCAATTGTTCCGGTTCGCGTTAACGTTCAAGTGAAGTCATTCCGCTTCCTGTCAATCTCGAACATCGTTTGCCTGCTCGTCTTTTCGTTTCTGGCCGTTGAAGGTCAGGAGGCCAAACGGCCGCGTGCTCGCGAAGCCGGAGTCGAAGTCGGTATATTGCCGCCTGGCCCTCTGAATGCGATTACCGACGTGAGCGGAGTGATGGTGGGGCACCAAACGCAGATCCGTGGCGACAACGTGCGGACCGGGCTGACCGTCATTCTTCCTCACAATGGAAACCTGTTTCGTGAAAAAGTCCCGGGGGCAGTTTTTATCGGGAACGCTTTTGGAAAGCTGGCCGGCTCGACTCAGGTAAACGAGCTCGGCGAGATCGAAACTCCGATCATGCTCGCCTCGACCTTGAATGTGCCGCGCGTCGCCGATGCCACCATCGATTACATGCTCGCGTTGCCTGGCAACGAGGACGTCCAGTCCATCAATCCGTTGGTGGGTGAAACAAACGATGGCTATTTGAATGACATTCGCGGGCGGCACGTGGGGCGCGAAGAGGTTTTTGCGGCGATCAAGAGCGCGCGGGGCGGTCCAGTCGAGGAAGGAACGGTCGGCGCCGGGACAGGCACCGTCGCTTTCGGCTTCAAAGGCGGCATCGGCACTTCATCGCGCAAGTTGCCTGCGTCACTGGGCGGTTACACGGTGGGCGTGCTGGTGCAGTCAAATTTTGGCGGAATCCTGACGATAAATGGCGCGCCCGTGGGACGCGAACTGGGGAAGTACTATCTGAAAGAGCAACTCGGCCGGACAACCTCGGGTGCGTCCAACAATTCTGCCGATGGTTCGATCATTATCGTCATCGCTACCGATGCGCCTATCGATCATCGCAACCTGCAACGGCTGGCGGCCCGCTCGATGATGGGACTGGCGCGCACCGGCTCTTCCGGCTCAAACGGCAGCGGCGATTACGCGATCGCTTTTTCAGTCGCGCCTGAGCTTCGCATTCGTAATCTGCCCGGTACGGGAGATAAGAAGTTGAGTATCTCTCTGCTTTCCAACGATGCCATGTCGCCTTTATTTCTGGCCGTGATCGAAGCCACCGAAGAAGCGATTTATAACTCGCTGTTTCGCGCGACAACCATCACCGGTCGCGGCCGCACGGTCGAAGCACTGCCAATCGATCGCACTTTGGAGATCCTTCGCAAGCATGGCGCGCTCAGTAAACCAAAAGTTTGACAGCCCCTCAGTGACTAACTAGAATACGCGCCACTCAAAAATCCCGTTGGAGGAAAAATGACCCTCAAGATCAAGATTAACAGGAAGAGTATCGAGTCGATGACGCGGCAAATTACCGACCAGCTGGGAAGCTTGATCAGCTCAGGCGCGCTGGCGGTCGGAAGCATGCTGCCCAGCGAGCGAACGCTGGCAAACTCGCTTGGCGTAGCACGCAACGTGGTGCGCGGCAGCTATGAATACCTTGAGAAAGCGGGAGTCGTACAGCGCGAAGGAAAAAAAGGAAGACGCGTGCGGACAAAGTCCTCAAAGAAAAGAGCCGCTGCGCGCCCTGTCAAGAAAGCCGCGAAGAAGCGTTAGCGCGATCCGCCTCGCATCCTGATTCAGGAAATTGATTCACGCGCATCCTCGCCAAGCGCGAGAATCTCTCGGCGGATCGCCGCGCGTTCAGCCAGCAACTTCACAAAGAATCGACGGCGCATCAGAAACATCGACAGGGCGGCCAGACTCCCGGAAAACTGGTCAATTTCCTCGAAAAAACGGACCGCCACGTAACCACACGCAGGCACAATAATCAGCGCAATTACCGCCGCGGGCCATCCCGCTAACTTCGCGGCCAAGCCGGCCGCCAATAACCACGTGAGTGGAAACAGCAGCATGGCGGAGATGATCTTGAAAGTTGAAAGCACGTCCTGCTCAGTGTTGAAGCGGCGCGACAAGTATCCGGCGAGCCGGTAGGCGGGGTAATGAACCACCGCGCCGAACAGGGCGAACGGCGCCATGGCCACGCAGGTGATCACGCGCGCCAAGAGTCCGGCGATAGTATGAGCGGCCGTGGGTGGCAGAGTCAGATCCGAAGGATCCATCCCTGCCTGGCTGAGTTCCTGCTCAAAAAAGGAAATGAGCGACTCGCTCGCGTCGATGCGCCGTGGCGAGTGCTTGTGATAGTCCGCAAAGCCT
>Ga0157378_10006707_pt1 | contig 10062 bp, 7 predicted proteins | sample M65metaG_FD_115309 | JGI IMG/M metagenome (GOLD analysis project Ga0157378, IMG submission 115309) | Miscanthus rhizosphere microbial communities from Kellogg Biological Station, Michigan, USA - M6-5 metaG | ecosystem: Host-associated > Plants > Roots > Rhizosphere > Soil | place: USA: Michigan... | reverse complement strand
TGGACATGGTACGCTTTCACGATCGCTCTGTCGGACCGCATCCGCAATGGAGCTACCAGATCGCCTTCGGTCCCGGGCAACTGGCCGACGTGGCCGGCTGGCTCGCGCTCAATCACGGCGCGCTCGACGTCTTCATGCATCCGAACACCGGCGACGCGCTTCGCGACCACCGTGATTCCGCGGTGTGGATCGGACGGAGCTACGCGCTGGACCTGCGGGCCGTCGGGGGATGAGCAACCTCCGGCGCGACGCGTCCGCGTGGAGCGCGGGCGCCGCGCCGGAAACGACGCGTCGTTACATGTTGCCCTTCAGCTGCGCGCGGATCTCCCCGCCCGGGTTCTTGGCGCTGTGCACGTTGACGTACAGCTTGCCTTGCTTGTAGCTCTCGTACTGCGCGTCGGTCAGCTTGGCGCCGGCCGCGGCCTCGAACGTGTTGTCGCCCGTCTTGGTGAACGGCACGATCACAGGGCCGTTCGTTCCGGCGGCTGCTTCATGGATGTGCGACGCCGTGGCCGTCATGCCCGAAACGGTGACCTTGGCCGTCAGCGTGCGGTCCGCCTTGATGTCGACGACGGCTTCGCCGGTCGCGGACGTTGTGACGGGCGGCACTTCCTCGGCGCCGGTGAGCGTCAGGCGCTGGCCGCCGACCATCGGGGCCATCGACGCGCAGCTGGCGATCAATCCGGCGGCACCGACGGCCAGCAGCGTGGAAATGAGGGACTTGCTGACGTTCAGATTCATGGAGGGCTCCTCGAGTAGGCCGGGCGGCCGGGGCGACAGTGTCGCACAACGGCCGGGGCTCCGGCAGCGCCGGCAGGGGGTCAGTCGCCGTGGAACTGGCACAGCGCGAATACGGGGTACCCCTGCCGCTCGAGGCGGGCCCGTCCGCCGAGATCGGGGAGATCGACGATGAACGCGCAGCCGACCACGGTGCCGCCGGCCGTGGCGATCAGCTTCAGCGCCGCTTCGGCGGTTCCCCCCGTCGCGATCAGGTCGTCGACCAGAAGCACCCGCTCGCCGCGGCGGATCGCGTCGCGGTGCACTTCCAGCCGATCGCTGCCGTATTCCAGCTCGTAATCCTGGCCGAAGTTCTCCGCCGGCAGCTTGCCGCGCTTGCGCAGCGGCACGAACCCGGCGCCGAGCGCGAATGCGAGCGCCGCGCCCACGATGAAGCCGCGCGACTCGATCGCCGCGATCTTGGCCACCGGCGGCCCGCGATAGAGCTTCGCGAACTGGTCGATGACCGCATGGAACGCGTCGCCCTGCTTGAGCAGCGTCGTGATGTCGCGAAACTGGACGCCCGGCTTGGGAAAGTCGGGCACCGTGCGAATCAGCGCCTTGAGATCGAGCCCTGCGGTCATGCGGAACGTCCTCCCGGGTGGCGTGCGCGGCGGCAGCGTAACACCGCGCGGCGGCCCGCGTGTCGAGCGCGGCCTTTGCGGAGCCGTCCTACGCGACGTGCGTCGCCGCGCCTACCGCGGAAAATGCGCCGCGCGCGTAACGTCGACGCATGACGGTCAGGAACGCCATTGCCAGCCTCGCGGTGAAGGATCTCAAGGCAGCGTCCTCGTGGTATGAGCGCCTTCTCGGGCGCGCGCCCGATTCCACGCCAATGCCGGAAGTCGCCGAGTGGCGGTTCGAGCGCGGCGGTTGGCTGCAGGTCTACCGGCGCGACGACGAGCGCGCCGGGATGGGCTCCGCGACGCTGGCGGTCGCCGACCTCGACGGCGAGGTGGAGCGGCTCAAGAACCTCGGCATCGACATCGGCCTGTCGATGTCGGGCGACAAGGCGAAGGTGGCGATGATCCGCGACCCCGACGGCAACAGCATTGCGTTCGCGCAGGCGCTCGATCCCGGCATGGCGCGTTGACCGCGCCGGCCTTCGCCGGCGATCGCCCAGGAGACCAACATGGCAAAGCTCACGACATTCGCCCGCAAACGTCTGCCGAAGTCCGACTTCGCGCTGCCCGGCGGGCGCTTTCCGGTCGAGGACAAGGCGCACGCACGCGACGCCAAGGCGCGCGCGTCGCAGGGCTACAACGCCGGTCGCCTGTCGGCGGCGGAGAAGAAGACGGTGGACCGCAAGGCGGACGCGGTGCTCGGCCGCAAGGGCAAGTAGCCGGGCTCGGTGCGGATGCGCATCGTCGACCGCGGGCGGCGGCGCGGTAGTGCCGGCGCCGGCGGGTGCGGTCACCGTCCTCGCCGCGCCACGTCCACGTCGAGGTACTTCCAGTAGCTCGAGAACACCATCGGGCGAAAACCCGCCAGCCACGGCTGGATGTAGCTGTTCTCGAGCCGGAAGTACGCGGGCAGCAACGGCATGAACGTGCGCTCGATGTCGTTCATCGCGTGCGCCGCCGCGATTTCCTCTTCGTCGCTCGCCGCCCGCAGGAACTGCGCGGCGGCGCGGTCGTAGTCGGCATTGGCGAACTGCGTCACGTTGACGCGCAGCGGCTGCACGCTGTGCAGCTGCGCGAAGATGTTGTAGCCGGTCGGTGAGCCGCCGAAGCCGCCCTGCCAGATCTGGAACTTGCCCTTTTCGAGATCCTTGATCACTTCCTGGAAGGGCGCGAGCGTGAACTCGCTGCGCAGCCCGATCGCCTCCATGTTCTTCTTCCACAGCGTCTGCGTCTCGCGCGAGATCCCGCCGGTGCGCAGCGTCAGCGTGAGGGCAAGGCGCGAGCCGTCGGGAGCCTTGCGGAAGCCGTCGGCGTCGCGCTTGTCGTAGCCGAAGCGGTCGAGGAGGGCGTTGGCCGTTCGCGGATCGTAGCCGGACTTCTGCGGCAGCGTGGGGTCGTGGCCCGTGACGCCCGGCATGATCATCTGGTTCGCCGGCGTCCCCTGTCCCGCCAGCACCACCTTCACCAGCGTGTCCGTGTCCCACGCGGCGGCGATCGCGCGCCGCAGCGCGACGCGTTCGTTCGACATGCCGCCGATGACCGGGTCCTTGGTGTTGAAGTACACCGAGAACAGGAACGGCTCGTAATGCACATAGCGGGTGATGCCCTTCGCGGCGTACTCTGGCTTGAGCTTGTTGTCGGTCAGCAGCCGCGACGCGATCTCGGCCCGCAGCTGCACGAAGTCCAGGTTGCCTTGCTCGAACAGCAGCAGCCGCGTGATGTCCTCGTCGATGATGTTGATCTCGACGGTGCCGGCCATCGGCACGCGCTTGCCCTTCATGCTGCGGACAAGCTCGGCGTTGGCGGGATCGCTGCTCTCGGGAAAGTACGCCTCGCGATACTTCGGGTTGGCCTCGAGCACGAGCTTCGAGCCGCGCTTCCACTCCTTGAGGCGATACGGCCCGGTGCCCACCGGCCGCGCGCGGATGTCGCCCTTGGCGTCGTCGACGACCTCGCGCGGCACCGCGCCGACGAAGCCCAGAACGTCGCGTACGCTCGGGTAGTTCGGCTCCTTCATCCGGATCTGGTACGTATAGCGGTCGAGGGCCTTCAGGCCTTCGATCGGCGCATCGAAGTTGAACTTGCCCTTCTTCTTCGCGTCCTCGACGACGGGACGCGCGCCAAGGATGAGGTCCGTCAGGATCGGCGAGCCGGCGCGCCGCCCGTTCGGGTCGAGCCAGCGCTTGTACGCGTAGACGTAGTCGTCGGCGGTGAGCTCGCGCGGCTTGCCCTTGAACACCGGATCATCGTGGAACAGGATCCCGTGCTTCAGGCGCACGGTCCACACCTTGCCGTCGTCGGCGACCTCGACCGGCGAGGCCGCCGTCAACGGCACGAGCTTCGGCACCTTCGCGAGGTAATCCCATTCGAACGCCGGCTCGAACAGCGCCTGGATCACCTGGAACGACGGGTCCTCGCTGAACTGCTGCGGGTCGAGGGTGTCGATCTCGAACTGCGCGATGCGCAGCACCTTCGCGGCGTCCGCGGCCTGCGCCGACGGCAACGCTCCCGCGAGGCTCAGCGCGAAGAGCGTGGCGACGATGCGCAGCGTGGACGCCGTCGAAGCTCGCAGCAGGCGGACGCGCATCAGGAACACCCCCGGTCGTGGCAGCGCGCATCGTATCGCAGTAGCGGCCGGCCTTGCTACGATGTCCGCCTTGGATCGGCCTCCCGTCACGATGCTCCGCCTTCTCGCCGGCCTCATGGCCGCCGTCTCGTTCGTGTTCGCACCGGCGTCGCCCGCGGCGGCGGAGATGCCGCCCGATCCGGCCGTGCAGCCGCCGGCGTTCCGCCTGCCCGCGGGCGCCCGGCCGCTGCGCTACGACCTGGCGTTGAGCATCGTGCCCGGCGAGGCGAAGGTCGCGGGCGAGGTGACGATCGACGTCGAGCTCGATCGCCCGCACCCGGTGCTGTGGCTCAATGCGGACTCGCTGGCCGTGTCGCGGGCATCGGTCGACCGCGCCGGGACCGGCGCGACGGTGGTCCCCGGCGGCAAGCAGTTCGTCGGCATCGCGTTCGAGCCGCCGCTTTCCGCCGGCCGGCATCGCCTCACGCTCGCGTTCGAGGCAGCGCAGTCGACCAACTCGGCCCGCGGCATCTTCGCTTTGCAGGACGGCGGCGCGTGGTACGCGATGACGCAATTCGAGTCGATCTCGGCGCGTCGCGCGTTTCCGTGCTTCGACGAGCCGGGCTTCAAGACGCCGTGGACGTTGACGCTGCGCGTGCCGCGCGATCTCGTCGCCGTGGCCAACACGCAGGTCGTCGCCGAAACGCCCGACGGCGAGGGCTTCAAGCGTGTCCGCTTCGCGCCGACGCGGCCGCTGCCGACCTACCTCCTCGCCTTTGCCGTCGGACCGTGGCAGTCGGTCGACCTCGGGCGGCAGGGGCTTGGTGGCACGCCGACGCGCGTGGTGGTACCGCGCGGCCGCACGGGCAACGTCGCGTTCGTGTCGCGCGCCTACCCCGAGCTCTTTGGTGAGATCGAGCGCTATTTCGCGATTCCCTATCCGTTCGACAAACTCGATCACGTCGCGATCCCCATCGCTGTGGGCTTCGCGATGGAGAACGCGGGGATGATCACGTACGGCGCGACGGGCGTGATCCCGCCGGTGGGCGAAGGCTCGGCGCGCTTCCGGCGTGGCGCCGCGAACGTGGGCGCGCACGAGATCGCGCATCAGTGGTTCGGCGACCTCGTCACGCCGGCGTGGTGGGACGACATCTGGCTCAACGAGGCGTTCGCGACGTGGTTCGCCGAGAAGACCGTCGAGCGTTGGCGGCCGGACTATCTGCGCGGCGCCGGGCGCGTCGAGGCGCGCGCACAGGCGATCGACGCCGACATGCTCGCGTCGGCGCGGCGCATCCGCGAGCCCGTGAACTCGATCGGCGACATCTACAACGCGTTCGACGCGATCACCTACCAGAAGGGCGCCACCGTCATCGGCATGTTCGAGGCGTGGATCGGCGAGGCGCCGTTCCGGCGCGGCGTGCAGCGCTATCTGGAGACGCGGCGCGACGGCTCGGCGACGGCGACCGACCTGCTGGACGCGCTCACCCGGTCGAGCCGCCTGCCCATCGCCCCTGCCTTCGAGACGTTCCTCGACCAGAACGGCGTGCCGCGGGTCGAGGTGCGGCTGCAGTGCGATGCCAAGGGCGCGGCGCTGTCGCTGTCGCAGCGCCGGCTGACGACGCTCACGGCCGCCGCGACGCCGGCATCGCAGCAGTGGCAGATCCCCGTGTGCGCGCGCGTCGGCTCGGCGGGCGGCACGTCGTCGCGGCAGGTGTGCACGCTGCTGCGCGAGAAGACGCAGACGCTGCCGCTTGGCCGCGCCTGCCCCGCCTACGTCTTCGCCAACGCGGGCGGTCGCGGCTATTACGTCGCGGACTATCGCGAGAGCGTGCTCGACCGGCTGACGCGCCACCGCGCGGCACTGACCGTGGCCGAGCTGTCGAGCCAGATGGACGACTTCCGTTCGCTCGTCCGCGCCGGCGCCGTGGCGCCCGCGATCGCGCTGGAGTGGGCGCGCTACGGCGCGGCATCGCGCGATCGGAACGTGGTGCGGGCGGCGGTCGCGCTCGCCGAGTTCGAGGGCGACACGGTGATGGGCGGCGCCGCCGCGCCGCGCTTCGCCACGTTCGTGCGCGAGACGTTCGCGCCGCGGGCGCGTGCGCTGGGCTTCGCTCCGAAACCGGGCGAGAGCGACGACGACCAGCTGATGCGCCGCACGCTGCTGCGCTTCGCCGCGCCCTACGATCCCGAGCTCCTCGTCGAAGCGCGCCGGCGGGCGCTTGCGTGGATCGCCGATCGCAAGGCCGAGGACCCGGGGATGGTCGACGTCGTGCTGATCACGGCGGCGCGCGCAGGCGACCCGTCGCTGTTCGAGGCGATGCTGGCGGCGGCCAGGTCGACGCAGGAGCCACTCGAGCGACGCTACCTGATGATGGCGCTGTTCTCGTTCGTCGACCCCGCGCTCGCGACCCGGGGGCTCGACCTCCTGCTCGATCCGACGTTCGACGTGCGCGAAACGTGGACGGCGCTGTACGACGCTCACGGCTGGAACCCGACGCGCCGCGCGACGTACGACTACCTCGTCGCGAACTTCGACGCGGTGGCGAAGACCGTCGACCCCGACGCGCCCGGGCGCTGGCTGGCCTTTGGCGCCGGGCTGTGCTCGGCGAAGGAGTGGGGCGAGGTGGAGGCGTTCTGGAAGCCGCGGGCGACGACCTATCCGGGCGCCGAGCGCCGACTGGCGTCGACGCTGGAGGCGATCGAGCTGTGCGCGCGGTTGCGCGACGCGGCGTCCTGACGTGCCCGTGCGCAAGCGTCAGCGCCGCCGCGGCGGTGGTCCGCGGGGCGCCTGTCATCGACCAGAGAGCCTCGCACTGCCGCCGCGACCGGCGTAGATTGGGCGTTCGTTCCGTCCCCCTTTCGCTGCTCGCGCCCGTGTCCGTCGCCTATCGATTCGGCCGCTTCGAGCTGAGGACGGCCACGCGGGAGCTCCTGGCCGACCGCGTCGCCGTTCCGCTCGGCGCGCGCGCGTTCGACGTCCTCCTCGCCCTCGTCGAACGGCGCGAGCGGCTGGTGCCGAAGAGCGAGCTGCTCGACGTGGTGTGGCCCGGTCTGGTCGTCGAGGAAAATAACCTGCAGGTGCAGATTTCCGCACTGCGCAAGGTCCTTGGCCAGGACGCGATCGCGACGATCCCCGGCCTTGGCTATCGATTCACGGCGGCGCTTTCCGAGCGTGGTGCGTCGGGCGCACGCTCAGAGCCCACGCCCGATCCGTTGCACAAGAACGCCACGCGTGCGACGCGCCCGTCGCCGGTGGACGACGGCGCGCCGTCGATCGCCGTGCTGCCGTTCGTGAACATGAGCGACGACGAGGCGAACGAATATTTCGCCGACGGCGTTGCCGAAGAGCTGCTCAACGTGTTGTCCAAGATCCGGGGCTTGCGCGTCGCGTCGCACACGTCGGCCTTCACCTTCAAGGGGACGAAAGTCGACATCGCGACGATCGCGACGCGCCTCAACGTGTCGACGGTGCTCGAAGGAAGCGTGCGCAAGTCGGGCAAGCGCGTGCGGATCACCGTCCAGCTTGTGCACGTCGCCACCGATTCGCACCTCTGGTCCGAAACGTACGACCGCGAGGTGGACGACATCTTCGCCGTGCAGGACGATATCGCGCGGGCCGTCGTCCGCGAGTTGCGCTCGACGCTGCTCGGCGAATCGCGCGGCGATCCGGCCAACGCCGCGGTGCGCGCCGAAGTTCGCGCCGCGGCGAAGGGACGCAGCAAGAATCCGGAGGCGTACCGGCTCTACCTTCAGGGACGCGCCCTGGTCGTGCGCCGGACGCAGGCGAGCGTGTCGACCGGCATCGAGTACCTGCGGAAGGCGGTGACCCTCGATCCCGACTTTGCCGTGGCCTGGGCCGCCTTGTCCTATGCGCAGATGATCGAGGCCGGGACCGGCGGGTGGGCGCCGTTCGGCGAAGGATACGAGCGCGCGCGCAAGAGCGCGGAACGCGCGCTCGCGCTGGAGCCCGATCTTGCCGAAGGGCACGCGGCGCTCGCGCACGTCCGCCAGGGACACGATTGGGATTGGGCCGGCGCGCAGGCGTCGATGCGACGGGCGCTCGAACTCGCGCCGGGCAACGCCGAGGTCGTCCTTGCCGCAGCCGTCGTCGCGGGCGATCTCGCCGATCTGGAGGAATCGATCGCACTCTGCCGGCGCGCGATTGCGCTCGATCCGCTCAACCCGACCGGCCACCGCTACCTGGGGATGTATTGTCGCCTTGCCGGCCGCCTCGACGAAGCGGAGCCGGCGATCAAGGAGGCCCTCGCCCTCAATCCGTATGGGGGACTGATCTGCGCGGCGCTGGGCGACGTGCACCTCGCACAGCACCGCTTCCACGACGCGCTTGCCGCCTTCGAGAAGGAATCGCACGAAGGCTTCCGGCTGCTCGGGCTCGCGATGGCGCACCACGCGCTCGGCCAGAAGCGTTCATCCATCGCGGCGCTCGAGCAACTGGGCGAGCTGCCGATGCACGCGTATCTCAACTCGAAGGCGAACGCGTTTTGCGGCAACCTCGACGCGGCGTTCGAATGGCTCGAGCGAGCGTACGACCAGCGCAACGCGGGACTGTCGCAGGCGAGGGTCGATGCGTATCTCCAGCGGCTTCACGACGACCCGCGTTGGCCGCCGTTCCTCGCGAAGCTGGGGTTCTCGCCGTCGCAGTAACCACCGGAGACCATCATGAGCGAATCCCAACCGGCCGCTTCGGGCCCCGACCTCGCGCTGGGCGTCGCGGCCGACGATCTCGCCGACGGCGGCATGCTTGCCGGGCATGTCGGCGACGACGCCGTTCTGCTCGCGCGCCGCGGTGCCGAGTACTTTGCTGTGGGCGCCACGTGCACGCACTACGGCGGTCCGCTGGCCCAAGGCCTCATCGGCGACGACACGGTGCGCTGCCCCTGGCACCACGCGTGCTTCAGTCTGCGCACCGGTGAAGCGCTGCACGCCCCCGCGCTCGCGCCGGTCGCGTGCTGGTCGACGGAACGCCGCGGCGAGCGCATCTTCGTCCTGGAGAAGAAGGTCGCCCCGACGTCGCGCGCCCGCGTCGCGCCGTCGGCCGGACAGCCGCAGCGGATCGTGATCGTCGGCGGCGGCGCAGCGGGCTTCGCGGCCGCGGAAATGCTGCGCCGGCGCGGGTTTCAGGGCAGCGTCGTGATGCTGAGCGACGACGCCGCGCCGCCCGTGGATCGGCCGAACCTGTCCAAGGACTACCTCGCCGGCACCGCGCCGGAGGAATGGCTGCCGCTGCGCGACGAGGCCTTCTACGCCCATGCGTCCATCGACCTTCGGCTCGGAACGGCGGTCGCCGCCATCGACGTCGCTGGACGCGAAGTCGCGCTCGCCGACGGCAGCCGGCTCGCGTACGACCGCCTGCTGCTCGCGACGGGCGCCGAGCCCGTGCGATTGCCGTTGCCCGGGATGGACCTTCCGCACGTGCACACGCTGCGAACCTTGGCGGATTGCCGCGCCATCGTCGCGCGCGCCGCGACGGCGTCGCGCGTCGTCGTGATGGGCGCGAGCTTCATCGGCCTCGAGGTCGCGGCGTCATTGCGCACGCGCGGGCTCGAGGTGCACGTCGTCGCGCCGGAGAAGCGGCCGATGGAGCGCATCCTCGGGCAGGCGATGGGCGACTTCGTGCGCAGCCTGCACGAGGAGCACGGCGTGTTCTTCCATCTGGAAGACACGGCGACGGCGATCGACGCGCGCCAGGTGCAGCTGAAAAGCGGCGCCGCGCTGAACGCGGAGCTCGTCGTCGTGGGCGTCGGCGTGCGCCCGCGCCTCGCGCTCGCCGAGCGCGCGGGCCTCGCGGTGGACCGCGGCGTCGTCGTGAACGAGTGCCTGGAAACGAGCGTTCCGGGTATCTTCGCAGCGGGCGACATCGCGCGATGGCCCGATCGTCACGGCGGCGCGCCGATCCGCGTCGAGCACTGGGTCGTGGCCGAGCGGCAGGGCCAGACGGCCGCGCTGAACATGCTGGGCGAGCGGACGGCGTTCGACGCCGTGCCGTTCTTCTGGAGCCAGCACTACGACGTGCCGATCAACTATGTCGGCCATGCCGAGAAGTGGGACGAGATCGCGGTCGAAGGCGACATCGCC
>Ga0157378_10006706_pt1 | contig 10063 bp, 7 predicted proteins | sample M65metaG_FD_115309 | JGI IMG/M metagenome (GOLD analysis project Ga0157378, IMG submission 115309) | Miscanthus rhizosphere microbial communities from Kellogg Biological Station, Michigan, USA - M6-5 metaG | ecosystem: Host-associated > Plants > Roots > Rhizosphere > Soil | place: USA: Michigan... | reverse complement strand
TCGCAATACCCTGTTGAAGGTGGCTGAATTTCTCAACAGCACCTTTCAGCAAAAAAAACAGGGAACGCAAACCCAGTACGGCGAATATGTTGGAAGTGTATACTACCAGGCGGTTCTGTGAAATGGCAAAAACCGCTGGTATGGAATCCAGGGCAAACAACACATCGATGGTGGCAAGCATTACAATAACAACAAATATCTTGGTGTAAAAACGCCTGCCATTTTTAACCAGGGTAAGGTGAATACCATTCTCTTCCATAGATATAGGTAGAAAACGTTTTATAAGGCGGTATACCCGGTTATTTTCCAGATCAACTTCCTCGTCTTTTTTTGCCGCAAACATTTTGATGCCGGTAATTACCAGTATAACCCCAAAAATATAGAGGACCCAGTTGAAACGTTCCACCAGTTCTATGCCCACGGTAATAAAAATAATGCGCAGGAATATGGCGGTGAGTATGCCTATCAGCAATACCCGTGCATAATGGGTCTCTTTAACACCAAAAAAAGTAAAGATGAGAATGAAAACAAAGATATTGTCGATGCTCAGGCTCCACTCCATCAGGTAAGCGCTTACATATTCGAGGGCCACCGTGTGATCAATTTCCAGCGCAACAAAAATACCAAAGCCCAAAGCCAGCAACACCCAGAAAATGGTTTGCCACAGGGCTTTTTTTGTGGAAACAACGGAAGACCTTTTACTCAACAAGCCTAAGTCGAACACCAGCGCCATCACCAAAGCAATTCCAAATACCAGATACGTTACCTGCTCTCTTGTCATTGATTATTTTATGGCTGCAAAGATAGTTTTTAGTTCGTAGTGCCGGTTCGCAGTTCGTTTTCCATGCCAAACTGCTTAAAAGCGCAAAACAGAACTTGTTACGAACTATATTTTCTTTTTCGCACAAATTGGTAAAGACCTCCAAACAGGATTACCAATAAAAGAGGCCCAATTATATTGATAAGTTGCCAGGTAGTTTTATTGGTTTCCAGCTTTTTCTTGTCGAGCAGCCGAAGTGTGAGATCTTTGCTGCGGGTTTCCAGTATACCCGAATTATCGGAGAGGTATTCAACACAGTTCATGATAAATTCACTGTTGGCATATTTATATTTGGTATAGGGATTTACACCCATTTGTAATGGCCCTTCATTTTTTGTCACTGCGTTCAGGGCGATATCTCCATCGGCAATGACAATCATTTTATTGCCGGTTTTACATTGAGGAATAAATGGACTACCTGCTGCCTGCAATGAATCGCGCATGGCAGTAGCCAGCCTGTTTGTATACAGGGAATTAAATTCCCCTTCCAGTAAAACAGCCACAGGAACATTTTTTTGGTTAAAGCCCGCGATGTTGGCCGCGGTGGCCAATTCCGTAAAACTAACTTTGGCGGGTGTGCTTAATATTTTTGTTGCATCGGAGGTGGCGAGCAGGACAGTCTTTTTAATGCCTTCTGCTTTCACGGTATCGATAGAATTCGGAAACTGTGAAACAACATAATCCAGGTTTTTTGCCACCGGGTGATTGTTATAGTTTGCCAGCAAAGGGAAATAATTAAACGGCAGTACTTTGATTTGTGGCTTCCCACCTGCTGAGCCAATTACCGAGGGATAGCCGTCGCAATTAATATCTTCCAGCAGATCAAGATTAACGCGTACGCCATATTTGAACAACTGGTCTTCCAGGTTCAACCCCCTGTCAAATGCAATGAACTCATTTTGCGATCGCTCCAGGCTATCCATTTCTGCATACAGGTTATCGATCATCCACAAAAGTTTTCCGCCCTGCATGACGTACTGATCAATTTTTAATTTTTGCGCATCTGTAAACTTCTGCGTTGGCTTGGTAATTATCATAGTGCTGAAAACAGCCGGTATGGATGCAACACTATCGATATTGAGAATATTAAACGCATAGTTCTTTTTCAGGTTGTTGCCAATCAAATCGTATACGTTATAGGAAAGCGGTTCTCCATTACCGGTAAGATAACCAATCAGCGGCACGGTATCCTTTGTAATCCTGTTGATAGCATTGGCGAACTTATATTCCAAGGTAGCTTCAACCCGGTTGATAGAGTTTTCATCCAGTTCCGAATTCTGACCGGCCAGTAAATCAACGGCTATTACCCTGTCCTTATAGGAAACAAGGGCGCCTGGCACCACCTGTCTTTGTTCGGAGCCTTCTCCTTCCTTCACCTGCGCATCAATTGTGTACGGTTTAATCCCAAGCCTGGCTATAGAATCCAGGAAATAAGTTTTTGCTGAATCATTGTTGAGGCCTGCACCGGCTTTTTCAAAACTATATTTGAGATTGGTTCTACCGGCTTCCTTGAATTCCCGCAGCAGTTCAGAAGTACTATTTCTCAATTTTTTAAAATCCTTCGGCAAATCTCCTTCCAGGAAAACCTTAATAGTAACCTGGCCGTCTATGTTTTTAAGCATTTTCCGGGTTGGTTGAGAAAGCGTAAATCTTTTCTCTGCTGTTAGATCTATGCGCACAGAGAAATAAGAAGATATTGCATTAATAAGCACCAGTAAGAAGACCAACGGTACCCACCAATATTTTGCAGCCAGCATTTTTTTCATTTATGGCTTTCTTTTAATAAGGTTGCGTTGCGTAAATAATAAAAAGAATGCAATGATGCTGGCAAAGTAAACAATGTCGCGGGCATCTATTACACCGCGGCTGATGCTGCGGTAATGAAAATCGATTCCCAGCATTTCAATATAATAGCCGGCCCCGGAGGCCAATTGCGCCATACGACTGACTGCATTAAAACCGGTATACAAAATAAAACAGGCGAATGCACTGGCAATAAAAGCTATTACAGCATTACTGGTTAAACTGCTGCAGCAAATGCCGATGGATGTAAATACAGCAGCCAGGAAAAAAAGACCGATGTAGGAACCGATGGTGCCGCCGACATCAATCCCGCTATTGCCGGCACTGAGCGATTGCAGGCTGAATGCATACAGTATGGTAGGTAACAAGGCCAATACCACTATCAGCAGGCAGCCAAGGTATTTACCGGCAACCACGGGGGCATTTCCAAGTGGTTTTGTTTGCAGTATTTCATAAGTGCCCGCCTTGAATTCGTCGGCCAGGCTGCGCATGGTGATGGCTGGCACCAGGAAAGTGAGTATCCATGGGGCCAGATCAAAAAACTTGTCGAGTGTGGCATAGCCAAAATCCAGGACATTGCTATCGGGAAATACAAAAAGAAATAATCCATTCAGCAATAAAAACACTGCCAGGGCTATTATACCGGTAAGACTACTGAAAAATTGGCGGAATTCTTTCTTGCAAACAGGCCACATGCGTCAAAAATAATGTATTCAATGCACAGAAAACGAATTGCGGATTGAGTAATTGTGTAACCATTGAATTCAGCAATGGTGGTTGGCTAAAGCAAACACTTAATATATGTGACAGCAGCCGCGGGGTCAACACCTAAAAATCTCCATCCATCAAAATCAGCAATTTCTTGTAAATTCGGGTTCTATCCAAACAATAACCACTAACTGAATGGCATTAAAGATTATTGATCACGGCAGCAAAGAATACCAGCAGATGGTTCAGATGCGCATGGATATCCTGCGCAAACCACTTGGCCTGAGCTTTACAGACGAAGAACTGGAAAAAGAAAAAGACGAGGTGCTGATTGGTGCATTTGAGGACGATCGCATCCTGGGATGCTGTATGCTAATCAGGCAGCCCGACAATGCCGTTCGCCTCCGGCAAATGGCTGTAATGAATAATGTGCAGGGAAAAGGCATTGGCCGCGCACTCATGAATTTTGCTGAAAACCTTGCCCGCGATATGGGCTATAAAAAATTGCTGATGCATGCCCGCAAAACGGCCTCGGGTTTTTATGAAAAACAGGGATATCGCATTATAGGGGAAGAATTTACTGAAGTTACTATACCACACTATGTGATGGAAAAAGACCTATAAGAATTTTGAGATTTTGGGATCGGGGGATTTTGAGATTTTTATTGCTCCGCCGTAGTAATAGGTTTGATTAACCTGATTTTATATCATCAATAGTCCAATTCAAAAACAAGTTTACGGAAGTTGTTGTTAGCGGCAAATATCCCGCGTCAGCCAAATCTCAACATCACAAAATCCCCCAATCAGCAATCCGCCTTTACGCTTGTACAATAGGTTGAGTAATTACTCCCTTGTGCATCCTTTGCAGAAATGCCAGCATCGCTTCCATGCTTTTTACATCGGTAACAACCAGCAAAAATAATTTACCCACCTGCTTTAGTTTGGCTTTATTAGTGTGTTTTTGCAAAAAGTCAAGTGTGTTCTTAAAGATGTCTGATTCAAAATAGGGAGAATCGGGCCTGTTGATAAAATAGCAGCGCAGGGTTTCGTCTTTTAAACTCATTTTTTCAAAACCCAGTTCCACGGCCAGCTTACGGCAGCGCACCGTGGTAAACAAATCTTCTACCTGTTCGGGTATGGGCCCGAACCGGTCTATCATTTCTGCGTGAAAATCCTGCAAGTCTTCTTCTGTGTCGCAATTATCGAGACGGGTATATAGCGAAAGGCGCTCTGTAATACTTTCTACATAGCTATCGGGTATCAGTATTTCCAGGTCGGTGTCAATGGTGCAATCCTGCACAAAATCCTCCTGCTTTTGTATTTCTTCCCTGAATACCTCGCGGAATGAGGTGCGTTTTAACTCACGGATGGCTTCATCCAGTATTTTCTGGTACATTTCGAAACCAATTTCAGCCATAAACCCGCTCTGTTCTCCTCCCAGCATGTTACCGGCACCCCGTATGTCCAGATCGCGCATGGCAATCTGGAAACCGCTGCCCAGTTCGCTATGCTGCTCCAGTGTTTGAAGACGTTTCCTTGAATCGGATGGTAATATGCTAACCGGGGGCGCCAGCAAATAACAAAAAGCTTTCTTATTGCTCCGGCCCACCCGGCCGCGCAACTGATGCAGGTCGCTCAGTCCAAACTGGTGGGCGTTATTAATGATAATGGTGTTTACATTGGGTATGTCTACACCGCTTTCAACGATATTGGTACAAATCAGTACATCATATTTTTGTTCTATAAAATCCAGGATGCGTTCTTCCAGTTCATGTCCTTCCAGTTGGCCATGGGCAAAACCAATGCTTAAGTCAGGACAAAGACCTTGTACCAGCCCCGCCATTTCCGCCAGTCCATGTACCCGGTTATGGATAAAGAATACCTGACCGCCCCGTTCGGTTTCATAGTAAATAGCATCGCGGATAAACTCTTCGTTAAATACGGCTACTTCTGTTTGTATCGGTTGGCGGTTGGGTGGTGGCGTGTTGATGATGCTGAGATCGCGGGCGCCCATCAAACTAAATTGCAGGGTTCTGGGAATAGGCGTTGCCGTTAGTGTCAGGCAATCCACATTGGTGCGCAAGGTTTTAATTTTTTCTTTTGCAGCTACCCCGAATTTCTGTTCTTCGTCTATTACCATCAGGCCGAGATCTTTAAACTTCACTTCTTTGCCCAATAAGGTGTGGGTGCCGATGATGATATTTATTTTACCTTCTTCCAGGTTCTTCAATGTCTCCTTTTTGTCCCTGGAAGATTTAAAACGATTGAGGTAATCAACCGTTACCGGAAAATCTTTCAGGCGATCGCTGAAAGTTTTGTAGTGCTGGAAGGCGAGGATGGTAGTAGGCACCAAAATAACTGCCTGCTTATTATCACAGCAGGTTTTAAATGCAGCACGAACAGCTATTTCCGTTTTACCAAAGCCCACATCGCCGCAAACCAGCCTGTCCATGGGCGATTCAGATTCCATGTCTTTCTTCACATCTGCAGAAGCCTTGCTCTGATCGGGTGTATCCTCGTAAATGAAAGATGCCTCCAGCTCTGTCTGCATATAATTATCGGGTGAATGTGCAAAACCATGCTGGGCTTTACGTTGCGCATAGAGCTTAATCAAATCAAAAGCAATCTCTTTTACTTTTGTCTTGGTTTTTTCCTTGAGCTTGTTCCAGACATCACTGCCCAATTTGTTGACCCGTGGCACAGAACCTTCTTTACCGGTAAACTTTGCTATTTTGTGCAGCGAGTTAATATTAACGTATAAAATATCGCTGTCTTTATAAATAATTCTTACCGCTTCCTGCAGTTTTCCATTGGCCTCAATTTTTTGCAATCCGCTGTAAACACCCACGCCGTGATCGATATGGGTTACATAGTCGCCCGGCTGCAGTTCGCGGAGCGTTCTTAATGTGAGTGCCTTGTTCTTATTATATGCCTGTTTCACACGGTACTTGTGATACCGTTGAAAAATCTGGTGGTCGGTATAACAAACCACTTTCAGATCATCATCAATAAACCCCTGGTGAATGGAAACCGGTACTGGGGTAAGTTGAATCTCAGCCTTCAGGTCGGTAAAAATGGTGTGCAGGCGCTCCAACTGTTTCGGGTTTTCAGCAAACAGATAGATATCATATTTTTTCGCTTCCCTGCTTTTCAGGTCTTTTATCAACAGGTCAAACTGCCGGTTAAAAGCAGGTTGCTCTTTGGTATGAAATTCAATTTCATGCAGGGTAGTCAGCGATGGCTGATGGCCAAATTCAATCCGGTGCCGCAACTGAAGCTGCTCTTCCAGCACATTGGTTTTAATAAAATCCTGTTCTGTTACAGTTTTCTTTTCTACCAAATCTTCGTCTTCATCTGCGACATGTTTTTTAAGCGGTTGCTATTCCTTTTGTAGTTCCTGGAAAAAATGCAGGTCTTCTTCCTGCACCAGTATTTTTTCTTTGATTACATCCCAATCCTGCAGCCATACCGCCGTGTTCTCTGGTAAAAAATCAAGCAGCGACACTTTTTCACCGTCTTCAAACTGCGTTTCTACATTGGGTATAATGGTAACCTGCAATAATTTTCTTTCGCTGAGCTGCGTTTCCGGATCGAAAACACGGATAGAATCCACCTCATTGCCAAATAATTCTATCCTGTAAGGCTTTTCATTGCCGAAAGAATAAATGTCCAGTATGCCACCCCGTACGGCAAACTGGCCTGGCTGGTAAACAAAATCGGTTCTTACAAAACCATAGTCGGCAAATTGTTCAAGCAAATGCCCGGTATCGAGGGTATCGCCGTTTTTTATGCGAATAATATTGGCTGAAATAGTGCGGGCCAGCACCACTTTTTCAAAAATTGCCTCCGGATACGTGACGATTATTTTTTTGTTGCCACCTCCGCTTAACTTGGTCAGAGCTTCCGTGCGCAGCATTACATGCGATGAATTCAGTAAACGGAAATTCTTTTTATTTTTAAAAGAAGATGGAAAATAAAAAATATCCAGGGCATTGGTCAGGCTTTCCAGTGTATTGTGAAAATAGGCAGCTTCTTCTGCATCGTTTAATACAATAAGGTGGTTTACCTGCGCGCAGGCAGGGTGTTGAAAAATAGCAGCCACTACAAACTGGGAAGCACTGCCCTGAAGATTTTTCAGGAAAACTTGCTGGGGTACAGACATAGTAATCCTGTCCGCAATCGAAAAAATGCGGGGATCTTTCCCAAACGCTTCCAGCAACACATTCAAATTCATGAAGGCTGCAAAGATAAGACAGTAATGAACACGAACGGGGGCGGGTGAACGCTTATATTAGACCAATGGCAGCATTAAATTAACTGCCCGCAATAATGGATCGCTTGCTCATGGAAAATTGAACGTTGATTATTGATTTTTTTGCCGCGTTGCAGCCTCGCCAGCGGCACACGAATAATTCGGTTAGGCCTAATTGTTCTTAAAAGGCACCACCATTTCAAAAGAAGGAATGGCTACATCGAAAACTTTTTTGGTGCTGAGGTTTTCCATCTGGTAAGAACCAATCATACGTCCCATTTCTGTACGGAGATTACAACCGCTTACATACTGGTATTTTTCGCCCGGGTTGAGCGTTGGTTGAACGCCCACAACCCCTTCGCCTTCTACTTCCCGGTTCTGGCCGTTACTGTCAAAAATCTGCCAGTGACGCCGGTGCAATTTTACCGGAAAACTATTTTTATTTTCTATTGAAATGCGGTAGGCAAACATAAACTCAGACTGCAGCGGATTGGAATAGTCTGGTTGGTAGAAAGTTTCTACACTTATTTCTATGCCTTCTGAAACTTTGGAGACCATAGCAATTTGTTTGCACGTGAAAGATACAAAAAAAGCAGCGGAGCAGGTAACTTTTGTTTGTGCCCCGGTAAAAATGCCGGTGACTACGCTTATATTTGAAATATTTTTGCCGGCTCCCGGCTATGTTGCAAATTGCCATAAGATTGTTTTTTAATCAGCATTTTTGTTATTCCGGTAATAGAACGGCAATTGATTTCCTGAAAGTTTAAATAGCGAAGCTTATCCACAAAAAAAATAATATGAAAATAGCAGTAGCAAATGGAGATGGTATAGGGCCGGAAATTATGGCGGCCGTTTTAAAAATTTTTGAAGCCAATAAAGTTCCGTTGGAATATGAATTTGTAGACATGGGCAAATGGGTGTTTGATAAAGGCTTTTCAAACGGTATGACACCCGAAGCACAGCAGGCTATTGAATCGCTGGGACTACTCTTTAAAGGCCCTATGGAGACACCCAAAGGCAAAGGCGTTAAAAGCATCAATGTTACGGCAAGAAAAACGTGGAATACCTTTGCCAACAAACGGGTATTCCAGACACTGCACGGCGTAGATACGGTATTCAGCAAAGCCGGTATTCCGATTGACATCACCATTGTTCGTGAAAACATAGAAGATACCTACGGAGGAATTGAACATATGCTCACGCATGATGTGGCATTGAGCCGCCGCTTCATTACCCGTCCCGGCAGCATGCAGGTAATACGATATGCTTTTGAGCTGGCCACATTGAAAAAAGCGCGTCGCATCAGCTGTGGCCATAAGGCCAATATCATGAAATTGACGGACGGCCTTTTTCTGGAATGCTTTTATGAAGTGTCGAAAGAATACCCTGAACTGAAAGCAGACGATATTATTGTAGATGATCTTTGCATGAAATTGGTAACAAGGCCCGATTTGTTTGATGTAGTAGTGCTGACTAACCTGCAGGGCGATATCGTGTCAGATCTTTGTGCCGGCCTGGTAGGCGGCCTCGGCTTTGCGCCCTCTGCCAATATCGGTGACCATATTTCTATCTTTGAAGCGGTGCACGGTACAGCGCCTGATATTGCCGGGAAAAATATTGCCAATCCCACTGCGTTGCTGTTAAGTGGCATATCAATGCTGCTGCATGTGGGCTTAACGGAAAATTCAGCTGTTATAGAAAATGCATTATTGTATACCCTTGAAAGTGGTGTGCATACCGGAGATTTTGGCGATAAATCCATCAAATCCGTTAATACTACCGAATTCGCCGATGCTATTATCAGCAACTTCGGTAAACAGCCGGCCACCAATGCAAAACCTGTAATGCCCAATGTGCCCGGAACACCCACACCTTTTAAACTTTCCCAAAACGCAATGATGTATTCGCAGGATAATGGCAATGAAAGCATTGTTGGAGTAGATATGTTTATTGAAAGCCACGAGCAACCGCAGGCCATTGCAATAAAGTGCCAACGCCACGCAGGTGTAAAATTTAAACTGGTCAATATCAGCAATCGCGGTACACAGGTATGGCCTACCGGCTCTGTTTATACCAACCTGGTGAATGTATACAATGTACGTTTTGAATCACTCGACGGGGAGGCACTTAACCAACAGGATATACTGGGGCTATATGTTAGCCTGAGCGGCAATTTTAAAATTGCCTCTTCAGAGATTTTGAATATGTGGGGCGATAAACGATCCTATAGCCTGGCGCAGGGACAGTAGCGGGATTGCTGATTTATGATTGGGTGATTTCTGATTTACCGTTGCATCCCCAGCGGGTATCAATTATCCGGATCTTATAAATCTCCATACCACTAAGCGGGATTGCTGATTTATGATTGAGTGATTTCTGATTTACCGTTGCATCCCCAGCAGGTATCAATTATTCGGATCTTATAAATATCCATGCCACTAAGCGGGATTGCTGATTTATGATTGAGTGATTTCTGATTT
>Ga0157378_10006704_pt1 | contig 10065 bp, 9 predicted proteins | sample M65metaG_FD_115309 | JGI IMG/M metagenome (GOLD analysis project Ga0157378, IMG submission 115309) | Miscanthus rhizosphere microbial communities from Kellogg Biological Station, Michigan, USA - M6-5 metaG | ecosystem: Host-associated > Plants > Roots > Rhizosphere > Soil | place: USA: Michigan... | reverse complement strand
GAAGCGCGCAGGGCGCTGATCAAGGAGCGCGGTTCGGTGCGCGCCGCCGCCAGCCGACCCGCACCGCCCGAGGAGCTGCGCCACTCCTTCCACGAGGCGCGCTGCGCGCTGGAGGCGACCGCCTTCGACAACGGCTCCGCCCCCGACGTCGCCTCCTGGCGCGACCTCGGCGCCTTCACCCTGCTGCTCTCGATCCAGGACGACGACGCGCTCGACCTCTACTGCGACAGCGTGCTCGGCCCGATCGAGCGCGGCGACGAGGAGTACGGGGGTGAGCTGCTGCGCTCGCTGGAGGCGTTCATCGAGCAGAACGGCCAGTGGGAGCGGGCGGCCCGCCAGGTCTACTGCCACCGCCACACCCTGCGCTACCGGATGCGCAAGGTGGAAGAGCTGACGGGCCGCGACCTCTCGCGCGCCCACGACCGCATCGAGTTCTGGTTGGCCCTGCGAGCGAGGGAGCTGGTCGCATGAAGATTGGAGTTCCGACCGAGATCAAGTCCGACGAGTACCGCGTCGCCGTCACCCCGGCCGGGGTGCGGGAACTGTCCGAGCACGGACACGAAGTGCTGGTGCAGGCCGGCGCGGGCGAGGGGAGCGCGATCACCGATACCTCCTACGAGGCGCAGGGGGCGACGATCGTCGCCGACGCCGCCGCCGTCTTCGAGGCGGCGGAGATGATCCTCCACGTCAAGGAGCTGCAGCCGAGCGAGATCGAGATGCTGCGGCCCGGCCAGCTGCTCTTCACCTACCTGCACCTGGCGCCCGACCCCGAGCAGACGCGCGGGCTCTGCGGCTCGGGCGTCACCGCGATCGCCTACGAGACCGTCGAGGACGCCCGCGGGCGGCTGCCGCTGCTGGCGCCGATGAGCGAGGTGGCGGGGAAGATCGCGACCCAGGCCGGCGCCTTCATGCTGGAGAAGCCGATGGGTGGGCGGGGGATCCTGCTGGGAGGGGTGCCCGGCGTCGCCGCCGCCAACGTGATGGTGATCGGCGGCGGCGTTGTCGGGATGAACGCGGCCTTTATCGCGATCGGGATGGAAGCCGACGTCTTCGTCTACGACCGCTCGATCGACCGCCTGCGGGAGCTCGAAGTCGACTTCGGCGGGCGCTGCTCGACGGTCTACTCGACGACGCTGGCGATCGAGGAGATGCTGCCGCAGGCGGACCTGGTGATCGGGGCCGTGCTCGTGCACGGGGCGCGGGCGCCCTATGTGATCCGCCGCGAGCAGCTGGCGCTGATGAAGCCGGGCGCGGTGCTGGTCGATGTCGCGATCGACCAGGGCGGCTGCTTCGAGACCTCGCGGCCGACGACCCATCGCGAACCGACCTTTGAGGTCGACGGGATCACCCACTACTGCGTCGCCAACATGCCCGGCGCGGTGCCGATCACCTCGACCCACGCCCTTACCAACGCGACCCTTCCCTACGCGATTGCCCTCGCCGACCACGGTGTCGCCGAGGCGATCCGGCACGACCCCGGGCTGCGGCTCGGGGTCAACGTCGCCGGCGGCAAGGTGACCCACCCGGCGGTGGCCGAGGGAGTGGGGATGGAGTACGTGCCGGCCGAGGACGCCCTCGGGCTGGAACAGGCCGTCAAGGGGTAGAGCGAACTTGAAAACGAAGATCCAGGGGGAGTTGAGATGAGCACCTACGCAGTAGTCAACCCGGCCACCGGCGAGACCGTCAAGGAGTACCCGGAGATCAGCGACGAGGAGCTCCGCGCCGCGATCGACCGCTGTGACCGGGCCTCGAAGTCCTGGCCCGCCTCCACCTCCGTGGCCGATCGCGCGGCGCTGGTGCGCAGGGTCTCCGAGCTGCACTCCGAGCGGCGCGAGGAGCTTGCCGAGATCATCGTCCGCGAGATGGGCAAGCCGATCGAGCAGGCGCTGATGGAGGTCGACTTCGCGGCGATGATCTACGGTTTCTACGCCGACAACGCCGAGGACCTGATGGCCGACGAGCCGATCGAGCTCTCCGAAGGCGAGGGCAGCGCGGTGATCCGCCGCAGCCCCTTCGGCGTCCTGCTCGGGATCATGCCCTGGAACTTCCCCTACTACCAGGTGGCCCGCTTCGCCGGGCCGAACCTGGTGATCGGCAACACGATCCTGCTCAAGCACGCGCCCCAGTGCCCGGAATCGGCGGCGGCGATGAAGAGGATCTTCGACGACGCCGGCTTCCCGGAGGGTTGCTACGAGAACGTCTACGCGACCAACGAGCAGATCGAGTGGGTGATCGCCGACCCGCGCGTGCACGGGGTCTCGGTGACGGGCTCGGAGCGGGCCGGCTCCGCGGTCGCCTCGATCGCCGGCAAGCACCTGAAGAAGGTCGTGCTGGAGCTCGGCGGCTCGGACCCGTTCATCCTCCTCGGCACCGACGACCTCGACGAAGCGGTGACGGCGGCGGCCGAAGCGCGGCTCGACAACACCGGCCAGTCCTGCAACGCGGCGAAGCGGTTCATCGTCGTCGACGAGCTCTACGACGACTTCCTCGAGAAGTTCAAGGAGCAGCTGGGCGGGGCGAAGCCGGGGGATCCGACGGCCGAGGACACCGCGGTCGGGCCGCTCTCCTCCCAGACCGCGGCCGACCGGCTCGAGGACCAGGTGAAACGGGCGATCGAGAACGGGGCAGAGATCGTCGTCGGCGGCAACCGCGACGGCAACTTCTTCGAGCCGACGATCCTCACCGGGATCAAGCCGGGCGACGAGGCCTCCCAGGAAGAGTTCTTCGGGCCGGTGGCGCAGGTCTACAAGGTCTCCTCCGAGGAGGAGGCGGTGGAGCTCGCCAACCAGACCCCGTTCGGGCTCGGGTCCTACGTGATGACGACCGACAAGGAGCAGGCCGAGCGGGTCGCCGACCGGATCGAAGCCGGGATGGTATACGTCAACCTGGTCGGGGCGGATGCTCCGGAGCTGCCCTTCGGCGGCTTCAAGCGCTCCGGCTTCGGTCGCGAGCTGGGCCGCTACGGGGCCGACGAGTTCGTCAACAAGAAGCTGATCCGCAGCGCCTGAAGCTTTTCGCCCCGACGCGGGTTTTGGGAGGGCTTGGCAAAACCCCCGCGCACGCCTGGCGGCGGCGGACACTGCGCGGTGCGGCGTCCTCGGTCGGCCAAATAGCGCTGCTATTCGGCCTCCCTGCGTCCTTGCCCCGCTTGGTCCGGCGCTCGCCAGCCGCACACGCGGGCTTCGCCAATCCCTCCTGGTCGGGCATGACCAATACGATCCGGCCTTCGTGAGTCGTCTCCGGGGGGCCATCGCTCTGCTGCTGCTTGCCTTCGCCGCTTTCGCGGCGATCGCCAGCGCCGCAACCAGCGAGGAAGAAGACGTGCCGCGCTGCCACGGCCGGCGGGCGGAGATCGTTGGCACCGACGGCAACGACTTGATCCGGGGGACCCCGGAGCGCGACGTAATCGAGGCCGGCAAGGGCGACGACGTCGTCTTCGGCAGCCTCGGCAACGACCTGATCTGCGGCGGGCCGGGGGCCGACCAGATGCACGGTGGCCGCGGCAACGACGAGGTCTACGGCGACACCGGCGACGAGGACCAGGTGAACGGCAACCTCGGCGACGACAAGATCGTTGGCGGCCCGGGCGACCGCGATGAGGTCGCCGGTGACCTCGGGATCGACATCGTCAACGGCGGGCCCGGCGACGAAGACCTCGTCCACGGCGACTACGGCTACGACCGCATGTCCGGCGGCGCCGGGGCGGGGGACATCGCCTCGTTCGCGACCGCGCGAGCCGGCGGCAAGGGCAGCGGCGTCTGGGCCTCCCTGAAGGAGCACAAGGCCCGCGGCGACGGCCACGACAAGCTCTTCGGCTTCGAGAGCCTCGAAGGCTCGGCCTTCCGCGACACGCTGATCGGCAACCCGCAGGCGAACGTGATCTCCGGCGGCCTCGGCGACGACCACCTCGTCGGCGGCGGCGGGGCCGACGTGCTCGAAGGCGGCCAGGGGAGCGACGGCTGCGAGGGCGCGAAAGGGCGGACCACCTCCTGCGGCAAGGAGCCGGCGCCGAGCGGCTCCGCCTACGTCCAGCTCAACCCAACTCCGGGCGGCGGCGCTGGACTGCAGGTGGTCGGCGGCGGCGGCCGCGACCAGCTCGTCGTCGCCTTCGACGAAGCGACCCAGACCTTCGGCGTCACCGCGAAGAAAGGCGTCGCGATCGGCCCCGGCTGCGCCCACGCCCCCCACAGCACGACCACCGTCTCCTGTCCCGCCAACGGCCCCGGCCGCTGGCTGATGGCCGACCTCGGCCCCGGCAACGACAGCCTCCGGGTCGAAGGGTCGCTGGAGTCGATCGGCAGCGTCCGCTTCGCCGGCGGCTTCGGCAACGACACGATCCACGCCGGCCCCGAGGACGACCTGGTCGAGTCGGGGCCGGGGGCGGACAAGCTCTACGGCGGCGACGGCGCCGACGGCCTCGTCGGCGGCCTGCCGGGTCCGACCTTCCTCTACGGCGAAGGCAGCGGCGACCTGCTGGCGGCCGGCGGCGGCTGCGCCGGCGGGGCGCTGGTCGGCGGCCCGGGCCGCGACGACGCCTCCTTCGCTGAGACCCAGGCCCATCCCGGACTCCTGATCGTCTCCTTCATGGCGCACGCGGCCTGGGTCACGACCGTCAAGGGCTGCAAGCACGTGCACCTCTCGCCGACCGACGAGGACATGGAGGGCTCCTTTGACTGGGACGTCCTGATCGGCGACGGCGGACCCAACGCGATGCTGGGCCAGCCCGGCGAAGACCGCTTCTACGGGATGGGCGGCGAAGACATCATCGACGCCCGCGACGGCGTCAAGGACTTCTCGATCCAATGCGGCCGCGGCCAGCCCCCGCGCAAGATCAAGGTCAAAGGCAAAGGCGGCAAACCCGAAACGAAGGAAATTGAAGGCACCGGCGAACCCGAGGGCCGCGCCATCACCGACTCCTTCGACCCCGCCCCCTTCAACTGCGCCACCGTCAAATACGGCACCCCCGTCCCTGGCCTCAACGGCTAGCCGCAGCTCGCCGCGTCCACAGCGCCCGCAGCGCCCATCTCGCCCAAGAGCGGCGAGCAGGGCGCAAAGGTCGGAAATAGCGTCAGCGCCGCGCCCGCGGGACGGGCCGCGGGGGGAGAGCACAGGTGGCGTTCGTCCTTTATCGGGATGTGCCCGACAAAGGACGAACGCCGGTGGTTCACGGGCTTCTCGCCGACCTTTCGACGCAGCAGCACGGTGTCGTCTCGACGAAGCAACTGCTGGCTCTTGGGTATTCGCTCGATGCCATCTCAGACGCGACCTTCCTCGGGCGGTTGCATCGGCTGCACCAGGGGGTCTATGCGGTGGGACATCGGCGGCTTTCTTGGCAATCGCGGTGCTGGGCCGCCGTGCTGGGGGCGGAAGCCAACGAGACCGATGAGGTGGTTTGGCCTGCCGTCGCTAGCCACGCGTCCGCGGCTTACCTCTGGGGGATCTATCGGTATGCGCCGGAGAGGATCGACGTGACGGCGCCGATCCGCCGCCGGGCGAAGCGGGAGTTCGTCGTCCACTTCTCCTCGATCCTGGCGCCGGAGGACCGGACGGAGCGGGAGGGGATACCGGTGACGTCGGTGCCGCGGTTGCTGATGGACCTGGCGATTCGGTCTCAGTCCCAGCAGCTGGATCGCCTGCTCGAGCGGACCGAAGAGCTCGGCCTCTTCGACCTTCACGCGCTCCAAGACGTCCTCGACCGCGCTGGCGGCCACCGCGGTCGCGGCCGGCTGCGGCGAGCGCTGGCCCTCTACCAGCCCGATCCGGCCTTCACTCGCTCGCGCTTCGAGAAGGACTTCCGCCGACGCGTTTACCGGGCCGGCATCGCCGCCCCCTCGATGAACTTCAACGCGCACGGCTACGAGCTCGACGCCTACTGGCCCGACCTCCGTTTCGCCGTCGAACTCGACCTCTACGAGACGCACGGCACTCGCGCCGCCTTCGAGCGCGACCACCTCCGCCAGGAGGAGCTGAAGCTGCGCGGAATCGAGATGGTCCGGATCACCCGGCCACGATTCCAGCGTGATTCCGACGCCGTGATGCGCAACCTCGCCGCTCTCCTCGAGCGCCGCCGCGCCGAGCTGCACCGCCCTTGAACTAGGCTTCCTCTCGTGGCACCGAAGACCGCCCAAGGGGACGAGGCCGCGGCCGTTGCTGCCGCGATCGCCCAGTTCGAGGCGGAGTTCGCCGCCGCCCCAGCGCCCGCGGGCCCGCAGGCGCCCGCCTGGCAGCGCGCGGCCCTGCTGGAGGGCGTCAGCGCCAAGGAGACCATCGAGGACCTACGAGGAGGATCCGCATGGCTGTCGTGAAAATCATCGAGCTGGTCGGCAGCTCCAAGACCTCCACCGACGACGCCGCCAGACAGGCGCTGCTGCAGGCCCAGGGCTCCCTGCGCAACATCCGCGCCGTCGACATCGTCTCCACCGGGATCCGCGGCGAGAACCTCGACGAGTACCGGGCCCACGTCCGCGTCGCCTTCCTGATCGAGGGGACGGAGGTCGACTGATGGCGGACGAACCCCAGGGGCAGACCCGCGAGGTCTCGCGCGAGGAGGCCCGCAGGCTGATCGACGCGGGCGCTCAGCTGGTCGACGTGCGCGCCGACCACGAGTGGGAGGTCGGCCGCATCGCCGGCGCCACTCACGTGCCGCTGCCGGAGCTGCCGCAGCGGCTTGGGGAGATCGACAAGGACCGCCCGGTCGTCCTTTACTGCCGCGGCGGCAACCGCTCGACGATGGCCACCGACGCCCTCACCGACGCCGGCTACGACGCGGTCAAGCTCAGCGAGGGGATCGTCGGCTGGAGCGGGGAAGACCTGCCGCTGGAGCCCGAGGGCGGCTACGTCGCCGATTCCGGCGAGGCCTCGGCCATCCTGCAGGCGCAGAAAAAACCCTCCCACAGCTGAATCCGCTGCACCTCGCCGCCTTTCCGCAGCATCTTCTTCTGCTCAAAAGATTTAATACCTGAATCCCAATCAGGTTTGCTACCTTTCTGCTCATGGAGGTAGCCGTCGCAGAGAACAAGGAGCAGCGGGGCAAGGGCCGGGTCGGGACCCCTCAGAACCCCGAGACCTACGAGAACGTCCCCGGCCACGTCATCCCGATCATCGAGCGCGAGTTCGACGACTTCGACAACGAAGCCGAGCAGTTCCTCTCAGGTCAGCTGGAAGAGAACCAGTTCATCGGCTTCCGCCTCAAACAGGGCGTCTACGGACAGCGCCAGCCCGACGTCCAGATGATCCGGATCAAGCTTCCGCTCGGCGGCGTCACCCCCGAGCAGATGGACACCTTCGCCAGCGTCGTCGAGAAGTACGCGCCGCTGAACAAGGGCCACATCACCACCCGCCAGAACATCCAGATCCACCACGTGCCGCTGCGCGACACCGAGCTGCTGCTGCGGGAGATCGCCGAAGCCGGCCTCTCCTCGCGCGAGGGCTGCGGCAACACCGTCCGCAACGTCACCGCTGACCCCTGGGCCGGCGTCGCCGCCGACGAGGTCTTCGACCCGACGGCCTACGGCAACGCCTACGTCCGCTACTTCGTCCGCCACCCGACGACGCAGCTGATGCCGCGCAAGATCAAGACCTCGTTCACCGGCTCCGCCGAGGACCGGGCGATCAGCGGCATCCACGACATCGCCTTCCTCTCCGTCGAAAGGGACGGCGTCAAGGGCTTCGAGGTCCGGGTCGGCGGCGGCACCTCGATCATGGCCCGCGTCGCCCCGACCCTCTACGAGTTCGTCGAGGCCGACAACGGCGACTACCTGAAGGTCGCCGAGGCCGTCTTCCGCATCTTCGATCGCCAGGACTGGCTGCGCGTCAACCGTGCCCGCGCCCGGATCAAGGTCCTTGTCGACAAGATCGGCATGGACGCCTTCCGCGAGCTCGTTGACGAGGAGCTGCAGGGCGATTGGGTGGCGGAGCGGGAATTCGGCCCCGAGCTGGTCGAGCGCCTCAGCTTCGCCGTCGACGAGGAGGCAGGCGCCCCCGAGCCGCCGCTCCAGCCTTCGTCCCCCAATGGCGACCGCACCGAGTTCGAGCGCTTCCTCGCCGGCAACGTCGAGGCACAGCGACAGCAGGGCTTCAACACGGTCGAGGTCAAGGTCACCCGCGGTGACCTAACCCCGGAGCAGTTCCGCGGCCTCGCCCAGCTGATGCGCGAGTACACCGGCGGCGCCGCCCGCAGCACCGTGCAGCAGAACTTCGTCCTGCGCTGGGTCCGCGACGAGGCGCTCTACGACGTCTGGGAGCGGCTCACCGCCCTCGGCCTCGGCGAGGCCGGCGCCCGCGAGATCACCGACGTCGTCTCCTGCCCCGGCACCGACAGCTGCAAACTCGGGATCACCGCCTCGATGGGCCTCAACCGGGCGATCAAGGAGCGGGTCACCGCGATGGAGATCAGCGATGAGCTGACCAAGCGGATCCACATCAAAATGAGCGGCTGCCCGAACGGCTGCAGCCAGCACCACATCGCCAACATCGGCTTCTACGGCGCTTCGCTGAAAGTCGGCGGCCGCCAGATGCCGGCCTACATCCCGCACATCGGCGGCAACTTCGAGGGCGGCGAGGTCGTCTTCGGCACGCGGCTGAAAGCGCGGCTGCCCGCCAAACGGGTCCCCGAGGCCGTCGAGCGCTGGATCCACCTCTACGAGGGCGACCGCAACGAGGGCGAGGAGTTCAACGCTTTCGTCGACCGGGTCGGCGCCGAGCCTTTCGAAGCTGCCGTCAAGGAGCTGACCCTCCCGGCCGAGTTCAGCCTCGAGACGATGCAGGAGTTCATCGACTGGAACCGATCGAGCCCGTACGAGGTCGTGCGCGGAGAGGGGGAGTGCGCGATCTGAATCGCGCACGCCCGCGATGAAGCCGCCTCCCGTCACCCTTTCCGGCACCGTGCCTACACCGGCTGACCTCGACCACGAGGAGATCGCCGCCAGGCTCGAGCACTCCAGCGCCCAGGAGGCGATGGAGTGGATGTTCGAGAACTTCGGCGAGCGCCACTACATCGCTTGCTCGTTCCAGAAAACGAGCAGCGTCACCGCCCACCTGGCGAGCACGGTCAACCCCGCGGCGCGCTTCTTCTACCTCGACACCGACGTCCTCTTCGAGGAGAGCTACGAGACCCGCGACCGGCTCGCCGAGGCGCTGGGGATCGAGTTCGACCGCTTCCACAACCTCACCCTGGCCGAGCAGGAGGCCGAGCACGGGCCGGAGCTGTGGAACCGCGACCCCGACGCCTGCTGCGGCATCCGCAAGGTCGAGCCGATGCGCCGGGCCCTGTCTTCCGTAGACTGCTGGGTCGCCGGCGTCCGCCGGGCAGACTCCAGCAGCCGTTCGAAGACGCCGAAGTTCGGCTGGGACAAGCGCTTCAACCTCTGGAAGCTGAACCCCCTCGCGGACTGGACCGAGCGCGACGTCTGGAACTACATCCGTGAGCACCACCTCCCGTACAACCCGCTTCACGATCGCGGCTACCCCTCGATCGGATGCACCCACTGCACCCAGCCGGTCGAACCGGGTGGGGATCTGCGCGCAGGCCGCTGGACGGGCCTGGCAAAGACCGAGTGCGGGATCAACTAGCGGCGACCGGCAAGCCGCCCTCTACGTCCTTCCCAAGACCCTTTCCCCAACCCCCTAACAAGGTGAGATGAGCGAGACGATGGCTGAGCTGTCCCTGACCCTTTCCGAGCGCCACACGGCGGACTTCGAGATGATCGGCAACGGCGGCTTCGCGCCGCTGACCGGCTTCCAGGGCTCCGCCGACTGGGAGCGCGTCTGCAGCGAGATGCGGACCGCCGACGGCGATTACTGGCCGATCCCGATCACCCTGGCGAGCGACCTCGAGTGCGAGGTCGGCGACGTGATCGAGCTCTCCTCCGACGAAGGCAAGAAGCTGGGGCGCCTCACCGTCGAGGAGATCTGGGAGCGCGACGTCGAGCGCGAGGCCGAGCAGGTCTACGGGACCACCGACGAGGCCCACCCGGGCGTCGCCGCGATCTACGAGGAGGGCAACCGGATGCTCGCCGGCCCGATCGAGGTCGACGCCCTGCCCGACCACGACGAGGCCTTCATGCG
>Ga0157378_10006700_pt1 | contig 10067 bp, 10 predicted proteins | sample M65metaG_FD_115309 | JGI IMG/M metagenome (GOLD analysis project Ga0157378, IMG submission 115309) | Miscanthus rhizosphere microbial communities from Kellogg Biological Station, Michigan, USA - M6-5 metaG | ecosystem: Host-associated > Plants > Roots > Rhizosphere > Soil | place: USA: Michigan... | reverse complement strand
GGCTGCGGCTGCACAACAACGCCGATGCGACCTACACGGGCGTGTTCCCGGCCGGCGCGCTGCTCCACGGCCTGCGCCATCTGGGCCTCGATGCGATCTCGCACGGCACGCTGTTCGACGACCAGGCGCCCTACGACTCACAGCGCTGGGTGTTCCCGTTCCTGTTCGTTCCCGACACGCTCGACGGTCCCCCGGTCTGAGCAAGCTCCTGCCGAGAACGAAACGCGGGCGGCTCGTGTGAGCCGCCCGCTCCGTTTGCGCGCATGCGGGACGCGTCAGCTCGGGTCGTCACCTTCCTTGATCACGACGCTGTCGACGCCGTCGACCTCGAGCACCTTGACGCCGATGACTTCCTTCTTCGACGTGGGCACGTTCTTGCCGACATAGTCCGCGCGAATGGGCAGCTCGCGATGGCCGCGGTCGATGACGACGGCGAGCTGGATCGCGCGCGGCCGCCCGAAGTCGATCAGCGCGTCCATCGCGGCGCGAATCGTCCGCCCGGTGTAGAGCACGTCGTCGACGAGCACGACGACCTTGCCACGGACGTCGACGGGAATCTCCGAGCCGCCGACGACGGGCTGATGCGACACGGTCGAGAGGTCGTCGCGATACAGCGTGATGTCGAGGCTGCCCTGCGCCGGCGTGCGCCCCTCGAACTCGGCGATGCGCTCGGCGATCCGCTGCGCGAGCGGCACGCCGCGGCGCTTGATGCCGACGAGCACGAGGTCGTCGACGCCCTTGTTCCGCTCGACGATCTCGTGCGCGATCCGAGTCACGATCCGCCGCACGCCATCCGCGTCGACGATCTCGGCCTTCTCCCGCAGGGTCATGGTCATGGCTCCCGCTCTCCTAGGGTTGCGCGCAGGCTAGCCCGCGCGGCGATGCGGTGGCAAACTGGGCTGTGCGGTGGTTCGTAGGTGCCGTCGCGAGCGATCGGAGGCAGCCGTGGGTCGCTGCGCTCGGGGCGCTCGTCGCGGTCATCCTGACCGCTCCCACGCTCGCGCAAATTCCGCCCGGCCATCCATGGCCTCAACCGCGGAATTTGCTTGTGCCCTCGCTACGGACCCACGCCCGCCTCCGCCTCATAGCAAGCGGTTGCGCGCGTTCCAGCTCGCGGCCACAGGCTCGAGGTGATGCCTGCCGGCCACAGAAGCTGACACTGCCTGCGACGCGTGCTCGCGTGCACGACTCTCGCATGTTCGCTCGTTATGAGGCGGAGGGGAGCGTGGGTCGCGTAGCGAGGGCTGAGCAAATTCCAGCTGTTGAGCGCAGGATGCGCGGGCGGAATTTGCGACGAGCGTACGAGCCGCCAGGATGGCGGCGAGAAGCGTACCCGAGCGCAGCGATCCACACTCCCCTCCGATGGGTCGTGTTGGCACCGGCTGAGCCGCGCTCGACTGCGATGGCTCGCGCAGGCACCACAGCGACAGCCACACTTGTCTCCGTGACCCCGTTCGGTGAGACTGCGCGCTCTATGGGACGTATCTTCGAAACACGCAAGGCGACGATGTTCGCGCGTTGGGACAAGATGTCCAAGGCGTTCGCGCGCATCGGCAAGGAAATCACGATCGCGGTGCGGGCGGGGGGGCCGAACCCCGAGAACAATCCGTCGCTGCGGCGGGTGATCCAGAACGCTCGCGCCCTGAACATGCCGAAGGACAAGGTCGAGGCCGCGATCAAGCGCGCCTCCGGGCAGGGCGCAGAAAGCTACGAGGAGATCCTCTACGAGGGCTATGCGCCACACGGCGTCGCGGTCATCGTCGAATGTGCGACGGACAACCCCGTGCGTACCGTCGCCAACGTGCGCAGTCACTTCAACAAAGGTGGCGGCAATCTCGCGACGACCGGCAGCGTGGGCTTCGCGTTCAAGCGGATGGGCGTGTTCCGGTTGAATCCCGCGGGTCTCGATTCAGAGGCGCTCGAGCTCGAGCTGATCGATCACGGTCTCGAGGAGATGGGCGAGAGCGCCGGCGAGAAGGGCGAGCCGCAGCTCATGATCCGCTGCGCGTTCCCCGAGTTCGGCCATCTGCAGAAGGCGCTCGAGGACCGCGGTATCACGCCGATCTCCGCCGAGTCCGAGTACATCCCGCAGACGACCGTCGAGCTGCCCGAAGCGCAGGCGACCGAGATCCTGAAGCTGATCGACCGGCTCGAGCAGGACGACGACGTCCAGAAGGTGTTCCACAACCTCGCGTAGTTGCTCGGAGGCCGCGCCGATGTTGCGCTCCGTTGCGCGCCGGATGGAATCGATCGCGCCGCTGGTCGATCTCGTTCGCGAGTTTCTCTCGCACGAGCGGTTGCCCGAGACGATGGAATACGATCTGCAGCTCGTGATCGAGGAGCTATTCAGCAATCTCGTGCGGCACGGCACGAGCGGCTCCGACCGCGTCGACGTCAGCCTGGACCATCACGGTGACGACGTGGTGCTCGAGCTGCGCGAGTTCGATGCCGATCGTTTCGATCCGACGACGGTGCCGGCGCCCGATACGCGCCGGCCGCTCGTCGAGCGTGAGCCGGGAGGGCTCGGCATCCATTTCGTTCGCATCCGCAGTCGCGCCTTCCACTACGACTGGCGCGGGCGCGTGGGAACGACGACCGTCACGCTGGAGACGAGACGCTGATGCTCGACATCGTCATCCGATCAGGTGGCGTCGTGGCGCTCATCGGGCGACTCGACGCCGCGGAAGCCGACCGGACGCTCCGGACGCTCGGCGCCCTGCCCGGCCCCCTGGTGATCGACTGCACCGCGCTCGAGTACCTGTCGAGCGCGGGGCTCGGCGTGATCGTGCAAACCTACAAGCGGCTCAACGGCGCGCAGTCGTTGGCGGGCGTCCAGCCGCACATCCGGAACGTGTTCATGTACGCCGGACTCCTCGACTTGCTGAACATCACCTGAGCCGGGCACCTCGAATGACCCTTCGCATCGCGGCTTTCCCGATGGGTGCTGACACGCCCCGGCCGTCATGAGCGACCAACCTTTGCATGCGGCGGGTGTAATGGGGGATGAGGAAGCGCTGGTCGAGCGAAGCCAGGCGGGCGACCGGGACGCCTTCGGCGAGCTGGTGCGCCGGCTCGAGCGGCCGCTGTTCAACGTCGCGCTGCGGATCCTGAGCGACCGCGAAGAGGCGCGCGACGCGACGCAGACGGCGTTCGTGAAGGCGTGGACGCACCTGGACCACTTCGATCGCCATCATCGCTTCTTCAGCTGGATCTATCGGATCCTGCTCAACGAAGCGCTCAACCGACGCCGGAAACGGCGGCCGGAAGCGCTGAGCCCGGACCTGCCCGACCACGCGGACACTCCGGCGGTCGCACTGGATCGGGAGCGGGCGAGGTGCCTGGTGAACGACGCGGTGCTCGAGCTGACGCCGGACCAGCGGGACGTCGTGCTGCTGCGGCACTGGCTCGACCTGAGTTACGAAGACATCGGCACGCGACTCGGCGTGCCGGCGAGGACGGTGAAGTCACGGCTGTTCGCCGCCCGGCGAAGTCTGGAAACGAAGCTGCGCACGCGGGGAGTGGAATCGGCATGAGCGAGTCTCTCGACGACATCATCCAGCAGGCGCTCGACGGCGCGGCGTCGCCCGACGATCGCGCGCGGCTCGACGCCCGGCTGGCCGTCGATCCGGACGCGCGCCGGCGTTACGAGGAGCTGCGCGCGATATTCGAGGCGCTCTCGGACGGATCGAGCGAGGATCCGCCGCCCGGTCTCCATGCCGACATCATGCGTGCGCTGCCCGATCGCTTGCCGGTTCCAGAACTCGCGCGTCCACGCTGGACCTGGTCACGGCTCGCGCTGCCGTTCGCGGCGGGCGCGATCGCCGCGGCCGTCGTGGTGATCACGCTGCGCGGAGGGCCTTCGAGCACGGTGCCCGAGGGTGGCGCGTCCGCAACGATGTCGGGCGCGGCGTCTCGCGCGGTGCGTCTCGGGTTGGGCACGGAGGGCGCCGCACTCCACGTGACGCTGTGGCGGGAGGCGGAGGGCGCAGCGCGCTTGGCCGTGACGTCCGATGTCCCGACCCGATTGAGTGTGTCGAGCGCTCAGGGCAGCGTCACGCTGCTCGAGGGCGCCGGTGCGAGCCGTTCTGGCGTCGCCGTGATCGCGCCCGACCATCTCGAGCTCGTGCTCGGAGCCAACGCCGAGCGTGTCGTCAGCTGCCGGTGGACGGAAGCGAGCGCGGCCGTGCGGCTGCGCGCGGAGACGGCGGGCGGCGAGGCGTCCGAGATACGAGTGGAGCTGACCTCGCTGCCCGTCGCGATCGGGCGCTGAGGGAGTGCCGACCACCGGCATGCACGCTTGGCCGTACGTGCTCGGGTTCGCGCCGGTCATGCTGTTCCTCGCGGGCCTGCGTGTGATGGACAGCTACCAGCTCGTCCATCCGCGGCCGCTCGCGCTCGCGATGGCGCTGGGTTCCGTTGCGGCCGCACTCGCGTACGGCGTGAACCATGCGCTGCGCGCTTCGCTGCACGTGGATGTGGAAATGCTGCGCCACGTGATCGGTCCGGTCGTGGAGGAATGCCTCAAGGCGCTCGCGGTGTGGTGGCTGCTGCAGCGCGATCGCGCCGGGTTCCTCGTCGACGCCGCGATCCTGGGCTTCGCGGTGGGGACGGGCTTTGCGCTCGTCGAGAACCTGTACTACGTCGGCGCGCTCGCGGATCCGTCGCCGGCGCTGTGGCTCGCGCGGGGGCTCGGGACGGCGGTGATGCACGGCTCGACGGCTGCGGTCGTCGCGATCCTCGCGAAGGAGCTGGAGGAGCGGCACGCCCGCGGCCTCGCGGGCGCCACACTGACGGGTGTTCCGCTCGCGATCGTCGTCCATGCGGCGTTCAACGCACTGCCGTTCCACCCGCTGCTCACGACCGCCGGTCTGCTCGTGCTGATGCCGCTGCTCCTCGTCGCCGTGTACGAGCGCAGCGAGCGGCTCACGCGATCGTGGATCGTCACGGGATTCGATAGTGAAGTCGAGATGCTCGAGCAGATCCTCGGCCAGGGAGTGCGCGATACCGCCGTCGGCCGCTACCTCGAGACGCTGCGTCGCCGGTTCCCACCGCTCGTCGTCGCGGACCTGCTCTGCTTGCTCCGCATCCATCTCGAGCTGGCGCTCCGGGCGAAGGGCATGCTGATCGCGCGCGCGGCGGGCATCGAGGTGCGGCCCAATGCAGACGTGCGCGCGAACCTCGTCGAGCTGCACCATCTCGAGCGCACGGTCGGGGCCACCGGCCGGCTCGCGATCCTGCCGCTACGGCGCACGCGCAGCCGCGACCTGTGGCAGATCATGCTGCTCGAGCGAACGGCGGGCCGCGGCGCGCGGCGCGGTTCATGAATAATCCGGGCTAGTTGTCGAGCTGCATCTTTGCGAGCAGCTCGCGGAAGCGGGGCTCGCCATGGAGCACGTCGAGCCGCGGATGCACCTTCATGAGCGGCAGCGCGCCGTCACGCTCCGCGTAGGCGCGCTCGAGCCAGTCGAGCGCCCGCGCGTTGTCGCCCGCGGTCGCGTAATACGACGCGATGCCATAGGGCGACACGTACTGACTCGTCGCGCGTGCCTCGACGCGGGCGATCATGTCGGCAGCCTCGGCGCGGCGGCCGGCGCGCACGAGCAGCGTCGCGAGCGCGGCGCTCGCGGGCGGCGCGCTGGTCTGGGCGCCGGTGCCGCGCAGGAACTCCGCGATCGCCTCGTCGATCGCGCCGGTGAACTCGAGTGCGCGCGAGAGATCGGTATGGCCCGGCCGGAACGTCGGGTCCATCTCGACGCACCGGCGGTAGTAATAGATCGCACGCTCGTAACGTCGCGCGAAGAACAGCACGTCGCCGACGGCGGTGTGAATGATGAGCGACAGCGGATCGAGCTCGAGCGCGCGCTCGGCCTCGGCGATCGCCTCGTCGTGCCGGCCCATCGCCGACAGGAACTGCGCGTACCAGCGGCGCCCCGTCCCGTAGCCGGGATTGATCTCGAGCGCTCGCAGGAAACCGCGCTCGACGCGCGGCCAGTCCCAGACGTAGAAGCGCTGAACGTACGCGAGCGACGCGTGCAGCTCGGCGACGTTCGGATCGAGCGCCAGCCCGCGCTCCGCCGCGGCGATCGAGAGCGGATAGGCCACGTTCGGTGGCATCGCGTTGGTGTTGCCGAGCACGCTGTAGCTGTCCGCGAGGCCGGCATACGCCAGCGCGTAGGACGGGTCGGCGGCGAGCGCCTGTTCGAAGTGCGTGATGCTCTGCTTGAGCGATTCGGTGTCCCAGCGATTCCACAGGAAGCGGCCCTGGAGGTACGCGACGTGCGCCGCCGGGTTCACCGGCCCTCGTGGCTTGAGGCGCGACTGCTCCTCCGGCGTGAGCTGGATGCGGATCTCCTCGGCGATCGCGCGCGTGACCTCACGCTGCAGCGACAGCACATCGGCGAGGTCGCGGTCGTAGCTCTTGGCCCACAGGCTGCTGTCGCTCGCCGCATCGACGAGCTGCACCGAGATGCGCACCTGGTTGCCGGCCCGCAGCGCGGAGCCCTCGACGACGGCGTCGACGTTGAGCTCGCGCGCGATCTGCGGTAGTGAGGAGCGCGTGCCCTTGAAGCGCATCGCCGACGTGCGCGAGATCACGCGCAGGGCGCCGATCTGCGCGAGGTCCGTGATCAGGGCGTCGGTCATGCCGTCGGCGAAGAACTCCTGCTCGGGATCTCCGGAGCGGTTCTCGAACGGCAGCACCGCGAGCGCGCGAATCCGGCCTCCGGCGTGCGCGTCGGCCGTGGCCGCGGGCGGCGCCGCCCGCGCCGTCGCGTCGACCCGCGCGCGGTTCTCCGAATCATCGCCGCGCAGCGCGCGGATCACGGCTTCCGCGGTGGCATAGCGCCGGTCCGGAGCCTTCTCGAGGCAGCGCGCGACGAGGCGCTCGAGCTCCTCCGACACGCCGGGCTTCACGCTCCGCAACGTCGGTGCGGCATCGTTCACGATGCGGTACATGAGCCGCACGAGCTCGGCCTCGGGAAACGGCCGGCTGCCGGCCGTCATCTCGAACAGCAGCGTGCCGAGCGCGTAGAGATCGGTGCGCGCATCGACGTGATCGGCGCGGATCTGCTCGGGCGCCATGTAGGGAATGGTGCCGATGAGCGAGGCGCCCGTCGAGCCGGACCGCGTCGTCGACACGTCGCCGGGCGCAATGATGTGCGCCAGACCGAAGTCGAGCACCTTGGCGTGCCCGCGTGGCGTGAGCAGCACGTTGCTCGGCTTGAGATCGCGATGCACGATGCCCTGCTCGTGCGCGGCGGCGAGCGCCTGTGCGATCTCGATGCCGATGACGCGCGCGCGTCGCTCCGGCAGCGGCCCTTCGGCGAGCAGGCTCGCGAGCGTCTCGCCGCCAACGTATTCCATCACCAGGAAATCGCGACCGTCCGCGGCGTCGAGGTCGAACAGCGTCGCGACGTTGGGATGGAGCAGCCGCGCGAGCACTCGCGCTTCGCCGCGGAAGCGCGTGCGCGCGGCCTCGTCCCGCAGCGCATCCTCGCGCAGGATCTTGAGCGCCACGTTGCGCTCGAGCCGCGGATCCTCGGCGAGATAGACGACGCCGGCGCCGCCTTCTCCGAGCCTCTGGACGATGCGATAGCGGCCCAGCGTTTGACCGATCATGGCTTCCAGACGTGTCCCTGTGTGTCGATGGGGCCGGTGCGAGCGCGCACCGCCGGGCCGGCCCGGGACTGTAGCACGCGCTGCGAGCCGGGCGTCGCCGCGATGCTAAGGTGCGGCGATGCGCCGAATCGATGCGCTGTTCCGGGCTCCCCTCGCGCCGCGGGCGGTGGATCCCGCACCACGCGTGCGACGTCTCATACGCCGGCTACGCACACCCGAAGCGGTGCAGGCGTGGCTCGAGCGGATGCCCTACAACTGGGAGCGCGACGGCGAGACGTTGAGCACGCTGCCGACAGTGCTCCGGCGCGGCAGCGCGCACTGCCTCGAAGCGGCGCTCGCGGCGGCGACGATCCTCGAGTGCCACGGTCATCCGCCGATCCTGCTCGATCTCGAATCCGTCGATCTGCTCGATCACGTGCTGCTGCTGTTCCGTCGCAACGGCCGCTTCGGCACCGTGGCACGCTCGCGCGACCCGGGGCTCCACGGTCGCAAGCCGGTGTATCGCACGCTGCGTGAGCTCGTGCGCAGCTACGCCGCGCCGTACATCGACACGACGGGGCGCATCAAAGGATATGGTGTGCTCGATCTCCGCACGCTGCGGCGCAGTGACTGGCGCGATTCTCCGCGCAACGTGTGGTACATCGAGCGCGCTCTGATCGACAACGCACACGTGCCGTTCCGCACGCCCGAGGCGTTCTACCGCCTGTGGCACCGGCGTTACCTCGCGTTCAAGCGCCGGCATCCGCGCTCGCGACCGGTGTTCTATCCGGATCGTTTACGCTGGCTTAATAGACGCGGCTGAACGGGGGCGTGTGACGTTTACGCCCGCTTCATATTCGCGAACGTGAGTGTTCGATCGTGCTGAAATCCTTGCGTCCTACCGCGAGCACACGCGATGATCCGCGCTTCTCTCGCCGCACTTGCCCCGCGCGTCCGTCGCGATCAACGGAGGTAGGACCGCATGTCATCCCATGCCATCTGGCTTCGAATCCTCGTGTTCGCCGTCCTCGCGGCCGGCATCGCCAACGCGGCGAGCGCCGCCGACGACCCGGACACGCTCGTTCGGACCGGCAATCCGGAGCGCTATCAGGTCAGCGTCTCGGCGACCAAGCTCAAGCGCCGCACGGAGGACGTGCCGAATTCCGTCTCGATCGTGACCGGCGAGGAGCTGCAACGCCGCGGCACGCGCACGCTCGCGGAAGCGCTGCAGGACGTCGCCGGGCTCGACACGGGCGAGGGCTCGGACAACGGGCCGAACGTGCCGAACGTCGGGCTCTGGGGCCTCAAGGAGTTCGACGCGTTGCTGTTCACGGTCGACGGCGTTCCGGTCGGCGGCCCGTTCAATCCGTCGCTGGCGCAGATCCCGGTCAACGAGATCGATCACATCGAGGTCGTGCGCGGACCGCAGAGCACGCTGTACGGCGTATCGGCGTTCGCCGGCATGGTGCAGGTATTCACGCGTGATGCGGTGCAAGGCATGGGGCAGGCGATGCTCGGCGTCGGCTCGTTCGGCAACAAGCACGCGCAGGCGACGATCAACCGCTCGCTCGCGAATGGCACGAAGCTGCTGCTGTCGGGGTTTCTGCAGCGCTCCGATCTGTGGCAGGACCGCACGACGCACGACGAGGACCGCGGCCGCATGATGCTGAGCCGCAACTTCGAGAAATGGACGTCGAGTCTCGACATCAACTACTTCCGCAACACCCAGTTCTGGGGCAGCCCGCTGCCGCACAACGACGAGGGCGAGGTCGAGCCCGGCTTCGAGATCGACAAGAACTACGCCGTGCAGGGCGCGCGTCTCGATCATCACGTGTTCTCGGTCAATCTCGGCCTCGAATATCCGGTGACCGAGGACCAGCGCATCCGCAATTCGTTCGGCATCTACAAGGACAACCAGATCTCGGTGCGGAGCTTCGTCGAGCCCGACGCCGCGTCCGGAGGCGTGGTGCCGTCCGAGGGCGTGAACATTCGGCCGAAGGAGACCGCGATCTTCGACGAGCTGCGCTACACGACCGGCTTCCAGGCACAGGGCCGGCATGACTTCGTCGCAGGCGGCTCGGTGACGTACGGCAAGACGACGGCGGACGGCGAGGGGTTCGACTTCGACCAGACGCTCGGTGACTTCTCGACGATTCCGGATGTCGGCGCGATTCCTCCGGGCGACCTGCGCTCGTTCAAGGACACGCGCACCTATCTCGCCGCGTTCGCCCGCGACGAGTGGACGCCCGTGCCGATGCTCACGCTGTCGGGCGGCGGTCACTACGACAACACCTCCGAGACGCTGCACGCGGAGGCGCAGGAGCAGGGCCCGCCGCTCGGTCCGCTCGAGGTCAGCGACGACGACCGCACCGAGCACGCCTGGACGGGGGATCTGTCCGGGCTCGTGCGCCTGTTGAAGAACCGGCTCGGTGAGCTGACGACCGCGAATCTGTATGCGAATTGGAAGAGCG
>Ga0157378_10006699_pt1 | contig 10068 bp, 7 predicted proteins | sample M65metaG_FD_115309 | JGI IMG/M metagenome (GOLD analysis project Ga0157378, IMG submission 115309) | Miscanthus rhizosphere microbial communities from Kellogg Biological Station, Michigan, USA - M6-5 metaG | ecosystem: Host-associated > Plants > Roots > Rhizosphere > Soil | place: USA: Michigan... | reverse complement strand
GCCAGCAGCATCGCCAGAGCGCGTACCGATACGCGGCCGACCACGGCCGGATTGGTAGCGGCGGTCGCGGCCCAACTACTCCCTGGCTCGCGCATCGCGACGATATCCGGAGTGGAAATGTCGGCCGAGTAGATCTTGATCTGCGATGAGAGCTTCGCGTCGTCGACGGCCATCTTCACGCCGCGGGCAAATTCGTCGTAAGGAGCAAATATGACGGTGATGTCCGGATGCGCCGCCAACGCCAGGCGCGCCTGCGCGGCGACCGATCCGGCGATCGGGTTATCCATAGTGCCGAACGTCGCTACTTCCTGAATGCCCGGATACCTAACCTTGAATGCTTTCCAGGTCTCATTGCGGCGGTCGAACGGGGCGATGCCCGCGACGTAGACGAAACCGGCTTTGAAGTTTTCGCCATTATCCCGGATTACTTGCTCAAGGACGAGGCGGGCGAGGTCCCGGTCGGACTGTTCTATCTGCGGGATCTTGTCGTTCTCGACGTTGACGTCGAAGGCGACCACCTTGATGCCAGCATCCAACGCGCGCTGTGCGGCCGCTTTCAAGGGATTGGTTGGGCCATGCTGTATGATGATGCCGTCGACACCAAGCGCGATCGCCTGGTCGACCATTTCGGCTTGGCGCTCGGCGTCCTGCCGGCTATCGAACACCTGCAAGTCGACACCGAGCGCCTCCGCCTGCTCTTTGGCGCCGGCGAGATAGGAGTCAAAGAAATCGCCGGTCGAAAGGTAGCGAACCAGTGCCATTCTGACGCTGTCCGGCTTATCGAACGGGGCCGGCAGGCTCCCGGCACCGGCTGTTGAGCCTAACGCCCCCGCCCCGAAGGCTGCGAGAGTGAGCTTGCTGAAAGTCCTGCGCGATATGGTCATGTCTGCCTCCCTTCACGCTAACGGCGGGTTCCCAACAAGACTCGGCTTGCGATGACCTGCTGCTGGTTGACGGGTGATCCGATTGCCAACATCAAGCTGTTGGAGGATCCGGGCAAAAACTTGGTCGTCATCATGAAAGAGGGCAAGGTCTATAAGAACACCCTGTGATGCCTGCCAACTTCCGCTTGTGGCACTTAGCGGACTATCTTAGCTGACTTCCAGAATGTCTGCTTTCGGGGGTAAAGCGGACGCTTTTTCATGCATCCCAATATGTCCGCTAATGACCCAAAGCGGACATCACCACGCAAAAGGGCACTTGGTGCAAGTTAAGGATTTCGCGTGGTCCCTACATTGGGATGAATCGCTTCAGCTTCCCGGTCTCCTTATGGCGCTTGAGGCTATCGACTCGTATTGCTGGCCGGACGATTTGGCTTGGTAAGGGGACGCCTTTTCTTTCTAGGGTGTTGCAGCTGCGCTACAGCGTGCCACCGGTTCGAGCAGCTATCATTCTCCTTTCAGGTTGGTCTCCGTGGTCCGCGGGCCAACGAGCTAACCTGCCATAGCGAAGCCTGAAGCCCCGACTGTAGCACCGGCCGGAGCTTCCCCCTTTCGTGAAAAAATCTTGTGCGAGGGCGACCTATGAGGGAATTGGCGCTTCACGTTGAAGATCACCAGATAATCGTGAACTTGATCGATACGCGGTTGACGATGACCTATCAGCTGTCGCCAGGGGGTCAACTAGAAGAAAATGAGTTTTGGACCGTCGACGGCGGCGATACCGACTTTCGCCAGCGGGCTCGGCAAGCAGCTTTGTCGAAGGCCCGTCAACTTGCCTGGATCCCTCGTCTGAGAAGGGTGGCGTGAGCACCAGGGGGCTTGGTTTTCCAGAAACTGGGTTGATCGTTGACCTCGATATGTCCGGTTGTGGCACTTAGCCGACTCTTTCAGCCAGCGACCGAATGTCTGTTTGCGGGCTAAAGCGGACACAGGCCAAACATCTGGGCTAAAGACCCAAGCGGATCCGGTTGAGCAGCGGAAACCGCAGGCCTTTTCGGGCAAGATTAAGCCGAAAGAGGTAAAACTTTAGCAGGGAAGTTGGTTGAGAGTGGGTCGCGCCCATTCACTCAAGGGGTTGCCACCATGCCTCGTGGGCGTCGACTCGCCGTGACAGAAGAGGAGAACTTCCAGGCTTGACTGGAGAAAAATTTCAAAGAGGTGTGTGAATTCATCGCGCGCTGAGCAGAAGCAGGGGAAAGCCTGGCAGAGGACCTGCCAGGTCACACCCACGAAGTTTGCTGTCGATGGCTAGGTTGAACAGCGCCAGGTCCCAGTTCTCGTAGTATAATTAGCCGATCAACGTGCTGCGCCAATGTTCCCAGCATAAATCCAACCTGTTTCGGACGTTGCAAGATTGGTTACCTGAACCCATCCTTTTTTCCGTCCCATAACGCGAAGTTTCGTAGCCCTTTCAATCACGCTGATAATTGCTGCTGAAGATGAAGGCCCTTTGCGAAGGTTCACGGATGTCGAGGGCTTAACCCACTTGGTCGCAATATCATCATTGTCAGGCTGCGGTTTGCGGGCTGGTAATGGTGCGGGATCTGCCGTGGGCAAATCCGCTTCCGGGCCCATGGGTTTCGGTGCCAATCCGATGATCTCAATGGGCTGTTCGATCGAAACTTGGCTTCCTGTTAGCTGAGCTTCTATTCCCGACGCCATGGCGCTGGCTTGGGGTTCCATTGTTCTTTTTAGGATCGTTGCTGTGTCCGCAACGATGCGGCCATCGGGGGCGACGAGCTGGATCGCCAGCTTTGTATCATTGATCACGTTATTCCCCGATACGAGATGCAGATCGCCAATCTCGTCCGGGTTCAAATTCCATTCGCTGTCGCTGCCACGATGTCCATTTGACAATTTGCTACCTGATGGCAGCCCCCTTATGACAATCCTGCTTGAGGGGGGCATTCCATCGGTACCGTCGATTGCGATCGGAAAACTCACATGTTCGCCAATAGTCGATTCCACGATTGAGGGCGCTGATAGCACTGGCGTTGTAGCTGTTGGCGGATCCGCGATCGAAGTTCTGTTTGCCCTCAGTGTCGCTTGTGTTGCGTCAATTGACTGATCAGCCGTTGAGCTTTGATGTGCGGTAATCGTCGCCTGTGTTGACGCGGGCCTTTCAAGAAAGCGAAGCCATAAAAGCGGTACGAGAGTGAAATTTGGGAGCAGCGCAACGAAAATTAGAACGCTGAGAAGTGCCCAGATTTTTCTGGGCAGCACGAGTAAGAGTTGGCTCGGTTGGGCCTGACCACCAGGCCGCGGAGCGTCTTGTGCGATAATCGATTGCTGTGGGGCAGGTTGTGCAATCCGCTCATCGGGGCTGCCCGACATTTCTTTCGTGAGCGCCTTGATGAGTTTAAGGCGCTGCGGCGTGAGCGGCAGCGGAGGCTGTGTAGCAACCGAAAGACCGTCATTGGGTTTATTTGGAGCCCTTAGTATGCGAGCAGCTCCTATCGAAAGAACAAGACTGAGGATGAGCTGATCCATTGAACCCCCCCACTCAATCTAGACGTGTACCCGCCGCAGCCAAGCCAACACGGGAAGACGCGGCTCTGGCTTGAACGCTAATTTGCGGAACGCGCAGCACGCCTTCGCTTAGGCCAAAACTAATAACGCTGAAGATCCCTCACGCGTCCAACCCGTAAGGCCTCGTCGAGTTCCCCTCTGATGGAAAAATTGATGGTCACACATGTGTGGCCTTGCGTGTAGCGAGGTCTCAAGGCCCCCAGACTGAGGTATTGCAAGCCGTTCCGTCGGGCTCTGGCCAAAATCGCGAGGATAGAAGAGGACGCCGAGCATTCCCTCCTGGCGGGTAAAGCGTAAACGCCGCATGGGGACGATCTGCTTTCAAGCAAGAGCTCGCAGGGAACCATCTGCAATGACGGTCGAAGACACCGCTAATCTTGGTTTGCTGCATCGCCAGTTCAGCGTGCGCCGCCCGGAACGAGTCTCAAGTCATAGTTGTTTCCGACTGGAAAGTAGGGGACACACACAGCATGAAATGGGCGCGAGTATTGCTGTGGGCCGTTGGCGCCGCAATGTGCGTGGTCGGCATCCTGCTTTTCACAGATCCGATCGATGTTTTCGATCACGTCGGACAGCCAAGGCTTTTACGCGAAACCGAGGCAGCCGCGTCTTCTCCTACTTCCGAGACCCCTCAACTCGCGCCACCCGACATTGCGGCGCAGCAGCGGGAGGGAGGCACGACCTCGTCTTCAAGAAGCCCCTCGTCCGTCTCCACTGGAAATCCCAGCGCAGCAGCCGGAGCCACTCGCGGCTTCTCCTGTTCAGGGGGGCCCTTCCTCTTGCTCCGGCAGGAATCGAGGATCAGCTAAATGAGCTTCATCTCAATCCTCCAGCTCAAAACTCACCACACGCTATCGTTCCGGACGCGAAAGCAGCCACCCCAGAAATCGCACCCGCAGCCGAAAGCGAAGGTTCGGCTACGGCAGAGGCCATCGAACTTCCATCGGCCGTAGAAGGTCCATCTCCAGCAGCTTAGAGCGAGGATCGGGATGTCCGCTGTATCCCCAGAAGCAGACATGCTCATCGTCGGCCTCAATGTCCGCTTAGTGCCAGACCGGATGAGGAAGTGTGGCTGTTGCGCTGCGAGGGAGCGAGCTATCGCGTTCGTCTCATACCGGACATGGCGGCGCAGGTTGAGCGTGCACGGTCGACAGCCAGTTCATCTCAACACCACACGAGTGTCCGACCCCCAGTCTGCCTTTGAACTCGCCGGGATTTTAGCTGCGCGGATATCGAATGCTGAAAAATCGGCTTCAATACCTGCCACGACTTTATTGAATGCATAGTTGTAGCCGATCTGACCCCCGCCAATGAAAGCGGTGTCGTCTCCAACTTTGGTAACTTCGCCTGGAGCAGGGTTGGCCGCAAAATAATTGAAGCCTTCGAGATCTACGGAAGTAGAGTCACCACCCCAGCCGGCACCGGCATTGCCGCCGATGTAGAATCCGGTCCATGTGAAAGGGGTGGCATCGACGGTCGTTGGGAGCGCCAAAATGACCAAGCCGGCAAGGCAAAGACTCAATCGAGCATTCTTGTTCATGGTTGTTCCCCGGCCACGGACCTCACGCCCCCGACAAACCTTAAGCACTGTTTCGGGAGACCAACTGTCACCTTTCTACAACAGGCCCGGGGATTCTCTCTCGGCCGGGTTCATGCTCCGCGTAGTGCCACCGCAATCGGCCGGGAAAGCCTCGACCGCCTCCGCGTGTCGTCCGGCGTGATCCTTATTCAGGATCAAGGAGCCACCGGACTACCAGGTGTAAACATCAATAGAGTTGAGCACATCACCGACGCCGGCAGTGTGACCGGCATCAAACCTTTGTCCGATTGGCCGCAGTAATCTGCGGGAGCGCCACGCGCCGCCACTCCTCGGACCAAAGGGGACCGGTCTCGGCGGTCATGGCCGTATGTAAGGTCCCAAGCTTCGGGCCATTGAGCAGCTCGCCCAGGCGCCTAGCGAGCCCATCAGCATCGGTGAACATGAAAGGCCGAAGCGCCGGCGGCACGAGCTCGTTGAGGCAGGGGCCATAGTCGAGCACAAGCGCGGGCAGCCCGGCCTCGATCATGTCCACCACCTTCATGGGAAGATCGGCGCCAGATGCCGAGCGGTGCATCGAGATGCCGAGATCGGCTGCGGCGAGCAGGTCGCGATAGAGCGGTTCGGGCAGCCAGCCAGTGACGATGCGGAGATTGCTGGTCGCGATCTCCCGCGCGCGCGCTTCGAATTTTGGCCGCAACGGGCCGTAGCCGGTGACGAACACGATGATCGGCGTGTCAGGCGACCAGCGCACCGCCATGGCGAGCGCATCGAGCAGCATGTCCATCTCCTCATCGCGACCGAAGCTCGTCGGGCTCACGAGCACAAAGGCGTAGTCCGACGCTGACGACACGCCGCGCGTTGCCAGCACGCGCTTGATGACGGAGATACGCTGCTCGGCGTTTAGTGTCCCAGCGCGACGGCGTGGGCGATCGTGCAGGACGGCGGCGTCGATGCCAAAGCGCTGGCGCAAATCCTCGCGCAGGGCATCCGACACGGCGAGATGGTGGGAGGCCCGGCGGGCAAACCATCCCTCGATCCGGCTCACCTGCCGGACCACGCTGCCATCGCGGCCAAGCCGCAAACCCAACGTCGCCGCGGTATGGCCATGCCAATCGACAATGACTCGCGCGCGTCGTGCCCGTGCCGCGAGAAGGGCAAGCGGCAACGCGGGCAGGGCCGGTGGGTTTTGCACGATGGCCACATCGAACCGCCCAGTAACCGCCGAGAGAAGCCAGCCGAGCCGCATCGTGGTTCGCGTTGCCTTCGACGCTGCGGCCGGCAGATAGAAGGCGCGCGGCACCGAATCGAGCCTTTCGGCGCCGGCTTCCGAGATGCGCCGGACCGAGAGCCGGGCAGTCCGCGTGATGTCATCCGGCAGGGGCACCTGCGTATAGCCCGCAAGGGCAACAGTCGCCCCGGCATCGCTAAGCGCCCGGGCATGGTTCAGCATGCGCGGACTCTGGGCGAGCTCGCCTTGCACCAGAACAAGGACGTTCATGCCTTCCAGGGCCGGCGCGCCGTTCCCCTCAGCAACACGGGACAACATTGCAGTGGCTTCTCTTTCGCGCCGCGTGGTTCTCGCTAAAAGCTATATCGCCGGACGTGCCGGCGACTGCCGCGAGCGAAGCCTATCAAAGCCGGCATGCGCGTCACCTGGTAATTAACGGAATCAGGGCTTGGCGGCGCTTTGCGGTTCCGCGGGCGTCACCCGCCAAACCGTATTGCCTACATCATCGGCGACGATGAGCGCGCCCGACTTGTCGACGGCGACGCCCACCGGACGCCCTTGCGCCTCGCCAGCCTCGTTCAAAAATCCGGTGAGAATTTCCTCGGGCGGTCCCGAGGGGCGCCCGCCCTCGAACGGGATGAAGACCACCTTGTACCCGCTTCGCGGCGTGCGGTTCCACGAGCCGTGCTGGCCGATGAAGGCGCCGCCAAAATAGCGTTTCGGCAGCAGCGCGCCGTCGTAGAAGGCAAGGCCGAGCGAGGCAGTGTGGGCGCCGAGCGCGTAATCAGCCACGAGGGCTTTCGCGACAAGCTCCGGCCGGTGCGGGCTCACCCGCGGATCGAGATGCTGACCGAAATAGCTGTACGGCCAGCCGTAGAAGCCGCCTTCCTTCACCGCGGTCATGTAATCGGGGACGAGATCGCTGCCGAGCTCGTCGCGCTCGTTCACGGCGACCCACAGCGCGCCACTGTCGGGCTGCCATGCGAGGCCCACCGGGTTACGCAAACCCGTGGCGAAGGGGCGCGTCTCTCCGGTCTTGGGATCAATCTCCACGATCGCGGCGCGGCCTTCTTCCGCCGCCATGCCGTCCTCGCCCGCATTGCTGTTGGAGCCGATGGCGGCGAACAGGCGCGATCCGTCGCGGCTCGTGACGATGTTCTTGGTCCAATGATAGTTGACAGGACCAGCGGGCAGGTCTGCGACTTTCACGCCTTGGGCCGCAATTTCGGTCGCGCCCTCCTGATAGGGGAAGCGCACCACCGCGTCGGTATTGGCAACGTAGAAATCGCTGCCTATCAGAGCCATGCCGAAGGGCGAGTTGAGCCCGGTCAGGAATGCCGACCTTGTCTCGGCAACGCCATCTCCATCTTTGTCGCGTAACAGCGTGATGCGATTTGCTCTTGGCACGTCTGCACCAACCCATTTCATGACAAGCTTCATGACCCAGGCCGCGACACCCGTCTGCCCAGGCTGCGGAGGAGCGCTCGTCTCGGCAACAACCACATCGCCATTCGGCAGCACGTAGAGCCAGCGCGGGTGCGCGAGATCGCGGGCGAAGGCCTTCACCTCAAATCCTGGAGCAGCATGCGGAGTCGCGCCCGCCGGCCAGCCTATCGCGTGGGCCACATCGACGGTCGGGATCAGCCTTTGCTTTGGTGGCGGAAGCTTGGGGTCGGGGCCTGTGCCGGCTTCAACCGGCAATGTCGCCTCGTCACGGCAACCGGCGAGGCCGAGCGCCAAGAAGATGGCAAGGATCGACGTCACGAGTCCGTGGCGCATCACTCCAATCCTTGGCCCAGCTTTGCTTGGCTCCGAACCTCGCCTTTGCCGGCGGGTTCCGATCATTAGCGACGTGCGGCATTGAGCCCGCACCTGGCGCACGCCCATTTTTAGCCACGGACCTGGCGAGCAGGCCAAGGGGCTGATCATTCCACGTTTCTTGGCAGGCGGCGTTCTCGCCGTTACTTTAGCCTATCCTGTGGATGAAGCTCGCGTTCCAACTCCCCTTGGGCTAGCGTGCTCGTTTGCGGGTCTTGCAACACGCGGCATTGAGCCACAGATGAGTTTGAAGTGCTCGCATGAGATGCGACCATGATTGAGAGGCGAAATCGCAATGGGGGGCGCCGGGCGCCCGACGAGGACGCTGGCAGCGAGGTAGCGGGCGACACAATCGCGCTCGAGCGGCCTGAGGCTCCGGTCGAGGAGCCTATCGTCGAGCCCAAGCGTCCTGCTCCCGAAGCGCCACCCCCGCGCACGCGAGGCTTGGCCAAGCGCCTCTTCGTGCTGCTGCTCGTAGTTGCCGCGGCGGCGCTTCTCTACCGCTATTGGGGCTTTTGGCAGGGCCAGCCGACCAGTCCGGCCGCTCCGCCGCCCCCCGCCGTCACCGTCTCCAAGCCTCTCATTAGAGAGATTCAGGAATGGGCCGATTTCACCGGCCAGTTCGAGGCGCGCGAGGCGGTCGAGGTGCGCCCGCGGGTCAGCGGTTATCTCGAGTCCATCAATTTCACGGACGGCCAGTTGGTCAAGAAGGGCGACCTTCTGTTCGTCATCGAGCCGCGTCCGTTTGAGCTTGCGCTCGAGACGGCGAAGGCCCAGCAAGCGCAAGCCGAGGCTCAGCTTGAGCTTGCCAAGGCGCAGCTCGCCCGCACTGCCCAGCTCCGTAAGAACGACTATGCGACGCAGGAGACCTATGACGAGCGCTTGGCGCAGGTGAACATCGCCACCGCCTCGCGCGACGCATCGATTGCCGCGGTGAACCAGGCACAGCTCAATCTCGACTATACGCGGGTCACGGCGCCCGTCGCCGGCCGCATGGGGCGGCACGAGGTGAGCATCGGCAACCTCATCATGGGCGGCACCGGCGGCTCGACCACTCTGCTCACCACCATAGTCTCGCTTGACCCCATCTGGCTTAGCTTCTTCGTCAGCGAAGGCGACGGCATGACCTATAAGCGGCTAGTGCAGCAAGGGGAGATCAAGTCGCCGCGGGACACGAGCGTCGCCGTGCAAGGCCAGCTCATGGACGAGAAGACCTGGACGTTGAAGGGCAACATCGACTTCGTTGACAATCAATATGACCGGAACTCCGGCACCATTCGCGTGCGTGCGTCCTTCCCGAATCCCAATCTGTTCATAACGCCGGGCCAATTCGGCCGCGTGCGCGTGCCGATGTCGCAGCTCCGATCCACGATGCTTGTGCCGGATGCAGCGGTCGTGACCGATCAGTCGGTCAAGATGCTATTCACTGTGACACCTGACGGCACGGTGGTGCCGAAACCGGTCGAGCTCGGTCCGGTCACCGACGACGGTCTGCGCATTGTCAGAAGCGGCATCACGGCTGACGACCAGATCATCATCAGCGGACTGTTGCGCGCCCGGCCCGGGCAGAAAGTCACGCCCGAACAAGGCAAGATCGAAGGGTCGTCGCTCCAGCCGGTGCCCGGCGCTCAATGAACATCTCGCATTTCTTTATCGACCGGCCGATCTTCGCGGCGGTTATCTCCATCATCATCACGCTGCTCGGCGCGGTCGCCTATTTCAGCCTGCCGGTCGCGCAATATCCGGACATCGCACCGCCATCGATCTCGGTCACCGCGAGCTATCCGGGCGCCTCCGCCGAGATCGTCGCCAAGACCGTGGCCACGCCCCTTGAACAGGAGGTGAATGGCGTCGACAACATGCTCTACATGACGTCGCAATCGACCAGCGACGGAAGCATGTCGCTCGCTGTCACCTTCAAGCTCGGCACCGATCTCGATACCGCGCAAGTGCTGGTGCAGAACCGCGTCTCGACCGCGCTGCCGCGCTTGCCTGAGGAGGTGCGCTCGATC
>Ga0157378_10006698_pt1 | contig 10068 bp, 7 predicted proteins | sample M65metaG_FD_115309 | JGI IMG/M metagenome (GOLD analysis project Ga0157378, IMG submission 115309) | Miscanthus rhizosphere microbial communities from Kellogg Biological Station, Michigan, USA - M6-5 metaG | ecosystem: Host-associated > Plants > Roots > Rhizosphere > Soil | place: USA: Michigan... | reverse complement strand
TGTTTCTTCAACGGCCGCATTCCCGCAAAGCTGGTCTTCGACATGGTCTACAATCCGCTCGAGACCCTGCTGCTGCGCAAGGCCAAGAGCCAGGGCGCCGAGTGCATCAGCGGTCTGGAGATGTTTATCGAGCAGGCCGTGCGCCAGTTCGAGATCTTCACCGACGACAGCGCGCCGCGGGCCGTGATGGAGCGGGCGGCGCTCGAAGCGCTGGCACAAATGCACGAACAGAATCACGCGAAGACAGCCCTCTCAGCCGTGAGGTAATCGCAATGCATCCGAAATCGATCTTGACCGCGCTCGGGTTCTCGCTGTGGGCGGCGACTCTCTTCGCTCAGCCCCAACCGCCTCCCGCCCCATGGCGAGGCGCGGGTACGGCGCCGTGCATCAACTCCGATGGCGGCATTTACAAATGTGCTCCCGCGCCCCGCGTGATGGCCGTCCGCGCCGGACGTTTGTTCGACAGCAAGACCGGCCAGATGCTGACGCGCCAGGTAGTGCTGCTCTCGGGCGATCGCATCACCGAAGTCGGCGCCGAAGGTCAAGTGAAGATTCCCACGGGAGCCGAAGTGATCGACCTGCGCCAGGCCACCGTCCTGCCCGGCCTGATCGACGCGCATACCCACATGTGCAATGCGCGCAAGCCCGACGGCTCGACGGAAGCCGCCATGCTGCTGGCGGTCCAGAACGTGCAAAACAATCTCCGCGCCGGCTTCACCGCAGCGCGTGATATGAGCACCCATGGCAACGGTTACGGCGACGTCGCCGTGCGCGACGCCATCAATCGCGGCGTCATCGACGGCCCGCGCTATCAGGTGTCGACGCTGGGGATCGTGTGGGGTGACAAGCCCGCCGACCCTTCAAGGCCCGACAACCCGCTCGCCAGCACCGTGGTTCGATCGGTCGAAGACGCGCGCGCCGCCGTGCGCACGCAGATCGGACACGGCGCGGATTGGATTAAGCTCTATCCGGCGGGTGCGTACTCCTTCACGCCCGACGGCAAGGATCAATACGTCGTGACCTATCCGCTGCCGGTCTTGCGCGCGCTGATCGACGAAACGCACCGCCTCGGCAAGAAGGCAGGCTGCCACGTCTACGGCGGCGAAGGGCAGAGGAACGCCATCGTCGCCGGCTGCGACACCATCGAGCACGGCTTCGGACTCAATCAGGAGCAGGTGAATACGATGGCCGCCAAGGGCCTGTATTACGACCCCACCGGCATTCGCTACACCGAACCGTATATCGACGACAACGACGCCAAGAGCACCGGCGGCAAGTACCGCATCATTCCGATCTTTGAGAAGGCGGCGTCGATGGCGGCCGCGACCAAGGGCATCAAGGTGATGATGGGCAGTGGAGTCGATGGTTCGACCTTCGCGCACGGCACGCAGGCGCTCGAATTCGAATGGCTGGTGAAACGCGCGGGATTGACTCCAGCGCGCGCCATCCAAGCCGGTACCACCATCAATGCCGAAGTGCTGGGATGGCAGGATCAGATCGGATCCATCGACAAAGGTAAGTATGCCGACCTGATCGCAGTCTCCGGCGACCCGCTCGCCGACATCACCGAACTGCAACGCGTGAAGTTCGTGATGAAGGGCGGCAAGGTGATTAAGAACGAGATGACGCCAGGCGCGCCTCGTTAAAATTGAACCCTACGTACTCGCTAACAACCTGCGTAGACCCTTCTAAGCCGAGGCCCAGTAGGGAGCTACGTTTGGGCCTAGGAAATATCCGCACAAATAAACCTAAGGGTTAGGAGAACACGCCGATATGGTTGGGGTACGCAATAAAACAGGAAAGAAAAACAAGACAACATGAAAAACAGATTTTTACTTGCAAGTGTATTATCCGCCTTCGCCCTCACCGGAGTTGCGAGCGCTCAGACCGGTTCGGGAACCCTCGGCGTGACCGCCACTGTGGCCGGCTCCATCAGCTTGACTTTTATTACTGACGTCGCCGGTGTGACACTAACCGGCTCGGGCACAAGCGCGGCGGTCGTACCGTTCGGAACGGTAAGCATGAGCGGGGGTTCGGTCCCCGCCGGTGTGACTAAGACAGTTAACGGGGCGAGTTCGTTTACTCTTTCGACGCCTTTCGACGTCCGCGTGGATCTCGCAAATTCCGCCAGCACGACTTATACGCTGACGGCGACACTCGCCACCGTGGATGCCACCAATTCGTGGTTTATCGGCGCCGTTGACATGTCCGCTGGCGCTCCCCACGCTTTAACTGCGGCCGGTACCTTCGGTACCGTAGTTCCCTGGACTCTGCACCTCACGGTGCCGGCTTCAGAGGCGGCTGGTTCAATCTCGAACTCCATCGGCTTTACCGCGGTCGGCGGCTAATTCCGCTGACCAACGAATTGTGGCTGGGCCCAAAAAAAGGTCCAGCCAGTTTGGCATTTCGATGACATCTCAGCGCACGCCACTATTTCGATTGGGAATGTTGGCGCTGCTAACCAATCCCGGGGCATTCGGCCAGCCCGCCGGTGCCCCGCGATTGTTTACAGCCGTAATTGCAAATCCAGCGGCGCCGACGATCACGATCCTCCCGGCGGCGAACGGCGCGCTGCTGCGAAATCAGGGAGGCAGCCAGGCCTCGCTCGACCTTGGGCGCGTCTCTTACTTCGGGGGAACTTCAGCCCCCGGCCAGAGCAGCCAGAAACACTCACAATCGTTCGTAACCTCCACGCGCTTCGCGTTGCGGGTCGACTGTCCTGGAAATTCAGCGGGATCCAAGGTAAATGTAACCATGTCGCGGCTGGACTCGGCCGATAAGCACGTGATGCGCATCGATGGGACGCCGGTCAGATCCACCGAGCAGATTTTAGTGCAATCCATGCCCTGCGGTTCCCAAGGCGAACACCGGCTGGACATGGAAGTTCTGGTTTCGGCCCCGCCCGGTCCGATAAGCAGTAATGTCGCCTTCTTAGCGACACTCAACAGGTGAACTTATGAAATTGATGGCAACGATTGCAACTTTACTCTGCGTTTGCGGCGCTCTCGCCGATGACAGCGCACGGCCTCAAATTTCCATCGCACTGACGCCCGCCGTCATCATGGTGCGCGGCCGGCCGGGGCAAAGCACGACCCAAACCCTCACCATCATCAATCACACCGGTGACGAAGTCCGCTTCAAACTGGCGACCGAAGATGTGGTCGTGAAAGACGGGAAGCGCTCGTTTTCCGCCGCCGGGCTGATTTCGGATGGCATAGCCGTTAGCTCAGTGGCATCGCCCGCATCAGTGGCCGTGAAGGCAGGCGAAGAGGCATCCGTTCAAGTTACATTCACTCTTCCACCGCGGACCGGCCAGCGCGCCGTAGTTACTTTTTTTCGCGGCGGCATAGTGAACCGGGGCAGCGGCACAATCGGCCTGGGAGCGTCGCTCGGAACGCTGATCACCTTTAACATTTCGAGCGATTATCAAGTGGCCGCCGGGCCGGTCGAAGCCTCGCTCCAGACTCCCGCGGCCAACGTGATCCTTTCCGAAGAGCTGCGCAACATCGGCACCGAGCCGGTAGTGCCCATGGGCGTGATCGTGATTCTGAATGAATCCGGGAAGCGCGTGGCCAAAGCGGCCTTCACTCCCCAGCGCCTGCTGCCGGGCGAGCGCTTGACATTTGCCGCCACCAATCCGGCGCAACTGGTTCCCGGACGCTACCGCACTCTTTCGTCGTTTGAATTCGAAGGGAAGGTCATGACGAGTGCCGGGGAATTTGCGATTCCCGAGTAATCGGGCCAGCCCGCTTGGGTTCGTTTGGTTGTGGCTGGCGGCGGGTTGCCTCACGCTGACGGCGCAAGTTCACAGAGTCGATCCGCAAAAGACCGTCACGTTTGACGTGCCCGGCGCCAGCGCCGCTTATTCGCTCGATGGATCTTTGGCGGAGGCGAACGCCGAGAACGGAGTGGTCTCGCTGACGGGCAAACAACCCGGAACTACGCATGTGGTAGTGGTCACGCCTTCCGGAGTCCAGACGTTTGACGTGCTGGTGACCACACCGCCGCCACATTATCCGCCCGGCTTCGAGATGCCGCTCAGCGGCCCTGAACTGGCCCAGACCGGCTACTTTGAAGGACGCTATTATTCCAGCCCCGCGCAGGTTCAGAATCAGCTCGATTTCGTGAAGATTCATGGAGACGACCGCACCCACGTACACGTGGTCGAAACCAATTTGCTGGGGGCGCTGGATCAAGACCGGTCGCGAATCGCGCTTTCCTCCGCCACCTACCAAATCGTGACTCCGCGCCGCGACCTTACTCTGTTCGACAAATACCTGGACGAATCCCAACTCACCATCAGTGGTTCGATCGTGCGCGGAGTCCACATGGAGCAGGACAACTGGTTCGTGCACGCGGGCTACACCACCGTGGCGACCTTCGAGGGACTGTTTCTGCCCACCCAGCCGGAACTTGTCATCGGCGGCGGCTACCGTCAGCCGCTCTCGCCGAATTCATCCCTCACTGGTTCGTTTTATCAGGTGCGAACGCCTGCGTCGGATTTATTGGGACATTCGGGGAGCATCGGCGACTTGCGCTATAAGTACGTTCCCCGGGAAAACTTCTGGTTCACGGCGGATCTCGGAATCAGCCGTGGAATTGCCGGCGCGGGGCAGCTTTATTACCGGACCGAGCGCGACAGCATCACGGCCTTGGTTCGTGACATGCCGGTGCGGTTTGCGTCACTAGGCGCGAACAATTTTCGCGGCCTGCATACCGACGTTTCCTGGACCCGGCACATCACGCCAAAGTTCGAATCGACGCTTACTTTTTATAACAACAATGTGGTCTTGCCGAACCTGAAGGAAATCACCATCTCGGGTGGCGCGAACCTGCGCTATCAGCTCACGCGACACTGGGCCGTGACCGGGGGCGCGATCGCTTCCACCTTCCAAACGCAAGTGCCGCCAAGCCCCGCGATTCGAAGTTTCACGCTGCCCGTGGGGCTCGCGTTCCAGTCGCGGCATTTCGGAGCCAGCGGCCAATACCAATTCGCGGTGACGCCGGGGCGTGAGAGCGGAAGCCAGCAGACGCGGGCGTCGCTGCACGCGGGTTGGGGAGCGTTCAACTTCAGTGGCTACGGTGAGCGCGATACCAATGCTCCAACTCTCAGCTTCATTTTCGGACAGGTGGCCGGATTGCAGCAGCTTCTGGCGCAGCAGGGCATTCAGGCGACCACCGTGCAGCAGGTGGACCAGTTGTTATCCAGCGACGCCTATCTGATCGCCGCCGGATACATCAAGGGGGCCAGTATCAACCTGGTCCCGGTGCGCCTTCAGCTTGGCGGAACAGCCGATTGGTCCAGCCGGGGCATGCATCGCAGGCAGCTGAGCTATAGCGTTCTGTATAACGACAATCAAATGCTACAGGGCAGCACGCAGGACGTGATCCACACGGTTTCTTACTCGCAGAGGATCACGCGCGACGACGATCTCTCGGCGGCGTGCTCTTTCCAGGGCGTCAAGAATCCTGGAGGACCGCTCGCGTTCACGCCCGTCTGCTTCCTGGCCTGGAGGCATCAGTTCCAGCACGTGCCGTACCTGATCATTCCCGAACGGCGCGGCGCCATCGCAGGAAATGTTTTTCGCGACGACCACTCCTCGGGCGCTTGGGAGCCGGGCATGCCGCCTATCGCCGAGGTGGAAGTGAGGCTCGACGATGGGCGCCACATGCTTACCCATGCGGATGGCTCTTACCGGTTCTCCAACGTTCCGCGCGGCAAGCACCGGATTGCGGCGCTGTATCAGTCGCCTGATCCGTTTTACTTCACGACTCCGGCCGATACCAACGTCGAGGAAAATGCAACTGTAAATTTCGGGATCGGCTATTCGCTCTCCGGCATGACAGGGGCCGTGCTGAATGACGCGGGACAAGGCGTCGCCAGCGTCACGGTTGTAATTCAGGGCAAAGGGAAAAAATGGAACGCCGTCACGGAGGCCGACGGCAGCTTCTTCGTGCCGGCATTGGCGGCCGGCGAATATAGCGCGCAGGTCGACGGCGATTCGCTGCCGTCAGGTTATTCTTCGGCGACGCTGCCCGCGCTGCCCAGCATAACGGTGGGAGCGTCGTCGCCAGGGCGGGCGGCCTTCACCGCGCGGGCGTTGCGAAGTATTGCAGGACGAGTGCTCCGCTACGATCCCGCGGCCGGCAGCTATGTGCCGATGGCCGGCGCGCGCGTCGTTCTACGGGAAGGCGGCAAAACCTGGGTGACCGACGCGGCAGGAAGATACCTGTTCCGCGATTTGGCTGCAGGAACTTACACTGTCGCGGTGGAAAGTCACGCGCAAGCCCCGGTCCAGCCGGTTCGGCTGGGAGGGCAACCGGTGGACCTGAAAGAAATAAATTTCCAGATCAGCGAGTTAGTCGTTCCGGTAGCGCCGTCGCCTGCCCTCGCCGCTCCCGTGAAATCTGGGGCGCCCGCGTTACCCCTTCTAACAAAAGCTGCGGTGCCCGCCACAAACGCTCAGGCTCGCCCATCCGCGACGGCGCAGCAGCGGAACATCCTGGGGCGTCAACTCGCGAAAGCTGGGCATTATCCGGAGGCCATCGCGGAATTGACCGAGGCTCTTCGCGTGGCGCCTGACTTGGCGCCGGCATGGAACGCTCGCGGCTTTGCGCGTCTCATGCTTCGTGACTGCGCCGGGGCCAGGGACGATTTGGACCGCGCGATTATCCTCAATCCCGGTTATGCGGACGCCTACAAGATTCGCGCGGCCGCGCGGCGGGCTATTGGTGACATGGCCGGCGCGGCCATCGACTTGAAAAAATCTCAAGAACTGTCCAATTGATATCCGCGGTCACGGCTTAGCGATTCCCCATATAATGGCGATATGAAATCTCCCCAGCTCACTCGGCGTGCACTCGCAGGCTGCCTCGCCGCACCCGTGCTTCTAAGCACAACGTCTCAGGCGCAGACTCCCGCGCCGGCTCCGGTGAGCACTCGGGTTCAAGACGCCTCCCGCGCACTTGCCGCCGTCAAGCTGCCGCGCAACATCGAGCCGGCGACGCGCTTCGAGGTCTAGCGTCATGGCGGCGAAGACTCTCTCGGGCGACGTGTTCTTTGCTAGCATCGGCGAGCTCTCGGCCGGTCTTCGCGCCAAGGAATATTCGGCAGTTGAATTGACGCGCGCCTTCTGTGACCGCCTGGAGAAAATCGGCGGGGCCCACAACGCCCTGGCCCTTTCACTCCGCAAGAGCGCGCTCAAGAAAGCCAAGGACGTCGACGGCGATCTGAAGCGGGAGCGCACGCGCGGCCCGCTGCAAGGCATTCCCTACGGCGCGAAGGATCTGCTGGCCGTGAAGGGGCAGCCCACAGAATGGGGCTCGCGCGGGTTCGCCGGACAGAAGTTCGACGAAGACGCGTTCGTGATCAAGAAGCTCAACGCCGCGGGAGCGATTCTCATCGGGAAGCTCGCGATGGTCGAGCTGGCCGGCGGCGTAAGTTACCGGACGGCGGCGGCGTCAGCCACCGGCCCGGGGCAAAATCCTTGGGACCGCACGCGCTGGTCCGGCGGTTCGTCGAGCGGCGCAGGCATCGCTACCGCTGCGGGACTGGTGACCTTCGCTCTGGGATCTGAAACGTCAGGTTCCATCATCACTCCCAGCGCATTCTGCGGCGTGACCGGATTGCGTCCAACTTATGGTCTGGTGAGCCGCCGCGGCGCCATGTCGCTCGCGTGGACGCTGGATAAAATCGGACCCATGTGCCGGTCGGCCGAAGATTGCGGCCTGGTGCTGCACGTCATCGCGGGGCCTGATGCAGAAGACCCGGGTTCGGCGCGCAAGGGCTTCGCCTACGTGCCCCAGTTCGATCGCAAGATCACCGACTTTACCATCGGCTACGCGCCGATCGATTTCGAGCGCGCCGCGCCCGAAGCGCAAGCCGCAATGCAGGCCGCATTGGGAGTGATGAAGAGCCTCGGCGCGAAGTTCAAGGAAGTGGAGATCCCCGACTTCCCTTATGGCGCGCTGGTCGAGACCGTGATTGGCGCCGAAGCGGCCTCGATCTTCGAGGACTTCATTCGCGGCCCGCAGATCGAGCAGATGGCAGACCCGGCGCAGGCGGCGACCCTGAAGGCGGCACTCGACATTTCGGCCATCGATTATTTGAAGGCCATGCGCATCCGCTCGTTGATTCGCGCCGCATTCCGCGAAGTGTTCTACGACGTGGATATGTTGCTCGCGCCGTCCCGGCCAACTTCCGCACCTCGCATCGCCGATGGCACGGGCGGAGGCGGCGTGAATACAGTCGCTGGCGGACGAGGTCTCACTGGCATCATCCCGGCCGGCAATCTAGCAGGGCTGCCCGCGATTTCCTTGCCGTGCGGATTCACCGGCGGATTGCCGGTCGGAATTTCGCTCATCGGGCGTCCCTGGTTCGAAAATCACCTGCTCGGCGTCGGCCGCGCGTTTCAATCGCAGACCGATTGGCACAAGCGCAAACCGCCAGTCGCTGTGACTTAAAATCCTTATTTATAAGAAAATAAATAACAATATTTTAACTTGACTATCTCTATCAACATACTATACTAATATAGTATATGAAAGTGATAGACATTTCCCCCGCCGCCCTTATAGTCTCGCTTCTTTCGGTCACGCCCCCGGCAGTCGCTCAAGATGACGTCACGACCCAGCACGCGACCAGCGCCTACACTGGCGGCTACATCACTGGCCCGGCCTCCAATCCGTTGAGCTTCTTGAACGGTCCGGCGTATCGGACTTTTGGTTCCACGGCTCCTTACGATTTCCCCGATATCGCCCCGGCCAGCCTGCTGAATCGACAACTGCCGAAATGGATCAGCTTCGCATGGGAGGAGCGATTCCGCTATGAGGGCTACCACAATAGCGGCTTCAAGTTGAACAACGACGACTCCTATCTCTTGCTCCGCTCCCGTCTTGGGGTAACCATCCGGCCCTCGGCCTGGTTCAAGGTGTGGGCGCAGGTGCAGGATTCGCGCCCGTTCATGCAGAAGCCGCCGTGGGGTCCGCCCAACCTGAACGCATGGGATCTGAAACAGGCCTATGCCGAATTCGGCGATCCCGAAAAACAATGGGTCAGCGTGCGAGTGGGACGCCAGTCGATCAACTACAACAACACTATCATTGCGGATTCGGAATGGCGCAACCAAGGGCGATCCTACGACGCGGTCGTCACCAACCTTCACTATGATCGATTCCGCCTCGGTATCTTCGCGGCCTCAGCGGTGGTGCCGCTCGCCGACGGAATCAGCCACCATCAGGAGGGAAACAACATATACGGCGCCTACGGCGCGATCGACCACATCGTTCCCAACTCCTCGCTTGAACCGTTCGTCCTCTGGCGCGTGCAGCCGAGCGTAGCGGTTGAGGCCTCCGGAAACATCAAAGCCGGCCGGCAAGACGAAAAGGCCTACGGAGTCCGTTTCAAAGGCGTGGCGTTGCGGAAACTCGATTACACCTTTGAATGGGTCGGTGAGCGCGGTAATGACGGGCCCAACGGCATTTCTGCCTGGGGAACAACCTTCGGCGCCGGATATCGAGTCGATCGGCTGTGGGGAAAGCCGAGAGCGTTCTGGCAGTACGACTACGCGAGTGGTGACAAGAATCCCACGGATGGAACGCATGGCACGTTCGACACCATGTATCCCACCGCGCACGACCGCTTCGGTATCACCGACCAGTTTGGCTGGCAGAACATCATCGCCCAACGCGTCGGCCTGACCATTGAGCCGCGGCATCGCTGGACCGTCACCGGCCAGTATCTGGATTTCTGGCTGGCCAGCGCCACCGATGCTCTTTACAACACCTCCGGCGGCGCGATCGTTCGCGATGCGGCGGGGAGGTCAGGAACTCATATTGGCCACGAACTCGATGTCTATACCTGGTATGAGCTGAACCGTCACGTCAACGTCGGTGTGGGGCTCGGCCATCTCTTCGGAGGCGAGTTCCTGCAGAAGACCACCAAAGGCCCGAATTACAACTACTCGTATGTTGCAATCAACGTCATGGACAACGGTAAATCGCGAGGACATCCAAAACTCTTTTGATCTCGGCTCTGACTGCATCCGCGCTCTTCGCGACGGGGCCTGT
>Ga0157378_10006697_pt1 | contig 10069 bp, 8 predicted proteins | sample M65metaG_FD_115309 | JGI IMG/M metagenome (GOLD analysis project Ga0157378, IMG submission 115309) | Miscanthus rhizosphere microbial communities from Kellogg Biological Station, Michigan, USA - M6-5 metaG | ecosystem: Host-associated > Plants > Roots > Rhizosphere > Soil | place: USA: Michigan... | reverse complement strand
CGTTGTGATGCCGCAAATTGGCGGCGCGCGCCTGGCGGAGCAGATGGCGGTCGAGCGTCCGGAAACAAAGGTGTTATTCGTTTTCGGCTATGCCGAGAATACATTGCAGCGGGCAAGGCGTGTTTGACATTTAATAGACGCTTCCTGCAAAAGCCCTTCACCCTTAAAGCCTTGGCAAACAAGGTCAAAGGAATACTGACTCCCGAGGTTGAGGCGCGGGCAGGGACTTCCGCCTCGTAAATCCTAGGTCTGCGCCCCTCCCTTATAATGATGGCCGGACACTGCATGGTAATTTTCCAGGCGCAAACTCTCAGTCTTTCCGAATCTACTTCCGATAAAAAACTTCGCAGCGTCTCAGTTTTGGTTTTGGTGTTTCTTTGGGCGGTGATTTACGCCAGCAGCATGTTTACGCCGGCCCTGCTCGACGACGCAGACACCGTACACGCCGAGGCAGCGCGCGAAATGGTGCTCAATCATGATTGGGTCACGTTGCATGCCAACGGCATTCGTTATCTGGAAAAGGCCCCGCTCATCTATTGGAGCGTTGCGGCAAGCTATCGCGCTTTCGGAGTCAAGGATTGGAGCACGCGGTTCCCGCTCATGCTCGGTGTTTTAGGGCTGTTGCTTGCGACCTATCTCTTAGGAACGGAAGCCTACGGGGAACGTGCGGGCTTTTGCGCGGGTGTGGTCATGTCCACCTCGCTGGGGCCGTACCTGTTTACGCGATTCTTAATTCCCGACGTATTGGTCGGCTTGTGGCTGGCGCTGAGCTTCTATTTCTTTCTAAAGTCGCTCAACGAGGGCCCGCCGACAAGATGGACATGTTGGGGTCTGGCGGCAGCTTGCGGCTTAAACGTCCTGACCAAGGGATTGATCGGGCTGGTTTTTCCGGTCGCGGTCATCGGGCTGTATTTGCTGTTCACGCGAAACCTGCGCCATTTGCTGACCCTAAGGCTGTTCTCCAGCACCATGGTTTTGTTGGCAGTGGCCGCGCCGTGGCATATTATCGCCGGGCTGAGAAACCCTGACCAGGGCACGATGCGCGGATTCTTCTGGTTTTATTTCGTCAACGAACACTTTCTCCGCTATCTGAACAAACGCGTTCCTCGCGACTACGATACCGTGCCCCTGCTTTTATTTTGGGCCTTATTGCTGCTGTGGTTGATCCCATGGGTTGCATTTCTGCCGCAGGCGGTTCGAGCTATTCGCTGGCGTTCCCGGCTGGATTCGCGTCAAAGAGCGAGTTTGCTCTTCCTGCTTTGGGCAGTTGTAATCCTTGTGTTTTTTAGCTTCTCGACACGGCAGGAGTATTACACGATTCCTGCTTTGCCTGGATTGGCTCTAATAGTCGGTGGTTGGCTAGCCCGGGAAGACGCATCGCGCAATGATAGCAACGAAAGGCGTGCGGGAATTCGTTCATCGATAAGTCTTTTTGTGGTTGGCGCAGTTTCGCTGGTGGCGGGTCTTTGGCTGCTTTCGCTTTCCAAGGCGCCGGCTCCAGGTACAGATTTGTCCGCTTTGTTGAAGAAGAATCCGCAAGATTATGCGCTTTCCTTCGGACATTTTCTTGATCTTACCCCACAGGCATTGGGCGCCTTTCGCGTACCGCTCCTCGGGTTTGTTCTGGCCTTATTCTTAGGTTCCGGGCTTAGTTGGCTCTTTCGCAGGCGCGGGCACTCCGGCTTGGGAAACGCGGCCCTCGTCGCCATGATGATTGTTGTGCTGACCTGCGTTCACTCTGCATTTGTGACTTTCTCTCCCATCCTGTCGTCCAAGCAACTGGCACTGTCTATCAGCAAGACTTATCGTCCCGGTGATCTGATAGTGATTGATGGCGAATACGAAAACGCTTCCACCTTAAACTTTTACACCGGGATTCCTCTCCGGGTTTTGCACGAGCGGGGAGGAAATCTCTGGTACGGATCGCAATTTCCCGATGCTCCTCACGTTTTCGAGACCCAGTCGTCTTTCGACGCGCTTTGGTCGTCCCCGACGCGGATCTTTTTCTGGACCGACCAGGAAGACCCAAAGGAACTGAAAGGGACGCCGCGATACATGCTCGCGCAAGGTGGCGGAAAGTCCATCCTGATGAACCACCCTCTCAACAATTGATTCCAATTGCCACGGTTATAATCCGCTTGGAATTCATGGGCAGCGCGATTTCATTGACGGGCTGGCTGTGGCGGTCGTTGCTGCTTCTGGCGGCCGTCGGCACCCTTAGTTCCACTGTTTTTCTGGGGATGGTCTTTGCCGCGGTAATGCGATACCTTCGTCTGGCTCGAACTGCCCTGAAGGCGACAACATCAGCTCCGGACTCAGCGCTTCCTGCGGTGACTTTGCTTAAACCGGTCCACGGTATGGAGCCCCGGCTTGCGGAAAATATCGAGAGTTTTTTCCGGCAAGATTACCCGAATTTTGAAATCGTCTTCGGAGCCCGAGATCCAGAAAATACTGCACTTCGCGTTGCCGAAGAGGTCTGCCGTCGGCATCCTGAGGTAAAAAGCAAGATCGTGCTCTCCGGCTATCCCACATGGCCGAACGCCAAAGTGTTTTCGCTCGACCAGATGATCGCCGATTCCTCCACCGATTATCTGGTCATCAGCGATAGCGACATTCAGGTGGCCCCCGATTTCTTGCGTAACGTAATCCCTCCTTTACTGGATCCGAAGAATGGACTGGTGACCTGCTTCTATCAGGGCGTTCCAGCCCAGGGACTCTGGTCAACGCTGGAAGCGCTGGGCATGTCCGTTGAAATGCCTTCCGGGGTCATGGTTGCCGACATGATGGAAGGTATGCGTTTTGCCATGGGAGCAGTAATGGCGACGCGCCGTGATGCTTTGGAGAAGATTGGCGGCATCGGCTCGACCCGCGATTATTATTCTGACGATTTTGTTCTGGGCAACGAAATCTGGGGCGCCGGTTACCACGTGGTGCTATCCCACCATGTGGTTAAACATGTGCTGATGCCACGCTCTTTCCAGGAAACCTGGGGCGATCAGTTGCGGTGGATGAAAAGTACTCGCTACTCGCGACCTAAGGGTCACGTGGGGACCGGACTCACGTTCGCCATGCCCTTCGGCCTCTTAGGCTTGGCCTCGGCTTCCGCGCTGGGACATCCAATCGTGGGCGCTGCCTTCTTGGGTTGGGCTTTCCTCAGCGGTACGATCCAATCTGTAACCGTGGGATGGGGCGTGATCCGCGACCGCCGTGCCCTGTACTACTGCTGGCTCTATCCCGTCCGCGATCTGCTGGGGTTCTGTACTTGGGCGGGCAGCTTTCTGAGCCGGACGTTCTTCTGGCGCGGTGAGACTTATCTATTTGGCAAGGGGGGCAAGATTATTCCGCAACGCCGGCCCGCAGGGGATGTGCCCGCAGACCCATCGTAACCGGAAGCTCGACCGGTTCGAGCTCAGCCTGTTTGCTGGCGACTACTCTCGATATGATCTCTCTCAGCTTGATCTTCGGTGTGTAACCCAGGCGCGAAACCTTGGCAATATTCGGTACCCTTCGCTCCATATCTTCGAAGCCGGGCTGGTACGCATCATCGTAGGGGATTAACTTGATCTCTGATTCGCTGCGGGTCTGTTTCTTTACTAATTTGGCTAATTCGCCGATCGAGATCTCTTCCGGATTTCCCACATTAAAGACTTGCCCGACGGCGGCGGGATGGTCGGCCAGCAATAACAGCGCACGAACCACATCAGAAACATCTGCAAAACAACGGGTCTGGCGTCCGCTGCCGAACACCGTAATCGGCTCTCCCCGCAAGGCCTGTTCGACAAAGCGTGGCAATACCATGCCATAGCGCCCGATCTGCCGCGGACCAGTGGTGTTAAACAGCCGCGCAATCACGACCGCGAGGTTCTGAGTATTGTGGTACGCCAAGCCGAGAAATTCATCGATAGCCTTTGAGCAGGCATAGCTCCAGCGGCTCTTGGTTGTCGGACCGTAGACCACGTCATCGTCTTCAGTGAAAGGCTGCTTTGTGCTCTTGCCATAGACTTCTGAGGTAGAAGTAATCAGGCAAGGTTTGTTGTAGTGGGACGCCAGTGTCAGCACGTTGTGGCTGCCAAGAACGTTGATCTCAATCGCTTCAACCGGAACCTTGATGATCCTTTCGACACCGACAACCGCGGCAAGGTGAAACACGGAGTCCACCTTCTTGATCGCTGATTCGAGTAGGGGGAAATCCAGAATCGATCCTTCAATAAAATGGAACCCCTTCCTCTCCTGCAGATGGAGGACGTTTTCCATCCGTCCGGTAGAGAGATCATCGACTACGAACACCTCGTCATCTTGCCGCAATAAGGCTTCGCAGAGATGGCTGCCTATGAAACCGGCGCCTCCAGTCACTAACACTTTGCTCATTCGGTTGTCCTCGAATACACCTGTACCACGTCTAGGGGCACAATCTATTATTGTAAATTAATGTAAACAAACCATGTACCTCATGGGTTAATACGATGCAACTTCCCCTTTTTTAGAGAAAATTGCTCTTCCCGCCAGCTAACCGTGTGACCCAAAAACCCGGTCAGCCAGACGGCCACCGCAAGCAAATCCCTTACCGGGATGAAAGCCAGGTACTTGATGGTACGGCGGTCATTCAAGACGCCATAGCCAACGGCAAGGGCGGAGGTCATGCGGATCATGAAAGCAGCCCCAAGCAGGAACCATGCCCAGACAGCGCCCCCGGTGCAGAGAAGCGTCAACAGCGCCCAAGGCAGATAATAGGTGAAGGCCATGCCGGCATATCCCCAGCGTCGGGAATCCCGGATTGTGCGCGCCCATCGCAGTTGGTGCGATAAATACTCGCCTAAGGAATAGGCGGGAAGCACCGTCTCGACCACGTTGTGGGCGAGTTCTCCGTTAGCTCCTTGGCGGGTCAGCCGGTGTCCGAGTTGATAATCGTCGGCCAGGAAGTCGGCGATGGCCTCAAAGCCCCCAATCGCTTCAAGGTCCTGCCGTCGGAATGCAAGAGTGGAACCCAATCCAAATTGGATGCCACCATCTACCTGCCGGGCAGCCAGCACGCCGCTGGCAAAGTCCACAATTCCGGCAGCTTCCAGCCATGAGCCGAGTGTTGCCGCAGGGGCCCCACGATACAGGCAGGTGACGAGCCCCGTCCTGGGGGTCGCAAGCGGTAACATCACCTGCTGGAGATAATTTGGATCGATCCGGATGTCGCTGTCATTCACAACCACATACTCGTAGCTCGCAACGGGCACCATTTGCGCCAGATTGCTGACCTTGGCATTCGCGCCCAGACTTCGTTGACTTACCACCAGCCTGATTGGGCGGGAAGGGAATTCGAGTCGAAGTTGTTCAACCGCGGCGATGGCAGGATCCTTGGCATCAGTCACGCCGAAAACAATTTCATAGTCCGAATAGTTTTGGCGGCAGTGGCTGCGAAAGTTCTCCAGCATCTCAGGGTCGCGCCCTTTTAAAGGCTTGAGAATTGACACCGGAGGAAGCATTGTTGCCGCCACGTCTTCTCTCTTCCACAAGAAGCGCGCCGCACCCCACATGGACAGCACCGTATAGCCGAATCCGCAAAGTGTGGCGATGGCAGCGAATGCCGCGCAGATGTTAAGAACAGAGTGGAGCATGTGGGTGAAGCTTATCAAAGGCAACAGGCCGAGTAGTGCTATTCGTAGCGGAGGGACTCGATAGGATCGAGGTTGGCAGCCTTCCACGCCGGGTAGATGCCGAAAACCAGACCAATAAAGGCCGAAGCGCTGAAGGCAAACACCGTCCAGAACATGGACATACTGGCCGGCAGGGAGGGAAACATGAGAGGAATAACCCCGGTTACGGCGGCGCCAATAAGGATCCCCATAACCCCGCCTGCGGCGGTCAGCATGACCGCCTCAAAGGTAAATTGCAGTAGGATGTCGGTCTTTCGTGCCCCAATCGCCTTTCGGACACCGATCTCGCGGGTGCGCTCCGTCACTGAAACCAGCATGATGTTCATCACGCCAACCCCCCCAACGATTAGCGCAACACTTGAAACCGCGAACATGAAAATGAAAACCGCGCCGGTAATCTGGTTCCACACGTCCGAAATGGAATCCTGGGTGAAAACCGCAAAATTATCCGGCTTGCTGTTAGGAACCTTTCTTCGTCTACGAAGCAACTCCCGGATCTCGTCGATCGCCTGTGGAATGGCCGCATGAGAGGTCGCCTTTACGCTGATCCAGTGCTGCTTCAGCTCGGGATGCAATTTCTTGAAGGTGCTTAAGGGGAAGTAAACGATGTTGTCGTCGGGGTTCTTGCCTCCGCCAAACACCGACTTCACTTGCTGGTTAACTCCGATGACCGTAAACAGCTGGCCTTCAATGTTGATTTCTTTGCCTAGCGGTTCCTCGCCGGGGAAAAGCGCCTCCGCCGTGTCATGGCCGATGATGATCACCGAAGCATGCCGTTCATCATCGACATCGGCGAACCAGCGTCCTTCCGCCAGCCGCAAGTCGAAGACATCTTTCACCGCCGAGGTATCGCCTTCAAGAATCGTGTTCTTAATTTTGCGGCCCTGGTACTTGATTGCGTAGGTGCCTACACCGAGTTCGGGTCGGAAATAACGGATGCCGGCGCTCACTGCCTTCACATGCGGCAGATCCTTCATGGCCTGGGCATCGTCGAAGGTCAATTCCCGACGCAGTCGCATCTCTTCTGTCGGGCGGCCAAAAGTGAAAGGCTCAATGTGGAAAGCGAAAATAATGTTCGAGCCCATGCTGGTAATCAGCTGGCTCACATTGTCGTTCAGGCCGCGCACGATGGACGAAATGCCGATTACAACGGCAACCCCGATTACGATTCCGAGCACAGTCAGTCCGGAGCGCATCTTATTGGCGCGCAGGGTATCAGTGGCCATCTGGAACACTTCCCCGTATTCGCTTCTGCCTATCATGTTCTATAACTCAAAACGCAACGCTACGATGGGATCAAGCCGGGCTGCGCGTTTCGCGGGATACACGCCGAAGAATACACCGATACTTCCAGAGACAAATAACGCTATAGGCACCACCCAAACCGGGAGCGACGAAGGCATGCCGATAAGGAGGGTAACCGTCTTAGAGATCAGCGCGCCCATCCCAACTCCCCCCGCACCGCCGATCAGAGTGAGCACCACAGCTTCAATCAAAAACTGCAGCAGGACGTCCTGACGTCGCGCCCCCAACGCTTTACGTACACCAATCTCTCGCGTGCGCTCGGTAACTGCGACCAGCATCATGTTCATGATGACAATTCCACCCACAACCAAAGAAATGGACGCGATGCCGATCATGGCGATAAAAAAAGTGCCTGTGAGGTTTGACCAGATACCAAGCAGGCTGGCGTTGGTTTCGATATCGAAGCTGTCAGCAGCCCCAGGTAAATCGTGGCGTCGCGACCGCAATACTACCCGTGCTTCATCCATGGCAGCGGTAAGCGCCGGGCCAATGCCTGTGGCTTTGCCGGAAACCCGAATGTCCTGATGCTCGCCGTACTGCTTCATGTACGAGGTGATCGGAATCATCACGTAATTGTCTAGGCTCTGTCCCAGTGTCTTGCCCTTCTTCACTCCAACTCCGACGATCTGGTATGTCCAGCCGTCCACGCGGATCTCCTTACCCAAAGGATCGGCGCCGGATAATAGGTTATCCACGATGTCGGGTCCAACCACGGCGACCGGGGAACGATTATTGAGGTCGGTTTCGTTCAACATGCGGCCGGCGGCCAAGTCGACATCGAAGATCGGGCCCATCGAAGGCGTGAGTCCCTGAATGATTACGTCATTGATCGCTTGCTGCGTGTACTTCACATGTCCCGACATGTTACGCAATGACGCACCCACCGCCGTGCATTGCTTGCATGCCTCGAGCACAGCCCGGTAATCGTCTAGAGTTAAATTCTTGCGCTTTTCCCCCTCAATCACGTGGTCAGGATCGGAAGAGGCGGGCGAGGACCGAAACACAATGAAGACATCGGTGCCCAAGCGAAAAATCCTTTCCGCCACGTAGTTGTTCAAGCCGCTGACGAATGTGACTACGGCAATCACCGCAGCCACGCCAATGACCACACCGAGGAGGGTAAGTGCAGAGCGCAGCTTATTGGCCCAAAGCGACTGCAGCGCAATGCGGATGGCTTCGGTTGTGTGCATAGACTGCGTGTAAATTTCTCCGCCAGAACAGCGGAGAGACTGCCTCCAAGTCTAGCAGAGTCAGCCACTACCAACGGCGATAAACCCGCTGGAAATCGGGCCTCTCTCGCTAACACCTATATAATGTTAATTGTTAGCAGCCGGACCGGACGGTCGCTCTCGATGCGTCAAGCAGAGGGGGAGGAAAGTCCGAACTCCGCAGAGCAGTGTGCCGGATAACGTCCGGGAGGGTGGATTCAAGTCCACTCGACGGCCAGTGCCACAGAGAATATACCGCCCCGGCAACGGGGTAAGGGTGAAAAGGTGCGGTAAGAGCGCACCGCCGCCGCAGTAATGCGACGGGCATGGCAAACCCCACACGGAGCAAGACCAAATAGGGAGGAAGCCCGGCGTCACAAGCGCTGGCACGTGCCGGCTCGGCGCGTCAAACCTCCGGGTAGGTCGCTTGAGCCCCGCAGTAATGCCGGGCCCAGAGGAATGACCGTCCCGCCGCGAGGCGGACAGAATTCGGCTTACAGGTCCGGCTGCTACATCTCCCTTGTTTTCAGCAAAACTTGACCTCAGTGGCGCTTGGTGTCCATAACCGTGTCCTTTTTTTGAGGGAACCTAATATGGAAGGCAGCGTCAATATTCTCAAGCAGATTCGGACGGCACATGGTTGGCGCCGCGTTCGGTTTGAAGAAGAATGCGAAGGGAAACATTCTTGGGGACAACCGCCCCGGCACCTACATCATTGAATGGCGAGAAAATGGACGACGCTTGCGTAAGTCTGCCGGGTTTGAAAAGGAGCGACCTTAAACTTCTGAGTCGATGACACAAGCGATTGGTCTCGACCGGCTATAGTTGAGTCGAGACCAATCTTTGACTGGGACCGCTTCTTTATCCATTACTTACTTTGCCGGCTTCCCGGGGCTGACCCGCTTGTGTTCTTGCGATACCATGAGGGCGATGAGCGGGTACGTTCCGCAAGGACGTCTTCCATAAATGTTCGTCTGACCCCCATCAAAGCGGGGTAAGGGCAGTTTCGTTAGGCTACAAGCTCAACGATCGGGTTACCCTCCCACCCTGAGACGAATGCGTCTCAATTCAGATCATCATCTTTGTAGTACTTTGTGCTCTTGGCGGTGATTTCGGCGGCCAGGCCTTTGTCGGTGAGCTGATACATCCAGACGCCGTCCGACACTGACGCCGCTCCCGACATCGATCCTCCCTTGTCACCGGTTTTCGCAGCTGCCGTGGTTTGTCCGCCGAACTCCCAGCCGGAGTTGACAAAGCTGTTGAGCGCCTTTTGGTTGTCGAAGACGAAGATCACCCGGAATTTCTTTACGCCCATTCCGAGTCCAGCTTGAAGTTCGACCATCTTCATGAAAGTCTCATTCTTGCTCTTGTTGTCCACGGCGATGCCTTGTCCCTTGCCAGAACCGGCGAGCAGGATCTTCACGCCCATGTTACTGAAAACCGCGTATCCGGCTGCTTTTTCGACCGCTGGCTTGGCCTTTGGATCAGCCTTGTAAAGGCGCTGAAGGGTGTCCTGCGCCATTTTGCGGACCTCTTTCTGTTCCTTCACTTTCTTGTCGTCGTCGGCGTGCGCCGCTACTGCGAAGGCGCAAACCAACGCGAAGGCGGTGAGGCTGGCCTTGCGTGTGCTTCTCATTTTTGTGTCCCTTCCCCTTCCACTAATTGCGGCGACCGTCGCCCTAACCCGGCTGTTATGCGCCGATGGATCTCCCGACGCGTTTCTTTCACGTTCGCGTCGCCTGTTCTGCCTATTTGACTGATATAAGTGCGCATCCATGCAAGCCGAAAAGCTCTGCGTGTAGGTACCCATCAGCGGGTTGAATGCCGCCTTCGCTTGATTGGATTGCTACTAGTTTGTGCACCAGCTGACTGGGATGACTGGGCCTGCTTGTTCGCCTAGTGCTGCCTTCT
>Ga0157378_10006694_pt1 | contig 10069 bp, 6 predicted proteins | sample M65metaG_FD_115309 | JGI IMG/M metagenome (GOLD analysis project Ga0157378, IMG submission 115309) | Miscanthus rhizosphere microbial communities from Kellogg Biological Station, Michigan, USA - M6-5 metaG | ecosystem: Host-associated > Plants > Roots > Rhizosphere > Soil | place: USA: Michigan... | reverse complement strand
TGCTCGAAAACTATAACTTCACGATCTATGCGGCAAACGCCAAGGAGCGCAGCGTCAACTTCGGCATCCTGAATACCTTTCGACAGTATTGGACTCCGCTCAGTTACCAAGCAGGCCCTTTGCTCAAGACCATTCCGCTCGCGCCCAAGCAAACACAAAAGGTTGTCGTCACCCGCAAGACAGTCAAGAAGCGAACTCGGAAAGAGATCGAGAACAACTTGCGCGTGCTGAAACAGGAGACAAGCGAGACTAATCGTGCCGAAGAGCAGATTGCGAGCAAGGCTTCGAATAGCACGAGCCTGTCGGTTACCAGTGAAGGCAAAATGGATTACGAAGTGTATAGCGGTACACTCACGACCGGATTCAAGCAAGACAGTGCCAAAAGCACGGAAGACTCAAAGAGATCCTTCCACGAATCCGTATTCAAGGCGGCCCAAGAATTCAAAGACGAGAAGACGACCGAAATCAACACGGAAGAGACACGCGAGTTCGAATCGGTCGAGACCACGGAAATCACCAACCCCAACGACGAAATTGCCGTTACCTTCCTGTTTTACGAATTGCAGCGCAGCTACCGGATCTTTGAACGGCTTTATCGGGTGCAACCCGTGATTTTGGTGGCGCAGGAGTTCCCTCAGCCCGGTGATATCGACCAGGCATGGCTCGTTCGCTACGACTGGATTTTGAAGCGTTCGATTCTGGACGACTCGTTCCTGCCGACGATCACCAATCTGGCCCAAACAGCAGGCGATGAGATTGCTCTAGAAGAAATGCAGGTCAACGTCAACCAGCAACGTTGCATCGTGCAGTCACTCAGACAGGAGCTGGCGATCGCCAGCCGCCAGGCCACCGCTCAGCGCGCCGCGATGGACCAGGCGGTCTTCCAAAAAGGCGGAGGCGGCGGCCTGTTTGGAATCGTTGATGACATCGCGAGCAGCGCTCTTTCTCCGCTGAGCAACATGCTGTTCGGCGGTGACTCTGGGCAAAATCAAAGTAACCAGCAGGCCCTCCAGGAGAGAGCCGACGAGGCCGCTGACCAAGTACGTGATCTCACTTTCCGATTAGAGCGGGAAGTGACCGCTCTTAACGCACTGACTGAGACCTATACCAAAGCTTTGAGGGACCACAACAACCATTTGACCGAGATCGCGCGCCTGCGTGTACACGTCAAGGACAACATCATGTACTACATGCAAGCGATCTGGGCTCATGAGCCGCCTGATCAGCGATTCTTCCGCCTGCACAACACGCCCGTTCCAGACCTAAACCATATCAATCGCCGCTTCCATGTCAATCTCGACACCCCATTCGCTTCCAGCATGGCACCTCCGCACATGGCACTGGCACGTTTCGGAGGCCATGACACAAAGACATTCCCCGTCGAATCGGTGACAACCATCAATCCCCAATTCACCACGGTCCCCCTCTCAGAGGTCGCCGATGTCAGCACCCTGCTAGGATTCAAGGGCAACTACGCGATCTTCCCCCTCTATCAATCGAATCCTCTCACGGATTTCATGATGGATCCGTATGTAGATCGAGCCACGGGAGAACTGGTGGATCCGTCTGATCCTCTGAATTGGTCCCTCGACGAGTTCTCACAATATGTTTGTTGCCTCAAAAAGAAGCTGACCGAGGATGAATTCCAAAAACTCTTGCCGCAATTACAGGGTCTCTATCAGATCATTCTGAACAATCCTCATAGAGATAATGACGTCCTCGTCGTGCCCACCAACTCGCTGTTCATTGAGGCGCTACCTGGCGAACACACCCTGCTTGAGAGATTTAAGCTTGACCATCGCATGATCGACGTCAAGAAAGCCCAGGCCGAAGCCCGTGAGAAGGAGCTCGATAACGTGCGAATGGCGGCCAGGATTCTCTCTGGTGAGCGCGGAGATCCTCATGTCGACAAGAAGATTTTGATCGAGGGTGGCGCAAACTTCGTGGTTCCCGCCGGCGACCAATAGATCGAGTCGGAAAACGAGCCAATGCTGGATCGAGCAGGCATAAGCAATGGAAACCACACCCGCTCAGGATGAATTTGTACGTCGCTTCAAGGTCTATATGGCCAATGATTCGGCGTACAAGCCTCTGGCTGACTATATCCAACAGCTGCATGCTGAGGATTCCCGTCTGTGTCTTTCGATTTACTTCGACGTCTCCAAGGATTACGTGGGCCGAGATGAGCACCGTCGTGCATTGACCGTTTTCTATGACCTTTCGCTCAAATCGCTTGCGGTGAATAACAAGTACTTTGCGCTGCGTTATGAGGCACTTGTTGAAGCCACGGGCCAAGCCTGGCAACGCACGTATGTCGAGCTGAACTCGAACCAGCAGCACCGACTACAGTCGCAGATCTCGCGCCAAAAGGCTGTGCTGTCGCTCATCGAGCGCCGGTTTATCGCTGAATTCGAGAAGGTCCCGAACCCGCCGAATCAAAAAGCGGTATCAGAGTTCACCTCAAAATTGAAGAAGAACGATCAGCTGGAAGAATGCCTGCTGGTCTATGTGGAGATCTCACGGAAATACTCCGATACCGATGGAAATTCGCTGCTCATCTTCTATGGAGTCTCCTTACAGGCACTCTGGAGTGGAGATTCCTATTTTGCGGCGCGATACGAGTCCCTCGTTACATCTGCTGACACGATTTGGAAGCGTCGATTCGATGCTCTTGATGCGCAACTGAGAGAGGGAAAGCTAAAACCGACGATCGCCGAGCAGAAAAAGATCAGTATTGAAAAGAAGGACAAGATCAATGGTAAGGAAGTGACTGCCCAAGAGAAGTTTACGGTGCCTGCCGTCTCCCATGTTCCCGCCGACATCGAAGGGTCTCGGCCATCCCCGGCCAAGACTTCGACACAGCGTGAATACGTGGCTCGCTTCAAGAAATTCATGGACTTGGGAGAAAAGCCCGAGGCATTTACTAACTACATCTTCGAGCTAAAAGCATCGCAGCTTCAGGAGTGTGTAGAAGCCTATCTCGAAGCCTCGGTTCAATATGGGGACAGCAATCAACGTTCTCTCTACATCTTTTTCGGAACGGCTTCTCTGGCGATCGCGAAATCAGACGCCTACTACTCGTTTAAATTCGTGAAATCGAAAGATTCGCCGGGCACGCTATTGGCTAAGCGCGTTGGGGCCCTCTCAGCAAAGCAGCAGGATGACCTTAAAAAGGAGATCGCAAAGAAGTCGAAGGCCACTCGTATCTTGGATGATCTCAAGCTCGCCTATTTTGAAAGGACCAAGAAGGAACCTACGCTGCAGACGCTGCGCGCCTTCGAGTTTGCTGTCAAGTCAGAAACGTCTGAGCAAAGCCAACGAGCGTTCTCTACGTCGCTTGAGAGCTGCGGCCGCGCCTTTACCTTAGCGAATGCTGAAGATTTCTCGACCCGATTCGATGCCTTCAATGCGTTTCTTTTTACGTCTATGGACCCACTGATGTTTGTCTCGCTACTGAAGCGGTGCCGGGAAGAAAAGAGTCTGCCAATTCAATTACGACATCAATTCTATTGGTTCATGGTCGGTGTGCTCTACCTTCAGACCCTGAAAGTGCGCCCAGAAGCATATCGGACTGGGTTCAGCGCGGAAGAGAAGCAGTTTCTATTCGATGAGCACGATACAAGTGATCCTTACTTCTCTGACTTCGCGATCCGACTCGATTACCTATGGCTGCGTTCGTCTGGACCTGACCAATACATTAAAGTTTCGAAGGGCTATATGGGCCTCTTATTGCTCGCGTCGAAGATGGGCGCAACGCTGTCACCGATGGTCGAGGCGGCACTGGTGCGCGGCGTCGTTGAGAAGATGAGAAAGGAACGGCCACGCTTCATGGACGCAATCCGCATTCCCATCAACAGTCGATATTCCCGTAGCAAATCAGTCAAGGTTGGGCAGACCGTTGGAAGGTTTTTCGTTGTTTGGTGGGAGCAAAGTCTTGGTGCTTACGTCGAGACCGAAGCGATCGAGGATGTTCTGTTTCGAGTTGACAGCTATGACTGGTTAGGACGAGTGAGCGACAACGACGCGGTTTGGGGAGAGATCTACCGTGGTACCTCCTATTTGCTCGTCGTGATCCCCTTCATCTTCGAGCTCCTTGGCTACCTTCCTGACCTGGTCACAGGCGGGGTCACTGGGTTAGCCAAATCCATATTTTTGAATATCGCGATCGGCAAAACTGTTGACAAACTCGGCCTCAACGCGAACGCCGTCCAGTTGGCGTTACTCGGCGCGGGTCTTCTGGCCCATCACATCTCGCCGGGGGAGTCCTCGACGGCCCTGCATCTCGATGAGGAGGCTATGGAGAGCCAGCGTGGCACAACCGGCCGGCTTTCCGATGAGACTGAGGGTGCAAACCGGACCACAGGAGGTAACAAACAAGAGCTGGATCCGGCTGGAAACCGCCAGACCCAGGGAACGGCCACCGATCCGGACCCGCGTGGGATACGGATTGGGGATGACCACATGATTCGCGGAAACGAGCACGCGCCAGTTGACCACTTCATCGATGACGAGAACCGGCTTATTCAGGCACCGAGGGTCGCAGACCAACCTCCCAAAGGAAGATCCATCAAGCCAGATGCTCCCGCGCCAAACTACAACATTCATCGCGCGCAGGTGCTTAGCGACGCCGATGTTGAGGCCTTGAGAAACCTTGGTGTGCAGCCTGGAGCTCTAGAAAAGCTCAAATCCGTAGAGATCGGTGCACTCGATCAGATGGGCATCAAGCCGGAACAAGTTTCAAAGCTCTACAAGCAGCTCAGGACAAGCCAAGCGAAAGGGGGGGTCGCCGTTGACTTCGTCAATCAATTTCATGAGGCGCCCGGATTCGAGTCTCTCGTACTGGCCTGGGCGAGGGGAGGAAAAGGGCGGAATGGCGCAAATTTCGCGATGAAGTACTCGCTTGGCAATCTGCGTGGCCGTCCCGTCCGGTTTGAATGGCCCGTAAGTCAGGCAGTGACCGGATCCGGCGCGGAAGGCACGATGGCAGCGCGCTATGTGGACATTGTGGTCGATGGGGGAAATTCTTTCCGGCCGGGGCAATCACTTCGAATCGAGATCAAATCGTGGACTGAGAGATATCTCTCGACTCGGAGAGCGCCTGGTCAAATCGCCAAGCAATTGGTTCGCGATGTCGCCTTCTTCCAGCAGGACAATATCAGGTGGGTGTTTGATTCAAGTAAGGCATCGAGAAACGCAGTTTTGGATGCTTTCGTCTGGGCGATTCGTAACGATGGATTCCTGAGTAAGTCTTGGCAAGGGGCAGAATCGGACCTGAGGTCGGCTCTTGGAAACCTTATTGAAATGTACCGTCCTTAAACGAGTACAGCCGAGTTCCTCGGGTCAGGTCTGAGGGTGGGTTGCCGTCGTGACAGGGCTTCGCGTCGAATAGATCAATCCAAGGGGGAGACCGAGAATTTCGGCCAGCGCACCGGAGTCTGTCATTCGATCGTATCGGATGAGTTTGAAGGCGTTGATAGAAATGCCCGGAAGTAATTCCAGAACGAGAGCTGCTACGCACTGCGCGATGCTACACCAGACTCGCGGAGCTGCCGAAAAAGCTCCTTCCCGCTTGAGGCGGGCGTAGCGCATCGCTGCGAGGAGCACTATCACGGAAACCTTAACACGCTAGCTCTAAGGGCAATTTCTGTTAGCTGGATTCCCACCACTTCTTCCACGGTGGAGCAGCTTTCTCTTGCCTTCAAAACTGGTCTCATCGGCAGCGCTCTCGCACCAGGCACTCACTTGAACTCAGGAGCCGAGCCAGAGAACATCCCTGAATACTCTTATGACTACGACAATCACGTGTTCATGGATGTCTGCCAGGCACACCTCAGCAGTCCACATTCCGGTCACATCGCAACCGTGCCGGGAAAGTTTCTAAACAACAATTGCAATGTGGTCTTCGAAGGGGAATTCCTCGTCGCACATCAATTCGAGCTTGCGGTGGTCACATCGCAAGAGCACGGATACTGGACGCCGATACCTGCGGACGGTGACTTACGAAGTGCCCTCAAATCTACTCCGGGACCTGATGGAAAGGCGTATACCATCTGCACCGCAAAAACCCTTACCGACACATCCTATGTACCGACACATCCTATGTGAGGAATGCCCTTGATGCTGGGCTTCGCTGGCACGGGCATCACATTGGAAATCTCAATTCGAAGAAAGAATGTGTGACGGAATGGGGCGGAAGCCCTGCCGCTTCTTCAACCGATGTCCGGGTGTACTTCGTAGGCAATCCTCCCCCGTTTGCCCCGCCCACGGCAGCTGCATGGTACGTCGACACTGCCTATCTGGACGGCAGTTCCTCCGTGAATCCTCACTCGCCCAAATAGACCCATCCCCAAAAGGCAAATGCGACGGCACGGGCCGCATCCAGTCTTGCCATGGCTTGCTCGGTGGAATTCTTTCTCTTCGCTACGCCTCTCGTTATTCACATCTCAATGCCACCATCGGATCCACGAGTGCTGCTCTTCTCGCTGGGATCCAACATGCCAGCACACCGGTTGCCAGCAGCAACACAACCGTGCTCGCCAAGGTCACTGGATCATAGGGCTTCACTCCAGGCCATAACTCAGCCTCGACGACTCGCCCCAGCAGCAGGCTGAGCGCCAAACCGATTGCAACCCCTGTCACCACTAGCCGGAAGCCTTTGCTGATCACGAGGCGAATTACGTTCGCGCGTTCTGCTCCCAGAGCCATGCGGATTCCGATCTCGTGCGTCTTCTGCTCCGTCGTGTAGGCCATCACGCTGTAAACACCCACCGTGACAAGAGTCAGTCCTACGCCTCCGAAAATCGCCATCAGCAGCAAAACGAAGCGAGGACCCGCATACCATCTTTGGCTAATCATCTGCTCCAAATCGTCGGGATACACGAGAGCCACGCCTGGATCGCGAGCCCACACAGCCTCCTGCACACCTTTCATCAGTGACAGCGGCTCCTGCGCGGAGCGTACGATCAGGCTGCTTTCCCCCGATCCTGTCACGGTATAGGGCACCCACACTTGCGGTTCAATGGGAGCCTGCAAGCCTCCTCTCCCGTACGCGGGTGCACCCTGATTTGAAACATCATTAACAACTCCCACAATTTCGAAAGAAGAGTCGTGCTGCGATCCAGCAACGGTCCCGGGTTCCAAGACCTTCACTCGACTTCCGATCGCGTTCCGACCCGGCAAATACGTCGACGCGAACTTCTGGTTAATGACGGCCACATTTCTCGCATCGTTGATTTCGGCTTCGGTGAACCCCCGCCCTCTCTCAAACGGAATTTGCAGCACGCGAAAGTAGGCCTCGCTGACGTTTTGCACCTGTGCATTCCATTGCTTCTCGTTTGCTTCGCCGGTGATCTCAATCTTGCTATCACGGCTGTTGTTGGGTGGCACCGAGCTCGACTCCGCTGCGTCCACGACTCCCGGTATTGCCTTTACACCCGCCAACAACGGCTCGATGAGCGCGTGAACCTGCTGTGCCGTCTTGTAGCGATCCGGCGGCAACAGAAGGGTCGCCTTAAAAATGTGATCTGCCCGCAGTCCCAAGTTTACCTGCCGCATCGCCAGAAAACTATGCATTAAGAGCCCTGCACCTATCAGCAACATCAGCGATACTGCCACTTCCACTACCACTGCCGCATCTCGGAGACGTGCCGTTCGAAAGCCACCAATGACACCTCTTCCCGCATCGCGCAGAGGATCGTTCAAATCGCGACGCGCTGCTTGCAGTGCCGGTGCCAACCCGGACACGAGAGGAGTCAGAATTGCCAGTGCCGCGGCGAATGCCAGCACCTGCACATTCAATCCAATCACTGACTCTGCCGGGACCGAATCAGGTGGCATCGTAGCCACGATGAACTTCAACCCACCCCACGCGATTAATACGCCAAGCGCACCTCCGCCTATTGCCAATGCGAGACTCTCAACAAGAAGGAGCCGCACCAGCCTCGCATGGCTTGCTCCCATCACTGCGCGCAGCGCAAACTCCTTTTCCCGTGAGGTGGCTCGCGCCAGCATCAGGTTCGCCACATTCACGCATGCGATCAATAAAAGCAATCCGACTGCTGCCAGAACGATATACAGCGTGGACTCAATGTGCGCTTCACCTGAGTGACCAAACGGTACCGCGAACAACTGAAAGTCAGGTGGATAATCCTGCGGACGCAGTTTTGCGATCGGGCTCACGATGCCAGTCAAATCCGCCGACGCCTGCGCGATCGATACACCAGTCTTGCGTCTTCCCAAGATGAACCATTGCTCGGGTAGTCCTGCAAAACCAATCGTCACTCCAGGATGCGGTGTCTTAGGAATCCACAGATCCGCGTCATACCAGCCAAAGCGCGGTGGCATAATACCGACCAGTGTTCGGGCAGTCCCATTCAGCACGAACGTCTTGTTCACTACGTTTGGATCGCCGTTGAAGCGTGCTTTCCATGCCTTATAACGCAGTACGAATACCGGCGGCGCTCCCGGCGTGTAGTCCGAGGGTTGAAGAACGCGACCGTAAAGTGCGGGCATCCCGAAGAACTCAAAAGAGCCGGGCGTCATGTCGGCCCCGTAGAGCCATTCCACGCCCGCGCCGTGCTTATAGAGCACGGGATCGTCGGTAGTACCGATCACGCCGTCAAGCGTATGGCTCTCCTCTGCAAACGCCAGTAGCTCATCCGAACTGAATCCCTGACGTCCTTCATCTGGACCTTGGCTAGAGCCATGAACACGCGGAAAAATGATGTGTCCGGCATCTCGATAAGGAAACGGCTCGAGCAGCACGTTGTCGATGACACTGAAAATTGCTGTGCTCGCCCCAATGCCAAGAGCCAGTGTGACAATCGCCACCAAGGCGAAACCAGGGTTGCGCAGGAGTTGACGGCGCGCATAGCGGACGTCCTGCTGGAGGTTTGCTAAAAAGCCGCGCCCTCTGCCTTCGAAGGCTGCTGGTTGTTTTGGAGTCGCACGTACTATCCCAGGCTCCACTTTTGTCGGAAGGTCCTCGTAACTCAGTTCTCTCAGCACTGCGATGTGAGCTTCATCTTCCGTTGCGCCACTCGAAATCAACTCGTGGTAACGGTCCTCCAGGTGCTGAGACAACTCTTCTACGATCTCGACCTCTTGCGCCGGCTCGAGCTTAATAGACGAAAAACGTCGCGCTATTTCATTGCTCCAATCAGGCATGTTCCGCCTCCGTAATCTGGTTGACTGCCTCGACGAATGCTTTCCAGCCACAGCGCTGCGAAGCCAGGACCTTTTGGCCATCCGGAGTAAGGCGGTAATAACGCCTGCGGCGCTGGCCACTCTTTTCCACCCATCTCCCCTGAATCCATCCGCGTTTTTCTAGGCGATAGAGGAGAGGGTACAAAGAAGCGACATAGAAAGTGATAGTCCCGCCGGATCGCTGCTCGATGAGCTTCGAAATCTCATAGCCGTGCCTCGGTCGAGCCTCTACCAGAGACAGAATCAAGAGCTCCGCACTGACCTTCTTCCATTCAAGCTCTGGGGTCATGGTTGTGTTTCCATATATGGCATATCCACATAATGTCGATGAGAGGTAATCGAGTCAATATTCATGTGACGAGATGCGGTCCCCTCTGGTTCGCCTGAAGTCAAATGAGCCCTGCGCGGACGAAAGGACTTATCCAACTTCAGTCAGCCGACACCTCATCAGTTTAAGAATCAAGGCAAAACGGCTTCCATAAAGATCAAAGCGGGAATCGGGGGTCGGCCAGCTACTCGGAACATTTGCTCGATTTCGCCTAATTTTGAGCAGCGAATTCCCTGTTTGCGGACAATTATTTCCCTGATATCTTTCCGACACTTCGTGGGCTGAGGATCAGAAAGCTCAAGGATGATGGCTGTGCTGGCCCACGAGTAGAATGGAAGAACGGTGAATTTCCCTGTAAATTTCCCTGTTCCCGGGAATCTGAGGCGGAGACGGGTTCGCAACGGACTGCTAGCACCGCCATCTCCTACAAAGTTCATGAAAAGGCTTTTCTGGATCTCATGCGTGGCACTTGGCATGACGATTGGGTCGTCTGCCCAGACGGACCCTGGCCAGGTTGCCTTTTCGCTTGAGCGTGAG
>Ga0157378_10006693_pt1 | contig 10069 bp, 9 predicted proteins | sample M65metaG_FD_115309 | JGI IMG/M metagenome (GOLD analysis project Ga0157378, IMG submission 115309) | Miscanthus rhizosphere microbial communities from Kellogg Biological Station, Michigan, USA - M6-5 metaG | ecosystem: Host-associated > Plants > Roots > Rhizosphere > Soil | place: USA: Michigan... | reverse complement strand
GTGCGCCATGTCGAGCGCGTGGAACACGATCACGTCGTCGATTCGATTGAGAAACTCGGGGCGGAAATGTTTGTGCAGCTCCTCTTCGACCTTGCGCTGCATCTCCGCTTCCTGCGCAGGCGATTTCATCGACTGCTGGAATTCGTGGATGTATTGCGAGCCGACGTTCGACGTCATGATGATCACGGTGTTCTTGAAGTTGACGACGCGTCCCTTCGAATCGGTGAGCCGGCCGTCGTCGAGAATCTGCAGCATCACGTTGAACACTTCCGGATGCGCTTTCTCGATCTCATCGAAGAGAATCACCGCGTACGGACGCCGTCGAACGGCTTCCGTCAGCTGACCACCTTCCTCGTAGCCGACATATCCCGGCGGCGCGCCGATCATTCGCGAGACGGTGTGTTTTTCCTGGTACTCGGACATGTCGATCCGGACCATCGCATGCTCGTCGTCGAACAGAATCACCGAGTAGGGGCGTCGCCGCACCGCTTCGGTCAGCTGCCCACCCTCGTCATAGCCGACGTAGCCGGGAGGCGCGCCCACCAGCCGCGCCACGGTGTGCTTCTCCATGTACTCCGACATGGCGATGCGCACCATCGCGTTCTCATCGTCGAAGAGAAACTCCGCGAGCGCCCGGGCGAGCTCGGTCTTACCAACGCCCGTCGGTCCCATGAAGATGAACGAGCCGATCGGACGATTCGGATCCTTGAGGCCTGCGCGTGAACGGCGCACCGCGTTCGACACCGCGGTGATCGCCTCTTCCTGTCCGATGACGCGCTGCTTGAGGCGATCTTCCATCCTAACCAGCTTCTGCACCTCGGACTCGAGCATCTTCGTGACCGGCACACCGGTCCACTTCGACACGATGTCCGCGATGTCTTCATCCGTTACTTCTTCGCGCAGGAGTGCGCCGCTCTTCTGCATCTCGGCGAGGTTCGCGGATGCGGCATCGAGATCGCGCTGAAGTTGAGGAAGCTGTCCATAGCGCAACTCGGCCGCGCGATTGAGATCGCCTTCGCGCTCCGCACGATTCGCTGCTTCGCGCGTGTCCTCGAGCTTCTTCTTCAGATCGTTGATCGTGCCGATGACACCCTTCTCGCTCTCCCACTGCGCCTTCAGTGCGGCGATTTTCGTCTGCAGCTCCGCGATCTCGCTTTCGATCGCGCCGAGGCGTTCCTTCGAGGCGGAGTCTTTCTCTTTGGAGAGAGCCTGCTTCTCGATCTGAATTTGTGTCATGCGCCGCGTGAGCTCGTCGATCTCCTGTGGCATCGATGTCAGCTCGATGCGCAGACGCGACGCTGCTTCGTCGACGAGATCGATCGCCTTGTCCGGAAGAAACCGGTCGGTGATGTAGCGGTGCGACAGCGTGGCCGCCGCGACGATCGCCGAGTCCTGAATCTTCACGCCGTGATGAACTTCGTAGCGCTCCTTCAGTCCGCGAAGAATCGCGATTGCGTCTTCGACCGTCGGCTCACCGACGAACACCGGCTGGAAGCGGCGCTCCAGCGCAGCGTCCTTCTCGATGTGTTTCTGATACTCGTTGAGCGTCGTCGCACCGATCGCGCGCAACTCGCCTCGCGCGAGCGCAGGCTTCAGCATGTTCGACGCATCCATCGCGCCTTCAGCAGCACCGGCACCAACGAGAGTGTGCAGCTCGTCGATGAAGAGGATCACTTCACCCTCGGACTCCTCGACTTCTTTGATGACGGCCTTGAGCCGGTCTTCGAATTCGCCGCGATACTTCGCGCCGGCGATCATCGCGCCGAGGTCGAGCGCAACGACGCGCTTGTTCTTGAGACCTTCGGGCACATCGCCTTCGACGACGCGGCGCGCGAGACCTTCGACGATCGCAGTCTTGCCGACGCCTGGCTCGCCGATGAGAACCGGATTGTTCTTCGTTCTGCGAGAGAGCACTTGAATGACGCGGCGGATCTCTTCATCGCGGCCGATGACCGGATCGAGCTTGCCGCGCCGCGCAAGCTGCGTGAGATCACGTGCGTAGCGCTCGAGCGCCTGATACTTTGCCTCGGGATTCTGATCGGTGACGCGCTGTGTGCCGCGCACGGACTGCAACGCTTTGAGCACTGCATCGCGCACGACGCCGTGGCGCTTAAGGATCTGCGCCGCGTTCGATTCTTTTGTCTCGGTGATGCCGATGAGGAAGTGTTCCGTCGACACATATTCGTCTTTGAAGTCGTCGGCAGATTTGAATGCGGCGTCGAAAACTTTGCGCAGCGAAGAACCGATCATGGGTTCCGCGGACGCTCCGCCGACCTTCGAATACTTGCTGACTTCCGCCGCCACTTCGGCCTCGATCGCGCCGGGATTCAGACCGAGTTTGGTAATGATCGGCGTGACGATGCCACCCTCCTGCCGAAGGAGGGCAAGAAGGAGATGTTCGGGCGTGAACTCGGGGTTCCCTGCGCCGCGCGCAAGATTCTGCGCCTCGGAGATCGCCTCCTGGGCCTTGACCGTAAGCTTATTAAAATTCATGGTTTGCCTCACATTGAGTCGATTGGACTCAGATTGTTAAACGGGCAAAATTTGCCATGAATTCCTTAGCGTGCAAGAGGAGAACCCTTGGGAGGTAGGACCTCTAGGACGTCTAGGACCTCCAGGACCTGTAGGTAGAGACGGTGCTACCTAGAGGTCCCAGAGGTCCCAGTAGTCCCAGAGGTCCTGGAGGTCCACTCGTCGCGCACCCTGCGCCGATGTTTGGCCCAACGCACAAGCGTGCCGATCAAACCAGCGAAGACCGCGAACATCGCGACGCTCACGATGATGGCGAGACGCCTCTCCTCCGGCGTTCTCTCAGGCATCGACTCCGTGAACGCGACCGCGAAGTAAGTCACGCCGATGCACATCGTCACCAGCATCCGCCGAACGCTGTGCTTCGTTTCGTAGACCTCGAACTCGTTGAGGTCGAGCCTCTCACGCTGGCGGTAGGCATGGTGATAGAGCGCGGCGAAGACTCCGAACACGGCCGTGTAGCCGATCGCGAAAATGACGAAGATCCATTTCTTGTGCTCGGGAAGTACGACGCGCACGAGACCGTGCGACGTCTCAACCATGCCGGCCATGTGGACGTTGCTGAGGAGCACGCCAAACAGAAACTTGAGCGGGTAAACGAAGAACAACACCGTGAAGAGCAGGGCCAGATTCAGCGTCACAGTCGTGCGATCCTCCAGCCCGTATCGGCGGAAGAAGGTGTACTGGGCTCGCCAGATCCCGGTGAGCATCACGAATGTGATGACGAATGCGCCGAAGCCGCGCATGGTTGCCAGCAGCTCGGTCGACGTCCGCGGCACTTCGAGCGACACGATCAGCAGCGTGACGGCGAAGCCGAAAACTGCGTCGCTGAAGCCCTCGATTCGCGAGACTTCCCTGCTGCGCCAGCGAAATCCGTCGACAGGCTCGTGCTGCAGCAACGTTTCCCGAAGCATCGAGTGGTGATGATAGCGCTTGCGACGTAATGGATTACGTCGTATAGATCGCCCGTTGGAGATCACCGTATGACTGCTACAGCCCCACTTCGCGAAGCCGTTCCGCAAACCGCCCTCTTCGATTCGATTCTCGAGCTCATCCGTCGTACGTCGACGATTCTTCCCGATGACGTCATCCGCGCCGTCACGTCGGCGCGCAAACAGGAGGCTCCCGGCTCGAACGCCGATGTCGCGCTCGATGTCATCGGGTGCAACATCGGGTTAGCCCGCGACAACTCGCTGCCGCTCTGCCAGGACACGGGAACAATCCTTTTCTATGTCCATACGCCGATCGGCTACGACCAGATCGAGTTCGAAGAGACCGCGACCGAAGCGGTACGAGAAGCGACGCGCAAAGGCTACCTGCGCCAGAACAGCGTCGACTCGATCACGGGCAAGAACACGGGCGACAACACCGGTCCCGGCTCGCCGGTCTTTCACTTCCATCAGTGGCGCGAGCCGCATGTCGAGGTGAAGCTGATGCTCAAAGGCGGCGGCTGCGAAAATATGAACGCGCAGTACTCGCTGCCCGATCCGAAACTCGGCGGCCGCGATCTCGCCGGCGTCGAGAACGCCATCCTCGACTGCATCCTCAATGCTCAGGGCCAGGGCTGCGGCCCCGGCATCCTCGGCGTCTGCATCGGCGGCGATCGAGGCACGGGCTACGGCTTCGCGAAAGAACAGCTGCTGCGCGAGCTCGATGACACGAACACCGATCAGGTGCTCGCCGATCTCGAGAAGCGCGTCGTGGAGAAAGCGAATCAATCGGGCATCGGTCCGATGGGCTTCGGCGGCAAGACGACGCTGCTCGCCTGCAAGATCGGCAAGCAGAATCGTCTGCCTGCATCCTTCTTCGTCTCGATCGCGTATATGTGCTGGGCCTATCGACGCCGCGGTGCGAACCTCGACGCGAATGGAAGCGTGAGCGAGTGGCTCTACTGAACCAGCGACGAATCGCTGTCTGCGTGGTCATTGCCGCGCTCACAGCGCTTGCGGCGTTCGCGGCCCCGCAGATATACGTGGCCGAGCAGCGGTCACACATGGCGCAGTCATCGGCGTACATTCGCGACTGGGCGATGGCGGTCGAGGACTATGCGCGCCGGCATGGCACCTATCCGCGCGCCGGCTACACAGGACCAGTCGAGGGACTCGCATCGTTGTTTCCGAAACATCCGCCGCTTGCCGACGGCTGGGGCAACCCGATTCTCTATCACGCATCAAAGAGCGTTTACGCACTGCGTTGCACAGGTCGCGACGGAAAGAACGATCATCAGATCATGCGCGGATCGACGACTTCGTATGACGACGATATCCTCTTCGTGAACGGCGGATTCACGCGGGCCAATGCAGGGCTCTGCGGCGGCGCAGAAGGCGACGACTGGGACGTGAAGAAATTCGGCGAATGCGCGTCGTGCCACCCGCATCGAGTTCAAACGCGATGAAGCGACTTGCTCCATTCCTTCTGTTGCTCACACTGGCCTGCGCCTCGAACAGCATGGTCGAAGAGCGCCTCTACTTCGGAACCGACATCCCGAGCGGCGGACACGTCTCCGACGAAGAGTGGAATGCGTTTGTACGGGATGTCGTGACGCCGAGGTTCAAGGAAGGGCTGACGATCCTCGACGGCAACGGGCAATGGCTCGGCGCAGATGGGCAGATTGCGCGCGAGCATGTGCACATCATCGAGGTTGGCAGTAAGCCCGGCCCTGAGCTGGACGCGGCCCTCAGCGCGATCGCTGCCGAGTACAAGAAACGATTCAAACAGGAAGCGGTGCTGCGAATCACGGCGCCGGTGAAGATGAAGTTTTATTGAATGATGGGACGAATGGGACGAATGGGACAGATAGGACGGATGGGACGGATGGGAAACCGTTCTCCATCGGTCCCATCGGTCCCATCGGTCCTATCAGTCCCATCGGAGAATTCATGGCACTCGTAAAAGTCACCACCCCGATCGATGAACAAACCATCCGCTCGCTGCACGTTGGCGACACCGTCTCCATCACTGGCCGCCTCTACACCGGCCGCGACGCCGTGCACCATCGCATTCACACCGGCACGAAGCCTCCGGTCGAGCTCGCGGGACAGATCATTTATCACTGCGGTCCCGTGATGGTGAAAGAGGGCGACCAGTGGGTCTGCAAAGCAGCTGGTCCTACGACTTCGTCGCGCGAAGAGCCGTACCAGCACGAGGTCATTCGCGACTATCACATCCGCGGAGTCATCGGAAAAGGTGGGATGGGCGAGAAGACACTCGCGGCGTGCAAGCAGTACGGCGCGGTCTACATGCATGCCATCGGCGGCGCCGCGCAGGTCTGCGCCGCATCGATCAAGCGCGTCGATGGCGTCGACTGGATGGACCTCGGATCGCCGGAGGCGATCTGGCATCTGTGGGTGGAAGACTTCATGGCGATCGTGACGATGGACGCCCACGGACAGTCGCTCCATCAGCAGGTGTTCGAAGAGTCGAAGGCGCGATTGGAAGCGTTGAAGGCGTAGGCACGCAGTCAGCACGCAGTAGATGTATGCGAATCGAGCGCGACACTCTCGGCGAAGTCCAGGTTCCCGATGACGCGCTCTACGGCGCGCAGACGCAGCGCGCGGTTGAGAACTATCCGGTCAGCGGATTGCGCGAGCATCCCACCTTCATCCGCACGTTCATCACGCTGAAGCGCGCCGCCGCTCTCGCGAACGTCGAGCTGGGAGCCATGCCGCAGGAACGCGGAGAGCGCATCGTTGCCGCCTGCGATGAGATCCTCGCGAACTTCGAGAAATACGAACCGCAGTTCGTCGTCGATGTCTTTCAGGCCGGCGCCGGGACTTCGTTCAACATGAACTGCAACGAAGTCCTCGCGACGATGGCGAAAGTCCATCCGAACGACGACGTCAACATGTCGCAGTCGACGAACGACGTCGTGCCGACGGCGATTCGCATCTGCACGCTGCTGATGTTGAACGAGCTCTTTCCGGGGCTCGACGAGCTGGCGATCGCGTTCGATGCGAAGGGCGACGAGTTCGCGGATGTCATCAAGTCCGGCCGCACGCACCTGCAGGACGCGGTGCCTGTGACGCTCGGTCAGGAGTTTCGCGCGTACGGCATGACGGTGCATCGCGCCACGCATCTCCTTCGTGATGCAGCGCGCGAGCTTCGCATCCTCGGCATCGGTGGCACGGCTGCGGGCACGGGGATGAACGCGCCGCACGGTTATCGGTTCGCGGTCGTGAAGCATCTGCGCGAAGCCACCGGACTCGAGCTCGAAGCTGCCGACGATCTGCGCGAGGCGATGCAGTCGCTGCTGCCGGTTATCGCGGTGTCGAGTGCCCTGAGAAATCTCGCGCTCGAGCTCACCCGCATCACGAACGATTTGCGGCTGCTCGCCTCGGGACCGCTGACCGGGCTCGCGGAGATCATTCTTCCCGCGGTGCAGCCTGGCTCATCGATCATGCCCGGCAAAGTGAATCCGTCGATGCTCGAGTGTATGAACCAGGTGCTGTTCCACATCATTGGTGCGGCTACGGCGATCGATTACGCATCGCAGGCCGGCCAGCTCGAGCTCAACGTGATGATGCCGCTCGTGGCGTTCGAGATGAACTTCTCGATCGAGATTCTGAAGAACTACCTGCCTGTGTTCGTCGCGAAGTGCATCAGCGGAATCAAGGCCGATCGCGAGCGCTGCGAGGCGTACTACATCAGCTCGCCCTCTCTGGCGACGGTGCTGAATCCGATCATCGGGTACACACGAGCGGCGGAGATCGCAAAGGAGTCGGCCAGAACCAAAACGCCGATCCCGCAGCTCCTTCGGGAGAAAAAGATCCTGTCGGACGAGGAAATCGCCAAGATCTTTACGCCGGAGTTTCTCGCGGGTGAGTAAACTGGGGCGTTCCAATGCGCCTCTTCATTGCTACGTCATTTCCCGCGGCCGCGCTGCGTCCGGTCAACGAGCGAGTTGCGCGCGTCAAGTCGAAGCTGCCGCCCGCTGCGTGGGTCCGACCCGAAGCGCAACATCTCACGTTCGCGTTCCTCGGTGAGAAAGAGGAGCCGCTCGTAGCGGAGCTCGCACCGGTCGTCGAGCGGGCTCTCGCTAAGGTGCCGCGCTTCGAAGCGACGGTGACGGGTTGTGGCTTCTTTCCGAATCCGCGTCACGCGCGTGTGGGGTGGGTTGGCGTGCAGCCGGAGGCTTCGTTCAACGCCGTCGCGGCGGCAGTGCGCGATGCGGTGCAGTCCTGTGGTATCGAGCTCGATCGCGGCGAGTTTCGCGCACATCTGACATTGATGCGGATACGCGATCGGTGGCCGCCGGCATGCATCGACACGTTCAACGGCGCGCTGCGTGATTTCACGTCCGAGCCCTTCACGATCGACAACATCACGCTGTTTTCCAGCAGGCTCGATCCGAATGGCGCGGTGCACACACCGTTGAGAAAATTCGCGCTGGCGTAGGAGTGTCTCTTTGTCATCCTGAGGCGCGAAGACGCCGAAGGACCCCACGCAGAAATCAGGGGGTCCTTCGCTTCGCTCAGGATGACGAACGGTGCCGCTTCTTCGGCGGTTCCGTCTTTCCTCGCAACTGGCCGCACGCTGCCGCGATCTCATTTCCTTTCGATCGCCGCACCGTCACGCGCACGTCGTTTTTCACGAGGGTCTTCACGAAGCGATCGATCGCTGAATCGGTGGGCCGCAGCATCCACGCCGGAAGATTGGGATCGGGATTGAACGGGATCGCGTTGACCTTCGCCTGCACTCCGCGCAGCAGCCGCGCGAGTGCCACCGCATCTTCGCGTGAATCGTTGTAGCCGGCGAGCAGCACGTACTCCGCGGTGATGTCGCGTCCTCTCTCGACAGGATAGCGTTTCAGCGACGCGATCAATTCGTCGAGCGGATACTTCGACGTGATGGGCATGATCTCCTCGCGCCGCTTGCGATCGGGTGCGTTGATCGAGACCGCGAGGTTCGGACGATGTTGGAGAGACGCGAGTGCGTCGATGCCTGGGATGATGCCCGACGTCGACACCGTGATCCGCTTCGGCGCGATCGTCTTCGACATGATGTCGAGCGTCGTGACGAGGTGTTCGAAGTTCAACAGAGGTTCGCCCATGCCCATGAACACGACGTTCAGCATCTCGGATGGAATCGCATGTTCGTTGCGAATCGTGAAGAGCTGGCCGAGCATCTCGCTCGGCGTGAGGTTGCGGCCCGCGCCGAAGAAACCCGTCACGCAGAACGTGCAGCCGACTGCGCATCCGGCCTGCGACGAGAGGCAGACGCTCGTGCGGTCGCCCATCGGCATATAGACCGACTCGATGCGATTTTCATCAGCGAGGCGGAACAGATACTTCCTGCTGCCGTCGGCCGCCGGTGTCGTGACCTCGATCTTTTCCGGAAACGCGATCGTGAACTTCTCCGCCAGCGAGGCACGGAGATCCTTCGGCAGGTTCGACATGTCCTCGAATGACGCGGCGCCGCGCACGTGCAGCCACTCTTCGATCTGCCGGATGCGAAACGGAGGAGATACGACATCGCGCAGTTGCGATTCGAGCTCACTGGCGGAGAGATCGTAGAGATTCGTCTTCGGCACTATTCTTCGGGGTTGGGCTGTGCGAGCGGCTCGACGCGCCGGGTGGTGCGTACCTTTCGCGTCGGATCGATACCGAGGCCGCGAAGAAGGGAAAGGTCATTCACGTTGATGCGGAACTGGACTTCCTTCGTCTCCTGCGGAACGACATCGACCGAAGCCTCTTCGCCCTCGTCCTGTTTGTTGAGGCCGATGGTCGCATCGAGCACGACGTAGAGATCGTAGCCTTCATCACGAATCTTCTGGATGTGGCGGCTGACGTCATCGGAGCCGGAGATCGACTCGTTGATTGCAGTGCCGAGGTCGCGGAGAAGCTGTCGGATTCTGTCGTCCATGGGAGCGATAAGGTACACGTAAACTATTGGAAAACCAGCACTTTAGGTTCACGTGTAGCTAGACCATTGTTGCAAACGACACCCAAATAATCAATATTCCGAGTCAGGGAAACGGGGAGTACACTATTTGTCCCCGCCTGTTCAGCCCTCGCTCCACAACTCCGACCAGTACGCGAGGTACTTCCACCGCCCCCATTTCGCGTAACGCTTTACGAGCGTCGCATCGCTGACCTTGCGTCCGCTGTGGTAGCGCTCCCGGACAAAACGGCGGAACTCCGTATCGACGGCGATGTAGTCGTGACGGCCATCCATTGCCAGCAGATGTGCTGAAGCATAAGGTCCGATTCCCGGCAGCTTCTGATACGCCTTGAAGCATTCCTCGGTGCTGCCAACGCAGAGCTCGATTTTCGTTCCGGCAAGCGCGTGAATCGACTTCGCGCGATAGCCGAGACGGCAGTCGGCCTGAAGCTCTTCAAGCGTGAAACGGAGAATGTCTGCAGGCTCGGGGAACCCACCGCCCCGTCCACACTTCGCGACCAGCAGCTCCGCCATACGGACGGTCTGACGCCACATGGTGTTGGTCGTGAGAATGATCTTCACCGCGTCTTCGAAAAGCGTTGCGCCGCAGAGCAGACGTCCGAAGCGTTCGCGCGCCGCCCATTCGTGCGCCGCCGAACCG
>Ga0157378_10006690_pt1 | contig 10073 bp, 10 predicted proteins | sample M65metaG_FD_115309 | JGI IMG/M metagenome (GOLD analysis project Ga0157378, IMG submission 115309) | Miscanthus rhizosphere microbial communities from Kellogg Biological Station, Michigan, USA - M6-5 metaG | ecosystem: Host-associated > Plants > Roots > Rhizosphere > Soil | place: USA: Michigan... | reverse complement strand
GTGTTTATTTCGGGCGGCCACCAGGGGAGGTTCGGTGCCGAGGTATCCCGCGCGGACCCGGACGGCGCGCGCGCGACCGTTGAGCTTGAGCGAAATCGTTCGGTACTTTACCGCACCCTTTCCCGTGGGTGCGAACCCGATCAGGTACTGCGCGCGGAGATCGTCTTCGACGTGGGAGACGGCTTCCGCGATCTGTTGTGGCGTATTGCCGAGGTAGAGCTTGCCGCCGGTCAGCAAAGCCACCTCGTTCAGAAGACCGATGTCGGAGAGGTCTTCCCGCGGACGTTGGCGTTTCGGATTGTCAATGTGATCTGCAGGCTCGCGCAGACCAAGCGAGTAAATCGGCACCGAGATGCCCTGAAGCTGCTGCGCCAGCGCGCCGCGGGTGATCGACGAAGCATTGTCGATGCCATCGCTCAGCAGAATGATGGCTCGCGAGGGGTTTCGGCCGAGCCGGCTACGCTCCGGCATCGTCGCCAAGGCATCGAAAAACGCGGTCTTGCCGTAGGGCTTCACGTTCGCCAGCGCGTTCGTAATGTCGGCAGGTTTTTCGGTGAACGGAACCACCTCCACCGCCTTCGACTCCGCGAAGACATAGAGCGCGAAATCGTCGCCGGGACGGTGATGGGCGATCAGCGCGCCGATGGCGGCGCGCGCGGCATCCATCTTCCCCGCCAGCGCCATCGAGCCGGAGCCGTCCAGCAGGATGGTGAACGAGACCGCCGCGTTCTGCGACTTCTCGAACATGTCGCTGCGCACCGGCGAGCCGTCGACCATCAGATCGATTTCGGCATCGCGCAGATCCGTGATCGGCTTTCCGTGGTCGCCGATGGCCGTGAACGGGATCATGACGTAGCCGACGTTGACCGACTCGGACATGATTCCCGGCGCCACCACGTTCTGGCCGAACGCCGGGAGGGCGGCGAGGACCACCGCGGCAAATAGACGTAGCCGGCTCATGCGGATATTGAACAAATAACTACTCGCACGACATTTCGGTGTCATTCGCGGCTCAGCGGGATGAAGGTCTCATCGTCCTGCTGAATCCGCTCCCATTTGAGGAAGTCGTAGTACCCGCAGCGGGAAAAATCGGGGTACTCGTGGCAGACGCCCGGGCGCGCGTTGTAGATGGTGCAGCGGCGGGCTTTGGTATCGAGGAACATGCAGACGCTGGCGTAGATCTTGTCCTTCTGGTGGCGAAGGACCTGCTCGCCGGAGACCGTTTTCGTAAACCGCTTGCGGGCCACCTCGACGTCGACGTCGAAATGCTTCGCCAGGCGATTGAGATCGCGCTTGTTGACGATGATCCGGTCATAGCTGCAGCAGTACGCCGGACATTTCGTGCAATCGTAGGAAGCCATTCAGAGGGAGTGTACGGGAAGTGGTGGAGAGTGGCCAGCGGTCAGTGGCCGGTCGTCAGGCTCGTCCGTAGTGCACTAACCACTGATTCCTGGCCACTGGCCACTATCATTGCCGCATGGACCACGCTGTTGCCCTCGTTCAGGCGTATCTCCAGCTCAATGGTTACTTCACCTCAGCCGAATATCCGATCATCGCCGCGGCGGGACGGAACGGATTCCGGACGCTGACCGACATCGACGTCCTCGCCTTTCGCTTCCCGGCCGGGCTTCCGTCTCCCATGCCGGCGTCACGCAAGCGCACACCGCGCGGCCTTGATTTGAGCGACATCGATCCCGGCCTCGGCGTGCCGCCGGACTCGATCGATATGGTCATCGGCGAGGTGAAGGAAGGACGAGTCGGAATCAACAGCGGCGCGCGCGAACCCGAGGTTCTGAAAGCGGTGATCGGCCGCCTCGGTGACTCGAATCTCGACAGCGATCAGGTCGTCGCCGACCTGCTGGCGCGCGGATCAGCCACACTCCCCTCGGGATTCGTGATCCGGCTGATCGCCTTCGGCTCGTTCCCACCCGGCGCGCCGGTCCCGCCCTGCCGCATCATCAGCCTCGGGCACGTGCTCGAGTATCTGCAGAAGTACGTGCGCAAACACTGGAACATGCTCCGGCACCTGCAATTCAAGGATCACGCGTTCGGCTTTTTGATGACGATGGAAAAAGCGCGGCGCGGCGGCGCGGGACGGCGCGGCGAGGCAGGAGTGGAGATCGTCTCCGCCGACCCACGCCCGCCTCACGCGCGCGGACAACGGAGGTAACCATCTCCTACCTGACTGATGATCCGATCGATGGCGCGGCCCTGGTAAAGCATGTCATGCGTCCCTCCGACGGCGCGTACGTGCTGTTCGAAGGCGTGGTCCGCAATCACCACGAGGGAAAGGCGGTGGAGTCGATTTTCTATGATGCCTACCGGCCGATGGCGGAGAAAGAGATCGGCAAAATCGTCGATGAGGTTCAGAGCCTGTTCGCCGGCGTGGCCATCGCCGTCGTCCACCGGCTCGGCCATCTTATCGTCGGCGATTCGTCGATCGCCATCGTCGCCACCGCGCCCCATCGCGCCGAGGCCTTTGCGGCAAGCCGGATGATGATCGATCGCATCAAGGAAACCGTCCCGATCTGGAAGAAAGAGCGCGGGCCCGGCGGCGAAGAGTGGGTCGGGTGGCAGGGCAAGTGCTGACATGAGTACCTCCCACGACGTTTCCGATCGCCAGCTTCCGCGCGGCGCCGGCGAGGCGGCGGATGTGCCGACGATCCCGGCGGCGAGCGTGATCCTTCTGCGTGATTCGCCGCTGGAGGTGCTGATGATCCGGCGGCATTCGAAATCGACGTTTGTTCCGGACGCGTGGGTCTTTCCGGGAGGCGTGGTCGAAGGGACCGATGCTGACTTGGGTGACGGGACGGAGCTCGGCACGATGCGCGTCGCGGCGGCGCGCGAGCTGTTCGAGGAAAGCGGGATCTGGCTGGGAGCGAAACTCGAACATGCCGAGGAGAAACGCCGCGCACTGCTCGCCGGCGAGACGACGTTCGCATCGCTGGTTCGCGAATCGCCGCCCGATTTTTCTGCGCTCGTCTGGACGTCGCGCTGGATCACGCCAGTCGGAGTACCGAAACGGTTCGACACCTACTTCTTCCTCGCCATCGCCAGCCGCGATGCGATCGCCTCGGCGGAAAACGTCGAAGCGGTCGAGGTCAAATGGATCCCACCGTCCGAGGCGATCGAGAAACTGCAGATCGTCTTTCCGACGCTGAAAAACCTCGAAGCCATTGCCGGATTCACCTCCGCCGAGGAGTTGATCGAGTCCCGCCGAGGAGCGGAGATCGCAACGACGCGGCCGGTGCTCGTCGTCGAAGACGGAAAGAAAAAGATCATCCTGCCGTGATCATTCGCGACATCACCGCTCCGAACCCTGGCGCGTTCACGCTGAGCGGAACGCGAACGTATCTTCTCGGCGCGACCGCGGTGATCGATCCTGGGCCGGACATCGAGTCGCATGTCGAAGCGATTCGAAAGGCCATGCCGGAGCTGCGCACAATTCTGATCACGCATCGTCACGGCGACCACGCGCCGGCTGCGATCCCGCTGAAACAGGCCACCGGAGCACGCATCCTGGCGCCGAATGGCGTGCTCGATGACGGCACTGTCGATCAGCGCCTCGGCGACGGCGAGACTATCGCCCTCGAAGACCAGATGCTCGAAGTCATTGCCACGCCCGGCCACACCAGCGAGCACGTTTGCTTTCTGACATCCGCCGGCGATCTCTTCACCGGCGACACGGTCCTCGGCGAGGGAACGACGGCGATCTTTCCGCCGGACGGATCGATGCGCGACTACATCGCCTCACTGCGCAAGCTCCTGGCGCACAACCCGAAACGGATCTTCCCGGCGCACGGACCGACGCGGGAGGATGCCCCCACCCTGCTTGAGCAATATATTGCGCACCGCCTCGAGCGCGAACAGCAGGTGCTGAACAGCATCGCCAAAGGCGCCATCTCGGCTGAAGCGATGCGGAAACGGATCTATCCTGATCTCGATCCCCGGCTCCATGGCGCGGCCGAAATCCAGATCGCGGCGCATCTCAACAAGCTCATCGAGGAAGGCCGCATCGTCGAGCGCGACGGCGGCTACGCCATACAATGCGCGGCGCCATGAAGCACAAAGACTTTATCGAGATCCACGACTACAGCGCCGATGAGGTCCGCGAGAGCTTCGAGATCGCGCGCGACATGAAGGGCAATCCTGAGAAGTATCGCGACGCGCTCAAGGGCCAGACCCTGGCGATGATCTTCGAAAAATCATCGACCCGCACCCGCGTCTCCTTCGAAGTGGGGATGTTCCAGATGGGCGGCCACGCGCTCTTTCTCTCCTCGCGCGACATCCAACTCGGCCGCGGTGAGCCGATCTACGACACCGCCAAGGTCCTCTCGCGCTACGTCAACGGCATCATGGCCCGCACCTTCGCCCACAAGACCGTCACCGACCTGGCCGAATACGCCAGCGTGCCGGTCATCAACGGCCTGACCGACCTCTCGCACCCGACGCAGGCGATGACCGATTACTTCACCGCCTGGGAACACCTCGGCGATCTGAAGGGCCGCAAGTTCGCCTACATTGGCGACGGCAACAACATGTCCCACTCGTTGATGTTCGGCGCACCGAAGGTGGGGATGCACATCGGCGTGGCCACGCCGGCCGGCTATGCGCCTGACTTCGAAGTCGTGGCCAAGGCGCAGGCGGACGCGGATCACGCCGGGACGAAGGTCGTTGTCACCACTTCGATCGAGGAAGCTGTCCGCGATGCCGACGTCGTCTCCACCGACGTCTGGGCCTCGATGGGACAGGAAGCCGAGGCGCAGAAACGGCAACGCGACTTCGAAGGATGGCAGGTCAACGAGCGCGTGATGTCGTTCGCCAAAAAGGACGCCATCTTCATGCATTGCCTCCCCGCGCATCGCGGCGAAGAGGTTGCCGCCGAGGTCATCGACTCGCCGCGGTCGGTGATCTATGACGAGGCCGAGAACCGGCTGCATGTGCAGAAGGCGATCCTGTACGTGTTGATGAAGCGATAACGCGCGATGCCTGACGCTCAAACCCGCCACACGCGCGGACTCACGATCGTAATCATTCCCGGCGTGATCTTTTTCGCGCTGCTGGCGCTCCTGATTCTGCGCAGCGGGAAGAAGGAGGAAGCGCCGCCGTCGGCGTCGGAAACGCTGTCGGTCCTCTCGCTCCGCCTGCGCATGCGCACGCAGCCGACGGCAAACGCGCCGGTCGTGGCCACGGCAGCGAACGGCGAGAAGCTCATCGTTCTCGAAGATCGCGGCGCGTGGGTTCGCGTGCAGGACGACGACGGCATGACCGGCTGGGCCGAGCGCAATTCGCTCGAGCGCACCTCGGAGCGCGAGCGCCGCCTGGCGCGTTACGAGGCCATCCGCAAACTGCCGGCGCTCAATGCGCTCGTCAGCGCGCGCACGCCGCTCTACGCCGGGCCGGGGATCTTCTATCCGATCATCGGCGAGCTGTCGCCGGAGACGCAGGTGAAGGTCTACACGCGCGACCACGATTTCTACGCCATCGACCACGACAACCAGATCGCCTACGCCGACGTCGACGCCATCGATGTCAGCTCCGCCGGCACGCGGCAGGTGGAGGTGCACACCGACACCACGGCGACCGACACCGCGTCATCCTCCGCCACCACCACGTCACCCGTTCCGACCGAGACGGCAGCGCCCGCCGAACCGGCACAGCAGGTTCACGTGGCTACCGACAACGGCGGCGTTTACTCCGCCGTGCCGCCGGGAGGAACGCAGCCGGAAGAGACCGACCGCGTGGTGCCGCGCTACCCGATGATGGCGCGCCGCGCCGGCATTCAGGGGCCGGTGGTCGTGCGCGGCATCGTCCGCCGCGACGGCACCATCGACAACGTGGAGGTGATCAAGGATCTCCCCTACGGCCTCGGCGATGCGGCGAAAGACGCCGTCAGCGAATGGCACTTCCGGCCGGCAACGTATCGCGGGGAGCCGATCGATGTGTATTACACGGTGACGGTGAATTTCAGGCTGCAGTGATGCGGAGCGCTGGCGTCCCGCCGGCTGGCACGGCGCGCGTCCTCGCCGCCGTGGTGCTTGGCAGAATGTTGGTATCTTGCCGGAAGGCGGCGGGACGCACGCCTGGCCAGCCGGCGAGGACGCCAGCGCTCCGTTCGCGCCTCGCAGAATGACAGGGTGGTGCTCCCGCGTTCCCCATCCTCCAATGACTCGCTTCGCCTTTCCCGATTCCGACGGCGACCTCCTCGGTGCGCACATCTCCACGAAAGGCGGCCTGCACACCGTCTTCGATCGCGCGACCGAGATCAACGCCTCGGCGATCGCGCTCTTTGCCAAGAATTCGAATCAGTGGAAGGGGAAGACGATGTCGGATGACGACATCGCGCTCTTTGCCGGCAAGCGCAATCTGCGCCCGATCGTCACGCATGCTTCGTATCTCATCAACCTCGCCACCACCAATCCCGAGTTTCATCGCAAGTCGATCGAGGCCATGATTGACGAGCTCGATCGCGCGGAGCGGCTGGGCATTCACGCGGTCGTTCTTCATCCCGGCGCGCACCTCGGCGCGGGTGTCGATGCCGGCATCGAGCAGATCGCCCGGTCGCTCGATCAGATTCACGCCGCCATTCCCAATCACAAGGTCGTGACCCTGCTCGAGACGGCGGCCGGGCAAGGTTCCTGCCTCGGATGCACGTTCGAAGAGCTCGGGCGGATCATGAAGCTGGTCGACGACAAGACCCGAGTCGGCGTCTGTTTCGATACCTGCCACGTCTTCGCTTCGGGATACGAGCTCCGCAACCGCGACGACTACGAACGAACGATCGAGGCGCTCGACAAGCATGTCGGCATCGCCAACGTCGGCGCCTTTCATCTCAACGACTCGAAGAAGCCGCTCGGATCGCGCGTGGACCGGCATCAGCACATCGGCGAGGGCGAGATCGGCGTGGAGGCATTCCGCCTTCTGCTGAACGATGAGCGCTTCCGCGGCATCCCGAAACTGCTGGAGACGCCGAAGCCGGTCGAGCACGAGTCGGACCGCAGGAACTTGACACTGCTTCGCTCGCTGCTCTCGCGATAAACTCCGCGCCCTATGACACAGCCGCAATCAGGTACGCGCATCGACTATCGCGACGGCAAAATCGCCGTCCCCGACGATCCGATCATTCCCTTCATCGAAGGCGACGGCACAGGCCCCGACATCTGGCGCGCCACGCGGTACGTCCTCGATGGCGCCGTGGCGAAGATCTACGGCGGCAAAAAGAAGTTTCACTGGCACGAGGTGCTGGCCGGCGACAAGGCCAATGCGCAGGTTGGCGAGTATCTGCCGCAGGCAACCCTCGACGCGCTGGCGCACTATCGCGTTTCGATCAAAGGTCCGCTTTCCACGCCGGTCGGTGGCGGCATCCGCTCGCTCAACGTGACCATGCGCCAGGTGCTCGACCTCTTCGCCTGCGTGCGCCCGGTCCGCTACTTCGACGGCGTCCCCTCGCCGGTCAAGCAGCCGGGCAACGTGGACATGGTCATCTTTCGCGAGAACACGGAAGACGTCTACGCCGGCATCGAATGGCCGGCTGACTCCGATGGCGCGCGCAACATCATCGGATTCATCAACTCCATCGAGCGGCGCGGCGGCGGAAAAATCCGCGAAGGATCGGCCATCGGCATCAAGCCGGTCTCCGAGTTCGGCTCCAAGCGGCTCGTGCGCAAAGCCATTCAGTTCGCCATCGCCGCCAAGCGCGACTCGGTCACGCTCGTGCACAAAGGCAACATCATGAAGTTCACCGAGGGCGCGTTCAAAGACTGGGGGTACCAGCTTGCGCGCGAAGAATTCGGCGACGTCACCATTCCGGAATCCGAGGTCGGGGCGAATGGCGCCGGCGGCAGGATCGTCATCAAGGATCGCATCGCCGACTCGATGTTTCAACAGGTGCTGCTGCGGCCGAGCGAGTACTCGGTCATCGCCACCACCAACCTCAATGGCGACTATCTCTCCGATGCCCTCGCCGCGCAGGTCGGCGGCCTCGGCATGGCCCCGGGCTCAAACGAATCGGACGAAGTGGCCATCTTCGAGGCCACGCACGGCACCGCGCCGAAGTATGCCGACAAGGACATGATCAATCCCGGCTCGCTGATTCTTTCGGGCGTGATGATGCTGCGCCACCTCGGATGGGTCGAGGCGGGCGATGCCATCGAAAGCGCCATCGCAAAGACGATTGCCCAGAAGAAGGTGACCTACGATCTCGAGCGCATGATGGAAGGGGCGACGAAAGTCTCCACCAGCGAGTTCGGCCGGGTGATCGTCGACAACATCTGAGCTAGAATTTTCGGCGCATCCGGAGGTCCATCATGAAACGTGCGCTGCTTGCCGCGGTCGTTTTCGTATTTCCTCTTTTTGCGCTGGCGGATGATCCTCCCGACCTGATCATTCATCACGCCAAGGTCTTCACCGGCGATCCGGCTCACCGCGCGGCCGAAGCGGTAGCCATTCGCGGCAACCGCATCGTCGCCGTTGGGACCGACGCTGAGGTGACCGCGCTGGCAGGCGACCGTACGAAGCGCGTCGACGCCGGCGGCCGGGTGGTCGTTCCCGGATTCAACGATGCGCACACGCATCAGGGGCCGCGCCCCGAGGGGTTTTCGCTGTCGCTCGAAGACGATCCGAGCTGGGCGCTGGCAAGCGCGGGAATCGTGAACGCCACCGAAGAGACCTCCAGCGACCCCTGGATCTACGGCACGATCGGTCCGAAACTCCTCGCCGATCCCGCCGTCACCGCAAAAGCGCTCGACAAGGTCTCCGGAAACCGCAAGGTCATCCTGGGATCGTGGACCGGCCACGGCCAGATCTTCAGCTCCGCGGCCATGTCCGCTCTCAAGATCCGTGACAACGCCACCGATCCTCCCGGCGGCTGGTACGAGCGCGACGCCAGCCAGCACCTCACCGGAAAAATGTTCGAGTATGCCGGCTGGAACGCCGAGCGCCGCCTGGCGGACAGCGTTTCCGACGATGACGCCATCGAGGCCCTGAAGAATTACTCCGATCAAGCTCTGGCCTTCGGCATCACCTCGATCCAGAACATGTCCATGATGTCGCTGGCGCGCTACGAGAAGATCGAGCGCCACGGCCCGGCGCCCATCCGCATCCGCATGATCCGTTTTCCGATGACGGACAACGGCCGCGTGACCGAAGGGCGCGACATGCAGCCGGCCGACAGAGAGCGCCCGCTCTCGATCATCAGCGGAACGAAGTGGATCCTCGACGGCACGCCGGTCGAAAAAGGCGCGGCGCTTCGTCGGCCGTACGCGGGCGGTGGCGACAACACCGGCAAGCTCGATTTTCCGCCCGATGAGATCAAGGTCATCGTGAAGGAAGCGTTCGACTCGAAAGAACAGACCCTGCTCCACGTCGCCGGCGACCGCACCGCGGCCGTTCTGTTCGACGCCATGCGCGCGGCCGGTCCGGCCGAGGAGTGGCGCAAGAAACGGCTGCGCATCGAGCACGGCGACGGCTTGCAGCCTGATCTCATCCCCGCAGCGAAAGACCTCGGCGTCGTGGTGGTCGTCAACCCGACACACGTCGTCGCCAGGAGCGCCTATCCCGGCGCCGGCTACATGCCGGTCAAGTCGCTGCTCAAGGCCGGAATCCCCATCGCCATCGGCTCCGACGGCCCGATGAATCCTGGGCTGAACATCATGCTGGCCACCACCGCGCCGGGAAACACTGCCGAGGCAATCACGCGCGAAGAAGCGGTCGACGCCTACACGCGCGGTGCCGCGTTCGCTGAATTCGCCGAAAACGACAAGGGGACGATCGCGGTCGGCAAAATGGCCGATCTGGCCATCCTTTCGCAGGACATCTTCCACGTGCCCGCCGACGCGCTGCCGGCGACCACAAGCCTGCTGACCGTCGTCGACGGCAAAATTGCCTACGACGCGGGGACGCTGCCGATTCTGCCGATCCCGCGCTCAAGGGGTATCATGTAGCGCTTCCCGACATGCGCCGTATCGTCATCGCGTCCGCCTTCGTCCTCGCGTTCGTCGCCGCGCGGCAGCGCGCCGTGATTCATCCCGGCCCACCGCCGCCCGTCCTCGACGGACCGACGTTCAGCAACGAAG
>Ga0157378_10006687_pt1 | contig 10075 bp, 9 predicted proteins | sample M65metaG_FD_115309 | JGI IMG/M metagenome (GOLD analysis project Ga0157378, IMG submission 115309) | Miscanthus rhizosphere microbial communities from Kellogg Biological Station, Michigan, USA - M6-5 metaG | ecosystem: Host-associated > Plants > Roots > Rhizosphere > Soil | place: USA: Michigan... | reverse complement strand
GGCTTGAGCTGTTCATGGTCGAAATCCTCGAATCCCGTATCTTTCCGAAATAGGTTATAGGGTGTTGTCCTGACGGGATGTCGCCAATGAATATCGCCGAAAAGCCAATTGCCGCCATCCTCGGGCGCCGCATCTCGACCGGCGACGGCATCCACATGATCGCCAACAGCTACAAGAAGGGCGTCCGGCTCCACACCCACATGCACCGCGAGGCGCAGCTGGTTTATGCGGCCAAGGGCACGATGCAGGTGACGACCCCGAAAGGCCGCTGGCTGGTGCCGCCGGACCGCGCGGTCTGGGTCCCGGCGCAACTGCCCCATGCGATCGACGTGCTGGCCGATATCGAAATGCGGACGCTTTATTTCGACCTGGCATGGCTGAAGCGCGAGGAGCGCAGCAAAAGCCTCGAGGCCGAATTCGTGGTGCGAGTCTCGCCCCTATTGCACCAGGCGATCCTGGCGCTGTTCGACGACCACACCACACAAGAGCGCACCGAACTGCTGATCAGGCTGGCGATGCTGGAACTGCACCAGGCCGAGGACTCCGCAACCTTCATCCCGCTGCCGCATGAGCCGCGCTGCCGCCGCGCCGCCGACATCGTGCTGTCGGACCTCACCGGCGACCACGAGATCGAAACGCTGGCGCGCGAGGTCGGTACCTCGGCGCGGACATTGTCGCGGCTGTTCGCCGCCGAAACCCAGTTGAGCTTCAAGAGCTGGTGCCAGCGCGCCCGCATCGCGGCCGCGATCGAAAAACTCTCGACCGACATCAATGTCTCGGTCAAGCAGCTCGCCGCCGACCTCGGCTATGCCAGCGTGCCGGCGTTTTCGCATGCGTTCCGGCAGGTAACCGGCAAGACGCCGACGGAGTTTGCGGACAAAGGGTGAGCTGGCTCATATGCGGATATGACGGTCGCGTTCGACGGCGTTCTCCCGCAAGGTCGTCGGATTCGAGGAATGTCGGAGATTTGATTGATGGTTGTCTGGTCCCCTCTCAGGTTCAACTGCGGACGAGAGATCGCAAACCGGTTCGTCATGGCGCCGCTGACGACCGACGCTTCCCTTGAAGACGGTACCGCTCCCGAGAACGAGCTGGAATTCGTGCGGCGGCGTTCGGCCAGCGGATTCGGCGCCACCATCTCTTCCGCCGCTTATGTCGAAGATGATGGGCGCTCCTGGCAGGGAATAGGCGCAGCCCATGAAGGACACCTGCCAAGTCTCCGCCGGTTGGCGGAAGCGATGCGCTCGGCAGGCGGCCTTGCGATCCTGCAAATTTACGACGGCGGCCGTATCTCGAAGCCCGAGTTGATCGGCGAAGGCGTGATGCGCGCGCCTTCCGCGGTGGCCTCGTTGCGGCCCGGGGCCAGGACGCCGAGGGCGATGACATCGGACGAGGTCGAAAACCTGATTGCCAGCTTTGGGAAGGCCGCTGCCCTCGCCCGACAAGCCGGCTTCGACGGCGTCGAGGTTCACGGCGCCAACCACTACGCGGTTCATCAGTTCTTCTCGCCGCGAGCCAATCATCGTGACGACAAATGGGGCGGCACGCTTGCCAGGCGCATGAACTTTCCGCTTGCGGTAGCCGAAGCCGTTCGCGAAGCGCTCGGTCCGGAGTTGATCGCCGGATTTCGCGTGACTCCGTTCGAAGCCGAAGCCGACGGTTACAAGCTCGAAGATTCCAAGCAGCTTTGCGACGAGCTTGCCGGCTTGAACCTCGACTACATCTCGGTTTCGCTCGACGACTATCGAATGGCCCGGCCTGCGGGAGAAACCCGCGTTTACAGTGGCCCTGCCCCGAAAATCGCTACCCCGACAGAGAATCCGATTGCCGCCTTTGCCGGCGTCATCGCGGGCCGCTGCGCGGTTCTGGCAAGCGGTGGGATCAAGACGTGCGCCGATGCCGAGGGCGCGATCGGGCTCGGAGCCGATCTGGTTGCGGTCGGGCGCGCCGTGGTGGTCGATCCGGAGTGGCTCGCCAAGGTCCGCAACAAGAGTGAAGCATCGATCCTGGCCGGACTGCCAAAGGACGAACGCGAGATATCAGGCGCGTTGAGCATTCCGCCACGTATGGTCGAATACCTGCTGAGCCGCCCGGGCTGGATTCCCCGTCTCTAGGAAATTTGCAAGGACCGGGATGATGGCGACGATCACCGATAGCGATAGCGAACGCATTCCGTTCTGGTCGGCCCTGATTCGAGACCGGCGGATGGCCCCGGCGCTCGGCCTCGGCTTCACATCAGGCATGCCGTTTCTGCTGACCTATTCGACGCAATCGGCCTGGCTGACCGATGCGGGCGTGCCGCTGGCGACGATCGGCCTGCTCAGCGAACTGACGCTCGCCTACAAGTTCAAGTTCCTGTGGGCGCCGTTTCTCGATCAATATGATCCGCCGCTGATCGGACAGGCGCTCGGACGGCGGCGCGGCTGGCTGATCGTGGCCATTCTCGCCGTCATGGCGATGCTGGCAGGAATTGCCTTCGGCGATCCCGGTCACTGGATCTGGTGGACGGTCGGATTCTCGGTCGCGCTCGGGATCGCGGGCGCAACGCTCGATCTCGTGCTCGACGGCTGGCGCATCACCAGCGTGCGGCCGCCGGAGAAGCAGGCGGTGCTGTCTTCATGGACCGAAATCGGCTGGCGCGTCGGCAACCTTGCGGCCGGCGCCGGCGCGCTCTATCTCGCCGACCAGATCGGCTGGAAAGGTTCTTATCTCTGCATGGCGGGCCTGATGCTGATCGGGATCGTGGCGACGCTGTTCGCGCCTGAGCCGGCCTCCGACCTCAAGCCGCATCAGCCGCATGCCGGCTTTGTCGCAACGATCTGGGCGCCGATCCGCGACCTCATTAAGCGGCTCGGGCCGATGGCGGTCGCGATCCTGCTGCTGGTCGCAGGCTTCCGCATGCCCGGCTACATCGCAAGCGCCATGGCGGTGCCGCTGTTCAAGCACCAGGGCTTTACCAATACCGACATCGCGACCGTAACCAAAGTATTCGGCTTCTGGATCGCGCTCGGCGGCACCTTCATGGCGGCGTGGCTGATCCCGCGCATCGGCATGATGTCGAGCCTCCTGGTCGGCACGATCGCGGGTTCGGCCTCGCACCTTGCGCTCGCGCTGCTGGCGGCACATGGCGGCGACGGCGGCAAGGCGTTCTGGTTCTTCGCGCTGGCGGTCGGCGTCGAGGGCTTTGCCTACGCCTTCGCCTCGATCGTGCTCATCACCTACATGTCGACGCTGGCATCGACCGAACATGCGGCGAGCCAGTTCGGCCTCCTGACCTCGCTTTGCGCCTTTCCGGGCAGCATTCTGGCCGGATTCTCCGGCTTCGTGATCGAACATGCCGGTTTCGTCTGGTTCTTTGTCTGGACCTCGCTGATCGGTATCCCGGTCGCGTTGCTGGCGGTCTTTGTCTGGTATCGCGTCGGGATATCGGACGAGGCGCCGATCCCGGCTGGCGGCGCGCATTAGGGCAGTGCCCCGGAATCCATCGACCGGACTCCCGCCTCCCCGTCCCTGACATATTTCTGTGCGATCCGTGCGCTTGATTGGAATCGGCAGAACCCCAAATCATGTGTAGCATCGCCTTCGAACCGCTGGATCATACCGTCACATGGCCAACGCCTTCTTCTCCGACCTGCTGTCGACGATTTCCGAACGCGGCCGCACGCTGTTGCGCCGGAACGGCGGCACGGAAGGTCGCCCCGACGCGTCCGAACTGCTGGAACTGTGCGAGGCATTGCTGTCGGGCCGCGGTGAAGCCTCCGGCATCGCGATTGCCCGCGACATCTTCGATGGCTACCACGCGCTGGACGCCGCTGGGCGGCAGTCGTTCTTTTCGGCGCTCGCCCGCGACTTCGGCCCGGACCGCGAAAAGCTGTCGCAGGCGATCGAGAGCTGGCGCGCGCAGCCGAGCGATGACGACGCCAGCGATCTGCATTTCGCCTCCGAGCCGCGGCGCCAGGAACTGATCCGCCGGCTCAACCGCGCGCCGGGCGGCACCAGCGAACTGGTGTCGATGCGCGCCGATTTACTGGCGCTGATGAAGGGCAACAAGGACCTCGGCGCGCTCGACCGTGACGTCGTGCATCTGCTGTCGTCCTGGTTCAACAGGGGATTTCTCGTGCTGCGCAGAATAGACTGGTCGACGCCGGCGAATATTCTGGAACAGATCATCCGTTACGAGGCGGTGCACGAAATCCGCGACTGGAACGACCTGCGCCGCCGCATCGATCCGATCGATCGGCGCTGCTACGCCTTCTTCCACCCGCAGCTTTCCGACGAACCCTTGATCTTCGTCGAGGTCGCGCTGACGGAAGCGATCCCGACTGCGATCGCGCCGCTGCTCGCTGCCGAACGGCCATTGGTGCCGGTCGACCGCGCCCGCACCGCGGTGTTCTACTCCATATCCAACACCCAGAAGGGCCTCGGCGGCATTTCCTTCGGCAGTTTTCTGATCAAGCAGGTGGTCGAGGAACTGCGCCGCGAATTGCCAAAACTCGACACCTTCATCACGCTGTCGCCGGTGCCGGGCTTCATGACCTGGCTGAAGCAGGCCGAAGATCTCCCGGTGAGTGACGAGGAACGGACGCTGCTGGAAAATCTCGACAAACCAGACTGGTTCGAGAATGAGGAACTGACCGCGCAACTGCGCAGCGTACTCGAGCCGCTGGCGGCGCATTATTTCCTGAAAGCGCGGACGTCGAAAGGACGCCTGATCGATTCGGTCGCCCGCTTCCATATCGGCAACGGCGCCCGGCTGGAGCGGATCGACTGGCTCGGCGATCTCTCGCCGAAGGGCCTGCGCGAATCCGCCGGGATCATGGTCAACTATCTCTACCGCCTCGACGACATCGAGAAGAACCACGAGGCCTATGCCAACGACGGCGAGGTCGCGGCCTCGAGCGCGGTGAAGAAGCTGCTGAAGACGGAAGGACGGCGGCTACTGGATATACGGCTGTCGTAGGTCGCTGGCCGTCATTCCGGGATGGTCCGAAGGACCAGACCGCAGGTGCGCAGCGAGGAACCTAGAGACCACGCACCCGCCTCAGGCCGCCAGCGCCTTCATCTCTTTGTAGAGATCGGATTTGCCCTCGAAGCCGATGCCGGGAAGATCGGGCATGGTGATGTGGCCGTTCTCGACGCGGACGCCGTCCGGGAAACCGCCATAGGGCTGGAACAGGTCGGGATAGCTCTCGTTGCCGCCAAGGCCCAAGCCTGCGGCGATATTGAGCGACATCTGGTGGCCGCCATGCGGAATGCAGCGGCTCGGCGACCAGCCATGGGTCTTCAATACCGCGAGCGTGCGCTGATATTCGCACAGCCCGTAGGACAGCGCGCAGTCGAACTGCAGCCAGTCGCGATCGGGCCGCATGCCGCCGTAGCGGATCAGATTGCGCGCATCCTGGTGGCTGAAGAGATTTTCGCCGGTCGCCATCGGGCCCGGATAGAATTCGGCAAGCGCGGCCTGCAGCGCAAAATCGAGGGGATCGCCGACCTCCTCGTACCAAAACAGCGGATACTCGCGCAGCATCTTGGCGTAGGCGATCCCGGTCTCCAGATCGAAGCGGCCGTTGGCGTCGACGGCGAGTTGCGCTTCCTTACCGATCTCCTTCAGCACTGCCTCGACGCGCTCGCGATCTTCAGCGATCGGCGCGCCGCCGATCTTCATCTTGACGACGTTGTAGCCGCGGTCGAGATAGCCGCGCATTTCCGCGCGCAGCGCCGACAGGTCCTTGCCCGGATAGTAGTAGCCGCCGGCCGAATAGACGAACACGCGCGGGTTCGCGGTCAAGCCATGGCGCTCGGCGAGCAAACGAAACAGCGGCTTGCCCGCGATCTTCGCCACCGCATCCCACACCGCCATATCGATGGTGCCGACCGCGACCGAACGCTCGCCATGTCCGCCGGGCTTCTCGTTCGACATCATCGCCGACCAGACCTTGTCCGGATCGAGATTGCCGCCGGTCGTATCCAGCAGCGATTTCGGATCGGCCTCCTTCAGCCGCGGCGCAAAACGCTCGCGGATCAGGCCGCCCTGCCCGTAACGGCCGTTGGAATTGAAGCCGTAGCCGACCACCCTTTTGCCATCGCGCACGACGTCGGTGACGACGGCAACCAGGCTCGTCGTCATCTTGGTGAAATCGATATAGGCGTTACGAATCGGTGAGGAGATCGGTTTTGTAATCTCGCAGACGTCGACGATACGGACCATGGCAGGGGGCTTTCATGTCGCCGTCATTGCCTGCAACAAACGCAAAACGTTTGTGCAAGGGAGCGAAGCGACGAAGCAATCCAGTTTTATGCAAAGAAGGGCTGGATTGCTTCGCTACGCTCGCAATGACGTTGAGAGGGTTGCGCGCGTCAGCTCGCCGCCTTGTCGCGGAAATACGGTTCGACGGTGCCGTGCACCTTGATGGTCAGCGGATTGCCAAAGCGGTCCTTGGCATTCCCCGCGGTGACGCGGACCCAGCCCTCGCTGATGCAGTATTCCTCGACATTGGTCTTTTCGACGCCCTTGAAGCGAATGCCGACGTCGCGCGCCAGGATTTCCTCGTTGTAGTACGGGCTGCTCGGATTGACCGAAAGACGGTCCGGGAATTGGTCGCTCATGATCTTGCTCGCTTCCTTACAGCAGTTTCTCGATATCTCTTCGCATCGCTTCAGGCGTCGCCGTCGGTGCGTAACGCCCGACCACCTTGCCGGACCGGTCGATCAGGAATTTGGTAAAATTCCACTTGATCGACGAACCCAGCAACCCCGTCTTCTCCTTCTGGAGAAATTGATACAGCGGATGCGCGGCCGATCCGTTGACGTCGATCTTGGCGAACATCGGAAACGTGACGTGATATTTGGTGTCGCAGAACGTTTCGATCTGCCGTGCGTCGCCCGGCTCCTGCGCGCCGAACTGGTTGCAGGGAAAACCGAGCACGGAAAAACCGCGGGGCCCGAGCGTCTCCTGAAGCGCCTGCAGGCCCTTGTATTGCGGCGTGAAACCGCAGGCGCTGGCGGTGTTGACGATCAGGAGAACCTGACCCTCGAACCGCTGCAGCGGAACTTGCTCGCCGGCGAGCGACTGCGCCGTGAAATCATAAACGCCTGGCATGATGCTCTCTTCAAGTTAGCCGGCTGGATCGATCGCCGCCGACGGTGTACCGCCGGCCTCGATCGCCTCGCCCGCGGCCAGCAGGAGATCTTCGCGGTAGCGACCGGCAACGAGTTGCACACCGACCGGAATGCGTCCGACCAGCCCGGTCGTTACCGTGAGTCCAGGCAGACCCATGCAGGGAATCCCGATCTGCGGCATCTGCGCGTGCCAGACCCGTGCAAAGGATGCTTCGTCCTTGCGGTCGAGATGATCGGGGAATGGCAATTCGCCGGATACCGGCATCAGCAGCACCGGATATTTCTCGAAGAACATCATCCATTCGCGGGTCAGCGTCGCACGCCGCGCCAAAGTTTTGGAGAGATCGAACGGAAACACCTTCGAGCGGTTGCCGCGCAGGCAGGCCAGCGCGCCGGGATCGCCTTCGCGCTCGGCCGTCTCGAGCTGCGCCTCATAACCGTCGCCGAGCCACAGATTGGTGTTGAGTTCGGCGGCCTCCCGCAGCGGCGGGGTGTTGGTGATCTCTTCCACCATGTATCCGGCGCGTTCGAGGCGCTTGGCGGCATCGACGATCGCAGCCGTCACCTCCGGAACCGGATCGAGACCGTCGGGATTGAGACACATCGCGACGCGCTTGGGCACGGAAGGACCTGCCAGCGGCGCCGGCACCCACCAGGGATCGCGCGAATCGCGGCCCGACATCGCTTCAAGCGCAATCCTGAGATCGCCGATGGTGCGCGCCAGCGGACCGGACACCGCGCAGAGCTGCGGACCGATCGTGCGCTCGGGCAGCGCAGGATTGAAAGCCGGGATGCGGCCGAGCGTCGGCCGCAAGCCGTGCACGCCGCAGGCATAAGCGGGATAGCGGACCGAGCCCGCGATGTCGGTGCCATGCGCGATATGGCCGATGCCGGCGGCGACCGCAGACCCCGCGCCACCGGACGAGCCGCCCGGCGTGATGCCGGGATCGCGCGGATTCTTGGTGTCGCCGTGAATGAGATTGGTGGTAAACCAGCGATAGGAAAACGCCGGGCAATTGGTGCGGCCGAGGATGACGGCGCCGGCCTTGCGCAGGTTGTCGACGACGGGGTTGTTGACCTTGGCGACGGTGTCGCGCTGCAGCTTCAGGCCGTTGGTGGTGGCGAAACCTTCCTGGTCGACATTGACCTTGATCGTAATGGGCACGCCAGCCAGCGCTCCGGCATCCTCGTCCCTCGCGATCGCGGCGTCGATGGCGGCGGCCTGCGCCAGCACTTCGGCCGGCTTGTGATCGACCACCGCGTTCAGCCTGGGATTGACCGCGTCCAGCCGCGCCAGCCCGGCCTGTGCCGCCTCCTTGGCGGAGACCTTCTTCGACTTGATCAAGGCGGCCAGATCAGTGGCCGACAGACGCCAGATATCCTGCATGCAAAACCCCGTTTGAGGGGCCCTTTTAGCGCCGTCAGCGGGGTAGCGCCAGCGGGGGCAAAAGCCTGGCTTCAGCGGAAACGGGCGATGTAGTAAGCGAGGTCGGCGATTTGCTCCTTCGGCACCCCGCCCATCACGTCGGCCATGCTGCCATCGTAGCCGTGACGGGTGTTGTCCTTGTACTCGCCGAGCGTCTTGGCGAGGTAGTCCTCGCGCTGGTTGGCGATCCGCGGAACGTTGTCCTTGCCGGAGAAATCGGCGTTGTGGCAGGTGTTGCAGAGATATTGCCTGGCCAGCGCCTGCCCTTTCGCCATTCGAGCGGCATCGCCGGCGTCGGCCGGAGGCGCGGGTTTCGGAATTTGCGCGATGTAATCGGAGAAGGTGCGAAGGTCATCGTCGGTGAACGACTTCGCCGTCTCGTTCATCGGCTCGAAGACGCGCAGCTTCTCGCGAAACATGAAGAGCTGGATCAGCGCATAGGGCGCCTGCTGGCCGCCGAGCGAGGGCGTGTTCTCGATCTCCGACTGGCCCTTTTCGCCATGGCAGCCCTGACAGACGGCAAAACGCTCCTGGACGGTCTCGGCGTTGGCGGACGCCGTAACGATGGCCAATGCCAGTGCCGCAATTGTCGTTGTTCGCATTCGCTACTCCCGCTGGGCCTCAAAAAAAGAATCGAGGGCAGCTCGCGCCGCCCTCGATCGGTGTTTCAGCAGCTTATTGCCCGGCGACCTTCTGCTTGCCGTAGGTGACGCGATAGACGGCGCCGTTCCAGTCGTCGGAGACCAGCAACGAGCCGTCCTTCATCTGCATCACGTCGACCGGGCGGCCGACATACTTGTTGTCTTCGAGGAAGCCGGTGATGAGCGGCTCCATCGACTTCACGGTGCCGTCCTTGTTGAGCTTGACGACGACGACGTCGCCGCCCTGCTTCTTCGACTTGTTCCACGAACCGTGCCGCGCAATGATGATCGCGTTCTTGTAGGATTTCGGGAACATGTCGCCGGTGTAGAAGCGCATGCCGAGCGCTGCGACGTGTGGGCCCATCAGGCCGACCGGCGCGGTGTAGTCCTTGCAATCCTTACCCCAGCCGAGATCCTGGTCGATGATGTTGCCCTGCAGGCAATAGGGCGCACCAAAATGCTCGCCCGCCTTGGTGATGCGGTTGAGTTCGTCTTCCGGCACCGTTTCCGACAGCCAGTCGCGGCCGTTGTCGGTGAAGTACATCTGCTTGTTCTCGGGATTCCAGTCGAAGCCGACCGTGTTGCGCACGCCGCGCGCATAGACTTCGGCGCCCGAACCATCGAGGTTCATACGGCGGATCTGGCCGTGGTCCTCGTCATGCAGCACGTTGTTGCCGGGCTGGCCGACCGGAACATAGAGCTTGTTGTCCGGGCCGATGGCGATGAACTTCCAGCCATGGGCTTCGTCCTTGGGCAGCTTGTCGTAAATCAGCGTCGGCTTCTGCGGGCTGTCCAGATTGTCCTCGACCTTGTCGATCTTGGAGACCTTCGACAGTTCGGCGATGTAGAGCGTGCCGTCCTTGAAGGCGACGCCGTTCGGACGATAGAG
>Ga0157378_10006686_pt1 | contig 10075 bp, 8 predicted proteins | sample M65metaG_FD_115309 | JGI IMG/M metagenome (GOLD analysis project Ga0157378, IMG submission 115309) | Miscanthus rhizosphere microbial communities from Kellogg Biological Station, Michigan, USA - M6-5 metaG | ecosystem: Host-associated > Plants > Roots > Rhizosphere > Soil | place: USA: Michigan... | reverse complement strand
GCTGGAGACGCCGGACGAGCTGCGCGGTCGCGTCTCGTCGCTCTACCAGATGTCCTCCCGCGGTGGCCCGGCTCTCGGAGACGTCATTGTCGGCTGGGTCGCCGGCCTGCTGGGCCCGGTCACGGCCTTGACGATCGGTGGCCTGGTCTGCGTCGTGTACGCCTGTGCGGTGCTGCGCCGCGGCGGCCGGGTGCGCGAGTACCAGGGGGCCACTGAGACTTCGCACGGCGAGTAGCGGCGTGAAGTTCCACGTCACCCCCTTCCCGGCGCGGTCGCCGAACGGTATGACTTAGTAGTCGAAAGGTATGACTAACAGACCAAGGCGATAAGTATCCCAACCGAGTGGTTCCTGCAGGACGTCCCTGACTGACGAGGAGGCAGCGGTGCAGAACGGCGCGGACGCAGACGTGGAGGGGGGCGGCCGGCGGCAGGTGGTCGGGGTTGTCGGTGTCGGTGGGATGGGTGGTCCCATCGCGCGGCACCTGCTCGATGCCGGGATTGAGGTGGTGGTGGCCGACCTCGACGCGGGAGCGATCGCGGCTTGCACCCAGTCCGGGGCCCGGGCGGCCGAGGACCTGCCGGATCTCGCCGCGCACAGCGACGTGGTCCTGGTCGTCGTCGCCACCGATGAGGAGGTCCTTGCGGCCTGCTCGGGTGCCCGGGGGCTGCTGTCCGCCTGCCGGCCCGGGACGGCTGTGCTGCTGTGCAGCTCGGTCCGGCCGGACACCTGCGCCGCCGTGATGGACGCTGCCCCGGAGGGCGTGGCCGTTCTCGACACCGCCATGACTGGCGGGGTTCGCGGCGCGAAGAACGGCAACATCAACCTGCTCGTCGGCGGCGACGCGGCGGTGCTTGACCGGGTGCGTCCCATACTTGCGCCGTGGACGAGGTCGGTGCACCACCTCGGCCCGCTCGGCGCCGGACAGGTCGCCAAGACGGTCAACAACCTCCTCCACTGGGCTCAGATCTCGGCCATCACCGAGGCCCTCGAGCTGGGCCGGAGATACGGCCTGGATGTACCGACGCTCCGTCGCGCCCTGATGGACGGCGGGACCGAGAGCCGCACGTTGCGCGAGCTGGAGCAGATGCGCTTCACCTGGCACGCCAAGGACCTCGCCAACGCCGAGGCCATGGCCGCCAGGGTTGGTCTCCGTCTGCCCGTCGCCGAGACGGTTCGCGAGGTCATGAAGCGCACGACGGTCGAGGGGGTCGCCACGCTGCTGTCCAGTCGTCGTCCGGCACCTTGAGGCGCCGGACGACCAACACCCCCTCAAGACCGAACCGCTACGAGACCGTTGCTGTCCGGTTCGTTGAAAGGTAATGTATTAAGACCATTATCTTGTTTGGGTATCTTGTTTGGGTCCCTCAGAACACCTGCTGTCGGTCCATGACAAGGAGGACTCCGTGCGAGACGACTACCTCAGCGGCGTCTTGGCGAGTGAGAAGCGGAACCGCGACTCCTCCGAGATCGCCGTCCGAGACGAGTTCACCCGTCAGCACCCGCCGACCACCGGGTTGGTGGGCCCAGACGACCTGCGCAAGATGGAGCTGCCCGAGCGGCCGTGGCGCAACAACCGCGGGCACTACTTCGACCTCGCCGACTACGAGGTGCTCAGCGCCCACATCTCCGAGCTCAAGCCCGGGGCGGCCTCGGTTCGCCACCGGCACACAACCGAGGCCTACCTGTACGTCGTCAAGGGCCACGGCTACTCGCTCATCAACTACGACGACGAGCCGATCGAGGTGGTCGAGTGGTCCGAGGGCACTCTGTTCGCCCCGCCGCGATGGGCCTGGCACCAGCACTTCAACCTGGACGCGGGCGACACCTCGCGCTATCTCGCCATCCAGGACACCGGACTGCTACGGACCATGCGGCTGCACAACATCGAGCGCCACGGCGTGCAGCTCAGCCCCGAGGAGGGCCTGAAGCTGTTGCAGGCCGCCGTCGCGAGCGGCAGTGTCCACGGCGGCCACGCCCGCCAGAGCGGCACGGTCGTCGAGCCCCTGCTCGACCCGACACAGGACTGAACGTGTCCATGGGTCAGCCAGGGTGCGGCATCCGTGGCGAGTGTCACGCCGGATGTCCTGGTCCCTACGGTTCCGGCCGGTCTTTCTAGCCCCAGGAGACCTCATGCGTCATCTCGTCGCTTCCCGGGCCGTCGTCATGGTGGCCTCATCGATCGTGCTCGCCGCCTGCGGCGGGTCCCCGACAGCAAGTCCTGGAGCGGACACGGCCGGGCAGGGCGGCAGCTCCGCGGCGACGTCTAGGGCCGCCAAGACGTATGCGCGGATCAACGCACTGTCGGGCAAGGCCCGTACGGACGAGCTCAGGAAGTGTGCCGAGCAGGAGGGCAAGCTTTCGGTCTACACGTCCAATACCGACCTGGACGACCTTGTCAAGGATTTCGAGGACTCCGTCGACGTCACTGTCAGCGTCTACCGCGGCAACTCCGAGTCCGTCCTCCAGCGTGTCCTGCAGGAGCAGAAGGCGCGGTTCCACGGCAACGACGTCATCGAGACAAACGCGCTCGAGATGAACGTCGCGCAGAAGGAGGGTTACCTCTCGCCCTACGAGGGCGAGCTGCGGGACGCCGTGCGCAAGGAGGGTCAGGCCGACGGCTGGACCGCCGACCGCTTCAACGTGTTCGTCGTGGGATGGAACACCAACCTGGTCAAGCCGGGCCAAGAGCCCAAGACGCTCGAGGAGCTGGCCGACCCGAAGTGGAAGGGCAAGGTGTCGATGGAGATCGGTGACGTCGACTGGTTCACCGCGCTTTACCAGCACTTCCTCAAGCAAGGGAAGAGCGAGCAGGAGGTCGCCGATCTGTTCCAGCGGATCGCAGCCAACAGCAAGATCGCCAAGGGTCACACGGTCCAGGGCGAGCTGCTCTCGGCCGGCCAGTTCGCGGTGACGATCTCGTCGTACAGCCACACCATCGACAAGGCCGCGAAGGAGGGTGCCCCGGTGGCGTGGAAGCCTGCCTCGGGCGAGCCCGTGCAGCCGGTGGTCGTGCGACCGAACGGCATCGGTCTGATGAAGACCGCGCGCAACCCGTGCGCCGCGATGATGTTCGTGGACTACGTGTTGACCGGCGGCCAGAAGGTCTTGGAGACGAAGTTCCGCGTCGGGGCCACGCAGGAGGCGGCCAAGGCCATCCAGGGCCTCGACGTTGTCGCCGTGCCCGAGCAGGAGCTGCTCGACAACTCCAAGAAGTGGGACGACCTGTACGCCAGGGTCACCCAGTCCGGATCCCAGTGACGGCCCCGCCCTCAACCGACCGCGACCCTCAACCCAGGAGCACGACCATGCGCCGATACACGACCCGTCTCGGGGCGGGGCTGCTCGCCCTCGTGTTGGGCCTGGCCGCCTGCGGTGGTTCCCCGAGCGCCTCCGGCCCAGCCTCCGACAGGGGCTCCGGCGGCGGGGCGGGGGCCAGCAGGGCTGCCGAGGCCCTCTACGCCGAGGTGGGCGCGCTGTCCGGCGAGCAGCGGCGTAACCAGCTCGTCGCCAAGGCCGAGAAGGAGGGGAAGCTGGTCATTTACACGTCCATGACCTCGGACGTCGCGGACGCGGTCGTGCAGGCGTTCGAGGACAGCTTCGACGTCACGGTGTCCCTCTACAGGGCCGGTTCCGAGACGGTGCTGCAGCGCGTGCTGCAGGAGCAGAAGGCGAACTTCGCCGGAAACGACATCGTGGAGACGAACGCCACAGAGCTGTTCGACCTCGCCAAGGAGGGCCGGCTCGCCGAGTACAAAGGCGAGCGCCGCGAGCTCGTGCCGGACGCCGGCAAGTTCGAGGGCTGGACGGCGACGCGGTTCAACCTGTTCGCCCCCAGCTGGAACACCAAGCTCATCGACGCGGCCGGCGGGCCGCCGAAGAAGTGGGAGGATCTCGCGGACCCGCGCTTCGACGGCAAGCTGTCCATGGAGGTCGGTGACTACGACTGGTACCTCACGCTCTACGGCTGGTTCGCGAAGCAGGGCAAGAGTGAGGCCGAGATCGACAAGATCTTCGCCGACATGGCCAAGGGCGCCAAGATCGTCAAGGGCCACACGGTCCAGGGCGAGCTGCTCTCCGCCGGCCAGTTCGCAGTGGTCGCCTCGAACTACACCTACCTTGTGGAGAAGGTGAAGAGGAAGGGCGCGCCGGTCGCCTACACCCCGCTGGTCGAGCCTGTCATCGCACGACCCAACGGCATCGCCCTGATGAAGACCGCGGCGCACCCGGCCGCAGCGATGCTGTTCTATGACTGGCTGCTCGAGGAGGGCCAGCAGGTGCTGGCTGACCAGGGGCTGACCCCGTCGGTGCCCACCACGGGGAAAGACCCGCTCGAGGGGGTCGACGTTATCCCCGTGGACGTCGAGAAGGTGCTCAGCGAGAGCGACAGATGGAGCAAGAAGTACGAGGCCGTCATCCAGGGAGGCGAGCAGGTCACGAAGTAGGACTCGCGGTGGGCGGGCCCGGGCCCCGGGCCGCCTACCTTCCCGGCACCTGACCCCTTTCACGCCACGACCGGAGAGGTGATGGCAGTTATGTCGACCGAGAGCCCCGCTGCGGTGATCGCACCCGAGCGTGCGCTTCCACCGGTCCCGGGTCGGGCCGCCCGGCTGTGGCGGGCGCTGTTCGCACCGAAGACACTCATCATGGCCGCGGTCGCCGGGATCATCGGCTACCTGGCCATTGTGCCGCTCTACTACCTGCTGTACGGGACCTTCTTCGACGCAGCCGGCTTCACACTGAGCGGGTTCGAGCGCGCATACTCGGCCAACGGTATCGGCGAGCTCATCACCAACTCGGTGCTGTTCGCCATCGGGGCCTCCACGCTCAGCCTGGTCGTCGGCACCGCGCTGGCCTACCTCAACGTCCGGACGGACGTTCCCTTCAAACCCCTCTTCTTCGCTGCCTCGGTGATCCCGCTCATCATCCCTGGCATCCTCTACACGGTCGCCTGGATCTTCCTTGCCAGCCCGAACATCGGATTGCTCAACAAGATCCTCGAGCCTGTCTTCGGCCCAGGTGTCCTCGACGTCTTCAGTCTCTGGGGGATGATCTGGGTGGAGGGTCTGCACCTGTCGCCGATCGTCTTCCTGCTCATGGTCGCGGCCTTCCGGTCCATGGACCCCTCCCTGGAGGAGTCGGCGCTCATGTCGGGCGCCACGCGCTGGGCGACGTTCCGCAAGATCACCATCCCGCTCGTGCGCCCGGCGATCGTGGCGAGCATCCTGATCATGACCGTTCGCAGCCTGGAGAGCTTCGAGGTCCCGGTGCTGCTCGGCCTGCAGAACGGCATCTACGTCTTCACCAGCCGCATCTACTTCGTCCTGCGCACCTACCCGCCCGACCTCGCCGCCGCCGGCGCGCTTGCCAGCGGGCTGCTCGTGGTGGCCATGCTCGGCGTCCTGCTCGGCAACCGGGCGGGCAAGAACACCCGGAGCTACCAGACCGTGACCGGCAAGGGTTTCCGACCCCGTCCGATGGAGCTCGGCAAGTGGCGCCCGCTCGCCGGCGCGCTCATCCTCGGCTACTTCCTCATGACGGTGGTGGCGCCGCTCGCGGTGCTGCTCTGGACCTCGCTGCTCAAGTTCTACGTGGCCCCTTCCGTCGAGGCTCTCAAATCCGTCAGTCTGGACAACTACCGCGAGCTGGCCGGTCTGTCCCAGGCCGGCACGGCACTGAAGAACAGCCTGTTTCTGGGCCTGGGCACCGCGACGCTGGTCATGTTCCTCATGTCGATAGCGGCGTGGATCGTCGTGCGCTCCAGGGTCCGTGGCCGGGGCGTCATCGACCAGCTCGCCTTCGTGCCCCTGGTCATCCCTGGCCTGGTCCTCGGCCTGGCGCTGTCGTTTGTCTACCTGCGCAGCCCGGTCCCGATCTACGGCACCATCTTCATCCTGCTCATCGCCTACTGCACCAGGTACCTGCCATACGGGATGCGTTACGCGGTCATCTCGATGCAACAGATCGCAGGTGAGCTGGAGGAGTCGGCGCAGGTCTGCGGGGCGAGCTGGTGGCAGACGTTCCGGCGGGTCCTGCTTCCGTTGCTCAGTCCCGGCCTCATCGCGGGCTGGGTCTACATCCTCGTCGTCTCGTTCCGCGAGCTGAGCAGCTCGATCCTGCTCTACACCCCTGGCAACGAGGTGCTCTCGATCCTCATCTTCGAGCAGTTCGAGAACGGGCAGTTCACCGTCCTCGCGGCCCTCGGCGTGGTCATGGTGCTCACACTCGTGGTGCTCGTGACCGTCGCGTACAAGCTGGGGGCAAAGGTCGGCCTCAGGCAGCAATGACACCAGACCTCCAGGAGAACCTGTGCTGAGCATCGACAACCTGACCAAGACGTTCGACGCCGACAAGCGCACCCGCAGGCAGGCGAGAGCGGCCAAGGCCGGGGCGGCCGAGCAGACGCGTGTGTTCGCGGTGCACGACGTCTCCTTCGAGGTCGCCGAGGGCGCGCTGTTCACGCTGCTGGGCCCGTCGGGTTGCGGCAAGACCACGACCCTGCGCTCGATCGCGGGCCTGGAGAAACCGGACTCGGGGCGCATTGCCGTGGATGACCGGGTGGTGTTCGCCGGGTCGGCCGGCCGGTGCACCGTCAACATCCCGGCCAACGAGCGTGGGCTGGGCATGGTTTTCCAGTCCTACGCCATCTGGCCGCACATGTCCGTGTTCGACAACGTCGCCTTCCCGCTGCAGGTGCGCAAGCGTTCGGAGCGGCCGAGCAAGGCCGACATCGCCGAGCAGGTAGGTCGCGTGCTCGAGGTCATGGAGCTCGGTTACCTCTCGGACCGGCAGGCGACCAAGCTCTCCGGTGGTCAGCAGCAGCGCCTCGCCCTGGCTCGCGCCATCGTGACGCAGCCACCGCTGCTACTGCTGGACGAGCCGCTGTCGAACCTGGACGCCAAGCTGCGTGAGTCCCTGCGCTTCGAGCTCAAACGCCTGCAGAAGGACCTCGGCATCACCACCGTCTACGTCACGCACGACCAGGTCGAGGCGCTCGCCCTGTCGTCGAAGATCGCCGTCATGCGTGAGGGCAAGGTGATGCAGCTGGGCAGGCCGCGTGACATCTACACCAACCCGAACTCCCGTTTCGTCGCCGAGTTCATCGGCACCTCCAACTTCCTCACCGGCACCGTCACCGCCAACGACGGCACCTTCGTCACCGTCGACACCACCGAGGGCAGGCTGCGGGTGCGCTCGTCGGCCGCGGTGCCCGTTGGGAGTGAGGCGATTGTGTCCATCCGTCCCGAGGCGGTGGAGATCGACGAGACCAGCGCGGGTGGCACCGCGGCGAACGAGTGGTCGGGCACGGTCGTCACCCGCGCCTTCCTCGGCGACTCGGTCGACCACGTCGTCAAGGTCGGCAAGATGGAGGTCCGCAACCGCTCCAACCCGACCGTCTCGCTGGCTCCCGGGACGAGCGTCTTCCTGCGCATGGACCCGGACAAGCTTGCCCTCGTCCCCGTCGGCTGACCGCCCGGCAACAGGTGCGCTACCAACCGCGCGCCGTCCTCGCTCCGTCGTGGTGGTCGGCCCGCGGCCCGTGGACCGACCCGGCGGCAGCACGGCCGCCACACGGCCATGTGGGGCGCTCGAGGGCCGGCCACTGGATGCTGCTGATGTCACCCGCCTGAGCATCGCGGATGTGCTCGGGCGGCTCCTCGAAGAGCACCATCGGGTCCATCAGCACGCGCATCGTCTCCAGCAGGCTGTCGAACATGTGGATCCGGACGACCTTCGCCGTCTTCGTCAGGTCGTCGTTGAAGTGCTGGTGCCACAGGAAGTGGTCGACCACGATGAGGTCACCCTTCTTCCACGGGTGGTCCGTCCCGCCCTCCGGCTCGGTGCCCAGGTAGGTGTGGCCGGTGCCCTCGAGCACGTACAGCCAGGCCTCGCCGGGGTGGCGGTGCATCGACTGGCCGCGCCCGGGACCCATCTCGAACATCGCCATGGTGATGCCGGAGGCCTGGTAGCCGATCGCCCGGTCGAGCAGGAAGGTGGTGCGGGTTCCGCGGGGCGTGGGCAGCAGCTCCAGCTCGTCCCAGCTCGTGTGCAGCCGACCGCTGCGCCGGTCCCGCTGGTCCCGGGCCAGCCGGCGGACCCGACGGGCGTAGCTGTCGTCCCCGTCGATCTTCTCGGAGTAGGCCGGACGGGGGCCGAGCTCGGCCACCGGGGTGTGCCCGGCGTCCTCAATCAGCGACATCCCCATGGTGGCGAGCAGCGGCTCGCTGGAGAAGGTGACGTAGCGGGCCGTCTGCGTGCCGTCGTTGCCCGAACGGTGCCAGGACCACGCCGGCAGGTGCAGCGAGTCGCCGGGGCCCCACTCGATCCGCTGCTCGTCGATCTCGGTCCAGCCCCACCCGGCGACGACGAGCACCATTGCGTCCCAGGAGTGCCGGTGCACCGTTGAGACGACGCCTGGGTCGATCTCATGCGCGAGAGCGTCCATCGAGCGGGTTGGTCGGTCGCCGTCCGCGCCGACGTACACGCCGACGCGGGTCCCGCGGGCGCTCTCCCGCATCACCGCGTCCTCGAGCGCCACCACGGTCTTCTGGTAGCCCCGCCACTGCTCGATGAAGTCGGCGCGGCGCTCCTTCTGCATGTGGTAGTGCGTGACCTGGGGGGTGGCCCGTGACGTCATGACCCTCCTCGATTTGGGAGTGGAGGTGGCCCCCGCGGCGTGCCGGGACGGTCAGCGGCCGGAACCCGATCCAAGCGACGAGATCGAAGCCAGCTCGTTGGCGTACTCTGGCGCGTCCTCGAGGTAGTGGATCTTGTCGTAGCCGAGGTGCTTGAAGACGCGGTTCTGCGACGACAGCAGGCGCAGCGGGGTGCCGTCCGCTGCGAAGTGCTGTGCGACCGTGTTCTGGGGCACGTAGAGCGTGTCGCCCTTCTTCACCTGGTGCCGTGTGGGTTCCCTGGCGATGCGGGCGTAGTACTTTTCGGCGATCTCGGCCTGCACCTCCCAGTGCAGCGAGTAGCCCTCGCCGTCGAGCACGTAGAGCACCTCGTCGGCCATCTTCCAGTGCTTTCCGGAGCGGCCACCTGCAGGGATGTCGAGCTCGAAGACGTCAACGCTGAACTGCCGGACGTCGGTACGCTCCGGGCTGTTGATCACCCGGATCCGGCCGAGCCGGGTGTTCTCCCAGACCGTATCGGCGGGGCTGACGACCTTCTTGCGGTCCAGCACACCGTCGGTCCAGATCGCCGACCAGTCCTCGCGCGGCCCGAACTCGTCCGGGCGCTCGACCGGGCCACTGCGGCCCTGCTGGATCAGCCCCATGAACATCCAGGTGCACTTGGCCTTCATGACCAGGGCGACGGCCTTCTCGTCGTACGGGTTGAAGTGCCTGTGCACCGAGTCAGTGTGCACCAGGACCAGGTCGTCCTTCTTCCAGTCGTAGCGGATGTCGTCGTGGATCTCATAGCCGGCGCCTTCGAGGATGTAGAAGGCGGCCTCGTTCTGGTGCCCGTGCCCGTGGTTGGAGCTGTGCGGTGGCAGCTCGACGAAGTGCACCTGCAGAGTCTGGGTCAAGAACTCCTCGTCACCTGGGCCGATGCGCCACCAGGTGCGGGACTGCTCGGAGTCCCCGGAGTGGCCCGCCGTGGCGTCGTCGACGACGACCGAGTCGTCCCGCACCCGGTCGGCAGCCAGCTGAGTCTGCCGGAACCGGCCCAGACCGTAGGTCTCGCTAGTGAGACCGCGGACGAAGACGCGTCCCTGCTTGCCCATGAGCTTCTCGCCTTCTCCGGCCGTGACAGCCGAGATTCTGGTTGGACCGCCTGAGACATTGGCCTCAGCGGAGGCAGCAAGCTCGATGTCCACCGCGAGCTCGCCTGTCTCGCGCGCCCGAAGGGCACGCGGGGGAGGGACTCCAGGAAGCATCGACCACTGTCCTCATGGTGCCCCACGGCCTCCATCAGATGCAACGGTCCTACCAATGGATGCTGACAGGTCGGACAACGGCCGGCAGCAGCGTGGGCGCCCCCAACGTGCCCAAGGGAAACCTGGTTGCCCCGGCCAGTGCCCGGCCAAGGGCCGGTGAGCTGTGACGCGTGGCAAATGTTAGGACCATTGGC